>Ga0210398_10000191_pt1 | contig 76705 bp, 65 predicted proteins | sample IncBWC4OmetaG_FD_161047 | JGI IMG/M metagenome (GOLD analysis project Ga0210398, IMG submission 161047) | Forest soil microbial communities from Barre Woods Harvard Forest LTER site, Petersham, Massachusetts, United States - Inc-BW-C-4-O | ecosystem: Environmental > Terrestrial > Soil >... | reverse complement strand
TGGTGGAGTGATGCTGCCGAACCACGCACCGCTAGTGGTGGCGGAACAGTTCGGGACCCTGGAAGCGCTATACCCGGGCCGGATCGATCTGGGGTTGGGACGAGCTCCTGGTGGCGACGCGCAAACGATGCGTGCGCTACGACGGGATTTGGGGCATCGTGGGGATGACTTCCCAGAACTCCTTGCCGAATTGCGGGGTTACCTCGGTCCGGAGAAACCGGGGCGAGCAGTGAGAGCGATTCCCGGGCAGGGGAGCAACGTGCCGATCACATTGCTGGGGTCGAGCGGCTTCAGCGCGGAATTGGCAGGGATGCTGGGGTTGCCATTTGCGTTCGCGGCGCACTTCGCACCTGAGTTTCTGTACGCAGCCGCCGAGTTGTACCGCAGGCAGTTCCGGCCGAGCGGCGTTCTGCGGAGTCCATACTTCATGGTAGCGGTGCAGGTAGTTGCGGCAGAGACGGATGCCGCCGCTCGGCGTTTGTTCACGACGCCACAACAGCGCTTTCTGCGATTGATCCGGGACCAGCCGGTGGAATTGCTGCCTCCTGTGGATTCCATGGAGGGGTTGTGGCAGGACTGGGAAAGGGCGGCGGTAGAGAGCAAGCTGGGCGCGGCGATTGTGGGATCGAACGCCAAAGTGAAGGCAGGGCTCGACAAACTCGTGAGTGATACAGCGGCCAGCGAAGTGATCGTTGTGACCGATATCTATGAACATGCGGACAGAATCGAGTCGTATCGCCGCGTGGCGGACGTTGCCGCGATGATCGAAGTGAGGTCAATGGCAACTGCCTGAGCCTCGAGAGGATTCACGCGCCCCTGTCGGGCTGCCGATCACAATACGAATGATTGGCAAATGCGATTGGTCGGAGTCTACTCAGCAAGACTCATACGTTCGCGCGCGTATCACAGCCGATCATCCTTCTTTGATTAATCGACGTACATCTCCACGATACGGGAGACTTATATTACATGAAGAAAATTGGCTTCCTCTCATTCGGTCATTGGGCACCTTCGTTGCAGTCACAAACGCAATCGGCATCTGACGCGCTCTTGCAGTCCATCGACCTCGCCGTGGAAGCCGAGCGCCTGGGAATGGACGGGGCCTACTTCCGGGTTCATCACTTCGCGCAACAACTGGCATCGCCGTTCCCACTGCTGGCGGCAGTCGGTGCTAAGACACGAAGAATTGAAATTGGCACCGCCGTAATCGACATGCGGTACGAGAATCCTCATTACATGGCGGAGGACGCTGGGGCTGCGGATCTAATCTCTCGCGGGCGACTGCAGTTGGGAATCAGCCGCGGTTCTCCCGAGCAGGTCGTCGATGGTTGGCGTTATTTTGGTTACCGCACAAACAAAGGCGAGGACGATGCGGATATGGGTCGCCGGCACACCGAAGAATTTCTCGAGTTGCTGCGCGGCAAGGGCTTCGCTCAGCCGAACCCACGTCCGATGTTTCCCAATCCTCCGGGACTGCTACGGCTCGAGCCATACTCTGCCGGATTGCGTGATCGAATCTGGTGGGGGTCTGCCTCCAACGCGACAGCAGAATGGGCCGCGAAGTTGGGAATGAACCTGCAGAGCTCAACCCTCAAATTCGACGAGACCGGCGAGCCGCTCCACATCCAACAGGCCGCCCAGATTCGCGCCTATCGCGCAGCCTGGAAGAAAGCTGGGCACACGCGTACTCCGCGCATTTCCGTTAGCCGCAGTATTTTTCCGTTGCTCGACGACCGTGATCGTATGTATTTCGGCCAAGGCTCGCGCGAAGAAGAAGACAAAATCGGGTTCCTTGACGAAAATACACGGGCGATCTTTGGCCGCAGCTACGCTGCTGAACCGGAGATTCTCACCGAGCAGCTTAGGAAAGACGATGCGATCGCGGAGGCCGACACGTTATTGCTAACCATTCCAAATCAACTAGGTGTTGCCTACAATTCTCATATCATGGAGGCAATTCTGACTACGGTCGCCCCGGCCCTCGGTTGGCGCTAAATCGTCGCCACCACATTCGTTGAGACAATCGATTACTTTCGAGAGCTGCCATCTCAGTACCGATTGCGATTTTTTCAAGGCTTGATCTCTATGCCCGCTTACAAGACAATGCCTGAACTCGCCCGCGATTTGCATTCCGACGCGCAAGGTTATGCTGCGGGGCTTTTAGCGTGCTGCAGACAGCTGGCTGTTGACTGTCGCAGTTGCGAACCTACTTCGTCCGCAATCGTCATGACATCTATCAGCAAAGTGCTAACATCCACACGGTGTAGATTGTTATGCAATCCGTGGAAGAGACTCACCTGAACGAGCCGCGATTCGTCCACGATCGTCTCGATTGAGTAGCCTTGGCTGCAGCGCGTTGTTCCATGCTCAGCCGCAGTGCCGGAGATTCTGGCGTGCTTGTTTTCTGGCGCGTGATTCCGACGAGTTGATCTAACGCACCACCCCGTATTACACTCTCCCGGCTTTTGCGATCGGAGCGAAAAATGCGCATTCTCTTTACGAAGGTCTTAATGGTCGCCTTTACGGCTGCAGCCTTCGGCCAGGCTGCACCGGCCGACCGGGCAGCATCCGACGCAAAATCGCAGCCCGGCAATCAAGCAGCCGCAAATTCAGCGCCGGCGGCTGACATTCCGATTGAGTCGATGCCCTACACTCCAGGACTCGACACTGAATTCATGGATAAGAGCGCCGACCCCTGCGTTGATTTCTACCAGTTCAGCTGCGGCGGGTGGATGAAGAAAAATCCGATTCCTCCCGATCAGCCCGGCTGGGGTGTTTACGGCAAGCTCGCTCAGGATAATCAACGATTCCTGTGGGGCATTCTGGACGATCTGGCCAGGAACACATCCGGCCGCAACCCGAACCAGCAGAAAATCGGCGACTACTTCGCCGCCTGCATGGACGAATCCGCGGTTGAGAAGCTCGGCGCCGACCCGTTGAAACCCTACCTTGACCAGATCAATAGCCTCACCTCGAAGAGCCAACTACCGGCTCTTTTGGCGCAGTTTCATCTGCGGACAGAGGGCAGCGGGATGTTTTTTGGATTCGGGTCGAACCAAGACTATGGCGACTCGACCCAGGTAATCGCCTTTGCCACCGCTGGCGGACTCGGCCTTCCCGACCGCGATTATTACACTAAGACCGATGCAAGGTCGGCAGAATTGCGCCAGAAATACCTCTCTCACGTGCAGCGAATGCTCGAACTGTTGGGCGATGCGCCGGACACGGCGCAACGCGAAGCGGCCTCGATCATGACGATGGAGACTGCGCTGGCCAAGGTTTCCCTAACCCGTGTCGAGCGCCGCGAGCCCCACAACCTCTACCACAAAGTGGATTTGACGCAGTTGCAAGCGCTCTCACCTGCTTTCGACTGGACCATCTACCTCAGGGAAACCGGGCTTGGTCAACCAAACACATTCAACGTAACCGAACCTGCGTTCTATAAAGAACTCGACCACCAACTCCAGACCGCCAGCCTCGATGACATTAAGAACTACTTACGCTGGCACACGGTTCATTCTGCCGCCCCATTTTTGTCCTCAGCCTTCGTGAACGAAGACTTCGATTTCTTCAACAAGACGCTACGTGGAGTCCCGCAGCTCCGGCCCCGCTGGAAGCGTTGCGTCGGGTTGGTCGATCGGCAACTGGGCGAAGCTCTCGGCGAGGAATTCGTTAGCCGGACGTTTAGTCCGGAGATGAAGCAGAAGACGCTCACCATGACCACCCAGATCGAGCAGGCCATGGCCACGGATATTGGACAGCTTACCTGGATGGGTCCTGAGACCAAGCAGAACGCGTTGGCCAAACTGCATACCATCGTTAACAAGATTGGCTATCCTGACAAGTGGCGTGATTACTCTTCAGTCGTGATTTCGAGACAAGATTTCGCCGGCAACGTCGAACGGGCGACGAAGTTCGAGTCGAAGCGGAGACTAAATAAAATAGGCAAACCGGTCGATCGCAGCGAGTGGTCGATGACGCCGCCTACCGTCAATGCTTATTACAGTTCGCGCATGAATGACATCAATTTCCCCGCGGGCGTACTACAACCTCCGCTTTACGATTCGAAGATGGACGACGCGCCCAACTACGGCAATACCGGTGGAACCATCGGCCACGAGCTGACCCACGGCTTCGACGACCAAGGCCGCAAGTTCGACGCCCAGGGCAACTTGAAGGATTGGTGGACCGCTCAGGACAACCAGAACTTCGAGACTCGCGCGCAGTGCGTGGTCGATCAGTACGCGCAGTACGTCGTCGTGGACGAAATAAAAATTAACAGCAAGCTCACCGAGGGAGAGGATATCGCCGATCTGGGAGGATTGATTCTCGCTTGGATGGCCTGGAAAGACGAGACGAAGAACACGCATCTGGAAAACCGCGACGACCTCACGCCTGAGCAGCGGTTCTTTGTCGGAAACGCGCAGTGGGCGTGTGAGAACAACCGGCCAGAGAACCTACGCATGAACGCCATCACAGATCCGCATTCTCCGGGCAAGTACCGCGTCAACGGCTTGGTGGTCAACATGCCAGAGTTTGAAAAGGCATTCGCGTGCAAGCCGGGACAGCCTATGGTGAAAGAAAACCGCTGTCGCATCTGGTGACGGACTCCTCAAAGCCGCGAATTGGTCGCACGCAATTTGAACAGGATGTTGAGATCCTAGTCAGTCGCAGGAAAGAAAAATAAAATAGCCCGCCAAGATAGACGGGCTCCTGGGACATTCGTTTTAGTTCAAGCTGCCTTCTTCCGCTCCGCTCGTACCTTTGCCCGGATTGCGCAATGTTCAGCAGCCTTGTCGACCTCGCTAGCGAAACCTCGCCGGCGCGTCGCGATTCCGCCGAAGCTACAATTCGCGCAGGGCGGCGGCCACAGGGCGCCAGGCGGCGCGCATCGCCGGAGGCAAGCCTCCGAGCAGACCCATCAGAAGCGCGAAGACGATGCCCGCAAGCAATAGCGCAGGAGTAATTCGGAAGGCAAAGGCCAGTTGCGAAAAAGTCTGCCAGTTCATCGTGCCAGTGGTCAGACCATTTAAAGGCAGCACGGCGAGGCAGCCGATGGCGCCCCCCACGAAAGAAATCAGCAGCGCCTCGACCAGGAACGAGAAGACCACAGCTCCGCCACCAAAGCCCAGGGCGCGCATGGTGGCGATTTCGCGGCCACGCTCGGCGACAGCCGAATACATGGTGTTGAGCGCACCAAAAACCGCGCCAATGGCCATGACGAATGCCACCAATCCGCCAAGAATGGTGATGAGTTGTGTCATGCGCGTCGATTGCTTAGCGTAGTAGTCGATTTCGCGGGTTACATCGAAATTGAGGCGGCGGTCGGAAGTGACCGCGTCCTTGAACTGCTCAAAGGCGCCTGGCGAACTTAGGTGAACAGTGGCGGACTGAAAAATATTGCTGGGACGCTTGTACACGTCGTCGAGCACGCGCGCGTCACACCATATCTCCGAATCAAAAGCACTGCCGCCGGCGTCGAAAATTCCCACGACCTGCCAATGGCCGCCTCCAAAATTAACCCAGTTCCCGAGGGTCAAACCCGAGTAGCTGCTGCTGGCGTTCTTTCCCACGATTAACTCGGCAAGGCCCGGTTGAAACATTCGACCCTGAACGATTCTCACGTTCCTCCGAATGGTCAAAACGTTGGCTGAGACACCGCGAACTTGAGCATTCGCATCGGTCCCGGTGGCGCGCAGGGGAAAGGGTGCGACCACTACCACTTCCGAGGTCACCAAAGGGGCGTCCGAGGCGCGGTCGATACCGGGAGCATCTTGGAGGATTTTGATGTCCTCGAGTTTAATTCCACTCATCATCTCCGAGGTCGCGCCGGCGCGCAGGACGATAGCGTTGTCATCAGACCCGGAGGCAACCAATGTGGCTCTGAAGCCGCGCGCCAATGAAAGCATAGCCACAAAAACACCGACGGTTCCGGCGATACCCAGGACAGCGACGATTGACGACGTCCAGCGAGCCTTTACGCTGCGAAAGTTATAGATGAACGGGATCGCCATTTCAAACCCTCCGGAGTGCATCTACAACCCGCGTGCGCATGGCGCCAATTCCCGGCAGCAGTCCGCTGACGACTCCAACCAGCAGAGCGGTCGCTAGTCCGAAAGAAAGAATCTCGGGTGACAAAATCAGTGTTGGCAACAAGCCATTCAGAGCGGCACCCAGAACTGGGATAGCCAACAGCGCAAGGCCGAGGCCGAGAAGTCCCCCAACGGCGGCAATAGTAAGAGATTCGGCAAGGACAAAGAAAAGAACCCAGCGATCGCTGAAGCCGATGGCTTTGAGAACCGCAAGCTCGCCAATGCGCTCCCGCACGGAGATAGCCATCGTATTCCCGGTGACCAGCAGCAGGGTAAAGAAGACCACCGTACCGATGGTCATAATGAGAAATTGAATGTTTCCGAATTGCTTGACCCAACCGGCGGCAAATGCAGATTCCGTTTCCGTTTTAGTCTCGAACGAAGAGTTTGCCGTCATGTTGTCAATAGCGCTCGCGACGCTCACTGCATCATCGGGACTGGCGAGTTTCACCACATACCAGCCGGTGTTGCCCTTGAACGTTTCCGGCACACGTTCCTCGAAATAATCCCATTGGAACCAGAACTGGCTCTCGTCGCCGCCCGCGTGCTCGGCGTGATAAATGCCGTCCAGGTTGAACTCCCAGGTGCCGGTCGCGCCGTAGCTGACATTCTTAATGGGGATACGGTCGCCGATTTTCCAACCGAAACGTTTCGCAGTTTTCGCACCGGCGATGGCGCCTTGGCGGTCCTTCACGAAATTCTGCCATTGGTCATCGGGAACAACCAACTCGGAGATGACCTGTCGTTGATTTTCAATATCGATCACGTACTGAGGGAAGAAGTTTTTTTCTTCCTGATATACGCCCCCGAACCAATTGTTATGGGTGACCGCCTTTACCCCCGGAATGCGTTGAATTTTGTCGCGGTAGGCAAGCGGCAGCGGCTGAATGATGGATACGCGATTGATAGTGACCAGACGGTCAGCGCCCGCAATATCGGCGCCACGATTGAAGGCCCCCCTGATCACGGCGAGGAACGCAAAAAGAAACAGTGCGACGGCAAACGATCCGATGGTAAGAAGCAAGCGAAGTTTCTTGCGAAAGAGATTGGCGAAAATCAGCCCCCGGAATTTCATTCCTCGCCTCCGGCAGGGACTCCTTGCGATTCGCGGGATTCGACGAGAACGCCCTTTTCCAAGTGCAGCGTTAGATCGGCGCGCCTTGCGACTACGGGGTCGTGAGTCACCATGAGCACTGTCTTGCCGTACTCCTTTACCAGGCGATATATCAAGTCCATGATTTCATCCGCACTCTTTCGGTCCAGGTCCCCGGTGGGCTCGTCGCAGAGCAGAAAAGTGGGATCGGCAACAATAGCGCGCGCAATGGCAACCCGCTGCTCCTGTCCCCCCGAAAGTTGGCGCGGATAGTGGTTCATCCGCTCCGCCAGCCCGACGATGCCGAGCGCGGTCTCAACATGTTTGCGGCGCTCGGCTTTGGAGAGGCTGGTGAGCAGCAGCGGCAGCTCAACATTCTGAAACGCAGTAAGCACCGGGATGAGGTTATACATCTGAAAAATGAAGCCAACGTGCCGCGCTCGCCAGGACGTCAGCTTGCTGCTGGACATGTGTGTGATCTCGTCGCCAGCCACGGTGATGCTTCCTCGCGTTGGAATGTCGAGTCCGCCGAGCAGGTTCAGGAGGGTGGTCTTGCCCGAGCCGCTCGGTCCCATGAAGGCGACAAAATCGCCCTTCTCAACGTCTAGATTCAATTTTTGGAGTACATGGATCTCTTCGCCTCCACGCCGATATGTCTTATCCAGTCCGCGCACCTGAATCTGACTTCCGGTTTTTCCCGTGCCGTCCACTTGAACCATGTCCGCGCTCCCAATTGTTACTTGATCTCTGTATTGCCCGGTCTCATTTTTTAATCTGAACGCTGTCGCCATCATGGAGATTTGGCGGTACATCCACTACTACGGTGTCGCCAATAGCCAGCCCCGCAATCACTTCCACGTCGCTGCCGCGATTTCCGCCCGTGGTCACCGCGCGGCGCTCCGCTTTATCGCCTCTAACGAGGAAAACAACCTTCTTACCGTCCTCGTCACGCACCGCCCCCTGAGGAATGAGAATTGCTGGCGCGGCCGCTACATTCCCTTCAGATGGTTCGTCGCCGAGGAATGTCACTTTAATTCCCATGTCGGGCAAGATGCGCGGGTCGAGCTTCAGAAAAGATATACGCACTTTCACAGTGGCTTTCTGGCGGTCCGCACTCGGAATAATCGTGCGGACGCGGCTGGGAATCTTCCAGTCGGGATAAGCATCAAGGATCGCAGTGACCTGCTGGCCCGGCTTTACCCGCGTGATGTACGCTTCATTTACATCGACCTCGATTTCATTCGAGTTCATATTCACAATTGTGGCGATGCCGGTGCGCGTGAAGCCGCCTCCTGCTGAGATCGGAGAAACCATCTCGCCGACCTGGGCGTCTTTTGAGACAACGATTCCGTCGAATGGCGCGCGAATCGTACAATTGTCAACTGCTTGTTGCGCTTCCGCAATGCGGGCTTCCGCCGCAATCGCCTGAGCCCTGGTTAGATCGATTTTGGCCTGGAGGCTCTCCGCGGCAGTGCGCGCATTGTCCAGTTGCTCTTGGGGCTCCACTCCAGCTTTTTGGAGTTCTTCGGTGCGGTGCAGCAAGATTCGAGCGTTCTTTATTTGTACTTGATAGTCGGCGATGGCAGCTCTGGCGGAATCGCGGTCGGCCTTCGCGGTCTCCAGCGCTCTTCTGGCATCGGCATCGTCCAGAGTCGCCAATAATTGGCCTTGGTGCACTCGCGTGCCTTCGTCGAAGAAAACGCCGGTCACGCGCCCGGTTATCTTGGCAGCGATAGTGGCTCGCTGGCGCGGAGTAACGTATCCGGTGGCATTAAGCAGCGCCTCGCGGCTTCCTGGACCCTCGGCCTTCCGCGCCACGGCTACTTCTACGACCGGTTTTGATTCTAATAGGGCGTAAACGCCTGCCCCAACACCGGAGACGATAACCAGTGCCCCGAAAAAAATGGCGACGCCCTTCCCCACTTTGCCGCCTTTGCGCTGTCCTTCGTGGATCCGCAAAGAGCCCAGGTCGTGTGGCGGTGCGTCTCCTCGCGTCAGCATAGTTTACTTTTATCCTTCCCGGATAGAACGATCCATGATAAACCAGCCTCGAACAAGCCAAATCTCAGCAGGAGAGCCCTTTGCCTCGAATCTAAGGCCCTTGGGGGCTGGTTCAGCTTTGATTTGGTCGGGAACCGCACTTCCCCTCAGAAGCCTCCGATAAGCGCATCGCTCTGATCAAAACCCACTGCGAAGGTCAATGAGTGAAATTGCGATTTATCAACAACTGATCTGATAAACCTCCAAACCTATAGCTTTCGTTGACTTGCCGGTTGGCCAGCCGTAGGATTCTGCTCCAGTGATCGGCCAGACCATCTCACATTACCGCATCGTCGAGAAACTAGGCGGCGGAGGCATGGGTGTCGTCTACAAAGCTGAGGATGTCAAACTCGGTCGCTTTGTGGCTCTCAAGTTTCTGCCCGACGACGTGGCCAAAGACCCGCAAGCACTCAGCCGCTTTGAGCGCGAAGCCAAGGCTGCCTCCGCTTTGAACCATCCCAACATCTGCATGGTCTTCGAGATTGACGAGCGCGAAGGTCAGCACTTCATCGCCATGGAGTTTCTGGATGGCGTAACGCTGAAACATAAGATCGGAGGCCGACCACTGGATAATGAGCTGATTCTGTCGCTGGCCATCGAGATTGCGGATGCTTTGGATGCCGCCCACTCCGAAGGCATCGTCCACCGCGACATCAAACCCGCTAACATTTTCGTGACCAAGCGCGGACACGCCAAGATTCTGGACTTTGGATTGGCGAAGGTCACTCTGGCAGGCATTTCTTCGAGCAGGATTGCGTCTCTGAACACGCAGTCGGCGGACACGGATCATCTCACGAGCCCCGGTTCTACGCTCGGCACCGTTGCTTACATGTCGCCCGAGCAGGCGCGGGCTAAAGAACTCGACGCGCGAACCGATTTGTTCTCGTTTGGAGCCGTTCTCTATGAGATGGCTACCGGCCAGTTACCCTTCCGTGGAGAGAGCACAGCGACGATCTTCGATGCGATTCTGAACCGCGCTGCTGTGGCTCCCGTGCGGCTGAATCCCGACGTTCCCGCCGAACTTGAACACATCATTAACCGGGCGTTAGAGAAGGACCGCAACCTCCGTTATCAGCATGCTTCCGAGATGCGAGCCGAGTTGCAACGGCTGAAGCGGGATACAGAGACAGGACGTGCTATAGCTGCGAGGTCCGGCACCCCGGCGGCCGTTCAGGAAAGCGGCTCTCAGGCGGCGCATCCGCCTTCCTTAGCATCCGGGTTCTCCTCTGCGCTTGCTCCATCTCCGTCATCGAGCGCTGCGAGAGTTGCCGAGGTTGGTATGGCGGACAGGAAGTTATGGAGGGTTCTGGTTCCCGCCGCCATAGTCCTTATCGCGTTTGCACTCGCCGGAGCGTTCTACTTCCGCACGCGGCAAACCGCACACCGCCTGACCGAAAAAGACACCATCGTTCTCGCCGATTTTTCCAACAGCACCGGCGATACGATTTTCGACGACACGCTAAAGACTGCGCTGAACGTTTCCCTGCGGCAATCGCCTTTCCTCAACGTACTCAGCGACAGTGAAGTAGCCAAGACCCTGCAACAAACGACTCGTCCAGCGGATACGAAACTCACGCCGGAACTAGCCCGCGAAATTTGCCAGCGTGCGGGTAGCAAGGCTTATATCGACGGAGCGATTGGCAGTTTGGGGAGCAAGTATGTGCTGGAACTAAAAGCCGTGAATTGCAAGAGCGGAGACCAGTTGGCCGACGAGCAGGTGACGGCGGCGTCCAAAGAGAAGGTGCTGGACTCACTCGGCGAGGCGGCATCGAAGCTGCGCGGAGAACTGGGCGAGTCACTCATTACGGTACAAAAGCTCGATGTTTCTTTATCGGAGGCGACCACGTCCTCTCTGGAAGCCCTCAAAGCGTACAGCCTTGGTGTAAAGGCTGCCAGAGAGCAAGGCGTCGCCGCAGCCTTGCCTCACGACCAACGCGCCATCGAACTCGATCCGAACTTTGCTTTGGGCTACAGGTCGGTGGGCAACGACTACTCTGATCTTATCGAGCCGGAGCGGGCCAGGGAGTACTTCACCAAGGCATTCGAGTTACGCGAACATGCCAGTGAGCGAGAAAGGGTAGCGATTACCGCCGATTACTTTGACAAAGTTACCGGGGAACTCGAGAAAGCTGCAAAAGCATATCGGGAGTGGATTGAGAGCTACCCGCGTGACTTCAGCGCACACGGCAATCTTGCCATCGTGTACAGCGAACAGGGGCAACATGAGAAGGCGGCGGATGAATATCGCGAAAGCCTCCGCCTCCTCGGGGATAATGTCGCCACATACGCGGACCTCGTCAACACCATGCTCGCCTTGCAGCGTCTCGAAGAAGCGCAGCAGATCATCCACCATGCGCAGGCACAAAAACTGGATGATCCCCTGCTCCATACTGCGCTTTACACTCTTGCCTTTCTCCACGCAGATTCGCCGGCCATGGCGGAACAGCAACAGTGGTTCGCGGGCCAGCCAGAGGTCGAGCATTTAGGGCTTTCGCTCGCTTCCGATACTGAGGCCTACAAAGGTCATCTGGGCAAGGCGCATGAACTATCCAAGCAGTCTTTGGATTCCGCCATCCGCGCAGACAGCAAGGAAAGTGGAGCGATCTGGCAGGAGAATGCCGCCCTCCGGCAAGCCGCCTTCGGCAACGCTCCGGAAGCCAGGCAGGCAGCGGCAGAGGGTTTGAAACTCGCTCCCACGAGCCAGGGCGTGCAGGTCGAAGCTGCGCTGGCATTCGCGTTGGCCGGCGATGCTGCTCGGGCCGAGTCGTTCGCGGAAAACCTCAACAAGCGCTTTCCGCTGGACACCCAGATGCAGTCCCTATGGTTGCCGGCGATTCGAGCAGAGTTGGCGCTGAACCGGAAGAATCCGGCTGAGGCCCTCAACTCTTTGCAAGCCGCCGCACCGCCTATCGAGTTGGGGCAAATCGCGTTCGTCGCCAATCCTTCCTGCCTTTATCCGACCTACATTCGGGGCGAGGCCTACCTGGCGGCGGCACAGGGCAAGGAAGCGGCCGCCGAGTTCCAGAAAATTCTTGAGCACAGCGGCATCGTCTGGAACTGCTGGACGGGAGCCTTGGCACATCTGGGCGTAGCGCGCGCGAACGCTTTGCAGTCCAGAACTTCTCAGGGTGCGGATGCCGATGCCGCCCGCGTTCGAGCACTCGCCGCCTACAAAGATTTTCTCGCCCTTTGGAAAGACGCCGACCCCGACATCCCCATCCTGAAAGAAGCCAAGGCCGAGTACGCGAAGCTGCAATAAGCAGGTAAGCAGTTATCCGACCCGAGTGGAGAATTTTCCTGACTTCTATAAAGCGAGGCTTCGAGAAGGGATTCGATAGTTTACGTAAACCACGCCAATTATGCTCATTGACCATCTCGATGAGTCCTATAGGGACTTCTCAACATTTACGAGGTTTCACTCTCACTGCGATGAGCGAGGGATGCGAACGGCAAGCCCCGACAGCGGCGTGTCGTTTCTAAGGTGGGCTTTCGATGCGGAGCAGACAAGACTCGGCTACTCTTGAGGTGCAGAAGCCACTTGAGCTGTACAAGAGGACTCAATCATGACGAATAGAGAAGCTGGAATCAATGTAGTCCGCGAAATGATGGGCGACGAGGCGGCCGCAAAACTCAGCGCTTCCGCTGACTCAAATACCTTCGGTGCCACGATCGCTGCCTACGCGGTCGACCAGGTCTTTGCGGATATCTGGACTCGTCCCGGTCTGGACAGGCGCTCGCGCAGCCTAGTTTCGATGTCCGTCATGATTGCCATGCGTCAGCCCCATGAATTCGCCATCCACATGGGGGCCGGGCTCAATAACGGCCTCACAATGAAAGAAATCGAGGAAGTTCTCATCCAGGCGCTGCCATATGTTGGCTATCCTGCCATCGCAACAGCACTGGCTGCGGCTGCCGAGGTTATCAAGGAGCGTGGTCTCGACGTCGACAAAAACTACACTGGCCATCGCGGCCTGCTTTGACACTACACGACATTCGCGCTGGTGGTGTTGAACGATGCTTGACCGTGCAACCCGAGGCTGTCGCCTCGTGAACCACGACAGGTAGCGACAAGTCGGCTTCTCGTCACGAAATCAAACACTGAAGCGATGCGCGTTTATCGTTCCCAATCTCCCCAAGCCGCCTTGTAGCCCGTCTGGTTCTGCGGGGTTCGACTTCCGTGGCTCGTGATCCGGGCAATCACAGATACCTTCCGATGTCCGAAGTTTGTTTTAAGTCACCACGGGAGCGGGCCGTCCTCGTTCGAAAACGTGCCTGTCGGACCGTTTGCAACGTGCCTGTCGGACCGTTTGCGTCGAGAAGGGCAAGGCGCACCGGCTCTCGTGCGGCCTGTTGGACAGTGCGTGTTCCTTGAAAGCTATTGAGGTCTGTCGCGGTGAAGCCCGGGCACGCGGCATTAACTTTGATGCCACCCGACTCAAGGTCGGCGGCAAACGCGACCGTAACCCCGTTGAGCGCAGTTTTCGATAAAGAGTAGGTACCGTACATCGCGCGAAACCGGTTTGCCGTGTCGGAGTTCAATGCTAGCGAACCGACGGAACTAGATACATTCACGATACGTGCGGCCGGTGCTTCGCGAAGCAGTGGCAGCATCGCTTGCGTGACGGCAATCACCCCGAACACGTTTGTGTCGAACACCTTGCGTACATCATCAAGGGACGCAACACTCGCGCGGCCCGACTTCACAAGTTCCTCAAGTGGTTTGCCCGCCTTTCCTGTATGCGAAATGCCCGCGTTGTTCACGAGCACATCGAGACGGCCGAACTCCTTTCGGATGAGTTCGGCCGCCGCGGCAATGGAGGTCTCATTGGTAACGTCCAGCTGGAGGGCGTAAGCATCAGTTCCGACCCTCCCCGCGGCCGTTTTCCCATGCTCGAGATTGCGCGATCCGACGAGCACAGTGAAGCCGTGCGCCGCGAGATCTTTCGCGATTTGAAGACCGATTCCTTTGTTGGCCCCGGTGACCAGGGCGACCGGTTTGTCTTGCATGACAACCTCCTTCGTTCAAATAGGCAACGTCTGCTTCAAGATGCGACTGTGGTCAGGACTTCGGAGTACCGCACTCGCTCGAGATCTGCAATCAGGCCGGGCCCCGTCGGGCTCCACCCCAGTTTTTTTCGTGTTTGCGCGCTTGAGGCACGAAGATCGTGGCTAGCGAACATGCTGAAGAACCCGAAATGAGCCTGCGCATCGTCAGTAGAAAGAGATACCACCGGCACTTTCAATCCTTCACCAATGACTTCGGCAATATCGCGCATTGCCACGCCTTCTTCGGCCACCGCATGATACTTCGCACCGGCTTCATGCTTTTCCAATGCAAGCCTGTAGAGACTTGCGACATCCAGAACATGGGCTGCTGCCCAGCGATTGCGTCCTTCCCCTACGTACGCGGACACACCTTTCTCGCGCGCCACAGCGATGAGATAAGTGACAAGTCCTTGCTTAATGGTGTTGTGAACCTGAGGAAGACGCATGACCGAAGCGTTCACGCCCCTGGCTACCAGAGCAAGAGCTGTCTGTTCCGAAACACGCGGGAATGGGAAATCCGGCGGCAGGATAGTGTCCTCGGTCGCAACCTGACCTGGTGTGGCCAATCCGGCTGTCCCCGATGTGACTATGAGGGGCCGATCAGAACCGGCAAGCACAGACCCCAAAGCTTCGATGGCCTGTTTGTCGATCTCACAGTTCTCTTCGAATTTTGAGAAGTCGCGAATGAAGCCTAGATGGATGACGGCATCCGAAGTGGTGGCTCCCTTACGCAAGCTATCGACATCTTCGAGCGAACCGCGATGGACGTCCGCACCGATAGCGGCCAAGGATCTTGCTCCCGCATCCGAATGAGCCATGCCCAGGACTTTATGTCCGGCAGAGATCAGTTCTTTCACAGTCGGAGTGCCTATAAAGCCTGTCGCACCTGTAACGAAAATACGCATATTAGAACTCCTTTTCCGGTTTACCGATTGAGTTAAGGTTGGCAAGTACTTCAGCAGGAATCCGCAGCGCTGCAGCCTGGAGATTCTCCCGAAGATGCTTGCGGGAAGATGTGCCCGGAATCAGCAGAATATTGGGTGACCGTTGCAGAAGCCATGCCAGCGCAACCTGCATTGGCGTTGCACCGAGATTCGCGGCGATATCCGACAACTCTGCCGATTGCAGTGGCGTGAACCCGCCGAGCGGAAAGAACGGCACGTACGCAATCCCGTCGCGGGCGAGGTCCTCGATGAGCGCGTCATCGGCTCGATGCACGAGGTTGTAGTGATTCTGTATACAGACAATCGAGAACATCCGCCGCGCTTCCGCCACCTGAACTGGCGTGACGTTACTCAGCCCGATATGACGTATCAAGCCTTTTTGTTGAAGCTCGGCCAGGACGGTGAGCGGCGCCTCCATCGAACCCTCGGCTGGTTCGTGAATGCTGAACATGCTGCGCAGGTTGACAACATCCAGCACATCCAGACCCAGATTGCGAAGATTGTCATGAATTTGCGCAGTCAGCTCTTCGCGCGAAAAAGCCGGAATCCATGACCCATCTTCACCGCGCCGGGCGCTGACTTTGGTGACAATGGTCAGATCGTCCGGATACGGAGACAGCGCTTTTCGTATGATTTGGTTCGTGACATGAGGACCATAAAAATCAGCGGTGTCGATGTGGTTCACCCCGCTCGCAACGGCCTCTTGCAGCACGGCAATCGCTTCCTCGACATCTCGGGGAGGCCCCCACACCAACTTGTCGCCATCCCGGCCCGCAAGTTGCATGGCGCCGTAGCCCATTCGGTTCAGATTCATAGCTGTCCCGGGGAGTGTGAAGCTGCGCACAAGCTCAGTTTGTTGAAGCATTCGGTTCCTCCAGCGTTTCTCGTGCATCTAAGATCATTGGATGAAGGATTCTTCAGGTTTGGACTTCGCATTATGTCGACAAACACGATAACTGCATTTGAGCCAAGAAAAACGCCCACTCAAGCAAGGTCCACAGTCACCGTGGACGCGATTTCCGAGGCGGCTGTTCAGGTTTTGCTCACCCATGGGGCGGAGCGATTGACCACCACACGGGTCGCCGATCGGGCGGGAGTTTCGGTGGGAACCCTGTATCAGTACTACCCCAATAAGCAGTCATTACTCTTTGCGGTGCTAGAAAATCATTTCAATAAGGTGGCATCAAGGGTTGAGGCAGCCTGTGAGAGTTCCCGCCACAAGACCCTGGCTGACATGATTAGAGAAATGGTAGAGGCGTTCGTCGACGCGAAAATGCAACGCGCAGATATCTCCGTCGCGCTCTACCGCGTCGCGGCCGACGTGGGTGGGCCCGCGTTGGTCAAACAGGTCAGCCAGCGGACCCGCAAAGCGGTTGAGACAATGCTTGAGACAGCCCCGGACATCAAGTCTCCGCCAGACAAATTCGCCATAGAAATCATGCTTTCAGCGATGGGAGGCGCGATGCGTTCTCTGCTTGAGTCTGGAGCATCCCCAGCCACGGTCCAGAAAGCACGAGAGCAACTCGTGCTCCTTTGCCAGTCATACATGGCCGCCGCGACAACGAAACGCGCTTAGACCAGTCGCCGCAGTTGTTGGCAAGAGTCTTTCGGAGATGACCTCCCGCGTGGGCCGTCATTCCGGAAGTCGGGCGTGAACGGGCTTCGGGGAGATGAGATTACTCCTGATAAGTCGGCTTCTCGTCACGAAATCAACGACTGAAGAGAAACGCGTTCGTTGGGGCCGATCACGAGCCAGGCGGAAGCGGTAAAAAAAACTCCGGCGCCATCTGTACCGCGAGTTTCTCGAAAAACATGCCCACGGGCAGCACGAGTAGTCCCTGCTCATACATATTCAAATGAAAATCTCCGTGCCGGCTCTGGCCCGAAGCATCTCGTAAATCCTAGCCATGAGCCGGGTCCAGGGGGTCGCGTTTTTTTAGCTCGCTTTCGTCTTTACGTCGGGCTTTCGGAAGGCGGCTTCTCCTGCGCCGGACACCTTGACCCACTTCGGGTCGGGCAAGGCATCTGCGTCATAGTTGTCGTGCCAGTTCCACCACTTGTACGGTGGGGTCTGGGGGTAACCCTCTGGCGAGTCCTCCCAAATCTCCTGACGCCCGAGTGGCGTGAGGTCGAGATAGCTCCAGGTGGTCCCCATTGCCTCGTCGCCGCGGTTGTTGATGAAGTATGTGCGGAACACTTTGTCGCGGTCGCAGAAGAACACGTTGTGGCCGTGCCATTCATCAACGCCGAAGTCCTTGTCGAAGCTGTCAGTCATGGTGTACCAGGGCATCTCCCAACCCATTCGTGCCTTCAGGCGCGCGATGTCCGCCTGCGGCGCGCGTGAGGCATAGACAAGAGTGGTATCACGAGCATTGAGATGGGCCAGGTGACAGACCTGATCGGCGCCCAGCGAGCAACCGCGGCAGGCGTGCTCGGGCCAGCCGAACACCCCGGGTTCGAAGAAGGCCCGGTACACGATCAACTGCCGGCGGCCCTCGAACAGGTCGAACAGGCTAACCTTACCCTTAGGCCCATCGAACTCGTAGTTCTTCTCCACAGCCATCCAGGGCATCCGCCGGCGTTCGGCGGCCAGCGCGTCACGGGAGCGAGTGAAGGCCTTCTCCTTCACGAGGAGCTGCTGGCGCGCAGCCTCCCACTCCTGCTGTGACACGATCGGGGGTGTATTCATCGCGGGTTTTCCTTTCCCGTGCTCTTTGTTCATCGACATTTTCATTTCTCCTTCTTATTCAGATTCGGGGTGATTTCTTCGTTCCGTTTTTTTGCGGGAAGCTTCACAGCCAACGCTGCTAGACCGCCGGTAGAAACCGCCCCCGCGACGACTAATCCCATAGTTGCCAAACAGAATGGACACATGATTGACCTCCTTGGTTGCAAAGCGTGACCGCTAAGCCGCCTCTATAGTTGATCTTTTACGTTGTCTCTTTTCCTTATGATGCGACGGCCTGTGCTGGTAAGAACGCAGCAAGTTGACGCTCGAACGCCTTGGCTACGCCGGTGCGCCAGCCCTCCGCGATGGACTGAGACATCGGATCGGGGAAGATATCCTCTTCACCATTCTCCAATCCGTCGAAGATGCCCGCCGCGACTGATTCAGGCGAGGCCTTCGGAATCTCGAAGCCTCGCGTCATGTCGGTGTCAACGGGGCCCAGAAGGACGCCGTGGACCGTTACACCCTGGCCCCCGAGCAGCGCTCTCAGTGATTGCGTCATGTTGAACGCGGCCGCCTTCGAAATGGAATAGGCGGGTATAACCGGTAACGGGGCGAGCGCATTCAGGGACAGGTTGTTGACGATGGCTCCTTTTGAGCGCTTTAGCAACGGCAGGGTTGCGCGGATCACATGGAACGGTCCGAAGAGGTTTACGGCCAGGTTTTGCTCAATGGCGCCTGAATTGCTCAGATCGTCGTAGAGAGCGATGCCCGCATTGTTGATGAGGATATCGAGAGACTCGACTCTCTCGACTGCTTCCTGAATCTGTGCAGAGTTGGTTACATCCAGGGTCAGGGGCGTGACACGCCGATCTGAGTGGGCCAATGGCTGGCGCGTACCGGCATACACCCCCTTCGCACCTCTCCTCAAGGCTTCCTCGACCAGCGCCTTTCCGATACCGCGATTGGCTCCGGTCACTAGCACCGTCTTGTTTGCGATTGTCATTGTCATTGTCATCGTGAACCTCTCGGCGGCGAAGCTTAATCGCTAAGCCGCTTCTTTAGGTATGACGAGTGAAGAGAGTCGATTTCGACAAAGCAAGTAAAACAATCAGCCTCGCCTTTGGAGCAGAAACTGTCTCACTGCGAGGTCCTCGGCTAGACCAATCGCCCGGTCGAAGGCATCCAAGGCCTCAGGTGTTTTCCCCAGCCGTTGCAACAGGTGAGCGCGAACCGCCCAGTAGGGCTGATAGGCCGAGATCGTATCCGCGTCGATCCCATCCAACGCTGCCAGTCCTGCTGCGGCTCCCTTCGCTTCGGCTACGGCCGCGGCGTATCCAGTTCGCGTGCCGAGCGTCGGTGATATCCGGATCAGCTGTTCATAGAACATCATGATCGCGTTCCATTGAATCCCGCCGCTCCGCGCCCGCTCGGCATGTACCGACTGAATCGCAGCTTCGAGTTGAAAGCGGCCGGTGCGACCGCGACTCGACGCCTCGCCGAGACACCGTTCCGCCTCTTCGATCAAGGGCAGAGACCAGTTCTGGCAGTCCTGCTCCGAGAGAGGCACGTACCGGCCGTCCGTCCGCCGCCGCGCCGCTCGGCGGGCTTCGCAGTGGAGCATCAGAGCCAGCAGACCGTGGACCTCTGCTTCCTGGGGCATCAACTGCAGAAGAACCCGAGCGAGCCAAATCGCCTCCTCGGCGAGATCGCGCCCACGTTGGTCGACTCCGGCCATGTCATCCCAGCCAATTCCGAAGGCGGCGTAAATCGCTTCCAGCACCGCATCAAGCCGCTGCGGCAAGTCGCGCTCCTGCGGGATTTCAAACCGAATACCCCCGTCGCGGATCTTCGTCTTGGCCCGCGCCAGACGCTGCCCCATCGTGGCGGGCGAAATCAGGAACGCGTGGGCAATGCGCGAGGCATCCAGGCCGAGAACGGTCTGGAGCATGAGTGGAGTGTGCATCGCCGGATTAATGGCCGGATGAGCACACACAAAGAGCAGCTTCAATCGTTCATCCGGAAATCCCGGGGACAAAGTCGTAGCCTTGGATTCCTCTCTGAGCAGAATGAGCGTGGGCTCACTGGCCTCGGCTACTTGCCGATGACGAACCAGGTCGATAAAAGACCGGCGCGCCGTCGTCAGCAGCCAGGCCTCTGGATTTTGTGGCACGCCGTCTCTCGGCCAAGTTTCGAGTGCTGCTACCAGCGCATTACTGAGAGCATCCTCCGCGCTCCCCACGTCGCGCGTATGCGAGGAAAGGTATGCGACCAGGCGACCGTAGGACTCGCGAGCCACACGTTCGATAGTCCGATGAGTGTTCCGGCGAGTGCTCTCTTGTTCGCTTCCGCTCATCCGGTGACTCGACGCTTGAATTCAGGCGAAACGGGCCGGACCTCCACGGCACCGATCGAGGCGGCCGGGCAGCGCGCTGCCCATTCGAGCGCCTCGTCAAGCGAGGGAAGCTCCAGGATTGTGAATCCCCCCAGTTGCTCTTTGGTATCCGCGAAGGGACCATCCTGTACACGCCGCTTTCCATCCTTCAGTCGAACCGTGGTAGCCGTCTCCGGCGGTTGCAGTGGACTGCCACCGACGTAGATGTCGGCCTCGACGAGGGCTTTGTAGTACGCTCGCCACGCACCGAGGTAGGGATCATTTTCGTTCGCATTCCGTGCGGCAAAAGCTTCTGATGACTCAAAGATCAGCAGGGCGAATTGCATTTCCTTTTCTCCCTCTGGGAACAATATTGATTTGTACTCCTGAATGTATGACGGATGAAACCCGGCATATTAGACAGATTTCAAAAAATCTTGAGAAGTTTCAATCGGGCAAGCCCCTGGTCGCTCATCCTCAAAGATGAGGCTGGCGATCCAGAAGCGTCCGTGAGCATGCACAATCTGGAACGACTCGATGCCTCGCGAGGATGGCTTCGCGTCGTCCTTCGCGTCCCGGCTTCCCTTCTGTACTCCACCCCTCGACAAGATTGCCAAACTCCTCGACTCGCTTCTCGATGCTGCGCTCGAAGACAATTGGTCAATAAGGCAGATTCCGGAAACCGTCACTCCTGTCAGCAACTGCTCGAATTGGCACGAGATGCCGAAGCCAAAGAGAACGCAGTCGCTCCACAAGATTCGGCACTCAACGACCTCGATCAGGAAGTTCTTGATGGAATCCTCAAGCGTTTCGATGTCGATGAAGGAATTGCAAAAGAGACAAACAATGACGATCAATCCCCATGAATATCAGGCCCTCTGCCGTCATGACTTTTACACCTTCATGCACCGCGGCTTCCGAGAGCTGAGCCCACAGACGAATTCCGATGAGGCAATAGAGAATCCCAAGACGAAGGGTGGCTACGGCTGTCGACGCACCTTTCGACACTTGTCGTGCGACACAAGTGTCGTAACTCTGACACTGCCACAGTTCGAACAGGGACTGGCGCCGGCTACGGACTTCGAAGTCCGAAGCTTCACCCTTTGGTTGCAGTGCAAGAGGCCTCTTCGGGCTTCAGGTAGTTCGGGCTCTTGCAACATGCGTCAGTGAGGAACTTCAGTACCAAATTAACCTCATGTGACTTTGGGATCTTCTTGCATGAGTCTCGACCGGCAATGTCGACGGTTCTTACAACAGAGGAACCGTCTATCCAAACCTTCTGTCAACTGTTGAAGATAGAGCCGGTCACGTCAGCAGGGTTTTGGTGAGGCCGGGAACACTTTGGAGGGTTCCTCGCATTCGTGAGCCTCAAACTCCGCTCGCATACGCAGAAGTCTGTCACCGCCCTCCCCGCCGGTCTCTGCCGGAGTGCTGAACCGGCGCTTACAGATGGTGCAGCGGGAGGTAGCCGCATTACCTAAAGGAAGCTGAATGAACTGCAGGGTTCTTGTGCGCTTAGGCATCAACTGGCTCCATCGGGATCGACCATCGAAAGGCAGGAGAATTGGGCATGCATCAGTTACTGATAGTGTTCTCTTCCGTTAGCAGAACATCGGAGGGATGTCGCTACCCTTCCGAAGTATCTTCCCGCTTTCTAAGTGCGCGCTGCAGAGTTTGATTCAATGCTGCTCTAGTCTGCTCGTATTCGACGGGAGAGATAGTTCCTCGCTGGTATTCAAGTTCGACCTCAAAAAATTCCTGCTTTAGCCCTTCGAGCAGCAAAAAGTTTGGCCCTCCAGCATTCACCGCATTGCGCTGTTCGATTCTCGCGCTGGGAAGCAGAGCCTTGTTCTGGTCCGCCTCGCGATAGCGGGAGGCTGCCGATGCGGACGCCTGGTGAGCCGCAGATTGCTGACGCGATGCAATTACACCTGCGCTTACGATCAAAGTTCCGGCTAATCCCCCGAGCACATACCAGCGATATTTCTGCAACGGATCTGGCGCGTCGATGGGTGGTCCCAGTCCTCCACCGGGTGCATTTCCGGATGAAGTACCCGTGCCCGTGCCGTCGGGTTGGCCGCTCTGCGCCTGAGACTCTTGATTAGAATCAGCGTTTTGCGGTGGAAATGCGCCTTGTCCTGCGATTTGTAACGATAGCAACTGGCCCGCCGCCACATTGGAAGCCATCTGTACTACCGCGTCAGGTTCGTCGGTATCACTGGCAGCTTGAAATGGCGATCCCGGAGCGGGGTTCAACTGCATCGTTTTGGGAACGATAACCATGAACTGCTGAACAGGCGCAGCCAACCTGAGCGAGATATTGCCAGCACCGGAATATGGAAGCTCGTAGTCGACTTCAAACCGGGTGTCGCCCGGTCGCAATGGAAAAATAAAGGCATAGAGGTGATCTTTACTGTTACCTTCGGCCACAGGAGCGAGGGCAAGTGGCTGTCCGCCCGCAGTCATTGCAGACCCTTGCACGATGCTCGCACCCTCCGGCAGGTAAAACTCGAGACTCCGCTCATTCATCTCAGTACGTGGTGGCCGAGAGGAATTCTGCACGGAAAACATCCGTTGGACGATTAGCTTTCCCTGACTCGTCTGCAAGTGCGTGATGTCAGCAGCCGTTGAAATGCCTTCGACTTTCCGCGCCGAATCATAGACCTGAACTTCTACAGAAGTTGTACCGGGAGGAGCCAGGCGGTGATAGGTCACGCCTTGGTGAATCACGCGCACTAAGTGCGGTGACTGAATATCGTCGAGCTTGAAACTGAAATTACCTCGGCTGTCAGTCTTGGAACGGGCCGCTTCCTCCATCCCCTGGCCGAGTTTGAGCAGGATGACATCATCTTTCGCGCCAGGTTTGTTCTCGGTCAAGTTGGTGACCGCTCCGGTAAGAATCTGGCCAAACGAGAGGGCGGCGCTGAATATCAGCGATGCGAAAATGTATAACAGCGCCCGAAGATTTCCGGGGAAACGGCTGCGAAATAGGAGGGGAACCTGCCTAGAGACAAACTGACTATCGTGCCAAGTATCTCCAACTGCTTTAGACACCGGCGCGTGAACTAAGCGCATGATTATCCCGAGTTCTCTATAAAATAATTTCGGGTCCCAAAATCTGTCTGCAACTGCCAGGTTTTGGAACCCTATTTTGTTCTCTTATCGCGTTGGGGGAATAAACGTGGCTGTAGTCGTTCCGTCTGGAATTGTGATTTCCTGTATTGGCAAAGACCTGCTTGTGGCGGGATGTTCATTTCCGGTATAGGTGAAATCCGCCGTCGTGGTTCCACCCGCTTTGACGTCCACCGTCTGGGTTAGCGGTCCATAGACCTGGTGCCAGACCTCAATTGTCTGCTTACCGGCCGGTACATTTTCAATCTTGAACTTGCCGCTGTCGTCGCTGACGGCGAAATATGGGCTGGAAACGATTCCAATATAGCCAGACATCCAGGGATGAACGTTGCACTTTACGTGCAACATCACTTCTTCAGATTTCAGCGGGACGTTGAAGGTGAGACCCGCCCCGGGCTGGCTCTGATTGAAGTCGTACTTCTTCGAAGGGTCGACGGCGTGAATGTTGTGCAGAGTGGAATCATCGTTCTTTATGATCAGAGTCTGGCCGACTTGCGCGGCCAAAATATCGGGATGGTACATGCATCCTTGTTGATCGATGGTGACACTGCCGGAACCGCCGTGCGCCTGTGGAAAGGAACCCTGGACATAAACAAACACGCTTGCCAGGCCTCCGTCGCTGCTCCGATCGACGAGAGGCAGAAAGACGCGCTTTCCCGCGTTGATCTTGAGGCAATTGGGATCGGCACCCATTCTGATAGGGGGATTGGGGGCTGGTGTCGCAGTGAGGTGAATCGTACCGACCACCGTGCCTCCCTGACCCCACGCCAAACCGACGGCTAAGATGAAGACCGCGATACTGATGAAACATCTTTGAATCCGGGGTATACAGGTTACTTGCATTTAAGCCTCCGTGAATTTTGATTATGCTCTTTGCTTTACTTGCTGGCAACAGGAGCCGAGTTGCCGGCAGCCAGTTCGTGCTTGGATCGTGCTACTAGATATTGATAGATCAGCGCTATCTGGTCTTCCGAAACTGTCCCACGCAACGGCGGCATGCCTTTTTGCGCGCGCCCGTTCATCACGATGTACTTGAAACCGATAAACTGAAACCTCCGAATCGATATTAACAAGTTAACCGGGGCAAGAGCGCGGTCCCAAACCGCATACTGCCCGTGACACCGCGCACAATTTTGCTGAAACACCTGCTGGCCCCGTTCTGCGCCTTTCATGCTGAATGTCGGTGTCGGCGTATTGAGCAGATCTCGCATGTGCACCGGGACCAATAGCTCCCCTGGTAGAACACCGAAGGAGTCGAGGTCGTCCGAAACAGAGGCGGCACACGGGTTCGCATTTCCCGTCGACGCCTCGGTGTAGGGGGCCGGAGCCGGACCCGGCCGATCCACGCTATACAGGGATATTTTGTCTTCCAGCCCCAGATCACTCAGCGCTGCTCCAGCGAGCGGCGCCCAGACAATGGCGGCGTCAGTTTTTCCAGCGCCAAGATCCACAACAGGCTGCACCGGCGATTGATCGGAGGCTTTCACCCGCTGGACATTTGCGATATGCAGATCGCTGGCAATAGCTGCGGACTCCGGGTCATCGTTAATTTCGACGGAGAGATTCTGTATCTCCGGGGAGGTGGCGGACGTGATTTTGTCTTTCGCGCTGCCTCCCAGCACCAGCACATAGGTTTTCTGGTACTTCGGGACCTCGGGAAGTGTTTTCTTGAGCGTGTCGGGCTGGGCCAGAATCCCCTTGCAAGGCGATGCCTGTGACGTTGCAGCTTGATCCTGCATCGCCGCATCCAGTTCCGCGCTGGTTGTCCGTGCACTCAGATTCGTTCCCCGGAATCCAGCCAGCGCAAGAAGCGCTGCTATCACGACAAAAAGCCAGAGTCGTGACAGCCTGGCGGTCTTGAATACGTGGTTCTTGCGCATACTCATTAGCTCACTGTCCTTTATAAGCCAATCTTCAATCGAAAATACGCAAGGTTCGCGTGATAGTAGGGTGGAAGCAGTCCACCCATCAGCAGGTTCGTCCCTGGGATATTGTTTACGCCGGTAAGGAAATTGAAGGAGTCAAACTGGTTTACGTAATTGAATCCGACGTAGTTGTAATCGTTGTCATGCCAGAATTCGTACTGGTACCCGGCGTCCAGAGCGACCGTTTTGCTGAATTTGTATTCCAGTTCGTTGTTGATTGTGAAATTGGTGACACTGTCAACATTGTTGAAGTTCGTGGGCGTGAATGGATCATCCACGCCCCCACCGCCAGAATATGATTGCGTCCCGTGACTCTTCGAAAATGTGAATGACAAGGTGTTGTGAAAACGCTTCGGAATAAAGTAGCTATCCACTCCCACTCCCACCGTGTTATAGGCGTCCTGCGGAATTCCGAACCAGTTACAAGAGGAGGCATAACCGGGAGCGAGGGTGTAAGGATCGCATGCGTCGCCCGGCTCGAAGGGACGATCATGCAGCTTCAGGTGGAACTGTTCGTAACTGTAATCGGCAAAGAACGCCACCTGGTCGGTGGCGTCGTAGCTGTAGTCCACACCGTAAGCCTGGTGCGAATTGTTGAGCACACCGAATTTCTGGCCGTCGAACTGCGTCTCTCCAAAAAGTCCGTGCGTAGAGACGCTCATCGAGTCTCCCAGCGCGAATGTCGCCATCACCTGGACGTCATCTTTATGGTAGGGCGCCTCGTCAAATTTGTGCAGAAACGGCAGTGCTGTATATTCGTCGCCATCGCCCTCCGCGATGTGCGCCTCATTAAAGTGATAGGCGGAAGCCGTGCGCTCTGTGTGTTCATAAAATGATTTGAGATCCAGCCACTGCTTGGCCTTGGTGTCGTACGAAACCTTCACCTTGTTATCGTCCATATACTTGACTTCGCGATAGCGGCGATCCCAGTTTTCAAGCGTATAGGTCAGACCGATCTTGCTGTCGCGGCCGATGTCATAGCTCGCGCCAAGAGTTGCCGTTTGCCGGGTATAGCCGATATCTAGATTACTGAACACATCCCCAACTGACTGGGGAGTGCGGACATCCTGGTCCTCACGAACAAAGTCAGAGATAATGAACCGTGGAGTGGTCACGGCATTGCGATAAGCACGGTACTCCAAATTCAAATGCAGACGATCGGTCGGCTTCGCGTTCCACCGCAATTGCGCGTTTTCGGTGTTGATCCTGCCTTCCGTCGTCGCCCGCGGAAGTGCAGCTGGATCGGTGGCATTGAACGGGGTTCCCGCTGTGTTGTAGACGGTGTCGGCGGTGTTGGTGGAAAACGGTTGAAGGGTTTGGTTTGAATACATTAAACCTGTAGAAAGTGTCCAACTGAGCGAGCTGTCCCAAGGCAAATCCTTTATCACCATCATGGCGGTAGGTTCGTAGAGTTGGTTGCTTGGGTAGAGCGCCATGCGCCCCGCCGCGGGGCCGCAGTCGTAAGTGCCTACAAGATCGGCGCAGTCGGTGACGCGGTAAGGATTGCTGAAGGTCTGAGTTTGAACGTGATTGTCGAACAGGTTCGTCCTGAATCCTGCCAGGAAATAAACGCGGCTATCATCCTTATTCCACTCGGCGCTGACGTGGAGGTCGTACTGGTCGTAATGAACTGCCCAGGGAATTTCGACAAACTCGGAAAATCCAAAAGACGCGCTCCACGGCCTTTCGCCGTCCCTGGATTCGTCATTCGCTCCAAACTTGATTTGCCACGGGAAGGTCGCGGCGATGGTTACGTCACCACCGACCTTTTCGCGCTCATGCGCTAAGTCGACCGATTGACCCTGCTGACTGACGTAGGCCGACAGCTTGGCATCCGCATCGGGAACCGACGTTGAATTCTGAATGTCGCTTCGAATGCTATTCGAAATAGTCAGATTGCCGGTGCCAACGCCCGAGTACAATGAACGTGCCCCGAACATATAGTTATGCGGAACTTGAGTGTCATAGAAATTGACGAAGATCTTCCCGGCTGTGCCACCTTCGAGGTTCAGGTCCTCGTCTCTCCGGCCCAGGTTACGCCCAAGAACATTTAGATAATTCGTACCATCACGGAAGTGCGCTTCGACGCCGGCGACCACTCCATCGTGTACGTCACGAAACTCGTTAAATTTCGAAGAGTTTGGGTCCGTATAGACCACAAAATCAGCTAGTGAAACCTTTACCGACCAATTCCGGGTAGCTAACAGCGTGCGGTCGAAATCGGGCACGACCGGCGAAAAGTTGGAGAACAAACGGGGTCGGGATGACGGAGGTAGCTGCTGAAGATCCGGCAAATCCGCCAGGAATTGCGGCATGCGCAACCCAGCGTTGGGCCTCACGCGGGGATCGATGTCATCTTGAGTGGAATACACCGCCCACGGCGGGAAGTTAGAGCCGGGCTCGTTCGCATCTTCTGCCACCTGCGCACGCCCCAACTCGCCTGGCGGAGGCGAGTTTCGATCCGCACTTGTCGATGAACCTCCCGAACTCGCGGCCTCGCCTGCACTTGTGCTTCGATCCGTTGCCGGGGGCAGCATGTCCGGCATTAACCCGGAGTGAGGCCCTATATTCAGCAAATGAGGTTTCTGCAATTCGAAAGGAGAGCGGCGTGACGAGTAGAGTGGTGGCGCTCCTGACTCGGCCTCCGGAGTACTATCGGGTACAGCTGCACCGGATAAGGCGGATGCGCTGCCGGAACTGGAGCCATCGTCCGCGACGGCCGTCGACGCATTCGGTGTCTGCGCCCAGGCTGCAGGAGCATACTTTCCGAACACCAGCACTCCGACCGCAAGCAATAATACCGGAAATCTAAATGGAACCCGCCGATTCATTCCCCCCCCTCGTGTCATTACAGTGCCCCACTCAGCGATGGAAAAATTTTCCCGAAGGATGATTACTGCCGTGAATCATGATGTGACAGTTCGTACAGGCTCGGTACTGGAGCATAGCAGGCTGTTGATAGACGCTTGTGCCCTGGCCTGCAGGTATTGTCAGAAGCTGCCCGGGATGAAATACGTTCGAGTGGCAACGCTGACAAAGCATCGGCTTCTTGACGACCAGCAAGGGTTCGTGTGAGGTGCCGTGGGGATCATGGCAGTTGAGGCAACTCTCGCGAACCGGCGGGTGTTCAAAAAGGAAGGGTCCGCGCTTCTCGCCATGACACTCGTAACACTTGTCATTCACCGAGTTCGCCGCGATTAACCTCTCAGTCTGCGTGCCGTGGGGATTATGGCAGTTGGTGCAGACCAGCTTTCCTTCCCGAAGAGGGTGATGGGAGGGTTTCAGCAAAGCGGTGCGGATTTGTTGGTGGCACCTGGTACAAAGCTGCAACTGGGTAGGCTCCGCCAACAACTTGAGATTTCCGCCATGAATCCGGTGGCAATCAACGCAAGCCAGCTTGGCTTCATCATGCTTGCTGCCGTGCCATAGCGCTACATAGCCGCGGGTGTGACATTGCAGACAAACCGCATTCTTAGCGGCGGTTGGGCGGTCTTTCGCGAAATTCATCAGACCGCCAACGCCGCGTCCGCCTCCGCCGCCTACGTGATTGGAAGCCGGACCGTGGCAACTTTCGCATCCCTCATGCGCCCCCGGGGTATTCTTGTTGCCGCTCATGCTCATCGGTATGTTCTGATAACTAATGAATTTGTCGTAATGGCAGCGCGAACAGAGTTCCTCGCCGACGAATGTCGGCGCAGGAACCGGCGGAGTGGCGGGGGCGCCTTGTGCGGACTGACCCTGCGCGGGCTGGGCTTGTTCGGGTTGGGCCTGTACGGGCTGAGCCTGTGCAGGCTGACCCTGTGCGGGCTGGGCCTGATTGCCCGCAGTGGGCGCCGGCGCAGGAAGAATTGCAACCACAGGAGCCGCTTGCGGGGCAGCTTTCGCTACCTGCGCGCCATTCGTTGGATTGTTAGGCGGCGAAGAGGCCTGCGAAGCTGCCCGTGCGCCCAGCGACACTCCTGCAGCAATCCCAAACGCACCGGCAAAAAGAGAGATCGCGCGTAACCGCGCAAACCAGACGCTCCGGTCAAAGACCAATCAGCCCCCTCCACCCACAGTGATTAGCAGTACACACGCAATTCCAAAGCCATATCGACTAAACGACAAAATGCTTTAGCCTGACGAGTCAGATTGAGCAATTTAGTTACTACAGCCGATTTGATTTGCAAGTACGCGAGTGTGCATTTGTGAGCATGTGATCGAAAGTAAACACCAGCGAGCGAAAGATCATTGAGTGCACCTTGCGTGAATCGTGCGGCAATGAAACTCGACCCGCCAGAACCTGGGGCTCGAGCCGCATCCGACTGTAGATACGCCTGAAGCGTCACTCGAACGCCTAATCCAACAATGGCAGTTGAGCGGAATATTCCGATCATGGGCGCCGCAGTTCTCAATGAAACTCCTGGATCCGAAAGTCAGGCGTAGCGTCGTAGCCGTACATAGAGTTGCGTCCTGCTTAATCCGAGCATGCGTGCAGCCCGCGCTTTGTTGCCGCCACTTTCGCGGAGAGCACGCTCGATCATCTGCCGCTCAATAACGCTGATCTCGTTCATTTCCGGATGTTCGTCAATGCCGGCTTGGAACGAAAGGTGCTCCACATCGATAACATCTCCGTCAGATAGAATCGAAGCTCGCTCCACAACATTGCGCAATTCCCGTACATTCCCCGGCCAATGGTAGCCCCACAGTTCATTCTGGGCCGCATGAGATATCTCGAGGATTTTTCCGTTGCCGCCGCTCGCCTCGGAAAGGAACTGATATGCCAGGGGCAAAATGTCGTCCTTGCGGGACCGCAACGGTGGGATTGAGATTTCGAATACGCAAAGCCGGTAGTAAAGATCTCCCCGAAATTTCCCGATCCGGACCTCGTTCTTCAGATCTTTGTTGGTCGCTGCAATTACCCGAATGTCTGCTCTCTGGGAACGGGTGCTCCCCAAAGGTTGAAACTCGCGGGTCTCCAGCACTCTCAGGAGTTTAGCTTGCGCACCCCAACTCATTTCCGAAAGCTCGTCAAAAAAAATAACGCCTCCGCAGGCCATGTCGACGTACCCGCGTTTCTTGTGGTACGCCCCGGTGAAGGCACCCCGCTCAAAGCCGAATAATTCGGATTCGAGAAGGCTGTCAGGAAGCGCGGCGCAGTTTACTGCAACAAAGGGACCATCCTTACGCGACGATTGGCTGTGAATGCTGCGTGCCACAACCTCCTTGCCAGTGCCCGTTTCCCCAACCAATAAAACGGTGGTATCGGCGGACGCCACCTGCTTCGCAGATCGCATTACCCGATTCCAGGCCGCCGAGCGTTCGCGAGATTGGCCCGCGCGCTGCTGGGCCCGGGCGGCCTCTGAGGGTCGAGAGCCTGAAGAAGCCGACCCTTGGGGCAGTGTCTCCCCAAGGCTAGGTATCAACTTCTCTCTTGAGACCGCGACCGCGCAAAGCTCGGCGATCCGCTGCGCATTCGGAACGTCCCGGCGATGAAACGCGTTGCCTCGCTTTGACCAAAAAACGAATCCGAGGCCATGTAGGCCAGTCCATACGTGGGTCACCAAGAATGAGCGATACCCTGCATCTATTGCCTTCGGGTGGAACTCGGTCGGTTGCATTGAAGGGCGATGACTCAGCAGGTCGTTGATAATTACCGAAGATCCATCGCGTGGAAAATCCGCAATCGACAGGGTGACCCGTTTGAAGGTTGGCCCGTCCTCATTCGATACGGATCGCATCCACATATTGCGATCTTTGTCGTGAAAACTGATGGTGAGCCGGTCATGGGTGATGATGGGCTGCAGAAAACTTGAGATTTTGGGTAATATGCGGTGAATGTCCGGAACTTCGCACACCGCTCGAACCAAGTTGTCCCAATCATGGGAAATGCAGGGAGCCAAAACCGAGCCTTGCCCGGTACTCAGGTCTCTCGCCAAAAATACTCCAATCGAATCGGCGATTCTCTGCGCCAGAACCATGTCAGATTCTTGAAAAACATGCGGTGCATTCATCAGGAACGAAACCGTCCCAGCAGGAATTCCGTTGATTCTGAATGGCGCCTGGATTCCGCCAACACAACGGAGTGGATCTGCCACGTCTTCAGGAATCAGTCTTGCTTCGGGTGTCGTCCATATCGAGGTTCGGCTCCCAATCGGTATGACTGCCGACTGCCGGCCGTGAGACTTATCAAATATCTGAAGGAATCCGTCCGCGTGGAATGCCAAGCACACGTTATCGCACGGCAGCAAACGGGCAGCCTCCTCCCGGATGTTCAGAATCAGGTCATCCAAATTCATTCTCGGATCCACGTCCGTCAGAAACGGGAAGAAAGCTGGATATTCTGAAGTATGTTGGCTGGATTTCGAGCGCTCCGGAAAGGCTAACCGGGTCAGAGTAAGGAAATCCTGACCATCGCGGTGAACATCGCCCGAAAGACTAGCTGGTTTCATGTTTGTCCGTAAGAAATATTATTTACTGTGACGAGGTGACCGGGCCACATCACGGTCATTCTTTCCTGACGAGGAATCTTTCGTGCAAAACTGCCTCGCTCCACTCGTGCGCCAGCCCCCGACTTCGATCCCCAAGATTGCGCCGGGTATAAAGAAGCAACAGGATCCCGGCGAACAAACTAATTGCTGGAACCGCTAGAATCAGTATCCCGCGTTGAAGGGCAATCCTCCCCGTAGTTCCCGTGGCTGCGGCATTCTGGTAGCACATCGCGCAACTTTGCGCAGCCGCGCTGGGAACGGCAATTCCTAGGCAACCAGCCGAAACGGCTAAATATAGCGCAATGCCCGCGAAACGAGTCGTTTTCATTTTAAAGTTGCGGCAGATGCGTCAGCCGGAGACTGTCCGGAAAAAACATGATCATCATCATGCAGATGCAAAAAACCGTGGAAGGAACGACGATCAGAAACAGTCCCAACTTCTCAAATCGCAGATGCATGAAGTACGCGATGATGAGGGCCGACTTGATCAGGGAGATGCCCACCAGGAGCGTGATCATCAGATGCACTTCCACGCGTTCGTACGCCAAAAAGATCTCCAATCCAGTTAACAACAGAAGCCACACCCACACGATGGAGAATAATTTCGTGCTGCCTTCGGGGTGGCCGCGCTCCAGTTCCGTACTCGCGTGCATCGGGGTCTCCTGAATCACTACTTGGGATTTACGCTCAACAGATACAACATCGGAAATATGAACATCCAGACCAAGTCCACGAAATGCCAATAGAGACCGCTTACCTCCACATGCTCTGCGGTCCACTTTCCCTTGTTAAATCCCCAGCAAATTACCGCCAGGTATATGACTCCAAGCGTAACGTGAAGCATGTGTAAGCCCGTGAGCCCAAAGAACGCTCCGCCAAACAATGGCACCGCTGGATTGATGGGATTAGCCCAAGGAGTAATGCCTTCATGTATCAGTGTCACCCATTCCGTTGCGTGGATAACGACGAATGCGATACCGCAAGCTATCGTAGCGATCAGCAACCAAACCGCCCTCTTCACCTGCCCCCGGTAAGCCGCCGCGACGGCCAAAACCATGGTGAGACTGCTGGAGAGAAGAACCAACGTCATGATTGAAGATTTGGCGATGGCAGGCCAAATTTCGAAAGGCCGCGGCCAATCCGGCGTAAACAATCGAACGTAAGCGTAGCTGATCAGCAACGCGGAAAATGTCAGGCTATCCGAAACGATGAATAGCCACATGCCCAGCTTCTTGGAATTGATCGCGAAAGGAGATACCCCGCCGGACCATGGTGTTTCCAGTACGCCTTCCAACTCAGCTCCAGACACGCTTTAGCCTCCGATCAGGAAAAAGGAAAATAGCAATAGCCATAACACCGTAACAAAATGCCAATAAAGCGCCGCCACGGAAGTCGCCTTACTCCGCGATATTCCCGGAGATTTTCGCCAGCCGTGCGATTGCCGCCAGCTGATCCAAAACAAGGCAATCACGCCGCCCAAAAGGTGCAGCCCATGGGCTACGGTAAAAACGTAAAAGAAGCTCACGCTGGGGTTGGAAGCCAGATAGAGACCTTGAGCTACAAGCTGACGCCAAGCGAGAAGCTGACCGCCAAGAAAACAAATTCCAAGGACTGCCGTGATCGTCCACCATCGGATAAAAGTGTCGATGTCGCCAGACTTGAACTTGCGTCTGGCATGAACCAGAGTCGAACTACTGGCCAGGGCAAGCGCCGAAGTGGCCCACAATAGCGATGGCGGGCGCAAAGGGATCCAAGCGTTTCCCGCGAGTCCGCGGTGAACAACCGATGCACTCACGAGCGCCAGGAAGAACATCGAGCTTGCGCCTATGCCGACAATCATGCCAAGCGTGTAAGTACGTTGCGGCGTACGCCCTGGCTGCCACGGTTCCGGTTCTCCATCGTTTCCAAGAAACCGAATCGGAGGGCCACCGTAGTTTGCGCCAAATGGAGCTGCTGGTTTTCGTGTTTCGACCGGAGGTATGGCGACAGACATCAGGATCGCGCCTCCCGTGCGACTTGCGAAGGCTCGAGATTCTGCGGAATGTAATCTTCGGCAGCTCCGGGAACGCTGTATTCATAAGGCCCGCGGTAAACCGAAGGATACTGCCCGCCGAAATTGTCATGAGCCGGAGGAGATTCTGTAATCCATTCGAGCGTGGTCGCGTTCCACGGGTTCTTGCCTGCCTTCGGGCCGTTCTTAAGGCTCCAAAAGAAGTTATACAGAAAAACCAATTGCGCAGTCGCCGTCACAAACGCAGCGAAACTTACGAACATTGTTAGGGGACGCATGGACTGCAGGTAAGAAATCGCGGTGTAATCCGCATAACGGCGTATGCCGCCCGCCAGCCCCAGAAAATGCATGGGCATGAAAATGCAATATGCACCCACAAACGTGAACCAGAAGTGAATCTTTCCCAACTTCTCGTTGAGCATCCGGCCAAACATTTTCGGAAACCAGAAATAAGTGGCAGCGAAAATCCCGAATATTGCAGCGACCCCCATCACCAGGTGAAAATGCGCGACCACGTAGTAAGTCGCGTGCAAGAGATTATCCACCGCCGGCTGCGCCAGGAATATCCCTGAGAGGCCGCCCGACACGAATAGCGAGACGAAGCCGATCGCAAACAGCATCGGAGTATCAAAATGAATCTTGCTCCCCCAAAGAGTACTGAGCCAGTTGAACGTCTTGATTGCCGAAGGGACGCCAATCGCCATCGTCATAATTGAAAAGGCAAAACCCGAATAAGGATTCATGCCACTGACGAACATATGATGGCCCCACACCATAAATCCGAGCAATCCTATAGCATTCATGGCGATCACCATTGCTTTGTAGCCAAAGATCGGCTTCCGGCAGAAAGTGGAGAGCACATGGGAAGCTACTCCCATACCGGGAAGAATGGCGATGTAAACCTCAGGATGGCCAAAGAACCAGAAAAGGTGCTGCCATAACAGGGGAGAGCCTCCCGAATGCGGCTGCAGTTGGTCGGTTACCACCAGTCCGGCAGGCAGGAAGAAGCTCGTTCCCACGGTGCGATCCAGCAGCAGCAAAATGCCCCCAGCCAATAAAATTCCGAATGCCAGCAGCCCCAGGATGGCGGTGACAAACCATCCCCAGCACGTGAGCGGCATCCTGAACAGACTCATGCCCGGCGCACGCATGTCAATTATGGTTGCAATGAAATTGAGCGCGCCCAGCAATGAACCTAGGCAAAAGAAGGCGATGCTGACAATCCACATCGTCTGACCCCAGCCTTCGCCCGGACCCGAAATCTGCCCCAGACCACTCAACGGCGTGTATGCGGTCCATCCGCTGATGGGTGCTCCATCCGGGACAACGAAAGCCGAAACCAAGCAAAGGAACGAAACGAAAGTGACCCAGAAGGACAGCATGTTCAGGTGCGGGAACGCCATATCGGGTGCCCCAATCTGGATCGGCAGAAAGTAGTTCCCAAATCCACTTTGCGGCGCCGTAGTTAGCACCATGAACACCATCAGCGTTCCGTGCATGGTGACCAGCGCAAGATACTGCGCCGGTGTCATGATGCCGTTGGCGATGAAGGGCAGTTTCGCGTCGGGCCACAGCAAATGGATCCGCATTAGGACGGACAAAACCAAGCCCACCATGACCGCGGTGAGCGCCAACAAAAAATACTGGATCCCAATAACTTTGTGGTCCGTACTGAAGATGTATTTCCTGACAAATCCGGTTGGAGCTTCCGACACATGAATAGTATGGCCGTGCGCCGACATTCTCGATCCCCCTGAGACTCACCCTGCGTTGCTTTTTAGAAAGGCCACAAAATCTTCTTGCGATACAACATTCAGATAGGTGTGCATGCTGGAATGGCCGAGACCGCATAGCTGCGTGCAAACTACTTCGTACTTTCCGATCTGCTCAGCCTTGAAACGCACTGGAACGATCGATCCCGGCACCGCATCCTGCTGCAAGCGGAGCTCCCGAACAAAGAAGCTATGGATTACATCCTGACTGCGCAGGAGAAGCTCTACTTCTCGATTGACGGGCACCGTCAGGGTTGGAACAACGATGTCATCCGCCGATGCCGGATCGGACGAATCAAGTCCAAGCGGATTTCCAAGGGAAGAATCGATCTTCTTGGGATCGATTCGGCCAAACTTCCCATCCGGGCCCGGGTAACGGAAGTTGAAGACAAATTGGTTTTCAGTGACCTCAATGCGGAGAAGATTCGCATCCGAATTTGGCTCGAACATGCGCCCGTTCGCCCACGCTTTCCCTCCAAGCAGACCCAAACCGATGAAGAGAATTGCGGTCAGACTAGTCCACGCTGCCTCGAGTACATTGTTGCCCCGTGTAAATTGAACCCTCTGCCCGTGATCCCGGTACTTGAGGACCACATAGGCGAGCCCAAGCTGGGAGAGTATAAAAACAACAGCCGCAACCGCCAGAGTCATGTGGTATTGCAGGTCGATAGCTTCTCCTGCGGCCGTGATGGCTTTGGGAGGCGCAAACCGCCCTGAAATGAAGGTGAAGACAGTTCCCGCCACCATTACAAACTGCACCGCAGGAAACAAAAACGCCGCCCACGAAGAACGGTGTTCATCGGTATTCATCGCAACCCCGTCTCGAAATTTTCCCCACGCGGAAGTACCAACTGGCGCTGCCTAGTATAAAAGCTAACTTGTCGTTGTCAAACAATTTAGGGATTGTGATTAAAAATAAACACTTTTGCATTTTCGTTCCGCTCCCCCGCGAACTCTACTAGGCACGGTAGTAATCCGCGCGGCGAGCCGGAATATTGAATGGATGAGAACCAGCGGTGGCGACGAATGCACGTCGCCCATGACCAAGGCCACGGCATCTTCCTGGCGCCGGCATGGTTGAGCAAATTCGAGTCTGCCCAGATCTGTCCCTGGAATCCGAAGGTGCGGAACTTGCCCCATCGGGTAGGAAAATCCACAAACGAAATCTGCTTAGCCTAGGGGGAAGTCACAAGTAGATTCTAGGGGCTTCTCGATCGAGTACGCGTTGACGGTGGCGGAAACCTTCACAAGGCACCCTAGCCGCATCCCGATAAACTCGATGCGCGCAAAAATCTTTTCAACGGCGAATAGTCCCAAATTTCGCCTGACCGGGCTCGCAATAAACTTTCACCAGACCCGGCACTGATTATTTCTCACCATGGGCGAGTCTTTCTTGCAGGAAAACGCTTGCTGAAACTCCGTCATATTGGAGACGACGCTGTTTACCCTATATTTCGCAATAGCGTGGGGGTTGGTCGACACAATGCTTCGCATTAGTTCGGGACTGTATTGCATACACAGCGAGTAGGCGAAGGAGAGAAAGAACTTCTGGCGCGGCGTCCACCCATCCGTTTCCTGGGCGTCCAGCGACTTGTTTTCTGACTGCAGCTTATTGCTAACCGCCATAAACGCCAATCGCAGTCCCCCGTTATCGGCGACGTCTTCGCTCTGGGTCGAGGCGCTGTTCTGTCTGACGCCGGTGTCTGGGCTCTCCCCGGAGTTTACGTGAGCGGTGCATTCTGCCCGCTCTTCATAGCCTTTTGCGTCGTCAGGTGTCCACCAGTCTCGCAGATCCCCCCTGGCATCGAACTTGCGGCCCCGGTCATCAAAGCCGTGGGTGATCTCGCGCCCGATCAGCATCCCGATGGCGCCGTAGTTCACTGGGTCGTCCATTGTGCTGTCGAAGTAAGGTGGCTGCGAAATCCCGGCGGGCAGGTCGAGGGTATTCGACTGTGGATCATAGTAGAGGATTGCGGTTGGCGGCGTCAGAGTCCACTCCGAGCGATCCACGGGCTTGCCAATCTTGCTGAGTTGGCGATGAAACTCGAAAGCCGCCGCTTCCTGCACATTCTCGAAATAGCTGCTGCGGGTGATCTTTAATGACGAGTAATCGCGCCAGTGATCGGGATAACCAACCTGATCTTCGATCGCGTGCAACTTGACCCTCGCTTCAGCCTTGGTCTCCGGTTGCATCCAGTCAACAGCGGTTATGTCCCGGTCGAGCGCGTTCTCGATGTCGTGCACCATGGTAACGGCGCGTTGTTTGCTCTCCGGAGGAAAAACCTCGGCCACGTATGCCTGGCCAAGGGCCATGCCAAGATCGCGGTCGGCAGTCCGCACACAGCGGCGCCACCGCGGCAGCTGTTGTTTTGCGCCCTGCAGCCTCTGGGAATAAAAAAACCAATTTTCGTCGGCAATCGATTTGTACAAATAAGGCGCTGAACCGTGAATCCACTGCCAGCGCAAATATACTTTCCAATCATCCACCGAGAACTGATGAATGATTGCTTCAAGGTTGCGAAAGAATTGTGGCGAACTCACCAGGTAGTAAGCCGAAGACGGTGGGGCCTTGACGGCCTTGAGGTAGCTCGCCCAATCGAAGGAGGGAATGAGGGCCTGCACCTGCTTGAAACTCATCTTATTGTTCAGGTTCTTCGGGTCGCGCCGCGCGGTGTTGTCCATCTGAGCCTGCGCGATTGCGGTCTCAATCGAGATTACGGTCTTCGCGTCGGCGTCGGCTTGTTCCGCGGTTTCTTCGGAGATTCCAAGTATCAGCATCTCGGCGACATGGGCCTTGTACGCACCGAGAATCTGCTTCGACCTGTCGTCATCGTTCAGATAAAACGCGCGGTTGGGCAATCCCAATCCGCCCTGATCAATCGAGGCCACGACTTTCGTTGGGTCGTCATAAGCTTGTTGTGGGCCGAAGCCCAGTAGCGCCGAACCCGTCTGGCTATCGCCGCGCCGCCATGCGCCCGGAACCTCCAGGTGAATATGCGCCACCTGTCCGGCAAGTTCCGACTTGCTCTTCATGAGGTCGATATATTTCACACCCGGTTCTAAACTTCTTGTCGCTGGTATCGCCTCGATGGTTTGTTCGTCCATGCAGGCGGCCCAATAGTCGCCGATCTTCTCTTCGTAGCCGGCGCGGTTGCCGGTTTGCGCTGCCGCCTTCTTCAAAACTTCGCGCAGAATGCTCTCATTCCAGTACTCCAATCCGCCGACAGTTCCCCAGGCCACTTGGTCCTTGGATATCGGGTTGGCGGCGTTCCACTTGCTGCACGCGTATTCGTAAAAGTCCTGGCAAGGATCGAGGGTCGTATCTACCAGGTTAATGTCAAAATGCTCCAGCTTGCCGGGTGCCGGGGGCGGGGGCTTTGGCCTGTCCTTGTTGGTCGCCCATACTGTTTTGTGCGGTTTGCTTTCGCTTGGCGGTGCAGTTTGGGTTGAGGATGGGGTTTGTGACGGGGGCGCACTCTGGGAATCGACGCGAATAACGTTTAGCGCCAAACTAAGCGCGACCATGACCATCGCAAACCGTGAAACACACATCGAAACCTCCCGAGTTTTGAAAAGGGAAAATGTGGCCCAAGGGACCGGAACCGCAAGCCGGATTCTTATACAACTTACTGGAAGCTGGCGTCAAACAGGGCACTGCGAATGCCTTTCAATGGTATGCCTTCAGGCTTGGCTTGTTCTACGGCCCTCTAGATCGTAAAGCCTCTTAGAAAAAAACTTCGCGCCGATTCGGGCGAGGCGGAGCGGCGCTAATCACGTCTCCGAACGTTGAGCTATCGATGTTTCCGTCAACGGACTGGGGTCCAAAGAACTGAGCATGGTTGAAGGTGTTGGAGGCCTCGAGGCGGAATTGCAAGGACTTGGCTTCGGGCAGGGGCCCCTCTTCTCCGCGGCAATCTAGTGATAGCCTAGGCAGCGACCTGTACTACCGCAGCTTCGTGTAGGCAAAGTCTTATCGCGTCACTTCGCATCGAACGTCACCGTCTTCGAGCTGATGGACAGCTTCAGGTATCCAAGTTGCTCGGCCGTCATCGGGGCCACAACAAGTTCGATTTCCTTTTTAGCGCCCTTTTCCAAAACATCGGGGAAGGGAACATTTTTTTCCTGAATACTCTTCTGCCACGCCTCATACGAATCGATCGTGAACTGATTATTGTCGTAGTACTTTGCGAACCTGATTTTGGCCGTGAAACCCGAATAGGTCACATTCAACGGGTTCGCGATCTTCAATAAAATCTTGTAGCCGTTTTGGTACGGCTCCGCCTTTTCAGCCGAAACCAGCAGGAAACCGTTGTCGGTGTCCAGTCTTTGGTATGCAGGTCGGGTGACGTCCAGCGTGATTATGTCCTCGCGATCTTTTTTGTCCTTCATCCGGCTGGCAAGAAGATTTTCACGCGCCCCGAAGTAGTCTACTTTCTTCTGCAAGTCTGCAATCTGCACGCGCAAATCAGCGAGCACCCGCTGCTGATCTGCAACAGAAGGAGTATCACCTGGCGTTTCGGTCTGACTGGTCACGTTGAGAGGAAAACAAGTCAAGCAAACGCTGAGAATAGTGGCTCGGAGAGGATGCACCTGCCAAAGTTTTTTCATGACGCAGCGAGTCTATCAGTGGGTACTTCTTTCGACAACGGTCTGCACCGCCACGTCACAGATCACGTAGGGCGCCGGGGTACCCTTCAAAAGCCAGCTGGGTCGAACGTCTTTTCCGGAAGTGTTGTGAGCCCCATTCCTCGGGCATATCGCTCGCCGAGTTTGCCAAACTGCGGGAGCGAACGATTGGCGGTCGCAAACCCAGTCCTCGCTCATCGAGAACCCCGCAACGGTGGGTTACTCCCCCCGTGCAAAAGATTTTCGCGCTCTTATTCACTTCTGGGGAAAGACAGAGATCCGTGCAGCTACTTCCTTGCGCAGCGTCGGACCTTGAACACTGCTCCGGCAACCCCTGGCGAGTCGATTTGGGATTGACCCTGGATCATGAGAGAGATATAATCCGCGTCCGTGCCTCCAACCCAGGCTTTTAATTTCCGTCAGCCAGATGGGAAGTCCTTATTCAGGCCTTTCGTGCGGCGCCCGTCGTGTTGCGAACTGGGATCCATTCGGGAGCAAACAACCAAAGAATCCGTTTTCCAAGGAGAGAATCCATGAGGCGTTTCACCACACCCATTCGAATGGTCGCGGGGCTGCTCATTGGCCTGTTATTTGCGACCTTGGCCATTCCACTCGGTGCCCAACCGGCTCGCCAATCCCATCAGTTCTACGACATCAGTAAGGAAGTGACACTCAGTGGCACAGTTTCGGATGTCCTCGCGAAAGCCACTCCGGGAACGATGGCAGGTCCCCATGTTCTGTTTGCAACCTCCTCGGGGAAAGTGGATGCAAGCCTCGGAAGGTTCGCCCTGCAAGGCAAGGACCCGCTTTCAGTCGCTGCTGGGAAGGAAGTTGAGGTGACCGGCATTATGAAGACGATCAAGAACAGGGAGATATTCGTAGCCCGCATTGTGAAAGTGGACGGCAAAGCCTATACGATCCGAAACCAACACGGAGTTCCTCTGTCTCCTCTATCGCGTGAACGCGCCAGCCAGAAGGCCGCGCAGAAAGGGGAGTCTCTATGAACCGGAGATCGTACGCCAGCATTCTCGCATTATGCAATTGCCTCGCTCTGGGTTTTCTGATTGGTTGCGGTGGTTCAAGTTCGAAAACCACCACCACCACCCCTCCTCCAACCACAACCACCATAGCCATTACCGCCACCAGTGGGGGTGGGCAAAGCGCCACGGTCAGCACGCCATTTGCTAAAACGCTTGTCGCGACGGTCACCTCCAACGGATCGCCAGCCAGTGGTGTCACCGTAACCTTCACCGCTCCCGCTACGGGCGCCAGCGGCACATTCGCCAACGGCAAGGCCACGGAAACCGATACCACGATCGCAGACGGCACCGCTACTTCCTCGGTATTCACGGCCAACGCGACGGCAGCCGCCTACACGGTAACGGCTGCAGCGACGGGGGCCAAGACTTCGGCCAGCTTCAGTCTGACCAACTCGCCGGCCACCGTTACGTCAACGAATAACACCTACGTTTACTACGCCAGCGGCCAGGAATTGTCGACCGGTAGTTACTACGCTATCGCAGGAGCTGTGACCCTCGATAGCAGTGGCGATATTATCGGGGGAGAGCAGGACTACAATGACGGAATTGGGCTTACCTCACCGGGTGAACCCAACACTCCCGACACCATCGCTGCGGCAACGGGAGCCCTGGTGGTGGATCCAACCACCGGCCTCGGAACCCTCGCCATGACCTTGAGCAACACCGCGCTAGGCGTCGGCGGCATAGAACTCTTCGACGTTCAATTTGTAAATGCCAGCCATGCGCTCATTGTACAGGCCGATGGAACGGCAACCGCGAGCGGAAGTCTCGATCTGCAAACGGCGACGACCACGACCGGGAATTTCGCCTTCGCGGTATCGGGCGTGAATCCTATCACTGACTCGGTGGCTTTGGGAGGTGTTTTCACGGCCGGCGGCAGCACCGCCGGGACCATCGATATCAACGATGCCGATGGAGGCGTCTCAACAGGCAATTCCTTTACCCCGAGTTCGACCACTCCGGACTCCTTCGGGCGCTCGGTTGTGACCGGGATCAGCAATGTGCCGTACGCAGCGCTGGGCCCGAATAACGCACCGGCAAACATCACCTTCGTCTCTTATGTCGTGGGTCCGGAGGCAATGCGGCTCATCGACGTGGATACGACCGACTCTGCGGTCGGCTCGGCCTTCGGGCAGGGCTCAGCTACCTTCACCAATACGTCGCTGACAAGCGCGGTATTCACGCTACTGGGCCAATGGAATGAGCAATTTGGCACATTGGGCCAGTTCACCACCGACACCAATGGCGATGGCGGCATCGCGTCGGGCACGGCGGACGACAACGAACTGACCAACGGGGTCGAGGTGGAAAATTACTCGATTCTTGGCAGCACGTATGACCTGACCAGCGGCCCGAATGGATATGGCACCATGTCCTTGAACTTCGGCACGAGCCCCGTCGACGTTAGCTCGCTGGGGTTATACATGACCGATCCTGCTCTTAACCTCAACGATCCCAACAACACGACCACCGACCTTGGCGGCGCTCTCCTTGTCGACCTGGACACCGCTCTACCCGGTGGAATCGGGGTCATCACTCCACAAACTGATACCACCGCCACGGACTTCAACGGCAACTATGCCGCTGGATTCCAGGATTTCAACACCTTCAACCCCTCTGTCACCTGTATGTGCGATGAGTTCGATATGGTCGGGCCCTTCACGGTGACTGCCGGGGCGCTCAGCACGGCCAGCATCGGGGCCGACGACAGCGACCCGCTCAATACGACCACCGGTATGGAGACCATTGGCGACACCTACAGCGCAACTCCGACGGCGGTATCTCCCGGGTACTTCACGATGTCAGGGACTCCCGCGCCGGGCAATCCCCTGGTTGCCACATACAACACCGGGGCGACGACGCCGCCGTCGCTAAGTTTCGACGTCGACATCTACCAGGCCAGCGCAACCACCCTGTACTGGCTGAACTGGGACGATGACAGCGTCTTCCTCGGAGCGATTGAGGCTCAGCCGAGTTCACCAACCTTCCCCGCGGCCAGGAAACCTGGGGTGGGAGCTCAGGTGAAGCATAAACAATAACTGGCAGGCATCTCGGGCATCGCCTGGAGAACCCAGCGGCGCCCGGGTTTAACCTATTACTCGGTGGCGCACTCCGGTGCGCCACCTTTTTTGTCGCCTCGCATCCTGAAACCAAAGGATCCCCCTCTCTGTTGGTGGCGTCGCCTGATGGCAGGGAATAATTCTTGCCGGCGTTTTGCATACTTGTATATTTGGGTTTTTCTTGCCAGTCGGAAGCAGAACTCTTCACTGAACGCGGTGCTCGGCCGAGCTAGAGCTTAAGCAAGGCTTCCGCGTTCCCATGCGTGAGCTTTGACTTATCGTCATCGCTGAGTTTAAGAGAGTTCAGGAAATCCCGTCCTTGCGTATTAGCACTGAACGGATAATCGACCGAGTAGATCAGGCGGTCGATGCCCACAACCTCGTACGCGCATTGGAACGGCGGCAGCGTGAAATATCCGCTGGTGGTGACGTGGAAATTCCGATGGAAATATTCCGCGACGGGAAGTTTGAGGTGCCGTGCCACGCTGGACAGTAACTGATTCGATCGCGCGAGCGCGTAAGGCACACCCTCGCCCATGTGGCCGATAATGACCTGCAGCTCCGGGAAACGATCGAAAAGTCCAGAGACGATGAGGCGCAGGCTGTGCAGTCCGGTTTCCGCATGCCAGCCCCAGCCGGCGATCGAGAGAACCAGGCCAGTCTCGCCCGGAAGCCCGGAAAAATAGGCGTTTTTCACCGCAGTAGGGGGAGGCGCGGGATGAATGTAAATCGGAACGCGGAGGGCGTTTGCGGCTTCGAAAATGGGAGTGAATTTAGGTTGGTCAAGAAATTCGCCATCCGTGGTTCCGGAGATCAAGGCTCCCTTGAAACCCAAACCGTTGACGCAGCGTTCGAACTCCCGGGCTGCGGCTTCGGGATGCCTCGTGTCCAGTGCTGCGAAGCCTGCGAAACGGCTGGAATGAGCGCTCACGGCCGCGGCCAGTTCGTCGTTTACGTCGTGAAGAACTGCCGACGCGGTTGCGGCCTGCAGGCTGCCGACCAGGGTGGTCAACGAAAGCACCTGCAGATCGATCCCCGCCTCATCCATCGCCGCGACGCGCCCGGCGCCGAGGTCGAGTAGCTGGGCCTGCATCTGCTGAAGCCGTGGCGGCGCGGCGGTGCCATAGGCGCCGGACGCCTTCAGGAAACTGGCAGTAACGAAGTGCTCTTCGAGGGCAATAGTTTTCACCGTGTGATTGTAAGCGAAGAGGTGGCTCTGAACTCGGACTAGAATTATCGGCCGGAAGCACAAATCTCGCTTCGGAGCGAGCAGAGGTTTTTGTCAGCTTCTACAAACATTGCAGCACCCAAAATATTGAGGGGAGGCTAAAATCGCCTCCCCTCAAAGCATCATCAGTCAGTTACAGTCAATGCTAGAACCGGTTTCAATACGCTGCCGTCGCCGGCAGGTATGGACTCACCGTGACATTCGATCCCACCACGCTCGAGCAGCCCGTCGCACCCGGGCCTGTGGAGCAGCCCCAGTAGTTTTGCGTTGCGTCGACCGTACCGATGCCGGTAGTGTCCGTATTTTGAATGCCATTGTTGCCGACATTGATTAGGTTGTTGAGGTGTACAGTCAGTGGCACGCCGCTGTTGTAGATGATGGCGGCGTCCTCATTGCTGATCGTATTGCCGTAAATCACCGTACCGGTTAGGCCGCCCGGAACTGAAGAGGTATGGGCGCCGAAAAAGTTGATTCCGGTCGTCCCCGGGGTTGCAGCATCACCAACATCCTGACCGTTGCCGCTGATGGTGTTGCCCACAACCACGGTATTTTCGATTATATCGGCAGAGTTATGGCCGTGAAAAACCACGCCGGGAATGCCGTTGTTAGTGATGGTATTGTCGATAATCATCGTGCCCTTGATCGACTCTCCCGGCGCGCCAACAGCCAAGAGTATTCCGGCGCCTGCCCCGGCGAGCCCAGTGCCATTTCCGGTTGAGGTGTTGCCGTAATAAACATTGTTAGTAATTCCAAACGGCACCCCTCCGTTCGCCGTGCTGGGATACTGGGGTTGCGAGGGCTGGGTAATTCCGCAGTCGTACAAGTTGTCCTTGATGGTGTTGTTTGCAATCACGTTGTACTGACTTACGGCCGTGTTGTCGGTGATAAGAAGCCCACCGGCATTCCCTTCGCTGACGTTATTCGCAAATGTCGAATAGGAGGTCCCGGCAAGATGAACCCCTTCGCCGCAGTCGAGGCCCTCTGCGGTTTCCCATGCAGGCAGGCCTGGGCAAGTCCCGTTTCCGGTATCCTGCGACTTGTCATTCCCGGTGATCAGGTTGCTGTTAATATTAAGGTTTGACGCACTGGTTGCCGCAAGGCCCTCAAAGTTGGCGTTTTCAAGCTTAAATCCCTGAACCGTCACCCCCGACAACCCGGGATTGTCGAAACCATCGATGTAAACCGCATTGCTGAGACCGGCTGCGTCGATGATCGTTTTGGACGATCCCGCGCCGATCAGGTAAAGCGATTTGCCAATGACCACGTCTTCCCTGTAGGTGCCAGCGGCAACGTTAATGGTCGAACCGGCTGCGGCTGCGGTCACCGCGGCGCCGATCGTCGCATAGCAACCACTGGTGCCTTTGGGATTGACGCAGAGTGGACTGGCGGCGGCGAATTGGCTCGTACCCAAAGCCAACAGTAGGAAAGAGGGCAATAACAACTTCCACGAACGTGGTCTACTCGTCATGTCTTGATCTCCTCGTAGGGGTGACTGGCGCGACATTGCGCCTCGGAACTCCAGTTCTTGTTTCGCCGGGACGGTCTGCGGCTCACAAACGTCAACATGTTACACCAGGTGAGCGCTCAAGCGCCAAATTAAATTTAACAGTTTCCATTACCACCACGCTTAACCGGCGCCAATGATGCTTTCATGCCCGCCGCGAGGAGGAGCTCCCAAACAGCAAATTCGGTGAAAGAAAGCCGAGCCCGCCCACCCCAGCTGACTTTTTAGCCTGCGGAGCGGGCATCGCCGGCACTTGCCAGTCCCGACACGCCATTAGGGAGGGTACCCGCCTCAGTCGAATTCCCCTGCCGAAGGTGTAGCGAACACACGCACCGCCGGCAGATTGGATTGTCGGCAATGTTGAGCTCCGCGCGGAACTGTAAAGCTTGCGGGCTGTTCACGATCTCTTCCAAACTGCGGTCGTGAATGTTGCCAATGACGGGATGAAAAAAGCACGGCCTGACATCGCCCTCCGCATCAACCACGGCTGAAACCCACGGTGCATTGCAGCGCGGGGCCACGGGCTGTGCCTGGCCGAGATACACACGAAACTGCCGGACGATACGCCGCAACTTCTCCGGAGTCTCCACCACGAAACCCGACTCCAGATCGCAAGCGTATTCGCGGATGAGATCTTCCAATTCTTTTTCCAGCGTCTCAACTTGCTGGCCGTCGAGAGTGACGGAATCGGCGCCAGGCTGAGTCCAGCCCTCCGGATGGTTGAATGCGTCCGAAACCGCATCAACTGCCAAAAAGGAAATGGAATTCAGCTCTAGATCTTTCGCGGCCTGCACGGTGGCGCGCAGCGATGCGTGATTTTCCCTTTGCACCGTGCACCGTCCGCGTATGACGATATCGGGGCGAAAACGTCGCAGCTCGTGCGCTCCCTTCATGAGCAATTCGAAGCCGCGAGAAATTCCGCGGATTCGATTGTGTACTTCGGCGGGACCATCCAGCGATACTATGACGTCGTCAATGACAGTCGCCAGAAGTTCAGCTTCCTGCGAAAGAAGCGTGCCGGCCGTGAGCAGCGTGACCTGAATGCCGAGATCGCGGAGCATCCGCGCTAAGGTGCAAACCTGCGGATTGCGCTGCGGTTCGCCCCCGCTCAACACCACCCACCGCACGCCAAGCTTGCGAAACGAAGCGAGCTGCGTCTCAAGAAGTGCTGGCGTGATCTCCTTCGCATCGCGGATTTTCCAAATGTCGCACATCACGCAGCGGCAGTTGCATTGGTTGTGGGGCGAGAGCACAACCACCGGGAGCGAGCCAATACGGTGAGCCGACAAGTCCAGATCGGCACTCGCCAGTTGGCTGGGATCGCGAAGGGTTACGAGAGGAGTCACCTATCTCTGCCCCTCTGTTGTAAAATCTCGGCCCGATGCGCCTTCTTTCAGAGCGGCCCAGAACGCATAGAATTTCGACGGCTCCCGCTTCCCCGATAGGTAGGCTTTCAACGGCCGCAATGCCCAGTTGATCCCGTACCATGGTTTGAGAGTCTTCCACTGCAACCCGAACTTCTCGGCCAAATGGTCGAGCATGGGACGCGTGAGGTATTCGCGGCTGGGAACGCTATCCGAGCGAAAGCCATAACGCTTTTCAAAACCTGCGCGTTTCTCCTCTATCATTTTCGGCCCGCTGAACTCGCTGCGATAGAAAGGAGAATCCAGAATGATCAGATGGCCCGGGCGTCGCAGGCATCGCAACGCTTCCCCCACTGTTTGCTCATAGTCAACGGAGTAGTGAAACGACGCGTTGAAGAATATAACGTCAAACTGCGCCGAACTGAACGGCAGATAATCCATCTCGGCCTGCACGGTGAGAAATGGCTGGCGCAGAAGAGAGGAGTAGAAGCGGGCAGCGCCCAAGCCATCATTTTGGTTATCGAGCAGGTCGACCGCGACTGGCCGGTGACCTCGTTTCGCCATCTGGTAGCTCAGCCAGCAGTTCCCGGCGCCGATATCCAAGATGTCACAGCCCTGCGGATTTACAGTTTCGAGGGAAGGCAGGATGTGTCGCAAGGCGTGAGTGAATGTGCGGCCGCGTATCTTCCACTCCCAGGCGTTCTTGCCGGTCAGGTCTCGGAAAGGCAGGGCGGCATAGAAATCTGCTGAGGACGATCCCCGCCCTTCTTGCATCCGTACCGTTTCATACTGCTTGACGAACTGCTTGAAATATTCGTCGCGTCCCGGGCGCAATGCCCGAAAAATTCCGTTTATTTCTCGAATGACAAAGGAACAGTTTGGGCAATGCAGATCGTGTGCAGAATCTCCGTCCAAAGGTCCGATTTCGGCCCGGCAGGATGGGCATGAAAACGAAGTGGGGTAGTGCGGGCGCATCGTCTCTGCGGCGTTCTCCGGGGCAGCGCTCATAACACTCATTGCGTCACCCGTTCGAACTTCAGAAGAATATGATCGGAACCGCCACGAATCACCGGACACCTTGCCAAAAGACGATCCGTCCACTCGGCCAGTTTCAAAAGCGTGGGGAACCGCCTCGCGAGTAACTCAACGTAGCTCGGAGGGACCAGCAGTCCCACTCCTCTCCAAGAGCGCAGTCGTAATGATGGCGCGAGGATGCGCTTCAGCGATCCGATCCCGTAATAGCGAACCTGAAGACTAGACCCGACCGCGAGTTGCGCGGTGTTCGAACCGTGCCAACGCCTGAACGCCTTGCGGGGATTTGCCTTGAGCAAGTACCAGGCAATCTCCCAGACGCACGATGGGCCGAGGAAGCACATCAGCGCTGTTCCTCCCGGCTTGAGCAGGCGACCGATATCCACACCAACCGCGTGCAAATCATCCACGCAATTCAGCGCCCCGAAATTGGAGAAGACTCCGTCGAACGCACCTTCTTGATAAATTTCAGACAGATTCTCGGCCGCAAGCACGCGCAAATCCACGCTATGCGTACCAGATTCTCGAACTCGGCGCATGGCGACCTGAACCATTGTTTGCGAGCTATCGCAGGCCAGGACCCGCACGCCGCGCTGGGCGAGGAAACAGGCGTCCACGCCCGTACCGCATCCGATTTCAAGAACGCGATCACCGGCGTGGAACGTCCGGCCAAGCTCTCTCCATACTACAGAGCGCTGTGCTTGCCCTATCTTCGAAAACGTGAACCCCTGATCGTAGGTCTCGGCCACAGCGTCGAAGGGGGCACGAGGGATCGTTGTTTGCAGGACCGATGCGTTCACACATCCACCTCGGAAATCGAAGCTTGCAATCCCGCACGAGCGTCGGCAATTTCATGCTGCAACTTTTGAACGGCAGGCGAATCGACATCCGGCTTGCCCCGCATTTTTTCGAGCTCCACCTCGGAGCGCAGCAGTCTGTCCGCGAAGCTGTAGAAGCGGCGTGAGTGCCGGTCGCGCAGCCGAACTTCCCGGTCGGAACCTACATTCCACGGCTTGAGCGCTTCCACTCTTCCGGCAACTTCTGCGAAGTAAGGCGTGCCTTTAATCGGATACGCAACCGTAGTAAAGAAAATATCGGGATTGGTGCGCTTCACGTGTTGAACTGTGGCCTCGATGTCGTCGAGTTCCTCCCCTTCATATCCCCACATCAGGAACATGCCGGTTTGAATGCCGTTGGACCTGCAGAGAGCTACTGCCGACTGCACCTCTTCGACGGTGACGCCCCGATCCATCGCGTCCAATATCCGTTGAGAGCCGCTCTCGGAGCCAATCCAGATGCGAAAACAACCGATTTCTGCCAGCGTTTCGATTATTTTTGGGTTGAGCCGGTCGGCTCTCGAAATGCATTCGAAAGGTATCTTCAGCCCGCGCTGCTTAAGTTCGCCGGCGTACTGCGAGAGCCATCCCGGATGAATGGTGAATACATCGTCGGCCATCCAGGCCATATCAGGCCGATAGCGTTCGATCAACCACTCGATCTCGTCGACCACTGATGCCGGCTTTCTTCGGCGATGAGTTTTGCCGAAAACCTCGTGGCTGCACCAGCGGCAATGATATGGGCAGCCGCGGGCTGTGATCAGCGAAACCGAACCCATCCCATGATGTTTTCGCCAGGTGGCGACATAGCGCCCCATATCGATGGCCTCGCGGTCGGGCCAGGGCTGGGCGTCGATGTCGCGCAACTGTTCACGGGGCTTCGTCCGGACGACATTTCGATCGGGGCTAAGAAAAGCGATACCATCGACTGCGGAAAGCGACTCCCGACAGCCGTCCTGCATCACCGGCACCAATTCCTCAAGCGTCACCTCTCCTTCGCCGATGACCACAACATCGGCTCCAGCGTTTAGGTATTCCGCAAGATAGGCGCTCGGTTCCGGACCACCGACCAAGGTCCGCCAGCCCGCTTCCTTCGCCGCGCCCAAAATCTCAAGCACGTTCGAGCGCGTCATCAGGTTGGCGTAGATTCCAAGAATTGACGGAGGGCCCTGCCGCAGAATCTGCAATAGTTCGTCACGCGACCGAAAGGTGGAATCGAAGACTTCGACGCCAATCCCTTTTTTCTTCAGGTGTGAGCAAATGTAAAGAATGCCCAGCGGCGGATATGGCTTCATGATTTGAAGTTCCTTGGGATCTTCAAACAAGAAATACCCGTGGGTGAGAAGCAGATCCATATCCGGTTGCGCAGCTGTATCGAACGGTCGCGGCAGCCGCGGAGTCTTACGAACTCCAATCGGACTGCAATTGCAATCCTACTAAACTGCCACTGGGAGAATCGTCGAGCCTGGTGGGGTTTGGCGTACGGCTCGTCCGTTCGAGTTGAACCACTTTCTCCCACAGTTCCTGCGGGTCATTCCCGCCAGCTTTTCCGTTCCATGAATCTACTTCCGCGTGCAGCGCGTCATGCAGGGCGCGATAGAACTCACCGGCATAGGCCCCCTTAAACATCATCGATAGGTCCTCACTGTCGGACCAATTGGTTTTCGTCCCCAGTTGCGCTTGCACCTGTTGGAAGAACTTGGTACCCGGCAGCGGATAGGCGACGGAAACCCCGATGTCGTCGGGGCGCGTGTCCCGTACCAACGCGATCGTGCTCTGGATATCTTCCCAGGTCTCGCCCGGATAGCCAAATTGCAGGAAGTAGCAGGCACGAATTCCTTCTTTGCGCAGATTCTCGCGCGCCTTGGGGACCTGCTCCACGCGAATGCCTTTGTCCATCGCGTTTAGAATCTTCTGGGCTCCGGATTCCACGCCCATCCAAACTTCCGCGCAGCCGGAACGGCGCAATGCTGCAGTGGTGGCGGGCGTCATCAAGTCAACCCGCGACTGCATCTTGAACGGAACGGCGGCATCGAGATTTTCCACCGCATCGGCGAATTCCCGAACCCACTTTGCGTTCATGCCGAAAATATCGTCCGCGAACCAGAGATGCTCGGCCTGGTACTCATATTTCAGCTGGCGCATCTCCTCGGCAACGCTTCGCGGCGACCGCACCGAAATTGTGTCACCATAGATGGGTTTGGCACACCAGTTACACCGATACGGACAACCGCGGCTGGAGACGATGTTGAGTGAGAAGTACCCGTGGGCGGATTTCCAAACATCCCGGTACTGCCGCACATCGATCAGATCGCGCGCCGGGAATGGCAACGTGTCCAGTTGCCGCAATTGGCCGCGCTTTGCAGTCTGCACCACTTTTCCCGGCGGCGATAAATACGAGAGACCGGCGATTCCGTCCAGCGAAGCTTCTCTGTTTTTCAGCAATTCCTGCACTGTCTCAAGTAATGTAAATTCCGCTTCGCCAAGCAGAACACAACGGAAACCATTTCGCAGATAGTCCTCAGCATGGTCCGAGGCATCGGAGCCGTTGACCAGCGCAGTGGCACCCGCCTTTTGCGAGGCTGCGAGAATCTGAAACGCAACCTCACGCATGCGGGTAAGGCACATCTTGGTAAGAAAGTTAAAGTTGTCTTCGTAAACCACCACCAGCGCGGGACGATGCTGCGCGAGGGCCGATTCGAATCCCTTCTCAGGGTCGTTCAGCATGGTGTCGAATACTGCTACCGAAATGCCTGCGGCGCGCAGAATAGCCGCGGCATAGAGGGTGCCGAGTGGAGGATAAGGCTGGGCCTTGCGGGTCTGCTTCCGGTCGTAATAAAGATGGTAAGAATGAGTCAGTAAAACATCAGCCACGTTCGGGGGCCCCCATGTGCACTGAATACGTACACTCAATCAATCAGCAAACTTCCTGCATACGCTCCGACAGTTTCTGCCCGGTAAGTAGAGATCGTCGCGTGACTACGCGCTCTGCGGCGCGCGAAACCCAAAGCTCCCAGGGAAAAGAATATCGGTTTTTTCCAATCCGCCATCGGATGGGCGCTCCGAGTAACTGACGGAATCTCTCACGCAGCCACGCCTTGCCTTGCGTGGCTTTCCGGATTTGATTATTAAGCAGAAAATACTCCAGGCTGCGACGCAACCTTCGCAGTTCCTCGCCTTGCAGCCAGGGAAGGATATTGCGGCCCAAAGCCAGGATTTGCCATTCCTCGAGAGACTGCGGTTCGTGCACGCCCATTTCCTTCAGTTGCGGCCAGATCGGGATTCCCGGGTACGGTGTGAAGATATTGGGAGAAAAACTGACGTTCGAGTACTCCCGGGCTATGTCGCTCATGATGGAAAAGGTCTGTTGGCGGTCGGCCTCGGTCTCACCGGGGTAACCAACGATCACATTGAAGGTAACGCGAATGTTGGCGAGAAGAGCCTTGCGAGCCGTCTGCACCATCTGTTCGACATTCTGGTGATGCTTGTTCATTAACTTCAGCACAGGCTGGGATGCCGACTCCGTGCCAAAGCCCATATGCGATACCCCGCTCTCGCCCAGCAAGCGAACCTCATCGTCGCTCATTCGCCATATAAAATCCGTGGAGGCCTGGAAGTCCCAAAAAAATTTAACCCCGCTGGCGACGATTCCTCGGGCAATCGCCAAAGCCCGCTTGATATCAACCAGAAAGTTGGAATCGAAGAGCGCCACTGTCTGAATACGGTACCGAGGGATCAAATCCGCAAGGTCGCTTACCACCCGTTCCGCCTGATAGGCGTTGAACCGGCGCTTGTAAAACACCATGTCCGTGCAATAGTTGCACGCGTAAGGGCAGCCAACACTGGTGGTATAGGACAATTGCCGGAAGCCTGTGGCGGAAGCGTAGGCATCAAAGTTCGCCAGGTGAAACGCCGGCGCAGGAAGGTCGTTGATGTTCGTGACTGGTCTCTCGGGCTCATGGTGAATGCCCCCCTGATCCTTAAAGGAGAGCCCTTGCACACCGTGCAGCTCCTCTTTGGCCGCCAATCGCTGTGCAACTTCGAGTAAGGTCAAATCTCCCGGGCCGCGCACCACCATATCCACGAAATCTGGTTGCAGTGTCTGTTCGATCGCAAGGCTGGGATGCCAACCACCGAAGATGATAGGCAAAGACGGGCGGGCCTTCTTCACCGCCTTGGCAACGCGAATCGCTGCGCCAATGGTGGGGCCGGTAAGAACAGAAATGCCGAGGCAGAGTGCGTCGCTGGTTTCTCGAAGGATTTCGTTCTCGAAGTCGGGCGAAGTTATATTGTCGATCAACTTGACTTCAAATCCGGCCTGCAAGAGAGGCGCCGCCAACGCGAGCAAGCACAAAGGTGCGCTCAACGGAGGGCCATCGTAAGGCGGATAAAAAAGTACGACCTTGTGCTTTTCTGGCAAACGAACCTCACCCGCAGCGCTTGGGGACCTACGCTTACATGCTCATCCGAGCAGAATGAAGGTTTGTCAGGACTTTGTCAACCTTTCGTCATTTCTCTTGCGTCTTTTGCGATACGAGGCAGGGAGTAATTCACTCCCTCAATTTCTGGGCGTGACGAGCTTATCACCAGGGAACCGCTCAGCGAGGGACAATTGGTCCACTTGGCGCGGCAGGCAAGGCAAGAGCAGGTTCTTAATTTCTTGCAATATATTGACAAATTTATGACATTCATGCCATATGTGGATGCGACCCTATTATTTCCCCACCGGGCCCCGAGGGTGCATCCGTGAAGTCATCGAACAAGATCGTATTCTTCGTTGCGTCATTCTCCAGCATTGAGGCTACGGCCCCGCTAGGGATTTTGGCGATTTCCACTCCGTTATTGCAGGCAGGATACGAAGTTAAAATCATTGATTCCACGATCACGCCCAATTATGTGCAGAGCGTATTGGAAGAGGTGAAAGATGCTCTCTGCCTGGGAATCTCGGTCGTTACCGGTCCGATGATTCGGGAAACAGTCGCGGTGGCGAAGGCGGTAAAAGCGTGGGACCCCGACTTCCCCGTGATCTTGGGGGGCTGGCATCCGTCACTATTGCCCAAGCAGACGATCGAAGCCCCGTACGTGGACATCATCGTTCGTGCTCAGGGGGAAGACAGCATGCTGGAGGTGGCTCAGCACTTACAGAATGATGAGCCTCTTGACGACATTCTCGGGGTTGGATTCAAGCGCGACAAAAAGGTTTTCCTTACGCCGGAGCGACCTCTGAAACAACTCACCCAAATGCCGCAGAAGGCCTATCAACTGGCAGACTTCGACGGCTATGAGCGTGTCTGCGGCCGGCGCTGGGCCATGTACGTTTCCAGCCTCGCCTGCCCATTTAATTGTTCGTATTGCACAAATGCCGCGGTCTACGGCCGCAAATGGAACGCCCTTCCGGTCGATCAGGTGGTTGAAGAAACGATGGAACTGACCCGCCGTTATCGTCTGGACCTGCTGTGGCTGGCCGACGACAACTTTCTCGTCGATCTCGACCGCGCGCTAAAGATTGCCGAAGGGCTGGTTCGAGCCGAAGCAAAATTTAAGTGGAGCATCCAGGCGACCACCAATTTGACCGCTCGCCTGAGCGTCGAGGAACTTTCGCTGTTGCACCGCTCTGGTATGCACCAGGTCTGCCAAGGCATCGAGAGCGCCTCACCTACAGTGATGAAACACATGAATAAGGATTTTCAGGTGCTCGAGGACATCTACGAGTCTACCAAGCGCTGCCTTCTTGCCGGCGTGATTCCATCGTTCAATATTATTTTCGGTCATCCCGGGGAAGGGCCGAAAGAACGGCGTGAAACCGTCAGTTTCATGATGGATGTGTGCCGCCGCTTCCCGGGAGCGGAATTCTGGACTAGTATCTTTACTCCATATCCAGGCTCTCCCATCATGCACCAGGCGCAGCAGCTGGGCATCGAAGCCCCGACCTCGCTGGAAGGCTGGATCCATTACTTCCCCCGCTACACGACGCTGCCCTGGCTCAAGGGCAAAGATCATCAACGAGTGCAGAACATGCGCGATTATCTCCGTATCGCATTCGATCGCGACCCGATCGCAGATAAGTCGTCGCGAATCGCTAAGGCTGTTAAGCATCTCACCGCATATCCCGCCCGCTGGCGCCTGGATCACGACTTCTATGGCCTCCCCGTGGAACTCTGGGTCAATCGCACTTTGAAGAATATCTTGACCCTGCCCAAACCTAGCGTGGACGCAAAAATGATCGAACCTAACCCCGCGCCAAATTTGCTGGATTATCGAGTCTCATAAATCGACGGGCGCGAACTCGCGGAAACCGGCCAATCACAAAATGATCATTCTCTACAATCCAAAGGCGACACGCTACCGCAATCGCCGCTTGCCGCTCTCCATTTTGTCGATTGCCGCAGTTCTGGAGGGCCGCGAAGAATATGAGATCGTGGATGGGAATCTCGATCTGCATCCCACCCAAACGATCGCTGCCCTGATTCAACGGCATGCGGTCGAACTGCTGGCGGTGACCGTAATGCCCGGGCCCCAAACCGTTGGGGCGGTCTCCACTTGCCGGGAAATTCGAGCCCGGTTCCCGCACGTGAAAATTGTTTGGGGAGGCTACTTCGCCACCAACTATACGGCGGCGGTTTTGAATTCAAAATATGTCGATTTTGCGGTGCGGGGCCAGGGAGAGCTCACTTTTCTGGAGTTGTTAAGCGCCCTTCGTGAGAACCGCGAGATGCAGAACATTGCCGGTCTTTCCTACAAGGACTCGGACGGGCGAGCCCGCAACAATCCCGAGCGTCCTATGAAACCCCCGGATACGTTTCCCTGGTTGCCCTACCATCGGTTGCCCGTGGAGAAATATCTCCTCCCGACATTTCTTGGCAAGCGCACTGCGGTGCACCAGGCCAGCATCGGTTGTCCCTTTCGTTGCAACTTCTGCGGCGTCGTAAACTTTTCCGGAAGCCGGGAAAAGATGGAGGCGCCGGAACGCACGGAAGCCGTCCTTCGCCATCTGGCGCAGAACTACGGCGTGGATGCGGTTCAGTTCTACGACAATAATTTCTTTTTGCGCGAAAACCATACCCAGGAACTGGCAAAACGCATCGAGCCGCTGAACCTGAAGTGGTGGTGCGAAGGCCGTTCCGACATCATGATGTCTTACTCGGACGCGACCTTCGAGGCAATCCGGCGCGCCGGTTGCAAGATGATTTTTTTTGGGGCGGAATCCGGCAACAATGAAACCCTGAAAGAAATGAAGAAGGATCTTAAAGCCGAAGATACGTTGGCGCTGGCGTCGCGCATACGCCGGTTCGATATCATTCCCGAGTTCTCGATCATTTTCGGCAACCCCAAAGATCCCGAGAAAGACACGCAGGAGTGTATCCAGTTTATTCGTCAGCTGAAGCGTCTGAATCCGGACTCCGAAATTGTGGTCGAACACTATACGCCGGTTCCGCAACGAACCCAGATGTATGGAAATGTCGAAAACCAGGTTCAATTCCCGGAAACTCCCGATGAGTGGGCCACCGAGCGTTGGCAGCGATATGCCACGCAGAAAGACCCCAAAACCCCGTGGATGAGGCCCAGCACCAAGGAATTGATCGACAACTTTGAACTGGTAGTCTCTTCCCGCTGGCCCACCGTGCAAGACATCCGCCTTCCGCAGTGGGGAAGAATGACGTTGAAGGCATTGAGCGCGTGGCGCTACAAGCTTGCGATTTACTCCGCGCCGTTCGAATTGAAGTGGACCCAGCGCATGATCGACCTTCGCAGGCCGAAGGTGGAGAGTTTGTGAACGATGGTCCCGTGATCGCGCCTGCGATCGATCCCAGGGTTTCTGTATCGGGCGATACTCCACGCCGTGTTTCTGTCGCCGAGGGCTATGCCCGGTGGGCAGCCAGTTACGATCAGACCCCGAATCCGCTCCTTGCCCTTGAAGAGCGCTGCCTTTTGCCGCTTCTCTCGAATCTCACCCGCAAGCGGGCGCTCGATCTGGCCTGCGGAACCGGACGCTGGCTGGAGAGATTGTTGGCTGCCGATTTGGTGTCGGGCATTGGGATTGACTTATCCCCGGCTATGCTTCGCGTGGCTCGCGAGAAAACCGCGATCAGTGGGCGATTAGCCAGAGCCGATTGCCTGAAGCTTCCGCTGAGAGACGGCTCCTTCGACCTTGCCATCTGTTCGTTTGCGCTTGAGCACATCGGCACGTTCAGCGAACTGGCGGAGGAGTGCTCGCGCGTGCTGGCGGAGAAAGCCGACCTTTATATAAGCGGACTTCATCCCGCAGCGTACGGCGCCGGTTGGCGTACCGGATTCAGGGATCAACAGGGTGCGCTGCAAATTGAAACCACCAGCCATTCTTCCAGCGAAATTGTACGGGTGTTCAACTCTGTAGGATTCGAGCTCGTACAGGCTCTGGAATGTTTTCTTGGAGAACCTGAGCGTCCGCTGTTCATGCAGGCCGGGAAGGAAAGTTATTTTGATAAGGCGCGAGTTATACCCGCGATTATGATCTTGCATTTCCGGCGTGCTCCTAAACAGCAAGCCGTTAAGCCCGAGAGGCCGGCGGTGATCACGCAAGCAGGCGCGCTGGAGAATTCGGTGCCGACGGTGCTGATTCGACCATCCACTCGTCGACTTTCGTTGGGATTGTCGGAATCGTGGAAGAACATCCATCTGCTCGGCGTTTTCCTGTGGCGCGATATCAAGGTCCGCTACAAGCAGACTGCTTTAGGACTGGGGTGGGCGGTTCTGCAGCCGCTGTTAAGCGTGGCCGTATTCACTCTGGTATTCGGTCGAGTCGCCAGAGTGCCGACCGGGGGCGTGCCATACCCGCTGTTTGTCTTTTGTGGATTGGCTCCCTGGCAGATTTTTGCCCGCGCCGTCGCACGCTCTAGTAATTCGCTCGTGGACAATCAGTTCTTGCTCACCAGCGCATACGTGCCCCGGCTGATACTGCCCCTCGCGGCAGTGTTAAGCACTTTCGTGGATTTTGGGGTCGAGTTTCTGCTGCTGATAGCCATGATGCTTGGTTACCATGTCCAGCTTAGTCCGGTTGCGCTCTTGACGATCGTTCCGTTCCTGCTGCTGGCGCTCGCCGTGTCTGTGGGAGTAGGCCTTTTTCTATCATCCTTGAATGTTCGTTACCGCGATGTGGGTCACGTCGTACCATTCTTTATGCAGTTATTATTCTTCGTCACGCCGGTTGCCTATCCGGGCAGTTTGGTTCCTCTGCGTTTGCGCTGGCTCTCAGATCTGAACCCCATGGCCAACGTAGTAGAGGGTTTTCGTTGGGCTTTGTTGCACGTCTCGCCTCCCGCGGCGCCGGGCTTGCTTTATTCGCTACTGGGCACGTTGGGGTTCCTGCTCGCAGCGTTGGTTTATTTCCGCCGGGTCGAGCGCAGCTTTGCGGACGTGGTCTGAACATGAACGATATTGCAGTTCGCGCCGAGACTCTTGGCAAGAAATACCCCTTGAAGCAATATCGCGGTCGGCGGGAACTCCGCGAGACCTTGGTTTCAGCCTGTACACGGATATTTTCCCGAACGCCAGCCATGCAGAGGTCCGGCAATGCTGCGAACCGCGAGCACTGGGCACTCAGGAACGCCTCGTTTGAAATGCGGCAGGGAGAGGTCGTAGCGCTGTTGGGATCAAACGGTGCGGGCAAAACAACTCTGCTGCGTGTCCTGGCGCGCATCACGGAGCCGACCGAGGGCAGCGCGGAAATCCGTGGACGAGTCCTGCCCCTGCTCGATGTAGGTGCGGGTTTTCACAGTCAGCTGACCGGGACTGAGAACACTTACGTGCACGGCGCGATCCTGGGCATGAAGAAAGCCGAGATTCGCAGAAAATTCGACGAGATCGTGGCCTTCGCGGGAGTCGAGACGTTTCTCAATATGCCCATCAAGCGCTGGTCCAGAGGCATGTGTGTGCGCCTGGCCTTTGCCGTGGCCGCTCACGCCGACGCAGACGTCCTCTTGGTAGACGAGTTACTCGATGTGACCGATGCCGAGTTCCGTGAGCAGTGCCTGCAGCGGATTGCTGACGGCGCGATCAGGCAAGGCCGAACTGTAGTGTTTGTCAGCCATGATTTGAGCTATGCGCGGCGACTGTGTACTCGCGAACTACAATTTGCCGGAGGCGAAATCGTGAATGATTCGACAAGTGTTGCAGTTTCAACTCGCGAACCTGCGAGCGAGCTTTTGAGGCGTTGAGTTTGGTGGAAATAGAGCGATGAATCGACGGTTGGCCGAAAGCATAATTCGCTATCTCAGCATCTCCGAGGAGATTGACGAGAGCCGGGCTTCACTTAGCGGTTTCAGTGAGCGCCAGTGGGAACACACGTTTCAGTGGCTGGAGAACAGGAACCTCGCACTCTATTTGTTGCAGAAACTGCGCGACGCTCATGATGATCGTGAAGTTCCGCCGGCAGCGCTGTCGCGTCTGGAACAGGACTACTCTAAAAACCGGCTCCGCGTCGACGAAATGGCAAGCACGTTTGCAGAGGTAAATGAAAGGTTCCGTCGATTTGGCGTTAACTATGCCGTAGTGAAAGGTTTTTCTCTTGTCCCCGGGTTCTGCCCCGATGCCTATTTACGCCAGCAAAGTGACCTCGACTACCTGGTCGATGAACAGTCGCTGCCGATTGCGCAGCAAGCGCTCAGCGATTTGGGATTTTTCCTCAATAACCATGACCCCGCCTCCAGAGAGTGGAGCTTCGCGAAAGGTCCCATTTCTCACTCCCTCAATTCGAGCGAACAATACGAGGGCAAAGGCCGCTATGTTATTGAGCTGCATTTGGGGTTTTGGAGTTCGGACGAGCACTACATCGATATGGCCGGTACGCAGTTTTCTCCCTCCCGGAGCGTCGACCATGAGTGGCGAGGAATGCACTTCCGGGCGTTGCTCGAGGAAGACGCGTTTCTGCTCCAGGTAATGCATACCTTTCAGCACCTCCTGATCGGCTACGTAAAAACTTCATGGCTGTATGAAATCGCCTATTGTCTCCATCAGCGGCGGAACGACCCGTCGTTCTGGCAACGAGTTGAGCGGCGCACCGAGGCCGATGTCCGGCTAACGCAGTTGGTAGCCATCATCGCGGGACTGGCAAGCGGTTTTTTTCAGGCTCCGCTCCCCGCCCTGTTACAGACATGGCAGGCAAAGCTACCTCCTCCGGTAGGGGTTTGGCTGGAAAACTATGGGTCGCGAGTTGCTTTCCAGGAGATACCGGTTTGCGAACTTGGTGTGCTTCCTACTTCCAAGCTGGCTCTGTTCCTGCATTGGCAATTTCTGACCGACGTGAAATGCCGAAGAGACCTCCTGCGCCGACGCTTACTGCCCTGGACGGGACGCCCAAGCATAACTCGCTCGATCCGCAATCGGCCAAGTATGCTCTTAGGCTCACAACTTGGTGGCTTGCTGCGAGAGGCTTCGTCGCGGTGGCGCCGGCCGTTCGTGTTTCATCTCGTTGTGTATTATGTCGGCTCGGGAGCGCGGTATCTGTGTGAAATTCCCAGATGGTGGTGGCTCAATCGAAGAAGGGCTGTCCCGCAAGCTCCAGAGATCTCCACAGGAAGCGCGCAGAAACAATGAATGCGACAAGGCTCCCACACCAGGAATTTCCCGTGAAGCCGGCAGATTTTTTTCGGCGCGAGGCTCAAACGCCACTTATTCGGCGATTCCTGGCCGCGGGGGCCGTGTGCGCCGTGCACACTAATTGCGAACAAGTTCTTGAAGCCGCTCACCAGGCATTCTTGCCTTTGCAATCTGACGCCGCGGACACGGATTTCTCGCTCCGTCTGTGGGTCGATTCTGAGTCTTCGTCGCGAACTCCATGGCCAAAGCCCTTTGTCCGAGGTCTCGATCATCTTGTATTTGCCAGCTTCGATTCCGATAGCTTCATGGTTGTCGACCTTCGCCAACGCCGCGTGGCTGGACGATTCTCGGCCAATATGGCTAGCGACCGCGATTACTGGCAGGGGGTGATCTTTCCCATGCTTATGTCCATCGTCGCCGCCTCGGTCGGCGTGGTGGAGCTGCACTGCGCCTGTGTCGTAAAAAATAACAAGGGATATCTGCTGGCCGGACCTTCCGGTTCGGGCAAGTCCACGCTGGTGACGGCGCTCGCCCGCGACGGTTTCGCATTTCTTTCCGATGATCGAACTTTTTGCTCCGCGGGCAAAGAGGTGCTCTCCGCCTGGGGCGTTGTCCCTTCGGTGAAACTTCGGCGTGAAGCTCAGCTCTGGTTTCATGAGCTGGCGCAACGGGAGCCGACGGATCGTGTGAATGGGGAATCGATATTACGGTTCGATCCGGAGAGCCAGCTCGGCCTCAAACGAGCGAAGTTCTGTGAACCGGAATGCCTGATTTTTCTGGACCGGCGTGAAGGTCCCGAATTCTGCTTACAAGCAGTCTTTCCACAAGAGGCTGCGCAGCGTCTTGATCGAGAGCTAATGGTTGAGCCTCCCGCACTGATGGAAAATCAACGGAAAGTCATTGACCAATTGGTTGTCATGCCGTGCTGGCAATTGCGATACTGGGGTGAGCCCGGGGTGATTGCTCCGCGGCTGGCGCGTCATTTCGAAGAAGTTTCCCAAGGGGTTTCTAATTGCCCTTAATAAAGGATGCTGAACGCCGCGATGCCCCGAGCGCGACAGAGGTCGTACCATACACCGGCAGACTTTCGGATCCGCTACGCCGGTCTGTGCCCACGCCGCACGCGATCACCTTGCAACTGATGGGCAGGGCGGTGCGCCTGGAGAGCGATAGCCCCAGGGTCATCGATCACGCGCTGCAGTTCTTTGCCTGGTATCCACAGGTATCGCAGGGTGATCCTAAGCTCGATTATCCCGACCTTACATGGCGTATCCTGACCGAGCCCGGTGAACTCGATTGGCCGGGCAGGCCCACCTCCGGCTTTTCCGATGCCGACCTCAGCTTCGTGAAATTCGGTGAGCGCAGCTTCGGGGCTGTGGATGCAGACACGCGGAGTGGGATTGCGTTCTTAGCCGATGGATCTGTTGAGATCGCTGAACCAAGATTGGCTATCCGGCCCCCTCTTGAGTTCTTGCTTTACATGACCGCCACGAGTTTAGGGTTTACCTGCCTGTCGGCGGCTTGTGTTGCCTTCGGGGGAAGGTGCGTGGTTCTGTTGGGAGAGCCGAATAGCGGCAAGACCTCCGCCAGTTACGTGGCCACGAAACTGGGAATGGAACTTGTTGCGGATCACGTAATCTTCCTGGAGGCCGCTCCCTCAGGGATCCTCGTATGGGGCGATCCTTTTCCCACGATGTTTCGTCCGGATGCTCTGCGGTTCTTTCCCGAACTTCGAAGTCAGGTTCGTGAGTTGTCGTATGAAGGGGTGGACTTCTGTTTTTTCGACAAGAGCAAACTGCAAAGCGCGCAAGCGAACTACGTCGAGCCGCTGTGTTCCATCTATCTCGAGCGGGCAGTTGCCGCGGAACCGCGCCTGGCGCCGATGCCTGCCACCGAGCTGGTGCAGCATCTTGCCGCGGGTCTGCATTTCAAGGGGAGCGCCCGCTTCCGATCTAAGCAAACTGCGGTGTTCGCCGGTTTGGCGGAGCTGCCCGCGTATCGCCTGTCCTATGGCGAAGACCCCGCGACAGCGGCAAAGACTGTAAAGGACCTATCCGCTATCCGCGCGGAATCTCAGTACTTCGGGCCGAAGGGCTCTAAGTGCACCTCGGTATTACCTTAAACTATTTAAGGCATCGCCTACGAGTGCCCCGGCTCGACGGGGCCGCGCCGAGGCGGACGGAACGTTTTACCTTTTGCCATTTTAACTTCACTTGGCCATCACCGTCCAATTGGTTCCGTCGCAGTAGCCCATCACATGGTCGGTCCCTGACCCAGAAATGGTTGCGCCCCACGTCTTTGTAGTGGAGTCCGTGATCGAGGCATACATGCCCTCCGTTCCGGAAGTGCAAGAAGGCCAGTCGGCAAATGCTCGGGGAGGAATCCGTGGTGCGCCGTTTGTCGTCGCCGATGATGCCGCCAAGGTGAGGTTCCCCAAGGAGTCTTCGTAGATGGACGCCTTCAAACTTTCGCTGTTGGAGTTGACCGCCCGAAAAGAAAGGTTCTGAGAATTGAGCGGACCTCCTGTGTCCGCAAGTGACCCGATATATACGCAATCGCCTACCGCGCCGTTGTAGTTCAGTGGGCCGTTGTCGCAGGAAAACTCCGCGCCTGTACCTGGCACAGCGAAAATGTTAGCCCACACCAGTCCCGAGAAGGGCTGAAGGTAAAAACTCCCATCCGCTCCCTGGGTAATCGTTCCGTTTTCCTGAACGCCGCCCACGTAGGACGTAAACTGCAATGCTTGCGAGGGTGCGCTCCCGCCGGTGGCGGATGCGCCAATCTGGAGGCAGGAATCATTTAGAGAACCCAGGAACATGTTGTCGCACGCAAATCCGTATCCAGTCGTACCGTTCCCGGCGATCACGTACTGGGTGTAAGTGTTTGTTCCGGTCCAGGTGTTATTGCCACCAAGGGTCTGAGCAAAGGCGGAGGCGCAGAGGAGAAACAGCAGGCCTAAGCGGGCGATGCAGGCTTTCATAAGAAAGGCTCCTAAGGAACCCAAGAACACCTGAGAACAACCTTACCAAACAAAATCCAGGTTGAGGAGCGTCATTTAAGAACCGTGTTCGGTTCCAAATACGAAGCGTACTCGCAAACGACAGCGAAGGTTATTCCCGGAATTTATTGAGCGCGCACTGTTTGCGACCTTCTTCAGTCACAAAAGCAAGGCCAACGCGATACCGGTACGGTCCGAGAGTAACAATCAGTAGTGTCGCAAGGGCGGCGGCGCAGAAGAACCCGCTTAGCGGTACAACGTAGGATCCGGTTTTATCGAAACCGAGGCCCATCAGGTAAGCTCCCAATCCGCCAGCCACTCCATAGACACCCCATATCCACCCAGAAATCGCTCCATACGCACGCAGCCCAAAGTAGCGGCTAATCAGATACGCGATTATGTCTACCTCAGCGCCTGTGCCGAGACCGACCAGGAAGGCCCCGACGAATGCAGACCGGATCCCGTGGCTTACCGCCAGTAACCCAAGCCCGATAGCGACTGCGGAGAAAAACCCTGCCGCCACTCGAGGGGCGAAGAACTGATCCATCAAGTAGCCAGAGCTTATCCGTCCTATGAACAGCCCAATTCCGAGGAGCGAACTAGCCAAGGCCGCCATCTGTGCTGTGCTTCCCCGGTCGGTCAGGATAGCGGGCAGATGAATAAAACACGCATGGACGCTGGCAGTCACCAGAAAGAAGACGCTCACCATAATCCAGAAAGCTGGGGTGCGGCAGGCTTCACTCACAGCCACTCCCGGTTCCTCCACCGCCATCCGCGAGGCCGCCTGCGCATCCGTCTCGCCGTCCGGTAGAAGTCCTCGGCTTCGAGGTTTCTCTTCCAGAAACGCCGCGACCACCGGCAGAGGGATGAGCAAAACCACAAATCCGAAGATGGTGTACGAGAGACGCCAGCCGCACCTTTGCACGATTTGCTGCGCGACCGCAGGCAAGACAATCGCTCCCAACCCCAACCCAAACATCATTACACTCAGAGCAAGCCCTCTGCGCTTATCAAACCATTGCGAGACAACATCGGCGTATGGTAGTGTTCCGGCTCCGTCGGCGACTAAGCCCAAAGCAAAATAGAACAGATACAGCTGCCAGAGCGTCCGCGACAAGAAGATACTCGAGATAAGGATCAGGCCCAGGCCGGCGATGCTGGGGATCAGCACTCTTCGTGGGCCGTACTTATCGACCAATCGTCCGACCAGCGGGAAACACAAAGCGCAAGTCAAACTAAGAATCGTGAACGCCAGCGAAATCTGGGCGCGTCCAGAATGAAATTCGCGGCCGATCGCCTTGGCAAATATCCCGAAGGTGAATATGACAATTGGGACCGTGTTAAGGAAGTTTCCGAGGGCTGCCGTCAGCGCAACCCACCACCCGTAAAACATCTTAGGTCGTGCGCTTGTCATTTCAGATATCCAAAATCGGCAAGCGAAGTTCGAAACGCTTGCCGAGACTCGCGTTACGGTATAAGGGATAGCTCTGCCCTGTCAATGCCACCCGATCTCGGTGGTGGTGCATTTTTCTCTACCACTGAACATTGTCATCCTGAGCGTAGCCGTTTTTCAGACGCAGCGAAGGATCTCCGCTACCATGCTGCGTGCCCCGGGAGATCCCTCAGCCCGCTGGTAAAAACGCGGGCTCATCGGGATGACGCCTTGTGAGATTAAATGCGCTTTTTACACCTCAGTCGTATCTGAGCTACTCTACATCGTTACGGAGATCGCATGAACTATCTCATCACGGGAGCGACTGGAAACATCGGTTCGCTGGTCGTCAAACACCTTCTCGAACGCGGCGATCGGCCGCGAGTTCTGGTGCGCGATGCGGAGAAGGCACGATCGCGCTACGGCGATCGCGTGGATTTCTTCGTCGGCGATTTCGCGGATGCGACGACGATGAAGTCTGCACTTACGGGAGTCGATGCTTTCTTGCTGGTCAGTTCGGTCGACGACCTGGCAGCACGAGACGAAGTGGCCGCCAAGGCGGCAAAAGCTGCCGATGTGAAACATCTCGTAAAGATCTCGTCGATCGCCGTGCCGCAAAAAAACATTGGGACGGGCGTGTGGCATGCGCAGGGCGAAGCCGCGATTCGCGCTAGCGGAGTCCCGTTCACGTTCGTGCAGCCGTCAGGGTTTATGGAGAATTGTTTGTGGTGGGCGAGCTCAATCAAGTCCGAAGGGGTTGTTCGTTCATCCGCCGGCGACGGCAAGAGCCCCGTCATTCATTCCGATGACATTGCCGCCGTCGCCACAGAGGCATTGACAACGCGCACACACATCGGAGAGTCGTTGCCAGTTACCGGCCCGGAGTTGCTCAGCTATCCCGAGATGGTGGCGAAGATCGGTGCCCGGATCGGCGAGCCGCTCCGGTTCGAAGCGCTCTCCGACGAAGAAGAGCGTCGCCAGTTGGTCGAGAGGAACCGGCCGAAGCCAATGGTCGAAGCCCTCATCTCCGTTTTTCGGGCGATGCGCGAAGGGCGACTTGCGAGAGTTACAGACACCGTCGAACGCGTCCTCGGGCGAAAGCCGGCATCTTTCGACCATTGGCTAGAGCAGAACGCAACAGCGTTTCGGTGATTTGGGAAGCCCGTCGCGACAGAAATCACGAACATTAGAGCGCGTCAAACGGCATATACATTGACTAAGCAGACGCAGTGGGTATGACGACCCGGCAATGGATTTACGCAAAGCCACTGGATAAGGGCAAACTCGCCCCGCAGCATTTCGAGCTTCGAGAGGTTGCTCTGCCCGAACTGAAGGACAACGAAGTTCTGGTCCGGGTGAAGCTGATCAACATCCATTCCAACACGCGTATGCGGATGGCCACACAGGCCATTCCTCTTGGCGAAACGGACGCGGCGAACTATGCCTGTGCGGAAGTCATCGAGTCCCGCGCTCCGACGTTTAAAAAAGGCGACGTCATTGCCTGCCAGACGGGCTGGCAAGAGTATCAGGTCGTCAGCACGAAGGCGGGCGCCGTGGGATTCGGAGTCGCAAGCGAACTTACCAAAGCTCTGAACGGAACGAACTCACCGTGGACCTACAAGTTTCGGCCGGCCATAGTGGAGATGTGGCCTGCGGAAGTGCTGATGGACATGTTCGGAACCTCGGGAATGACGGCATATTTTGGTATGCGTGAGTGCGGTCCGCTTATGCCAATGGATCGGGTCGCGGTCGCCGCTGCCACTGGATCGGTCGGCTCCATCGTTGCGCAACTCGCAAAGGCTGCCGGCTGTTACGTCGCCGGATTTGCCGGTGGCGAGGACCGGTGCGGCTGGGTGGCAGAGAATCTCGGGATCGACCGGTGCATCGACTATCGCGTCGCCGACTTCGAGGATCAACTCAAGGATGCCTTCCCCAACGGCATCGACGTCTACTCGGATGGTGTTGGTGGCTCTCTCACCGAAACCGTCGCAGAACAGATCAAGCCTAGCGGACGGTTGTTCTCCTATGGAGGAGTAGTCGCGTTCTATGCGGATGACACGATGCCTGAGAGCGAGCCCTTCGACATTCGTAATCAGACCTTCAACATTCGCAAGTCCTTTGGCATTTCGGATAAAGTCGAGGCGCTCCTCAAACTGAAGAATCTCAAAACAGAGGCTTTCAGGCTCCATGTGTTCTACGACGAGCGACTGAAGGCGGAGGACGACCTTTCGGGGCTGATGCTCAACGGCAAGTTGAAGCCAATTTACAATGTGGTCGCGGGTTTCGAAAACCTGCCTCAAGCGATAAGCGGTCTCTATCAAAACCGCCGGCCAGGCAAGCTGCAGGTGCGCTTCGAGGTCGGTTGATGAAAGTTCCCGGAGAAGACTCGTTCAGCGTATTTCCGGCCACCACCCACGGAGGGCAGGTCTCACGGGTGACACTTAATTTCAATGCGCAGAAGAGGCGGGTGATCCGGAGATGCTTCTGCAGTGCCAACATTGTCTACAACCTCGACCGACCGCATGGGCTCGGGTTCCGACCAGCGAACTTTAAACACTCCGGGATGAACCGGTGTGGTGACGCTGGGAATGTCCTGCACGCTGCCATCCGGCTTGCGAAAACGAATGTGCGACGTCTTGCCGCCGGTATCCCAGGTGAGAAAGAAACTCGGCCAGCGGTGATGGTGCGCGGGAATCATCGTTCCCGTGGGCGGAGTGGGGATTTCCAGCACGCGCACGAAGACGTTTTCGAAAAGAACTTTGTGAGCCGCCGGCGCGATCTCGACCGCGTCATAGCCGTCGGGGTATTGCGATTTATCCTGTCCGTAAAGATAAAACACTCCCGCGGACATCAGAACAAGCGCGATTACAACGCCGATTAATCCTCGACGTGGAGGATGGAGCAGGCCTTTAGGTTTCATGCCGCGAAGTATAGCGATTTTCTTCCTGAATTTGAAGATGTTTTAGCGCCATCTTCCTGTTGGAGCAAGGCATTATTTCATTCTGCTTACTCTCTTGATGAGCGATTGTACCGCGCCCAAAGGAGTAGGACTGCCGACTCGTGTATCCTGTTGCGCAGCTATGACTGTGAGCGCCGACACGAATCGGCAACGCAAACCATGAAACAAGGAGTTCAACAATTAGAGGCATGAAGAGGCTGGGGAAAATCCTGCTGATCGCAGTGGCCGCACTGGCTGCCCTTCTACTGATAGGCGTAAGGATGAAGTTCGGATCGGGTCCGTTCATCGGGCCGAAGACGCGTCCTTTGACGGCCCGCAAATTTGAGCCGACTCCCGAAAGACTGGAACGCGGGCGCTACATCTTTACCTCGCTATCTGCCTGCACACGCTGCCATACCCCGATGGACCTGTCGGAACGTGGCTACCCTCCCATGCCGGACATGACGGGGGCTGGCCAGATCCTTCCCCAAGGATTGCTTCCCGGACAAATCGTCGCTCCAAATTTGACCCCTGATGTGGAAACCGGAGCCGGCAGTTGGACGGACGACCAACTTGCCCGCGCCATCCGCGAAGGCATTGGCCACGATGGACGGACGCTGTTTCCCATCATGCCGTACCAGAATTTTCGAGAAATGTCTGATGAGGATCTGGGCTCGGTCGTGGTTTTCCTGCGGTCTCTGCCTGCCATTCATCATGAGCTGCCCAAGACGCATATCAATTTTCCCATCAACCGTCTGATCAACGCGCTGCCTCAGCCGGTCACCGCACCGGTGAGTGCTCCCGATCCCAGCGACCGCCTGAAGTGGGGAGAACATCTGGTGCGGATGGCAGGTTGCCCCAGTTGCCACACTCCCACCAGCAAGGACAATAGGCCTATCCCAGGGATGGAATTTGCCGGAGGATTTCCTATCAGCTTCAAAGGTACGACTATCGTAAGCGGGAACATCACTCCCGACGCCTCGGGAATCGGGTACTTCGACGAGGCTGTCTTCATCCAGGCTTTGCGAACTGGCTTTGTGGGTGCACGAGCGCTTGGGTCGGCGATGCCGTTTGTCGTCTATAGAAACGTCACCGATGACGATCTGCGGGCGATGTTTGCTTATCTGCGGACCTTAAACCCGGTTCGCCATCGCGTGGATAACAGCCTCCCGCCCACATATTGCCGGCTCTGCCGTCACATGCATGGCGCCGGCGATCAAAACCGATAATTAGAATTCGAGGAGAAGAACTGAAAAGTTGGCCCCTGCGACTAGTACGGCGTCATCCCGAACGTCCGCGTTTTTCCCAGCGGCCGGAAGTATCTCGGCGCGCACGAGTTCCGGACGCACGAGTTTTTTTCAGATTGAGCCACTAGTGATATTTCCAATCGCGAAAATTTCTTAGGTGGCTTTGCTGGCTTCCTGAAAAACGGCAGCCGTATCCCCGGCTCGATTGCGTTCCTCATCGGCGGCCCGGCTCACACACAAAACCCGTGGCGGAGTCATCGGAACATGCGTAATCTTCATGCCGACGCCCAGAGCGTTCTCGATCGCGGCGGCCAACGCTGGCGCAACCGGGATCGTACCGCCCTCACCGACTCCTTTTACTCCGAGCGGGTTGAAGGGACTTGGAGTGGTTATATGCGACTGTCTTAAGCTGGGGATGTCCGTGGCGCGCGGCAGCAGGTAGGTGTCGAGCGATGTATTCAGCACACGCCCATCACGGTCATAATGCAACTCTTCGAACAGAGATGCGCCTATCCCCTGCGCGACGCCTCCGGTCATCTGGGTTTCGACCACCGCCGGATTGATCAGGTTTCCACAATCGTGCACCAGGGCATGGCGGACGACCCTGACGTATCCGGTTTCCGCGTCGACCTCCACTACCACCGCGTATGCGCCATTCGAGTAGGCGGGTTTAGTGCTCTTATAGAAACGCAGCGCTTCGAGTCCGGGATCAATGTCTGGAGGAAAGGGAAATATAAGAGCGGGCGAATTAAGCGCGCCCGCGATTTCGCCGAGCGCCAGGCTTCGATGGGGCTCCGCGAGTTCTCTGACTTTGCCGCCGCTATATTCCACCGCGTCCGGCGGCAGGCGTAACATCGCAGCCGCCGCTTTGACCACCTTTTCGCGAATGCCTGCGGCAGCCATCGCTACGGCATTCCCCGCCATCACCGCCGATCGGGCCGCGTAGACGCCGATTGCCAAAGGTATGATGGACGTGTCTCCGAGTTGAACGTGGATCGTGGACGGTTCGACCTCCAGTGCGTCTGCGCAGACTTGCGCCAGCGTCGTTTCGTGAGACTGGCCCTGAGAAGATAACCCGGTAGAAAGAACAATGCGCCCACCCGGATCGACTCGAACCAGTGCGGATTCATAGGGCCCCCGGCCCGTCATTTCGATGAAGCACGAAACTCCGATGCCGATCTTCCGGCCGGCCGCTGCCGCATTTTTTTTTTCTTGATCGAAAGAACTGTGGCCGATTAAGTCCAGCACCCCTTGCAGGCACTTCGGGTAATTTCCGCTATCGTAGAGCACCTGAGTGTTGTCCACGTCCTTTAGTCCGGTGTCGTAAGGAAAATCCTCCGGCTGAAGCAGATTACGGCGTCTTATTTCCGCCGGATCGATTCGGAGCTTGCCCGCTGCCAAGTCGAGCATCCGCTCCATGACGAAACAAGCCTGGGGCTTGCCCGCTCCGCGATACGGCACCGACGGGGCCTTATGGGTGTACACGGCAGTACATTCGACTTGATAATTCGGAACGCGATACGGCCCCGGAACGCTGATGGTGGTGATATGCGGCACCACGATGCCAAGCGTGACGTAAGCGCCTTGATCGTAGAGAATGCGGTTGCGCATGGCGCGGATGCGGCCGCTCGCATCGAGGCCGAGAGTCGCCTCGTGAATCTGCTCGCGCCCGTGGTAGGTGGCAAGAAAGCTTTCGCGGCGGGATTCGACCCATTTGACGGGCTGTCCCAGCCGCATCGCCAGAAGAGGAATCAGGGTATGCTCCGGGTAGTATCGATTTTTAACCCCGAAGCCCCCACCGATATCAGGCGCGATCACTCGTATATCGTGCCGGGGAAGACCCACCTGCTGGGACAAAAGAGCACGCGAGAGGTGGGGCGACTGCGTGTTTGTCCAGACCGTCAATCGCGCCGTAGATGAGTTGGGCTCGAATTTGGCCATCACAGCCCGGGTTTCCATGGCCTGGGAACTAACGCGGCCGATGGTAAACCGCTCCGTAATTACGCAATCACAATCGGCAAGCGCGGCGGCGACATCCCCAGTTTTTTGGCCGAATTGGGCGGCGACGTTGTCGGGCAAATCCTCATGTACTTTCGCTGCGCCAGATATTCCCATTTCGGCGTTCACCACTACGGGCAGCGGTTCGTAGCTCACTTCGATCGCGCGCAGGGCTTCGCGACAAGCAGCGCGGGTTTCAGCAGCCACAACCGCCACGGGTTCACCTTCATGGTGCACCACATCCTTAACCAGCGCGAACGGCGTTCGAGCGTGTAAAGAAGGGTGAGGCGCCACTTGAGGGATGGACTTGAGTACGTCTGCCAAATCGGAGAATGTCCAGACCGCAAGGACGCCGGGCATCTTGCGGGCTTCAGCCGTCTGAATTTCTTGAATACGTGCCGCCGCGTAGGGACTCCGCAAAACTGCAGCGTAGACCATGTTTGGCAATTGCAGGTTGCTGACAAATCGTCCAGCACCAGAAAGCAGGCGAGAGTCTTCAAAGCGGGGAATCGATTTGCCTAACATAGCTTACCCTTGGGCGGCCGCGTCGAGAATCGCTTTAACGAATCCGGAGTATCCGGAGCAGCGGCAGAGGTGTCCTTTAATAGTCTCGCGAATCTCCGCTTCAGACGGTCGCGAGCCGGTGCGCAGTAAAGCCGCCGCTGCGATGATGAAACCTGGAGCGCAAAAGCCGCACTGTATGGCATGATTCTCGGAGAACGCTTTCTGTAGTCGAGGGAGTTGATCCACTAGACCCTCGAGGGTTGTCACAGCCCGCCCTGATGCTTGGATCGCCAGCATGAGACAGGATCGAATGGGCCGGCCATCTATCAATACGCTGCACGTACCACAACTTCCCTCGCCACAAGAGATGGATGTGCTGAGTCCGAAGCCCTCGCGAAGTAGGCCGGCAAGTGTTTGGTTTACGGAGACGCCGCGGCTGCAGGCCTTCCCGTTCAGTTCGATTTCTATCGTGGCTGTTTGCATGTTTATTGAGCTTTGCTGGCAAGGACTTCACACTGCGCAACCGCCCGTTTGAAAGCGCGGGCACCCAGCGATCCGGCCACGTGTCGAGCGTAGTCCGCCGGTATTCCGGGCGCTGAATCGACGCGCACCTCTTTGCGAATACGGGTTGCCAATTCGTCGACCACTTGAGTTGAAGGTCTTTCGCCCTTAACGAATGATTCCACCCCGTCTATTCTTTGAGCGGGAATGCCCTGTCCAAAAATGGTAAGGCGCAGCGAGGAGCAGAATCCGTTTTCTGAATCGACCAGAACTGCGGCACCGCATGCTGGAAAACTCAATTGAGTGTAACGGATCTCTTCAATCGCGCTGCCGCTGTGGTCGTCGCCTTCAAAGCTAACGTGGGTAAGAATCTCATCCGGTGCCATAGCGACGGTTCCGTTTTCCCCGTAGAAGGATGTCGCGCAGATCTCGCGGTCGCCGCGCCTGCTGCGAATGTGAAGGTTGGCGTTGCAAGTGAGGGCAATTGCCGGCAATTCTGCCCCGCGCGGTGCCGCTGCGAGACTTCCGCAGACCGTGCCGCGGTTCCTTATCTCCTGGTCTGCGATTAAAGGCAACGCTTGCGCGATGAGTGAGTTCCGCCGACTGGTTCGCAGAAAGACTTCCAAATCATATTGCCTGCAGCATGCGCCGACGTACAGGTTGTTCTTCGAATCGATGAAATCGAGGCTCCCCACGCCGTTGATGTCCACAAGGTGTCCGGGTTGCAGCATCCCGTTCTGGATCAACGGTAGGAGCGTCTGCCCTCCAGCTAAGATCCGAGCGCGTGACCCCCACTCCGAAAGAATATCGAGTACTTCTTCGATCGAGGTTGGCGCAGAGTAGGTAAACATTTTGGGACTAATTCAGCCAACCGTCAGAACCCAGGCGCATTCCAAGCGATAGCGTCTTCTCGAAGCCGAACCCCGAAGCCTACCCCCCTTCTTGCCTGTAAGAGCCTAATAGATGCCCCTAGCGACGATTAAGGGCTAATTTAAACGTTCGACTGGTTGGGGCGCGTGTTGTAGAACACACCTCATCATCGTCAACGCTCAAATCCATTCCAACGCAATCCTACACGTATTACGCGAGGCTCGCCGTTGTTCACCACCGGGGTGTATTCCACCACGTAGTAGCGATCCAAGGCGTTTTCCAAGTCAAAGGTTGCGGACAAGTTTCGCCAGAGGTGCTGCGCACCAGAAAATTGTAGAACGGCATAGCCCGGGTCGACAAATTGATTGTTCTGGTCGTCAAACACGCGCGAATAGGCTAGCAACGCCCCTGACAACATGGTTCCACGATGTAGGTAGGTCACTTGTGCCGAGCCCTCGTGACGGGGAACCTCGGGAACCCATAGCCCTGATAAAGGTCCGCTGGTGAGCCTGGTATCGGCATATAGGTATCCGACGCTGCCCAGCCAGCTTCGCCAGCGTTGCTGTGCGCTTACTTCAACGCCTTCATTGATCCCATCGCCGACATTTTCCCGTTCTCGAGTGATCTGAGTTGCTGTCTCGGAGATGTTGGGTTGTTCGATGAAATTCGTGATTGCATTACGAAAAAAGGTGACGCTGAGACGCTGGGCCTTACCTTTGACGTCAAATCCGAATTCGCCGCCATTCATGGTTTCAGGAACTAGTAAAGGATTGGCCAGCGTCTCTATATCGCCCTGTCGATAAGGTCGGTATAGTTCGTTGAGAGTTGGCACCCTGAAGCTACGGTTGAGCGAGCCGCGAAATCTAAAAATGCCCTTGGCGTAGGCCACGCCACCGTTGGGCGCAGTGATGTTGTTGCGCGCGTCCGTGAACTGATAACGAATGCCGCCAAAGAATTGCACCGGACCAACACGGTAATCCGCTTGTGCGAAGAGCCCGTGCTCCAACAAGTCTCCACCTTCCACTGTCGTGGCACCGGTAAAGGGGGAATGGTCGTGGGAGAAACCGGTGACGTATTCTACGTCGCCTCCGGCCGTGACTTGCCAGTGCGGCTGGAAGTGCTGCCAGAACGCCGCCCCACCCCCGCCGTTCGACGGCACGTATTGCAGATCGACCAGTTTCTCTACAGTGCGGTCCTCCAGGATCTCGCTGTAGTGAGCAGTCCAATCTTCGTGCTCGTAATACCCGACCATGGAAAACGTGTCGCTCTTCATTTCGCGGGAGTAGTGCCCGGAGAACTCCCCTAAGCCAGTGGACTCCTGGTCTATCAAAGTTCCGATATTGCGATGCTCGAAAAGAGCGTCGGCCTTTAAAAAGAAACGGTTTTCACCGGAGAACCAGTCAATCCTGGGCGCGCCAGCGGCAAAGCGGTCGAACGCGCGGGCATCGATTGGCCCTCGCAAATCCTCGGGAACCACGTAATACCCATCGGTGGCGAAGCTGCGAGCATCCACTGAGAAGCCGAGATTCGATCCCAACCAGGAATACGTGGCATGATTCAGCAGCGTACCTTGCGTGCCACCATCTTGTGAAACATCAATCACATTTTTCTCTTCGGGCCGCGAAAAAATAGAAACCGCACCCGTCATTGCCAGATCTCCGAAAACGCTTGTGGTTGCGCCGCGAGTGACATCGGCTTCGCCAACATTCTCAGGAGCAATGCGAGTCCAATTGATCCATCCGCCGAAGGGATCATTCACAGGAAGGCCGTCCCAAAGCACAAGCGCTCGGCTGGGACCTGCCAGTCCTAGTCCACGCAACGCTACCCCTTGAATCGTCGCGCTGGCCACAACTCCCGATGTGCGACGCAGCAAACTGAAACCCGGAACAATCCGAAGTTCATCGTCCAAACTTACCCCGGGATCTGTCTCCAGAGTCTGATTGGAAAGCACAGAGATATTTGCCGGGGATGATTCCGAGATGCTGTCCGTAACATTGACTAAAGTCTTCAGAGCCGGGATGTCATTCGCTTCCGGTTTGGGTTGCTGCGTGGTGTTGGCTGCAGGAACATCCGGAGAGTTTACTTGGCCAGCGTCTGACGGCGACTCCGGAGTCTGTTGGGTCTGAGTCTGTGGCTGAGTCTGAGTCTGGGCCTCTATCAAGCCAGACCGCCCAAGAGGTGTCAAAGACAAAAGACCGGTGACCAACGCTAAGAAACAGATGTTTCTCCCATGGTATTTCGGCCGAAGGCACGGCGAATCTTTCAATCCTCTTGTGAGAATTGAGACTTTCATGGTGGCTACCCTCCCGGGATGGAATCGTCGAAAACCTTTTGAACAGAGAGCACCTCGTGATCCTGCTTGCCCCTTGACTCGAAACATGTTCACTCCAAAACCCGACAACAGTACCTTCCGAAATGCACAAAGTCAATGGGAGGAGTTCGTAAAAATAGATTTCCTTCCAGCTTAAAGCCTACTATCGCTCGTAGTACAAAGCGGCGATTCCAGAACCCCTCGGAAGACTCGGAGGGCGGCGAGAATATGGCATAATACCGACCTGAGTAGGAAGAAAAAGTGTGTCAACCGACGTGAAACCAGCTTTGAGCCCCGACTTTGCAGGCGTCATACGGGAGACCCTGCTTTATTGGACGACCCGCGAACTGGAAACTACCAAGAAAGTTATTTCCGCGATTCCTGATGCCAAGAGTGATTACCGGCCCGATCCCCACGCGCGCACTGCATGGGAATTGGCGTGGCATCTGGCTAGTATGGATATACATTTCCTCGATGGAATCGCCGACTTTAAACTCAACTTGGACGTTCGAGATGAGGAAAGCAAACCCAAAACCGTCGCCGAACTGGTCGATTGGTATGACAAGAATTTCAAACGAGCGGCGGACAGGATTCGCGCCCTGACGCCGGAACAACTGGCTACATCCATCGATTTTCTCGGAGCCTTTAAACTTCCGGCCGTGGCTTATCTCGTATTCTTCAACAACCACAGGGTCCATCACCGTGGACAACTAGCCACCTATCTGCGTCCGATGGGCTCCAAATGTCCCTCGATTTACGGAGACAGTTTCGACGAGCGTCCGCAACTTTAGAGTGCCGCACGCTCAATGAGAGCACTTTACTCGACCAGAACCTGCATGTGGTGGGAGATCTATTTGGGTCGGGTGAGAGTCGGAAGTTGTCGCCAGAACCGCAGTAAGCAAGGGATGGTGGCGGTGCAGTTTGAGTTGTAACCTCAAAATCCTTAAGCGGCGTCATCCTGAGCGTAGCCGGTTTTCAGGCGTGCGAAGCATCTCCCGTGTAACCGGCTTTTCGCGTGAGCCAAACTGTACCACTACCTGAGCGATGTCTCGCTTGACGTGGCTGCGATATGCGG
>Ga0210398_10000190_pt1 | contig 77657 bp, 54 predicted proteins | sample IncBWC4OmetaG_FD_161047 | JGI IMG/M metagenome (GOLD analysis project Ga0210398, IMG submission 161047) | Forest soil microbial communities from Barre Woods Harvard Forest LTER site, Petersham, Massachusetts, United States - Inc-BW-C-4-O | ecosystem: Environmental > Terrestrial > Soil >... | reverse complement strand
ATATCTCGCATGCGTTCCAAGAAGGCGTGAAGGTGGCGTTTGGCACGGACGCGGCGGTGTATCCGCACGGATTGAACGCCCACGAGTTCGGCAAAATGGTCTCGATGGGGCTGACGCCGCTGCAATCCATTCAGGCCGCGACGGTGAATGCGGCGGATTTGATCGGATGGTCCGACCGTGTGGGGACGCTCGAGACTGGGAAATTTGCGGACATCGTAGCCGTGCAGGGCGATCCGCTGGTGAATGTGCGCGTGCTGGAAAATGTGCGCTTCGTGATGAAGGGCGGCGAAGTGATCAAGAACCAGTAGCTGCGACGGGCGAGCGGTGCGCCGCCGCTGTGTTAATATTGTGAGCAGTCAGTAGGCCCGTAGCTCAGTTGGCTAGAGCGCCACCTTGACACGGTGGAGGTCTGCGGTTCGAGCCCGCACGGGCCTACCATACTTTTCAATAACTTCCCGTTTGGCCACTGCCTTCCGGTGTTGTTTTGCGACGTAGTTTGCGTCACATTTATTCCTACATATTAAGGATAGACTTGCTTTAGTCCGCCCGCGCGCGGTCGCTTCCCTGACCCCCTACTCAGCGAGCAGGTGGTCCGATTGAAAGGAGCGCCTGTCGAGCGTCCGCAGCACGGTGAGAGCACCTGCCTGGTGAGCAGGGCTCTCCCCACGTCCGTTGGTTCAAATCAGGTCGCCGCAACCAAAATGATTTCTCTTCAACCACGTTCGCCAACCCTGCAACCATCCGAATATGTATCGCAGCGAGCCGCGCGACGAATATATCTTCAGCTGATTTGAAATCCGGGAGGATCATCTGCTTGTGGTTCCGTATCCCAATTCGATATGTGAAATTCGCAGGTTCCCATAGGCGAATAACAATTCCTTACCGCTCGGATGATGGCTTACGATGCGGGTTTCGCAAACGCGAGGGGATGCGAGGAGACAATACCCGAACCCTCTTGGATGGTAATGAATTGATTGGGTCCGACTTTGGAGATCGATTCTTTTGCTCCGCTGGGCCACTGGATTTCGACGGAATCCACCCGAGAGTGCGTCCCCAGACCGAAGGTCAACACCAGCTCGCTGGAGGAAAGATAGCTCGACCCACTGCGCAGCATCTTGGTTTGCGCGTCGCTGCCTGCGGTTACGCGCACTGTCGCGCCAATTCCGTCGCGATTTGATTTCGTGCCGACCAGCTTGATGCGCAGCCTGTTATTCGTCGTACCCGTGTTGCGGAAGAGCACGGCGGGGCCGCCATTGGTCGCTACCAGCAGATCCAGGGCGCCGTCATTATTGATGTCGCCGTAAGCGGCACCGCGAGCCACCCGTGGCGTTGCAAAAGCGGCGCCGGCCGATTGCGTGGCTTCGGCGAATTTTCCATTGCCCAGATTGTGGAACAGGTGCGGCGGTTCCGCATAGCGTACGCGCGGCTGCACGCGCTCGATGGCATCTTCGATGTGTCCGTTGGCGACAAACAGATCGAGCCAGCCATCCAGATCATAATCAAAGAAAAAGCACCCGAAGCCGAGCGTCAGCAGCGAAGCGTGGCCCACTGCCGATTCTGGAGCTTCATCCACAAACAGGCCGTTGCGCTCGTTGTGATACAGCGAGAGCATTTGATTCGAGAAATTCGTGATGACCACGCTGGGATATCCCGAACGATCGTAATCGGCGGCGTCCACGCCCATGCCCGCTCGCGCGATGCCGTCTTCACTGTAGCCAATTCCGGCGGATACGCCCTTCTCGGTGAATGTTCCGTTGCCGTTATTTACGTAAAGTTTATTCGGTTGTGTGTCGTTGCTCACCAGAATGTCCGGCCAGCCGTCTTGATTGGCGTCCAAAATGGCGATGCCGAGGCTCTTCGATGTGGGATCGTATAGCCCCGCCTTTTGCGTCACGTCCTCGAAAGTTCCGTCGCCGCGATTGTGCCACAGGCGCACCGAAGCGCCTTTGTAAGCCTCGGGCGTGCAATAGGATTTCGTTTTACCGTCCAGCGCGCAGTAGAGGTCGGTCTCGGGCGACCACTGTACATAACTCGCTACCACCAAATCGAGTTTCCCGTCGCGATCGTAATCCACCCACGCGGCGCTGGTGCTGAATTCGCTGGAGCCTTCCAAGCCTGCGCGCTTGGTCACTTCCGAAAATGTTCCGTTGCCGTTGTTGTGGAAGAGATGATTCTGGCCCAGTGCTGTGACGAAAATATCGTCGAAGCCGTCGTTGTCGTAATCCCCGACGGCCACGCCCATGCCGTACATCTCAACGGCCAAGCCGGCTTTTTGCGTAACGTCAGTGAATGTTCCGTCGTGATTGTTGTGGTACAGCGCCAGCGTCGAACGTTTGTGCGCGTGTCCCGGCCAATCCATGCCGTTCACTAGCAGAATGTCTTGCCAGCCGTCGTTGTCGTAATCAAGGAAGGCGACGCCCGGTCCCATCGCCTCCGGTAGCCATTTCTTGCCGAATGCTCCGTTGTTGTGCACGAAGTGAATTCCGGCGGCGCGCGTTACATCCTCGAAGCGGACTCTCGTGGCCACGGTCGCCTGCTGCGGCGCGGCATGGCGCGCAGTTCCGCGCGCGTCCATGGAGCCGATGCTGATAATCGCCAGCGCGACGCACAGCGCGGCGAACAGAACTGCAGTCTTGTGACTGTGCATTAGTCGGATTCCTTGGTCTTGTGCGGAAGAGTCGCGTATTTCGACGTCGAAGCCTTAACCGTGGAAAGCGGCGCCGAAACATGCTCGTGGATCGGTTGCCGCTCATTATTGTCTTCCCGATGTGTGAGCACATAGGGTCCCACAAGAGTTTGCGCGGATTCATCGGCTTTGAAACGCAAATAGCGCTTCTGAAATTGAGATGCAACGTCGGATTTACCCAATCCGGTGTAAGTAAGCATCAAATTATAGTTGGCCTCGAGATCCTCGGGATCGATGGCAATCGTCGCGTTGAATTCCGTCAAGGCATCCTGGTAGCGGCGCTGCAGAAAATAAATCCGGCCTAAATCGTCGTGAACCACGCGGTCGCGCGGATACTGCGCCAGGACCGTCTGGAGATGCGGGATCGCATCGTCATAGCGGCCCTGCTGCCGCAATACTTTCGCGTAGAAAAAATTAGCGCGCGCCAGATCGGGCTTCAGCGCCAGCGCTTTCTCCAGCACTTGTTGCGCCGCGGCCAAATTTCCTTCTTGCAGACGGACGCGCCCGGCGTTCGTCCAACCATCGAAATTCGTGGGAGCCATTTGCGTGATTCGCTCGAACGCAAAGGCTGCACCGGAAAGGTCGCCCTGCAGGAGCAGCCCGATGCCGTAGTCGTTCCAGCGCGTCCAATCGTCCGCATTGAGCGCGACATTCGGCGCCGGTTGCGGCGCGCCGGCCGGCAGCACGCTCAAATCCACCGTGTTTTCCGCCATCACCACAATCGGCAGATTCGGAATGCCCTGGCTTCCGCCGGGCAATTTCGTGGGATCGCCGCTGAAGACGTAATGTGAATCATCGTAGCTCGGCGCGATCAAGCCGTCCTTCTGATCAGGGGCGCGCTCGCCCGCGAACGAAAACTGCGTATCGAACCACGCGAACTTGCGATAGTTCACTTTGGCGTGCAGATGGATTTTGTCGCCGGCGCTGGGCGGAATCTGCACCCGGTAGTGAATCGTATCGGCCGCGCCCGGCGGAATCAGGCGCACATAGACGACGGAGCGCGTGGCCCAGGCATTGCGTTTGTTGATGGGGTTTCCGTGGGCATCGATCTGCAGCGAGCGGTAAAAATGTGCGCCGGGATCCACGGGACCTTTGCCGTCGTCCGCCACGCGGCCGCTCCAGAAAATATTCTGGCCGTTGTCGTCGGTCGCCGTCAGCTCCACCCAGCAATCGAACGCATCCACCGTGCCACCGGGAAAGAAGTGCCCCAGTTTGCGCGTGCGCACCACCACATCCACGCGGTACGTGCCGCCTCGGCGCACAGCGGCGCTCGTGCGATTCAGCGGCGCAGTGAGCAGGGCGATCGGAGTCGCAGACTCCGGCGATGAATTCACGGGAATCGAGGATTCCGCTTCTTCGCCGACTTCAAAAGTCGTTTGCAGTCCTGGCGTGGAAGGCGCGGCAACCGGCGCCGCTTCCTCTTGGCCCGCACCTTTCGCGACGGTTTTCTGCGGCGAAATCGCAAAGATGTCCACACTCACCGCGCCCTTGGTGAGGAAATCCTCCGTTGCGGCGAGCTGCGAAGCGTCTTGATTGGCCGTGGGCAGGGCGGTATTCGCGGCGGGAAACTGATGCGAATGGATCGAGCCTGCAATGTTTCCGGCATCCGCGGATTTTGTGAGCGGCATGTGGCAATCGGCGCACATCTGTCCCTTGGCTGGATAATAAAACGAACGTGCCCCCTGAAAGGAAACGCCGCTGGCTTGCCAATTGTCGTAGTCATTGAACCCGCGCACCCAGCGATAGTTATTCACCGGCACATCCAGGTGGACTTTGTGGCATGTCGAGCAGAACTCCGCCGTCTGCGTGCGCATGAAAGGCTTCAAGAACACCCGGCGGTGCGGCTCCGGATTCAGCTCGGTAAGAAAATCATGCAGCCGCACGACGATGGGATTCTTGCTGGCGGCCATCTTGTGCAGCGCCGGGTATTCCAGAAAAAAGTCCGCCTGCCCCATCGTGCTCTTCACTTGCGAGATCGAATGGCACATCATGCAGCCCAGCCCGGCTTGTCCCGCGGGCGTATCTTCCACTTCGCGGACAGGATGATCGAACATTCCACTGTATAGCAGCGCAGGGTCGTGGCATCCGGCGCACCATTTCGAGGATTTCACGCCGATGGTGTCTTGCATGTACTCAATGCTCTTGCGATACCACGCATTGTTGAACGAAGAAAAATGATGCGCAGAACCTTGCCATTGCTTATAGATGGCCTGATGGCAGCGCTGGCAGGAATCGGACTCCATGAAGTAATTCGCGGGGATGTGCTGGCCGTCCGAGGTTTGCGCGGAACTGGGAAAGAAGGGGCCTTGCGGGCCGTCACCTTCGCTATCCATATTCGCGGGGGCAATCGCTGGATTTTGAATTTGGTGCGCGTGCTGCCACGGAACCGTGCGCAACCACCAGGCCCCAGCCGCGATCAGCGCCGCGACAGCGAGGCACAACGCGCCGCGCAGCAGCCCAAAACCGACGCCGCCCGCAAGGAAGCCGCGCTTCGACGCCCAGCCGAAGATAAGAAGCGCGCAGCCGGCCAGGCACGCGCCAATGTGCGTATAAAGCAGCGGCCATTCCGCGCGCCGCGTGCCGGTGTAGATCAATACCGCGCCGAGAATTCCTCCCACCGCAAGAAGCAGCCAGCCGAGCCGCGACGCCGTGGGTCCGCTCCGCAGAATGGGGCGCACCGTGAAGATCAAAACCACAAGAAACGCGATCCCCGCCAGCAAATGCACAACGATTGTCGCAAAGTACGGCACATTCGCCGAAGGCCACGCAAAGAGATAGAGAGCGCTGGCCGCCAGCGCGATCGTCAGGTATTCGAGAGTTCGTTTCAACGAAGGTCCCCAGTCCGCACCGGCGCCATAGCAGCACACACCCCATCGGACGATTTGTCGGCGCAGTTTCCTTTAGACCCAAAGGTGGGTCAATAGTAGCTTTGGATTAGTGAATCTGCGTAGCTTGGTATCCACCGCTCGGAAAACATTAATGACGCGCCGCTATACCCAAGAGAAGATGCCAAACACAGCTCGGGCCGGGCCGGTTCCTTTCCGCGGCGCTGGAAACAGCAGCTGCGTGCATAGGCGGGATCAGCTATTTGTCGGCTGCGGGCGCGACAACGTAAACATATTCCAGCGTTTCGATTCCGGTGTCCGTGACATTGTGTCGCGTGGCAGGCGAAATGTAGGCGATCGTGCGCTCCGAAATCGGCATATTCGCAGCTCCTTCCACTTGTACCTCACCCTTATCAACGCATGTAGCGACATTCTAAAGTAGCGGCCATACATCGATCGCTGTATTTCCGCGTCGCAGCCACGAGCGCATACTCGCACGACTTGGGCAGGCTGGAGCTAATGGCGAGCTGGATGCTAGTTTGTAAACGCTGTGACTCGGAATTCGAGCATTCCAAAATAGCCGATACCCTGGCTGATTATTTCTTACCCGCTAAGCCCGTGATTCCATCAGCTGGTCTGAAACGTGAATGTCCTCATTGCAAGGGCGAATCTGATTGTCAGCAAGGCGAACTCAAGTTTCGAGCCTCCAAAGATCAAAGGGGCTGAATAGCGGGATTCACCCATTTGATCGAGACATCTTGACAGATCTGGACAAACTAAGATGGAGCTACGCGCGCCACGCCGGTAGACGTACTTCGCGAGCGCAGGAGTGTTGGTGCTCATGCTCTTCGCCGTTTTGTCGTGTGGGATTATGACGGTCGAATAAGGCACAGGAGGGCCGATCTAAAAATGAATTACTGGAAAATAGCTACAATTGTTCTCGTAGGCATTTTACTTTGGCTGGTTCATGCGGGTCATGCGGCTGCGGCTCAATATACTTCGACCGAACAGACTTACAATATTACGAGGATGGCGGCCGCTTCGGGGCGGATCAAAGTTTCAGGTGCGGTCGTGGCGTTCTCGTGCGTTTCGGATGTTCGCGGAAACCTCGATCAGGGCAACGGCTTAATTGAGAGCGGTTCAGAATGCTACGTTTTGAGCAAACAACGTGGCGCTCAGCAAACGCACGCGGGTTTGGTCGCGCGCCTATCGGCACGCGACCCCACAAGAGGGCACCGAACTGCTAGCACTTTAGAGCCTGATAGACTGCGTCGATGCGTCTAGCGGTGCGTTCTCAGTTTTTGTCCAAACTCACTGAGCTCACGGTGTCTGGCCTCAAGAGAACCCCATTCTGCAAGCACAAGGCCACACTTCGGGCAAATCATCAGGTACACGAGTTCGCCGTTAGCCTGGGCTCCGAACGTGAAATTGGGTGGTTCTTTGCAAGTCGAACAAACGAAAATTAGAGTCCCGTTTCGAGCCTTCATGCCGGACAGATGATTTTCAATCATGTGAAAACCTCACGCAACGTCAGCACACTGCCTGCGAGGTCAAGTTTAGCTACCGGCCCGCCGAACTCAAGTATTTGTACGAACCTGTCTGGATCGAGGTCATTTGACGCGTCCTACTCGTGAGTGAAAATGGCAGCAGCATTTGTCATGGTGCAATGGTTAGTTCTGTGTCCAATTTCGATTCCTGTTGTTCATCGCTGGTTATGGCTCGTATTCTTACGAACGTAACGAGCAGCGGTGCATCGAGCCCAACCGCTCTAGCCAAGTTGCCGGAAGAGTTTCTCGTGCCTGCTTAATCGAAGTGACCGTGGAGTCGATATTTGCGATGAGGAAAAATAGCTGGAGAGCGGTGATCGAGGTGCTGTTTATCATCTTCCTGTTCTATTCGAATCTTTTGATGGGAGAATTTGAGCGTTCAGGCATGGGGCAGAAAAGGGGTGTACTTTGGGCAATCGGAGATGTCTTCACCGCTGCCAATTTTGAAATTGCCACGATGGCCGCGCTCATCGGTTATATCCTTTTCGAGTTTCTTCGAAAGAAATTCTAGGCAAACGCGGCTCTGACTTTTGGCTGCAAAAGAAACAGCAATAATGTACCGGCGATGATGACGCCAGTTCCGCCGCGCAGGAAGTCGCCTCTGATGCAGTTAACGACATCCCCTAGAACCTGTGTGGCGATGATTACGACGGCCAGTCTCCATCGCCAAAGACGGCGTCGGAACCACCCAATTCCTGCCGTCGTGAGAGCCGCGCCCAGCTGCAGGAAGAGAATACCAACCGCACCGCCTAACGGCGCCAGCTGCTTGTACGCTGTCGGATTGAGATCGCAGATACGATCGAGAGCCGTACCTCGCCAAAGCAAACTAGTTCCGGCGAGACTCGCCATAATGGCACCAAAGAAAAAGAAAATGCCAACCGCAGTGAATCCTGGCGTCTTAGGCGCGACAGTGCAATCGAGACCTGTTTGATCGTTGTCCGCCATCCATTGAATATAAGCCAACACCGTAACCAATGATCGGATTGTTGACGAAAGATCGCGATGACATTGATAGCTACAGAATCGGCCGGTCGGTTGGCGAGCAGTCGGCCACTCGGAGGTTTGCCAGAAACGCGGTCCTAGGAGGTGGGCGAGCCCTCTCCGAGTTAAACTAACTCCTGATCAACGCTATCGTCGGGCATGTTCGGCACCCATCTTTTGATACGCTCTTTCAGCTGACAATTGAAATCAACGATTACCCCAATGTCTGGTTTGCCCTTATGGTGATCGCAGGAACCGCGCTACGTGACTTGGCTCGAATATCATGAATTGACGAAGCATAGTGCAGAGTCGCTGCGACGAACTCAGCACTATCTCGATTGGGCCAATATGCCCAATCCGTTTCGGCATTATGAAGGCGTTCGGGTCGTGGATTTACCGGTCGACCCGCCAGCTCCACAGATTTCGGCTCTCGAAGTACTCGAGGGCAAAACAGGAAATACTCTGGCGAGGGACGGTGCGGAATTCCTGTCGCAGTTGATGTTCTATTCCGCCTCAATTAGCGCGTCCAAGCGAGTCCCGTCCACCGGAGCTATTTACTCTCTGCGCGTCAATCCCTCTTCCGGTAATCTCCATCCGACCGAATTTCACTTCTGCTCGCAAGGGTTGGTCGGTTGGCCCGATGGCCTCTATCATTACCGTCCCTCATCCCATATGGCAGAACAACGCGCCATCGGAGAGTTTGGAAGGAAGCTTGTCGACATTTCTGCCCCGCTCATTTTCGTTCTGACCAGCATTGCCTGGCGTGAAGCCTGGAAGTACGGGGACCGGGCCTATCGGTATTGCATGCACGACATCGGACATGCCTGGCAGGCGCTCACGCTTGCCGCCCGAGCTATCGGCTGTGAAAGCTTTGCGTTTGGCAATTTCTCAGATGACCGAGTTGCGGAGCAGTGTCTGCTGCATGAGGATGAGTGGCCCATGCTAATCGTCGGGATTCACGGCCAATCCATTCACGTGAGGGCTCTCGATCCGGTCCAGACGATTTTGTTTAGAGGTCAACCCAACCGGTTGTCAGAGAAGCAAGAACCGTATCCACTGATTGAACGAATTCACGCTGCTACGAAGCTCAGCACGGGGGCCGCCGTCCCCTCTTTTGGCCAGTCGATGATTCCCGGGCGAGGGGAAATCAGCCTGCCGCCTCATGTTTCCACCAGCCGTAGTTTCGGCGACGTGGTTCGTGCCCGGCGTTCCGCTCTTGACTTCAGGGGTGGGGGCGAGTCGATCTCCTTCTCGCAACTTGCGACGGTTCTCTTGACCGCACAAGCGCGCCTCTTCGCCGATTTCGCGACAGCTCGTTTCGTCCACCTCTATCTTTACGTCCACCGCGTCGACGGCTTGACGCCGGGCGTTTACCGCTACTGGCCGGAGCAAGCAGAGCTAGAGAAAATCAAGGAAGGGGACCAACGCCTGGTAGCGGCCGCTCTCAGTTTGGGACAAGACCTGGCGGGCAACGCTGGTGTGGCATTCTCCATGATCGGCGATTTTGAGAGGGCTGCCCGCAGTTACGGCGATCGCGGATACCGATACGTGCATTTCGAAGCGGGTGCTATTGGTCAACGAATGTATCTTGCTTCCGAGGCGCTCGGCCTGCGAGCGACGGGCATCGGAGCTTTTTTTGATGACCGAGTGAACCGCTATCTGGACCTGTCTCCTGAGCTAGGACAAGTCGTCTACCATTTCGCAATTGGTTACCCCGTTCCCGATCCACGCCTGGAGGCTTGAAAACTCATGGTCGGCATCCTGGTCCACGGAAACAACCACTTCATTCTGTCCGGGCCGGCACCTGACGAAGCCAGCGCATTGGCGTTGATTCGCCACTGGTCCGTGATCCAAATCGGTGAGGCAAAATCCTCGTCCTTCGGCCAGTGGCAGATTAGGTCAAAAGAGTTTCGCGAGAACCTGGAATGGGCGGTAATCGTCCCGGGCGACCGTGAACCATCTCCGGCAGTGACGCAATTGCTTGGAGAGCTTTCTGCTCGCGGTGTGACCATCCGGAGCTTGCGTACTGGCTGCTGGTGATGCGCAGAGGGAGGAGCAGCGTCGCTCGGTCGACAGCGCCGAGAGACCTGTACCACAAACGCGGTTCGAAGGAGTTTGGGAGCACACTGTCAAGCCACCTTGAGGCGATCCGCTAGCGCCCACGGAATGTGGCGAGCCGGAGTTTTCACAGTGGTACAAATCCCAGAATGCACAAGAAGTTGACGCCAACTTTTTTGCCGCAGAGCTTTTGATGCCCGAAGCCATGTTTCGCGAGCGGTTGGAGAGAACCGTTCCGAGCTTGGAGCTTATCGAGAAGCTCGCCGCGGACTTCCAAACGACGCTGACCGCAACCGCGATTCGTTACACTGATCTATGCGAAGAACGGTGTGCCTTGGCCTTTTCTTTTGACGGAAAAGTCATGTGGACTCGGCGAAGCCCGGATTTTCAGTCTTGGATTACGCCGGGGAAGAAGGTGAGCCCATGCAGCATAGCGGTTGATTTCTTCCGTACGGGAAGCCTATCTGACAGAATGGAAACGATCCGGCGCGATGCTTGGGTAGAAAACGCATCGGAGCGCGAAACCATCAAAGAACAATCGCGAGCTTTCCGATCTTCCAACTCCGTCTTGTCTTTGCCCTGGATTCCCTACGAGCTGGGCTGGAAGGACGCGATCGCGACGGAGCCGAGCATCGACTTCACCAAGCCCGAATCATTCAATTCGAAAACCCCCAGTCGGTGCGCCGCAGCGTCGAAAATCATGACGGTCTCGCGTTGGAACCTGAACTGATTTCGCCGTTGCCATTTGAGCGAAAACCCAACCGTCGCTGACGATGTGCGCGCACGAGAAGCCTGAGAACTAATGTCGTGGTTTTCGGATTCTTGGAATTTTCTCTCCTGTGGGAACTTTTTTCGGATGGTTCTTGCCTGATGCATCAAGGAGCTGCTGGGTGAGCGGAAGATAGCGCAACTGTTCTTCAATTCCTTCCCTTACTTGGTCGTGTAGCGGCAAGTCAGAAGCCATTTCCGACCAGGCACGCACGGTCTTTTCGGCCGTGTCCAGCGCGGTTTGGACGACCATGTGTTTCGGGAGACCTGCCTTCTCTGCGAACCTCTCAAGCAAAGACTGATCGAGCCGTTTTGTATCCTTTTCCTTGGCGATGGAAAGGGCCATCTTGCGGTCCTTTGTACAGGCAATGGTGGAAACAAAGTCATAGCCTGGCGCGAGCTGGGGCGTCCGGGTGTCGGGATAGAGAACCGACCAGTTTTTGAGGTGCATGTCGGCATTGCCGATGGCTGCATTGAAGACGAGGCGGCGGATAAATTCAACGGTGGCTTCGGTTCCGAGGAAGTTCGAAATATCACGGGCCATGTTGGTGTAACTATAGTGTTTGTACTTGTCGTGCGGAAACTGATGGTAGATCTGGTTGAAATCTTCGATGTGAATCCTCCCTCCGTCGGGTGTGCGGTCAAATCTTCGCACGTAGAGGGAGTTTGCGTTTGCATCGGAGAATTCAAACGGAAGCCCTTGGATCTGGTTAGTGGGCATAAGTCCGACTTCGGGCACGGCGATGCCGACGGCGCCCGCGAGTTTCATCATGGAAAATTCGTTCTCAGGAACGAGTGGGAAGCGAGCGGAAGGAAGTTTGATGATCCAAGCTCCGCCGCGCCCTTCGGCCGGTATCGTCAGCTGTTTGCCGGGATTTCCGATGGCGGAGAACTTCAACTGCACGCCAGCAAGAGAAAAGCGGAGAATCTGCTCTTTTCTCGGTTCGCTCGTTTTTTGCATATCTGCGTCGGCCGGGGGCAAGGGAGTGCCTTCTGACTCCTGAGCGATCACAGCTCCAGGCAAGTCTGCTCCAAGCAACCAGAGGAGAAAGAATTCGCGGACATCTTTAATCCCGGCTGCTTCAGGCAGGTATTCGCGGAGACGGCCTTCGGGCAGGAGATTCGAGAAGAAGGGGGAAACTTTGGTCTGGACTTGTTCAGGGTCGGTGATGAGCTCGCGGTTGTCGTCGTAGAAACTGAGGCTCAAGACGGGCCGGTCGCCTGCGCGAGCGTATTCTTCGTCGAATACGAACAGATTCTGATCGTAAGGCAGGTTCGTGATGGTGCCGACGCGAATCTGGTTTAACCAGACTTCGAGGACTACGGGACGCTTTTTATCTGATTTCGGCATCGGCATCCTCTGGCTCGTTGCCAAGTAGCCGGCGTGGCGGAGCCGATCCGGAGAACTCGGAACCTGACTGTTCTCTGGTCAGAAGGTGTCGAACGGCGGGGAAAAGAGGCTTGGGAATGAGCACGAGTTCGAGTCCGAGGGCATGGGCCATTTCAAGAAGGGTCGACAGTCGGATGTCACTGTGTCGACGCTCGATTCGAGTGATTTGAGACTGAGGCACACCGAGAAGTTTGCCCAGCTGGACTTGGGACATTTCTCGTCGCTCCCGCTGGTCCCGAAGTTGCCCTATTATATCGAGTTCGGTATATATTGTCATCAGTAAGAGCGTATACGTTTTATATAAGAATGTCAATATATATCTATTTAGAACTATATGTGGCTTCAATACATCTTATACGATCTATCTTGGGATGTGTCAAGATAGTTCAAGGAATCCTGAAAGCACCGCCACAGCGAACCCTAAGTAAGAGCGCTCGCGGAGAAGCCGTCGTCGATGCCGCTCTGGTGACGAGAACGTTGCGGGGGATGGAGAGGGTTTGAGCCAGGGCACGATTGCCGTGCGTCCTCAGGGAACGAATGCCCAATAAACCTCCTGTCTTAGGGTGTGACGTATCAATCCAAATCCCTGTTCAGGAGGAAGATCATATCTCACGAGCGAAAAAAGATCTGATAGTACGGACCGATTGTCGCCGTAGTAGGAGTGGCCTAAAAGCCCGGTGTCGACTTTGGTGGCGTCGATTGTGTCAACCCCAGGCAAGACCACTATTCGCTCCCCGGATTCGCCGGCTCGGGGAAAGTGATGAAATCGGAATGATGCATTTAGGGCTACATCCGCAGACGAGGCATAGAGGGTGACGCGTTGGCACTGGGAAGTAATCGCAAATGCGAGTTGGCGAAAAATGTCGGCGTCAACATCCGGTGCAGCCAGAATAATCTCCTTAAACTTCGATTGTGAATGACTCTGGTATAACTGATTGAGCGCGTTTACAAGCGCCCGGTTACCGGACATCTCTTGAGCTTCGATGGGAAGAGGCAACGGGTGGCGGCCGTTGCTAGCCAGCACAGCAATTCGTTGTGCTGTTGCCATGATTCCTATAGAATGGACTAGTCAGACTAGTCCTTTTCGAGGGGAGGCTCAAGATGCGATCAAGCAAGAAAAAGAATGCTAGGAGAGAAGTCGTGTCACAGACGTGGCAGTTGCAGAACGCCAAAGCTCGGTTCAGTGAGGTGTTTCGGCGTGCGCGAGAGGAAGGCCCACAACTTGTGACCCGACAAGGAAAAGAAGGTGTGGTCATTTTGCCCCTGGAAGATTTTGATCAACTTGTGGATCGTGCGAAGAAACCGAGGAGCCTAGTGCGCTTCTTCGCTGCAAGTCCTCTCGTCGGCCTTCAGTTGAATCTGGAACGTACGCAGGATGTGGGGCGGGACGTCAAGCTATGATCGGATTCTTGCTGGACACGAACGTAATTTCGGAGTTGGTCACCAGAAGCCCGGAGCCAAACGTCAGCCGGTGGGTGGAAGATACAGATGAGACCTTGCTTCATTTGAGCGAATTGACCTTGGGCGAGATCCGGAAGGGAATTGGTGGTTTGCCTCAGGCAAAGCGCCGGGCGGAGCTAGAAATTTGGCTCAACAAGGGCCTGCGCAGTAGGTTTGCGGGCAGGATCCTGCCGATTGACGCTGCGGTGGCGGATCGTTGGGGTCGGGTTGCCGCACAGGCCCGCTCCAAGAATATTCAGCTGCCTGTTATTGATGGATTGCTCGCGGCGACTGCTCTCGAGCACGACTTGACGTTCGTGACCCGCGACACAGCAGATGTAGCAGGTACCGGAGTATTGGTACTAAATCCTTGGGAAAATCCCTAAGTTTGCCGAAAGAATTCGCCTCGTTCGAGGGGTTCAGCCCAGTCACCGGGTCGATCCCGGTGACGTGCATCAAAACTTCATTCGTGTCCCTCCTGCAATTTACACTGCGGCTAAATCCTGCTCTCGCCTCTCTCACGAAATGCTACCTTACAATAATTACGTCGTTGAAGAAGAGGCTCCATGAGAACGACCCGCCCCGTGGTCATCAGCATGCGTCTACCGGCTGAGAGCGGCAACCGTCTCCAGCGCATGGCCAACCGGCACGATCCCGGTTGCGTCTACCAAGCCTTTCTGATCCCAAAGCTCGTCACCAATTCGTCACCAAAACTCTGCCATTTAGGGGTGTTTTTGAGCCGGCCAGAACCGGAAAAGCAAGACAGGCAAAGGGATTTAGCTTTCTGACCACATAATTGACACGGTGGAGGTCTGCGGTTCGAGCCCGCACAGGCCTACCATCTCTCCTCTTGATTCTATTGAATCGTGGTAAGGCTTCCCTCCGCAATTCGGCCAAGCTCGTCACCATTTGTCACCAATTGCGAAACGTTCTCGACGGCTTCCCGCAAGTGCGCGGGAATCGGCACCGTGTGGAGCTCTGGCGCCGTGGACATCTTGCTGTGACCGGGTTGTACTTGCGCATCTCCTCTGCTTTCAAGCGGCACCTCCCTATCGCGACAGTGATCTGCTGCGCGGATGATGCTTATGATGGAGGGTGAGCGGCGAGAGCCTGGATCTTGCGATAGTTTTCCATGTCACGAGCGGCCTGCTCCGTCTTGCCCTGCCTGCGGTGAATTTGAGCTAAGACCAAATGAGCCTGCCCCGCAAGCGGAGTCTGCTTCTCCAGCTCGATCACGCGCTGCAATGCATGCTCGGCCACATCCGGATCGCTGCTGGCCGCTGCTCTGCCTAGGGCGTATAGAGTTTCCGGCATATCGGGGCTTAGCGAATCGGAACGCTTCAGCTCCTGGGCGGCTTCCTTCATCTTTCCCTGCTGCAGCAACGCATTTCCCAAACGATAAGCAGCTTCCGCGCTTCCGGGCTGCAATTTTGTTTCTCCCCGAAATTGTTCTTCCGCTTTTGCCCATTCGGAACCGGCAGCGAAGACTTGTCCAAGCTCAAGCCGCAAGCCCGGTAAATCGGGCCGCAACGCTATCGCCTGTTCGTATTCCTTCGCAGCCTCCGGAAGCATCTTCATTTCGTAATCGGTTTGGCCAAGAGCCTGATGCCCTCGTGCAGAATTCGGATCTACGGAACGCAATCGATCCAACGACTGCCCAGCGAGTGCCGTGGCGGCGCGGCTGAGATAGAAGAGAAGATCCGGATCGTCCGGCGATTTCGCAAGAGCCGCTTGCAGATTCGCGACTGCTTCCGCGGCCTGGCCCGCTTGCAGTTGCGCAATACCCAGAGCTCCATCGTCGTGAATAATTTTCAAATGGGGGATGGCTTCGGATGCATAGCCCGCGGCCAGAAGCGCGTATCCGAGCAATTGATGAACCGCAGGCGCATCCGGACTCAATTCGGCTGCGCGCTGCAAGGGAGGAATGGCTGCAGCGTAGTCACGCTCTTTCATGTATGTGTCGCCCAAGCGCAGCAAGACGATCGCGGAATTCGGCGCCAGTTCCGCGGCCTTGCGAAATGCGGCGACGGCCTGATCGAAAGCGCCGCGATTTTCGGCGTCAACGCCGGATTGCAGCAGCGGAAGCGCATCGGGCGGCAAGGAAGCATCCGCCGATTGCGCTGGCAACAGCAAGCACATCCACAGCAGCGCGTGAATCATGGCTGCACCGACTCCTCAATCACGATGAATTGATCGGCCTTTACGCCGCGCACGACCTGACGAATGCTGGAGGGCCAGCGAATCTCTATGTCGGCCGTCTCCGCGGAACCAAGGCCAAAATGCAAACGCTTATCATTGGAAGAGAGATAGCTTCCCGCGGCCGTCGCGAAGCGGATCTGGCCATTCACTTGAACTCGAGCACCGAAGCCGTCGCGATTGCTCCGTTTTCCGCGCAGTGTGATCGTCAGCCAGTGAAATTCGCCGCCCCGATTCAAGTAAAACTGCGGGGCATCGCCAAGAGAAGTGGTAACGACGTCTATCCAGCCGTCGTTGTTCAAATCACCGAATGCCGCACCACGACCGGCCACCGGCAAATCCGATCCGGGATCGGCTCGTTCAAAACGGCCCGCGCGGTTCATGGCTAGCAAGGGAGGTTCGCGGTAGCGCAGCGAGTCATCGTAAATCTGAACGTTGTCGAAAACGTGTCCCTGGACAACAAACGCATCCTTCCATCCGTCGTTATCAAAATCCTCCAATCCGACTCCCCAGCCTGACACGTTTCCCGAGAGCACGCCCAGCCCGGCTTCCAATTCCTGCGCGCTGAAGGAGCCCTTGCCGTCGTTATGAAACAGGACATAGGGATCGTGAGGAAGCTGCGTGACGAGGAGGTCGGGCAGGCCATCGTTGTCGTAGTCCTGAAAAACCACACCCATGCCCGAGGGCATTCTCCCACTCTCTGAAAGCGCGGCGCCAGAATCCAAAGCGCATTCGGTGAAAGTACCGTTCCCGTTGTTGTGAAAGAGAAACTGATCGCTGACATCGTTCGCTACGAAAACGTCCGTGAACCCGTCACCGTCATAGTCGGCGAACGCTACTCCCAGGCCATGGCCCTTCTTCGCGGCAATGCCGGAGGAGATGCTCACATCCTCAAACGTGCCGTCTCCCCGATTGTGGTACAGGATGTTTGTGATGGCAGGAAAGTCGCCCGGCGGGCAGTAGGTGGGCTTTTCCGAGCCGCACGTCTTGCTTTTCTCGACACTCCAATCGAGATAGCGCGTAACAAACAGATCCAGCCTGCCGTCGTTATCGTAATCGAAAAATCCGGCGGATGCGGACCAGCCGCCCGCGGCGACGCCGGCTTTTGCGGTAACATCCGTAAAAGTACCGTCGCCGTTGTTGTGATACAAAATATTTTTTCCGAAGTTCGTCACATAGATATCGGGAAAGCCATCATTATCGTAATCTCCTACCGCGACTCCCATTCCGTAGTTTGAGTCACCGGCGTCGGCAAGGCCTGCCTGCTTGGTGACATCGCTGAAGGTGCCGTCCGGATTCTGGCGGTACAGACGATTCCAATAGGCGGGATTTCGGCGATCGAAGCTGACGGGGTTGGCCATATTGTCCCGCGCATGCCCGGCGTTCACGAAGAAAATATCCAGCAAACCGTCGTTGTTGTAATCCAGCAGGGCTACGCCTCCGGGCATGGTTTCAATCAGATGCTTCCGAGCAGTTGGCGAGTTACGGAGGACAAAATCAACACCCTTCAAACTCTTCACTCGGAACACTGGGGAGGTACTGGCTCTTGCGTCTTGAGCGGGCAGAACGCTTCCGAGTTCAAGCGCACCGAGAGAAAACAAGAAAGACAAAAGCTCTCTTCTGGTCATCCGTGTTCCTGACACTACGAAATCGCTTGGCCCCCGCAGCTCGCGACGGACAAAATTCCTCGCACGATCGAACCGCCTTGCCCGGCTCCGAGCTTCTCACTTCGACTCGCGAATTTCTAGCTAGCCGCTCTGCGATTCGCCCTTGATCTGCTGGCTCAGTCATGGCCTGGTCGTATTGTTCGAAGATATCGAGGGGGCTGGATTTATGTCCGCGATGTGCGCAAGAGCGGTGCTGATCAGACCGTTGTACTCTTCAAGCTTCTGACTCTGGTATTTTTTGTCCTGATTCATGGCCGCGAATGCCGGCGAAGTTTCCGTTGCATGCATCGCGTCGATGATCTTGGCTAAGCCGGCAAGTTTCGCCGCGAAGCCGCCTGTTTCCGCAAACGCCGTCTCCGGATGATAGCTGATACGATCTCCCGTCTGCATCGCGTCAACTAATGGATCGGGAGAGCCGGCTGCCGGCCAGGCGGCATTCAAGAGGTCGTATGTCTCGCGCAGGCGCGTCAGCTTGCCCGGAAGGCCATCGAGCAGCGCGCGATTGCGCGCCAGTTCGGGACTGATTCGCACTTTGATTGTGACCGCGCCACCGGTGCTGAATTTGCGCGTCGTAATCACAGTTGTTAGCGTATTGCCTTCAAACCGCCATCCAGGTCCGTCCGTGGCTTTGGCGCGCACCAAGGACTGCTCGTTAACGGTCACCGAAGATGGCGGCCAGCTTCCCGGGAGCCGGAGTTCATAGGCCCGCTCGTTTGGCATTCCCGCGTAATTACCCGCCGTAGGCGCAACGCTCACCGTAAGCATGGTGCCGTCCGCGTTCAAAGCAGCCTGAATCGACGTCCACGCGCATTCTCCGTGCTCGTAGCCGATCGTGTCCCCCGCGTCTTCATAAAGACGATATTTCGACGTGTTTCCGTTCTGTAGCGGGAACACGGTGAGGATGAGAGGGTCCACTGGTTTCTCGCCGGTATAGCTCATCGGCGGTTGCATGGGAATAATGCTTCCACTCTTCACATACAAGGGGATCTGGCTGATCGAAAAGTCGCGCTCTACGCTTAGGGGGCCGCGAAAGCTTGCGCCGCTATCCCGTTCGAACCAGTCACCGGAAGGCAGCCACACCGAGACCTTCGCGAGCTGCGAATCCTTTGCGACCGGCTGCGTCACCGGATCGGCCAGCATGCTGTCGCCAAACATATATTCATTTTTCGCGGCATAAGCCTGCGGCGCGTCCGGCCAGTCATAGTACAGCGGGTGCAGTAGCGCCAGACCGGTGTCGTATGTTTTCCTGGCCTCGGTGTAGAGGTAGGGCTGCAGGGCATAGCGACGCGCGAAGGACTCTCGCATCAGGTCCGAATACGGCTCGGGGTAGGCCCAGATGCGCCGCTCCGCGTCGGGGTTCTTGGTCGTGTGCGTTCGCAGGATCGGACTGAAACTTCCCCACTGGATCCAGCGCAGGTAGAGTTCCGGTTCGATGGCACCGGGCATGTGGCCTCCGATGTCGTGGCTCCAATACGCGTAGCCCACGTTGGCGGCGGTGGCCGTGAAGTAGGGCTGAAATGCGAGCGAGTCCCACACAGAAATCGTGTCGCCGGAAAAACCGATCTGATAGCGATGATTCCCGAGGCCGCCCCAACGGTGAAATAGCAACGCGCGTTTGCCTTGGCGCTGTTGGTCGGTGAAGAAGACATAGTTTATCCACCAGGTGGGATTCAATCCGGCAATGCTGGTCTTGTCTTCCTGCTGCCAGTCGAGCCAGAAGAAATTGATTCCCTGTTGCTCGAGCGGGTGAATTATGTCGTTCATGTAGTTCGTTGCGAATTTCTTTTCCGTGATGTCGTAAGGAATGTATTGCTTGGTCGCTGGATCAATCCCCATCGCGCGAGCCATCTCGGGGTAGTGATCCTCCCAGGGCTGCACACCGGAGGCCGGGTGGATATTTACCGTAGCTTTGAGGCCCTGTGCGTGTATGCCCTTTAGAAATTGATCCGGATCAGGAAATAGCAGCTTGTTCCAGGAATAGCCCGTCCAGCCGAGGAGGTGTCCTGAGGCATCCTGTTTCTGGTTTCCCGCAACTTCGTTGAATGTGGGATGCCAATCAATGTCAATCACGAGGACATCAAGAGGCGTGTCGTGTTGATGGAATCCTTGGATCAGTTGATTGAATTGCTGGTCGGTATAAGCCCAGTATCGCGACCACCAGGCCCCGAATGCAAAGCGCGGCGGCAGCGGAATCTGTCCCGCCACGCGCGTGTAGTCATACAGAGCGCGTTTGTAGTCGTGGCCGTAACCGAAGAAGTACCAATCTTGACGGTCTCCCGCCGGACGCGCTGTCACCCAAGGCCAAGGGCTTCGCTCTCCCGCGGTGAAGGAAAAATCGTCGGAGTCAAAAAGCTGGCGCGTGCTGTCGTCCACGATGGTCCAGCCATCGCGCGAGATGAGCCCTGGTTCCAACTTCACGTCAGCGCCTTGGACCCGGTCGAGCGTGCGTGTGGTGCCGAGCAGGTTGCCGGTGTCCGCCATTCCTGGCTTCCACACGACCTCTTTCCCGTTAAGACTGAAAGTGATGGCCAGATTGTCTGGGCCAAATTTGCCGTCCGAGTTTCCAGGCGTATAGACCAGCTTCAACACGCTGGTTTGAATTACTGTGCGTCCTCCATCGGGCGTGGATTCGTGCGTGTATTCAGGGACGGGGAGACTCCGATTCAGAAAGACGAGCGAAGCGTGATCTTCAAACTTGCCGTCTGTGGCCCACTCCATGCGAATCAGCTGCGGCGTCAAAATCGTGAAGCGTGCATGGCCGGTAGTCACGACGGCGCGCGGATCGGCAACAGGGTCATAACGGCCTGGAGCATCCGCGGCTTCAACAGGGGTGGGGAAGAGAGTCAGCGCCCCCATTGCCACCACGAACAAGCCGCGACGAAGGCGGTGAAGCAAATTCGTTGTGAGCATCTGTGGGCCCCATGTCTTCATAGTGTGACAGGATCACCGAGTTGTTGCTGAGCCGTGATCCATCCAAACAGAGTTCAGGCACAGAGGCCATCGCTTCCCCGACGATTGAAAAACCCTTGTCGGCCGCGCTCAGGACGAAGCGCCTGGCAGGTTGGGTGGCGAGCCGCGACTGGGAATCCAGTCGCCGGCACCTGCCAGGCTTTCGCGCTCCGGGTGGGGGAGATGAAGGTCGCACCCTACGTCAAAAGTAGAATTTCGCAGCCACCTGTGCAGTTCGAGCTTGGTAAGCTGAGGTTATCCTTCCGAAATTGCCGGAGCTTACGTCACCCAGATTTGTGTCCGGCTGGAAGAAGTCCGGATGGTTGAGCGCGTTGAACATCTCGAACCGGAATTGCAGCCGCTTACTCTCGGAGAAATTCCAGTATTTCTGTATGGCCATGTCCCAATCGAAGTACATAGGTCCGTGAAGATTCGCGAAAAATCTCGGAGCATCTCCGAATGCGAAGCCGGTCGGTTGCGAAAACGCGTTCGGATTGATCCAGTTGTTAATCGATTGGTTCGCCGGGATCGGGTTCACTCCTTGCACGATATTGGGGCGCTGGTTAAAACCGAAACCGACATTGTTCGAGGCTGGTTGGATGGAAAGAGGCAATCCTGACTCCGCAGTGAGGATTCCGCTCCAGGCCCAGCCTCCCAAAACGGCGTTCATAGGCGCGCTCCAATCCGAACCAAATTGTTTCCCCCTGCCCACGGGCAATTCGTAGATGTAAGAGGCCACGAACCTGTGGGGGACGTTGCTCGCATCCACTGAATAGTCGGCAGAGAGGTTGTAGGAATTCAGGTTACTGGTCCCACTGCCTGGGAACGCCCAACCGGAAAATCCTTGCACGTCATCTTGGAACTTCGAATAGGTGTAGGAAAGGTTGAGGTCCAGGCCGGAGTGCCAGCGGTGCGTATATGTCACCTGCAGTGCGTCGTACGAGGAGGTGCCGACGGTAGGCCCGTTCTCGAACACACTGCAGTATTCAGGAAACGGAGCCAGCGATTGCGCCACGGTAATCGTGGCATTGTTGAGGCCGCAGCCGCTTGACGTGATATGGCCAAAGAAGGGGTTGGGCACCGCATTGAACAGGGCATTCCCCTGCGCCAAGTTTCCCGGCGAGATTTGATCCCACTGCAAGCCTGTTGCGAGCAGGCTCGTACCATGATTCCCGACGTAGCTGACGTCCAGCATGTCGTTGGGCGTAAACGAGTACTGACCTCCAGCCATCCACTGCTCGACGTATGGGGTTTTCCTGTTGTTGTTCGTGATGGTGGCCCCAAAGCCGACGTCCTGCAATCCTCCCGCGGCGTTGCCGGTCGGCAGCCGTTGCGTGGTGAATGCGGGGCCACAGGAAGAGAAAACACCAGGAGCAGTTTCACAACTGGCGTTTGCATTTCCGCTCAGAGTCGAGGCGGGATTTAGACCGTTGTTTAGAGTCGTATTCCACGGTGTTGGCTGCGAAAATCCGTCATTGGGACCCTGGCCGTAGTAATTCGGCACGTAAAAGATACCGTAGCCGCCACGCACCACCAGGTTTTTGGCCGCTGCGATAGCAATCGAGACGCGCGGAGCAACATTGCCGTACGTAGTATTGTAAAGGCCAGAATTGTTGGGCGAGCTGAAGATCTGTTCGCCGGGAACGAAAGAACCAATCTGGGCGCTCAGGGGGTTCTCCGCTGTAAAGCTAAAGGAGTTTTGCGCATTGTGACGTTCGGTTGGCGCGGTTTGGATTTCGTAACGGAGGCCAAGGCTCAAAGTAACCCTGGGGGTCACTTTCCAGCCGTCCTGAATATACCAGCCGAGAAAGTGCTTATCCGTCGCGGGAAACGCTTGAAACAGCGTGCAAAGGGCGCACGACGTGCCGTTCGTTCCACTCCCCACTCCGAGAAGGAAAGATGCGAATCCGCTTCCCGTGCTCCCTATCGCGTTATTCGGATCTGGCCCTTCCGTGGAAGCAGTTTGGAAGTTCAGCGCCGTTTGGCCGAAGTGGCCGCCGTCAATCCGCAGCCACACGTCCGTGAATCCAAAAGACAGTTCGTGCTTGCCCTCCAGTTTCGTGAAATCAACCGAGCTGGTCCAGAATGTTTGCGGCACGATGTAGCTGTTGTTCCCGCCAACCGCTCCCAGGGGGGCGTAATTCCCACCACCGCTGAAGGATATCTGCGGAAAGGCTGGGGCAATCCCGTCAATGAATGTCGGGAATCCAAGAGACGAGGTTTGGAAGCCCAAACCTTGTCCGGTTGCTTGTTCGACGTGGCGATTCACGCCGAAATTCAAGTTCATGGTAAATGTCGGGTTGAAAATGTGGTTCAGCCCGACGTTGATGCTGTAGCGATTGTTGGGATTGAGCAGTCCTGGGCCTGCCGGATCGTTAGGTCCGTAGAAGTCCGGCGTGTTGGTTTTCGTCTGGAACTTCTGCGAAAAGCGTGCATAGAGCCGGTTGTTCTCATCTATGTTGTAGTCCACGCGGCCCGAGTACTCATTCGAATGCTCTGCGGCAGCTCCATTTGGCGAAAAATTGGTTCCCGTCGATCCCGTTCCAGTTGGCGTAGGCCAAAAGTTTGCAGCCGCGATATTACTGGCAATCGTGTCCATAAGTGCCGCTGGAATCTTGTTCGTGACACCGGTCCCGGTCGAGATGTTGCCGGAAATCGGGTCTCGAATGAATGCCGTGGTGCCGCTGCAAGTTACATGATCCCCGGTGACGGGATCAGTCCCTCCGCAGGTAACTTGGCGCGTGCTGAACGGGTTGTAGATTTCACCGGTGAAGACTGGCCTTCCGAGGGAATCGAATACAGGAAGCTTAGTGTTGGGGTCAATAGCTTGAGCTCCTAGCAACGCCGAGAAGTCGCCGCCCCTTTCCGCAGTGGTAGGCAGTGTGTACTGGTTCGTTGATGGAGTGGACTGCCGCTCGCCTTCATAGTAGGCAAAGAAAAAGAGTTTGTCCTTCTTGATGGGGCCGCCGATCGTCCCGCCAAACTGATTGCGGTTGAATGACGGTTGCGCTTCATTATTGAAATAATATCTGGCATCCATGCCGCTGTTCGCATAAAACTCCCAGCCATCCCCGTGGATACCGTTAGTTCCCGACTTGGTCACAATGTTGACCACGTTACCGCTGCTCCACCCGTACTGAGCCGTGAACGCGTTGGTCATAATTTTCATTTCCTGCACGTCGTCCACGGATGGAACGTAGATCACCCCTCCCCAATCAACACGCGTATCCCAGGTTCCGTCTAGCAGATATTCCGCCGTGCCAAAAAAGGTGCCGCCGAAATTCAGAAAGGAAATATCCTGATCTGCGGTTTGCGCCAGACCCGGGGCTCCCACAACTTGCTGCTCCGCGGCGTTGTTCACCGAAGAATTGATCAGCGTCAAGCTGATGACGCTGCGAAAGTTCAAAGGAAGACCCTCTGCAAATCTGGAGGATAGATCCTCCGAAATGTTCGCGTTCTCCGTATTCAGAAGCGGCGCCTGCGACTCGACTTTGACGCTTTCGGTCAGCGCCCCGACGGTCAGGCCTACCTGCTGCTCAACATTCTGGCCGGCCGCCAAAGTAATTCCGTCTTGCTTGTACTGCTTGAATCCTGGAGCTTTCGTCTCCAAGGCATAGACGCCTGGCGGCAGGAACGTAAAACTGTAAAGGCCGGAATCTCCGGTCGCAGACGTGCGCGAAATGCCCAGCTCAGCGCTGGTGACGGTCACCGTCGCACCGCTAACCGCCAAGCCTGCCGGATCAGTGACGCGCCCGCTCAGCGTGGCTGTGAATGCGGCCGACGACTGACCGTAGAGTGGCTTGCAGCAGAGGAATAGAACCGCTAGCGCACCAACTAAAAACCAGAGTTGCCGTGACCGTTCTCTGCCTGACATATGGAAATCCCTCCTCGAAATTCTGGCTGACGCCAGTACTCCACGCCGTCTGACTCGAACAAGCGGCGAAAGCCCCATGGTCTTCCGCGACCGCACATCCAGCTTCAAATTTTGTTTGAAAGCACTAGGACACCGTGCATCGGATCGTCAGAGTTATAGAGAGTCGCGGGCAGGCTGGCAACGGTTTTCATGTAAAGGAACGGGGATAAGAGCGATAAGGCCATTTACCGCGCCTCATAGTATTCATTCCTCACAACTTGTGGCGGGGCCAAAACGACCGAAAAGCGCTCCAGGGCAGTGCCTTTTAGATTGCGCGTTGGATTAAAGCGCAGTACCATCATCGAAATTAAATTTATAATCTCAAAATTGGTCGAACTGCCGGTCCGTTCGCGGACGAAGCAACGCCCGACACCGGGGGGTGGGGTGGGATAGCCTTGCAACCAGAGCAGGTAACGGAAAACTGGACACCGTGTAGCGAACTCGAAAAGGGCGCCGTTCAACAGCAACTCGAACTGCTGCTCGCTTCGCCGCTATTTCATTCCAGCAAGAGATATCCGAGTTTCCTAAGACTTGTTGTGGCGCGAGCATTGGCCGGTCAAACCGACCAACTCAAAGAACGCATCCTCGGTGTGGAAATCTTTGACCGGCCCGCCGACTACGACACGAACACGGACCCGATTGTTCGAGTCACCGCGGCGGAAATTCGTAAGCGCATCGAACAGTATTATCAAGACCCCAAGCATAAACACGAAATTCGCATGATCTTGCCCGCGGGATCCTACGCCCCGCAGTTTTACTGGCCCGGCCATCCCAGCGGTCCTCCGCTGACTTCTCTGGCATTGCCGAATGACGCCTCCGATGCCCTCAACGCACAGCCCGTCGCCACGCTGCCGGTTGTGCCACGATCGAAACGAAATTTTCTGGTACGCAGGGTACCGGCGCTCGCGCTCGCAGCACTGACGCTTGCAGTTGTTTCCGCCGCTCTGTGGCATGTATCCGGGCCGCCGGTTCTGAGACAATTTTGGGAGCCATTCGTAAACTCGCCGAATCCGGTGCTCATATGCGTGGCAGACCAGAGCCAGTATTCCACCATACGCTTGCGCGACGCCGCCGATCCCTCGCACGAAATCACCTTGCCCGACACCATGGTCGCGCTGATCATTGACGATGTTAGTCCACTCGTGAACGTCGCCGCCCTGCTGCGCACCTACGGAAAAACTTCCCGCGTGCTCGGTGAGTCAAACACTACACTGACTGATTTACGCCGAGCCCCTTCCATATTTATCGGAGCATTTGACAATAGCTGGACCTTGCGCTTGACCGCTCCTTTGCGTTTCCACTTTGCCAACGATGCCGCGATGAACAAATTATGGATTGAGGACCGCGCCAATCCCGGAGACCACCATTGGATGATGGATCGCACGGTACAACAAACCGGAACCTACTCGGATTACGCCATCGTGGCACGCTTCGTTGATCCCAATATCGAGCAATTGGTGGTCGTGGGCGCAGGTATCGGCCGCGGCGGTACCGTCGCTGCCGGGGAGTTTCTGGTAGACGAGCAACGCATGGACGAAACGGTGAAACGGGTATCCAGTGATTGGAAGCGAAAGAATATCGAAATTGTTCTGGAAACACAGGTCATCGGAGACCGTTCCGGCCCTCCGCGCGTAAGCGCTGTGTACGTTTGGTAGTGGACATCGGCCAACGGACCTCAGCGGTCCACGACTGTTTCGATTGATTTGGTTTCTTGCAGTGCCCCCGCTTGCCCTTTCCGCCGCTGCATCGCTATCGGATCTAAGACCCACAAGCGTCGCTTATCGCTCTTAGCTTTTGTTGTTTGGCCGATTGCGATGGCTAACCGACAGAGCAATACACAATAGCGCGTTCGCAAGACCGAAGAGCGTTTCGGGCTATCATCGCGCGATGAAAAGAGCCTTTGGCTTTGCGGCGTCCCTCACGCTGCTGGCGTCGAGTCTGACGATTCTGGCAGCGTGCCACTCGTCAGCGACTGCTCCCGCGTCTCCCGCGCCCGCTGCGACGAAGAAATGGGAATTTTCCACCGGGGCGCTCCATCAGTTACCGCGCGGCAGCTTTTTCGACGATCAATCCCCAGCCATCGGCTCCGATGGCACGCTCTACGTCCCGGGTAACTCTGGACTTTACGCCGTGCGTCCGGACGGGACGCAAAAATGGTTTTACCGCGCGCAATATCAGTCGCCCGCATTTCCGATTCACTTCGCGTTGGTGGACGACAATGGAAACATCTGGATCGACGAGACGGCCGAAGTGGGCAGGCTCGTTGGAGGCGCAATCGAATTGAACCCCGACGGCACTGAGAAACCGTTCGCAGTTTCACGCGAGCGCGTCAGCCAGCTGAGCGAGGCCTACGACGGCACAGTTTACGTGGCGATGGGCGGACTCGCGCTTCCTTTGCACATTAACGAAAAAGGAGCTGAACCAACTGCAAGCATCGGCGGGTACTTTTTCTCTTTTGCACAGGACGGCACCCTGTACGCCGTGGGGAGCGGCGGCTTGGTGGCGTACGGGCATGACCGCAACACGCTCTGGACGCAAGGCATCGCGGCCGGCGGCGAACCTGCGTTGGGCAGCGACGGGACAATTTATGTGGGTGGAAATGGAGCGTTCAGTGCGGTTAACCCGGATGGCACAGGGAAATGGTCCTACACGCTCACCGGACATCTGGTTGCGTCACCTGCAATCGCCAGCGATGGGACGGTGTATTTCGGCAGCGACGACAGCAACCTCTACGCGCTGGACTCCAACGGAGGCGTCAAATGGAAATTCGCGACCGCAGGAGCGATTAAGTCCACGCCCGCGCTCGCCAAGAATGGCACCGTGTATTTCGGCGATACCGACCACAATTTGTATGCGATTGGCAGCGACGGCAAACTAAAGTGGAAGTTCACAACGGGCGGGCAAGTCTTTTCGCCGACGATCGGCGATGACGGCACCATCTACTTCCAGAACGGCGAGGGCAAACTCTTCGCGATCCAGGATGCGGAAAGCAACGGCGGGCTGGATGGGCAATGGCCCAAGCGCGGAGCGGGTTCGCGTAACACCGCTCGCGGAGTTCGCTGAATGGGAGGCAATCGGCTAGCTTTTATCAGCTCAAGTTGCATGTTGCTCGCGCTGCTCGCATGCGGGTGCAAAAAATCGCTTACGGACCAAGGTCCCCCGATCAAATGGCAATTCAGCGCGGACGACGAAATCGTTTCTACTCCGGCCCTGAGCGAAGACGGGACAATTTATTTCACAAGCCGCCAGTCGCTGTATGCGCTGACGCCGGATGGAAAAATGAAATGGCGCTACTTCCCCGGCGCGGAGTTAGCCAGCTCCCCGATGGTTGGGTCTGAAGGGAGCATATACATCGTCGATGCCGGCTGTGTGATGCATGCGCTCCATCCGGATGGCTCCAAACGTTGGATTGCGCAGATTGGTGCTGCGCTGCCGTCCAGCGGTGGGCTCGCAGCGTCTTGCGGTCGTCCAGCGACTCCTGTGCGCGGAGTGGGCGATCTGCTATTGGTTGGCAATTTCAGCAATTCCCTGCGTGCTGTGGATACCAGTTCCGGCATGATCATAGATCAATTCAAGGACGTGTACGGGCCGGACAGTCCGGAAATTCTCGAGACAGGGAGCGGCGTGGAGGGCGGCGCTGCTCTCCAATTCTTCGATTCTGCAGGCCGTGTCTCCTGGACCGTTCGCTTGTCGGATGGACAGCGCAGCTCGAACTTCCGCACGGCTGCGATCGCAAAAGGTGGAGTGATTGCGGTGGCCGGTTGGGATGGCAAGTTTCACGTCTTCGATTTTGATGGCCGCACGAAGTGGGAATTCCCGGGGGACTGGACAGCCAACCCCGTCATTGCCGCCGACGGGACAATCTATACCGGAAATTTCGTCGGCGTGGTTGCCCTCAGCGCCGATGGCGCTCAAATCTGGAAAGCCGCCGTCCCAATCGCGGGGGCGCCGGCGCTGGCGGCCGACGGCACCATTTACGTTCCGTCGCAGGATGTTGGCAAGGGCAAGAACGGCGGAAACCTTTTCAGTCTGTATGCCTTGAATCCGCAGGGAGCGATCAAGTGGCGATTGCCTGTCGACGCACTGATCGAACATGGCCCGGCCATTGCTCCCGATGGAACCGTGTATCTGGGCACAAGGTCGGATGGAGCAATCGGGGTAAAGCCACACTCCGGTACGCTCTACGCCATCGGCGAAAACAATGGCGGCCTAATGCGCGGCGGCTGGCCGAAATCCTACGGGTCGGCGGCGAACGATGGGCGCGCGCCGTCTGCGCCATGACTCCAGAGCGATGGATGCGCAGCCGGCGCAAGCAGGTAACGGCAATTTTTGTTGTCCTTGTTGTCGCGACGAGCGCAGCCGCCCTACTGGTCGCGCGCAGGCGGGATTTCAACTTTGCGAAGCAACACAAGACTTCAAAAACTCGGCTGGTAACGGTCAACATGCTCCCGGAATTTGTGGCTGTTCCCGAGGAAGGCTATTCCCGCCCGTTCAGCATTCCGACCGATGCAACAAATGCCCATGTGGACGGTGAGTTCACGGTGGAGCCGCGTCCCCAGGGACAGTTAGAGCTACTAATCGTTTCCGCCGAGGGCATGCAGCATTGGCAGCGATTTGTTTCATCAACTGCCTCGTCCAGCGATTCCGGGGACGCTGCGCTGATTTATCGCAGCGGCGATACCATTGCCGATCGCTTCAATGCAAAAATGTCGCCCGGCAATTACTACGTGATTTTCGACTATGGCCCTGCCGCCGTCGCCCCATCAGATCACTTTGGCGGTGACCTCAGCGGGCCAGCGTACCGGCAGGCTCAGCCACAATTCATCCTCAACTATGAACTGCCTTGTGAGACCTGCCCGTGACCAAGGCGCTTCACGACGCCTCTCGCGTTATCGTGCGAGACGTAATGGATTGCAACGCAGGCCCGCGGGATTCGAGTCCGGAGCCGAAGCGCCGGCAATTCACGCCAAGACGATCGCTCAAGCCGGCCTGGTAGCCGAGTTGAGAATCGAAGGCGTCTCCGGCTATTGGCTAGTGTAGCCGACGGGAAAACGCGCCAGATCCGCGCCATAGAATTCAGCCACGGCCTGCCGTTCACTCGACAGCAGTTCGGCGGCGATGGTTCGCATCGGCAGATCGATATCGTTGCTTCGAGCGCCCCGCGCGAAATCGTTCAATTGACTCAGGACATAGTCGGAATTTTGCGACGCCAGCGACGGAGCCGGCCGCACGTATCCCAGCGGCCCGTGGCAGGCCTGGCAGGGTGGAATCCCGCGATTGGGATCTCCCACGGCGAGCAGGCGTTGGGCGATCTCGATTGCGCTATGATCCGGCAAGGTTTGGGGAAAGCTGGGGCTGAACTGGGCGTCCGGAGCATTCGGCAGCATGGCGAAATAGGCGGCCACGTCCGCCGCGTCGCGCGGCGTCAGCGGCCCGGCGATCCGCTGCATCACTTCTGATTTGCGCTTGCCCGAACGAAAATCCTGCAGTTGTTTCCAGAGGTATCGTGCATCGATCCCCGCAAGATTAGGCGTCGAAGCCCGCGAACTGAAGCCTTCTACGCCGTGGCACAATTCGCATCGCCTGGAAATGAATTCGCCGCGAATGGGATTGCCCGTCGCAGATAAAATTATGGTGGCTTCGTTCCACGCAACCAGTGACGGGACGCCGGACACTGGAGCGAAATTGCTGGGTGGAGGGGCGGGCCTGATCGAACGGCGGAGCAAAGGAAGTCCGAGCAGCTCCGAGAAAATCACCACCGCGATGCAGAGCAGCACAACGCCACGAATTCCGATCGTTGTCTTAGGGCTGTCCACACGCGGCTCCGCGAGCGGAATTTTGCGGCTGGAATTGGTTTTCAGAAACTGCCACGATGCGGCCCATCATCGCGTGGTGGCCCGGTCCGCAGAATTCATCACAGTAGAATTCGTACTTGTCCGCGGCGGGGAACCGAAGATGAATCTCGGTGACGGATCCGGGAACCGTTTTCACTTCGGAGCCGGCGATCTTGAATCCGTGCGCCGAATCCGCGCTGGTGATTCGCAACCGGATCGGGACTCCGGCAGGCACGGTTACGCAGGCAGGCACAAAGACATATTTCTCCGCGATCATATGGATGGTCACCGGGCCATCCGCTGCACGAGCCGCTCCCAGATTGCTCTCGATGAATTCGCCGTGCAGATGCAGAGTTGCGAGATCTACGCGGTCGCGCCGATCAAGAATATGCGCAGCTTGCAGAGTGCTGGAAAACCGCAGGGTTCCATACACAAGCGAAAAGATTACGACGACAAGAGCAGCGCGAAAGTTTTCTGTGTGCATACTGGAAAATCCGAGCGCCCGCTGAGCCGGCGCCATTAGGAATGAATCATTGAACCCACGCCTCTGCCTGACGCCGCCAACAGGGGGTGGACGCGGGTCAGCACCCGGCCGGCATTATCACCGCGAAGCCGGCGGCGGACGGACTTCGCGCCATCACGCGAAGTCCAGCTCCACTTCGTCAATGTAGCACCAGCCCCAAGTCTCGCCCGGCTCGTTTGATTTCATGATGGGGTGTTTGGTGGAATGGAAATGTTTGGTGGCATGTTTATTTTTGGACGAGTCGCAGCAGCCGACGTGGCCGCATTCCAGACACAGCCGCAGGTGAACCCAAGTGTCGCCCATTTTCAAACATTCCTCGCAGCCATTCGTATGCGGCTTCACCGGACGAATTTGGTTGAGGTGCGTACAAGCTGGCATTTGCGTGCCTCCTTCGAGAATGGGCCGGATAGCAGCAGCGCTTACGATCCGGACGCGGCTGCTTTGGCGATATCCGCACGAACCAGCGGCACGTCCACCAGATGTTCGGCAAGGAACCACACCTGCAGTTCGTTCGTGCGGATCACCTGGCTCACCAGCAGGTCGTTGGTGCCGTCGTCACCCGCTTGCGCGGCTTGCTTGGCCACGGTGCGGGCTTCCTTCAAAATAATTTCGTGGGCTTCGAGCATACGGGAAATTTGCACGGGGGCTTCTTCGCGGCCGCGCGGCGGACGAGGAATGAAGGTGGTCTCAGCGACATCGGGCGCCATGGCGATGCTGATGCCGCCCAGAAGTTGGATGCGCTCGGCGATGGCGTCCACGAGTTCCGATTGCTCTTCGAAATGTTTGTCGAAGAGCAGATGCAGTTGATAGAAGGTGTGTCCGGCGACCTGCCAATGATGCTTTTTGTAGAGGTCGCGCAGCGTGATGGTATCCGCGAGAATCTGATTCAGCAGTTCGACGCTGGTGGCGCAAGCCTGCTGATCGAGAGCGATCGGCAACTTGGCAATCTTGCCGTAGGGCTGAATTTCGTGAGCGTGCTGGTGCAGTATGGGCCGGGCGCGTTCTGAACCTTCCTGTAATTGGCTGGCCGGTGGGTTTTTGTGGTCGGTCTTGTTCTTCATATTTAATTCTCCTTTCTTTTCGATTCGTTTGCCGCATAAGTCTGGAACCTTGGATGATTCTGATAGCCAATCCGCTGCAAAGCGGATTCACCGGAAGGTATGTGCCGACGCGGCCCCTCCTCAGTGGGAATCAGAAGGGTCAGGTCAACCTACGACAGCGCGTTGTGCAGGAACGCCAAGGTGCGCTTCCATGCATCGGCGGCGGCTTCCGGGCGATATCCGCCGGTGTTGTTCGGGTTCTCGAACGCGTGGCCCGCTCCCGGATAAATTTTCACGTCAATGCGGCGGTTCAATCCCTTCATGGTTTTTTCGAACGCCTGAACGTCCGCGGGCGTGATGCCTTTGTCGTCCGCGCCAAAATTCCCCAGGACCGCCGCGCCGATCTGCTGGATGTCATTCGGATCGGTGGGGAGCGCGCCGTAATTCACCACGACGGCGGCGAGGCGCGGCTGATGGATCGCGAGTTGCAGCGCAAGGCCGCCGCCCATGCACCAGCCAACCGTGCCGATGCGGCCGGGCTTCACATCCTTTCGCGCCGCCAAATAATCGTAGGCGGCCTGCATGTCGCGGATACCGCGGTCTTGCGGCAAGCCGCGCATCAGCTCATGGGCTTGCGAGGGGTCCGCAGCGACCTTGCCGCGGTAGAGATCGACGGCGAGGGCCACATAACCCTGCGCAGCGAGCTTTTCGGTCTGTTCCTTCACCCAATCGTTCAATCCCCACCATTCGTGGATCACGATTATGCCGGGATATGTGCCGGGCTTGTCCGGCACGGCGAGAAACCCGCTGACAGTTTCTTTGCCGCTGGGAAATTCCACAGTTTGCGTTTTCGCTGTTTGCGCGCGAACCACCAGAGCGGCGGCGATCAAGACGAAAGCGGCGAGCGCAGAGATGAGCTTAACGGAACGGTTCATGCTGAGGTGCCTCCCCTAAGAGCAAACGGCTTATTGTAAGCCTGCGGGCGAGTCCGCGCCATCTGCTATCGAGTCCGCGCCGGCCTCGCGCCGATCTTCTGATGAGTTCCCGCCGCACCTAGGCGAGCCCTAGCGCGTGACGCGCTTTCCTACGTCATTACCAGAACCCCAAAATCGTCGACCCGGAAGGGCGGGGCTTCAGTTCATCCTGAGATCCTGGCAGTGCCAGGATGGAAGGGCTCCGCCGCAAAGCCGCGAAAGGGAGGGGCTTTGGTCCCTGCAGCCGCGCTCCCGGATCGCAGCACGATATTTATGAGACGGCTTGCCGCGCTTATGGCGCTATGCGTTCTACCTGAACAGCGGTGCCGTACGCAAGAACTTCGGTGACGCCCTGCATCACTTCGGTGGCGTCGTAACGCATGCCGATCACCGCGTTCGCCCCGTGCTGACTGGCGTGCTCCATCATTAATTCCAGCGATTCCTCGCGCGTCTTCTCGCACATTTCCTCGAAGAGAGTGATATTGCCGCCCACCAGAGTTTCCAGTGAAGCGCCGATCGTGCCTAGAATGCTGCGCGAGCGCACCGTAACGCCGCGCACCAGCCCGTAGCTTTTCACCACGCGATATCCCGGCAAATCGAATGCCGTCGTAACCATACTTGGATTCACGCTAACGCCCATGGATTCCTCTATTCACTGCGGTGCTGCTGCCGCCGCCCGCACGGCGCAGGATAACACAACGAAAATCGCGAGAGCGCGCCGCCACCGAAGCTAGGTATAGCGGAGCCAGCGCACCAATTCAACCAGAGACGGGCGCTTGCCATACATCAGGACGCCGACGCGATAAATTTTCGCAGAGGCGTACATGACGGCGACGGTAGTGAGAACCAAAAGTGTAAGGGAAAGCGCAATCTGCCAAGTGGGCGGCGTCTGCAGCGAAATGCGCAGCGACATCAACACCGGCGCGAAGAACGGAATCTCGGAAAGAATCACGGCGGTGCGGGACGTAGGGTCGTTGAGGATCACACCGTAGATAATCATGCAGAATACGAGCGGCGCCATGGCCAGCCATTGCAATTGCTGCGCGTCCTGTTCGTTGGAGCAGGCGGAGCCGATGGCGGCAAACATCGAAGCGTACATGAAATATCCTCCGACGAAAAAGACGCAGGCATAGAGCACCAGCGAAATGGGCACATGGACTCCGGCGAGAGGTGAGTTACGCGTCATGCCCAGCGAGGCCAGAACGCCGAAGGAAAAGAGCAGCGCGGTGGAAGTCATCCAGATCGCAAACTGGGTGAAGGCCACCGCAGCCACGCCGAGAATTTTTCCCGCCAGTAGCTCGAAGGGACGCACCGAAGAAATTAAGACTTCCATCGTGCGCGTGGTCTTTTCCTCGATCACCGAGCGCATGGTGATGATTCCATACATCAGCAGGGCCGTGTAGAGCAGCACCACCAGTGCGATGGCAACGGCAATACCCTGGCCCTTCTCGACGGATTCACCGGCCTCGCTGACTTTCAGGAGCTTGAGCTCGGCGCTCTTGAGGACAGTTTGAATATCATTGAAATGCACGCCGCGACGGTCGAGGCGGCTGGATATCACGGCCTGGTCCACGGCGCCAGAGAGCGGGCCGACGAGCCCGAAGTTGTCGGGATTGCGCATGTGCAGTTCGAACGGCTGGTCGAGGTCTGGCGGGATCAAAAGGTAGGCGTCGAGCTTTTCGCCGTTGATGCGCGTGCGGAGGTCCTGCTGAAGGTCGTCGAGCGACGCAGGGCGCGACACGATTTGCTCGACGGTGAATTGAGGCTGGCCGTCGGCGAGCTTGCCATCGAGGCCGTGGACAATCGCCGGGGCGAGCTGGCCGGAATTGTCAACGATAACGATGCGCAGGCTCTGCGTGGCCGTGTGGCCCACCAGGAACACAACCAGCAAAACCGAGCCCAGGCCAATCAGGGGCACGATAATTGTGCCGATGATGAAGCCCTTGGTCCTGACGCGCGTAAGGTATTCGCGCTTGATGATGAGCAGGATTTTACGCACGAGTCGTCCTATCAATGAAGATTTCGCTCAGCGAGGGTTCGCAGCTCGAACCGCGTAATGTGCGCGTCCGAAAGCACCGCAGCCTTCAAGATTTCCTGCGACTCGGTGCCGGGCTTCAGCTTGGCCTCGACGCCGCTGATGAGCCGGGTGATCTGGCCGATCCCCGGGTGATTCAAGAAACCGTCGCCGCCGGTGAATTCGATGTGCAGCGTATTCTTGCCGTAGGACTGCTTGATGGCGCGCAACTCGCCATCGAGTACGTTCCGGCCCTTGTCAATCAGGCAGATGGCATCGCAGAGGCGCTCGACTTGCTCCATGCGATGGGTGGAGAGGACGATGGTCGAACCCTGACTGCGCATTTCGAGCATGATCTCCTGAATCGTGGCGGCGTTCACAGGGTCGAGGCCGGAGAACGGCTCGTCGAGAATCACCACGGGCGGGCGGTGAATCACCGAGGTTATGAACTGCACTTTTTGCTGCATGCCTTTGGAGAGGTCAATCAGCTTTTTGTCCGACCACTCGGAGAGGCCCAGACGGTCGAGCCATGCCTTGGCGCGGCGGCGGGCTTCGGCTTGGGTCAATCCGTGAAGCGCGGCAAGGAAGACGATGATCTCCAGGACCTTCATGCGCGGGTAGAGACCGCGCTCCTCCGGGAGGTATCCGATCTTGTCGCGGGTGGTGTCGGTGACCAGTTCGCCGAGGACGCGGATTGAGCCTGAGTCCGGAACCAGGATGTTCATGATCATTCGAATCGTAGTGGTTTTTCCGGCTCCGTTGGGGCCGAGCAGACCGAGCACGGCACCGGAGCGGACCTTCAGGCTGACCGCGTTGACTGCCGTGACGGCGTCATAGGATTTGGTGACGTTCTCGAGAACGATGGCATCCATGGAATTGGCGGCAGTCACCCCTAATACGCGGCGAGAGTCCGAAATATATCAAACTTCATGCGCGGCCGAAGCGGATAAACACTTTGCGAAAAAATGAACGGGGCCGAAGTGTTGACTTTGTAGCGGCCAGCTTTAGCTGGGCGCCTTTGACTTCGCTGTTCTGAATCGCCTGACTGGGCGATTCACTCTGAGATCCCGCGGTGCGGGATCGAAGGGTTAGCGGCGTCCGCCGCTGCGTCCGCCATCGGTGATGCGGCGATCACCGATGGCGGTCTGAAGTCTCCCGCTACCAAGGCCTCGCGCCCGTTTTCCGCAAACAGCTCGCTCTCCGTAATGCTACGAATATCGCTGAAGCAACGAATGTGTTAGCGTCAGTCGGGGCACGATTCAAGCCCCCCCAAGGACGCAATATGCTCGAGGCGGCGCGACTTCAGACCTCCGTTCCCGCGTGGCAACGCCTGCACTCACCGCAGCGCGCCGCGAACCACTCATCACTCATCACTGCCTCAATCGATCCCTACCGAAACATGATCGAAAGTCATCGCAAATCATTGAAAACAGTCACCAGCGACCCAAATCAATCGCTCGTTTTTGTCGTGATTTTCTCGATTGCGCGGGCAGGTGGTCGACCGTTTCGCCTCAGCCAGCACTCAGCTGCGAGCCGGCCCCGATCTCATCTCTGACTACTGGTCACTCGCCATCGTCTCTTTCTAATCGACAATCTTCGGAATTAGAACGCACCCTAACTCATACAAAACAATCGGCGACACTCTGCTCGAATCGCAAAAAAATGCAAGGTTGGCGCGAGCCGCATGATAACATGGGGGTGCGTTTGTTGCTCCTGGATACCCCTTCTGGAACGGCCTGCACGGGATTCGATCAGGGATGCAAAGACCGCGCTCGTAAACCTTTTTTGGCAGTCATCCAATGACGAAGAGCATTCGTAATATCGCTATTATTGCGCACGTGGACCACGGCAAAACCACGCTGGTGGATGCCATGTTGCGGCAAAGTGGAATTTTCCGCGCCAACCAGGAACTGGTGGAGCGCGTGATGGATTCGAACGATCTGGAGCGCGAGCGCGGCATCACCATTCTCGCCAAGAATACCGAGATCGAATACCAAGGCACCAAGATCAACATCGTGGATACGCCGGGCCACAGCGATTTCGGCGGCGAAGTGGAACGCGCGCTGCGCATGGTGGATGGCGTGCTCGTTCTGGTGGATGCCAGCGAAGGCCCGCTGCCGCAGACGCGCTACGTGTTGCAGAAGGCGCTCGCTGCGAAACTGCCTCCGATCATGGTGCTTAATAAGATTGACCGCCCGGACGCGCGTGCTGCCGCCGTGCTGGATGAAATCTACGACCTCTTCATTGACCTTGATGCCACCGAAGACCAGCTCGATTTTCCGGTGATCTATACCAACGCGAAATTGGGCGTGGCTCATCTGAAAGTGGGCGACGATTCGACGACTTTGCAGCCGCTCTTTGAACAGATTGTGAAATCCATCCCGCCGCCGTCGGGCGATCCCGCCGCCGCGCTGCAGATTCAGGTGACCAACCTGGATTACAGTGACTTTCTTGGCCGCGTGGCGATTGCTCGCGTTTTTGGCGGAACTTTGGTGCGCGGCACCGAAGTGGGGATCGTCAAGCTGGATGGAAAAATTCAGCCCACGAAAATTACCAAGCTCTTTACATTTCGCGGGTTGGAACGCGATGAGGCCGAGCAGGTGATGGCGGGAGATATCGTCGCGATCGCTGGCGTCGAAGGCATTCAAATCGGCGAGACCATCACGGACTTGGCCAATCCTGCGCCTCTGGAACCGCTCACTATTGATGAACCCACACTGACGATGGTGTTTACGATCAATACGTCTCCCTTCGCCGGTCGCGAAGGGCAATACGTGACGTCCCGTGACCTGCGTGCGCGCCTTGAAAAGGAATTGCTGACCAACGTTTCGCTGCGCGTGGAGGACACCGGGGCGACCGACGCTTTTCGCGTGCTGGGCCGCGGCGAATTGCAACTGGCGATTCTGATCGAGACCATGCGCCGTGAAGGCTACGAGTTGATGGTGGGTAAGCCCGAAATCGTAGTGCGCACGGAAAACGGCCGGCGGCTCGAGCCACTGGAATTGCTGATCGTGGACTGCCCCGAAAATTTCATCGGCATCGTGATGGAATTGCTGGGCAACCGCCGCGGCGAAATGAAAAAAATGGTGAACCACAATTCCGGCCGCGTGCGTATGGAATTCAGCATCCCTTCGCGCGGGCTGATCGGACTGCGCAGCCAATTGATGACCGATACGCGCGGCACCGCGTTGATCCATTCATTGCTCGAAGGCTGGACGGAATATGCCGGCGACATGGCCATGCGCCTTACCGGCGCGCTGGTATCCGATCGCAGCGGGGTTTCGACCGCTTACGCCATCTGGGGCATTCAAGAACGCGGCGAAATGTTCGTGGGACCGGCGATTGAAGTGTATGAAGGAATGATCCTCGGCGAGAACGCGCGCGAAGACGACATGAACGTGAACGTCACCAAGGAAAAAAAGCAGACCAACATGCGCTCTTCTTCGGCCGACGAAGCCATCCGCCTGATTCCGCCGCGCGACATGACGCTGGAAAAAGCCATCGAGTTCATTGCCGACGACGAATTTGTCGAGGTCACGCCGAAATCCATTCGCCTGCGCAAGAAAGTGCTCGACGCCAAGAAGCGCCCCAAGCGCTGGCAGGAAATCCGCGCCAGCACGGAGTCCGCCTAGATTTGGTCCAAAAGGCCAAAATCGCGCGATTTTGCAGGGGAGTCAATCTGTCCGATAGCGGGACGAGCGATTCCCATGAGCGGGCAAAACGGCCTTACTCCGCGCTTGCAATGCACCTCTAAACAGCACAATATAAATAACTTATATGAGATGTAGCACCGGAATCTGATTTGCGATGTATATATGCGAGGGTGGTATCCGTGGACATCGTTCGCCCAGAGATTAAACACAAGAAGAAGATGCGGCGCATCGGCTACATCGCAGCTGCGGTGGTGCTGATTCCGCTGATGACCTACGCGCTTTCGCGGCTGAAGCCGGCAGCGCCCAGTGTCGATTCTGGCACCGTGTGGACCGGCACCGTGAAGCGCGGCCCGATGCTCCGCGACGTTCGCGGCCTGGGAACCCTGGTGCCGGAAACCATCCGGCTGATTCCTGCAGTGACCGACGGGCAGGTCCAGACGCGCTACCTTCTCCCGGGCACTCCCGTCAAAGCGAACACTGTGATTTTTGACTTGGTCAATCCTCAGTTACAACAAGAGACGCTGGACGCTGAATATCAGTTGAAAGGCGCGCAAGCAGCCTACGAGCAGACCAAGGCGCAGCTGCAAAACCAGCTGATGGACAAGCGCACTTTGGCCGCGAGCGTTTCTTCGCAATATCGCACCGCAGAAATGGTGAGGCAGACCAAGGAAGAGTTGGGAGCGAACGGGCTGGCCCCGCAACTGGACGTTAAAACCGCGCAGGTGCAGGCGGAGGAATTGGCCAAGGAAAATGACCTCGCGCAAAAAGAAGTGGAGACATTCGATCAGTCCATCGCTTCGCAGCTCGCTGTGCAAGAAGCGACCGTAAATCAGAAGCGTGCGATGTACGAGCTGAAGAAATCGCAAATGGACCAGCTGCACATCCGGCCGGGAATTGATGGCATGTTGCAGGAACTGGACGTGGAAGTGGGCCAAAAAGTGACGATGGGCACGGTGCTGGCGCGCGTGGCGCAGCCCACACACTTGAAGGCGCAACTGAAGATTGCCGAGACCCAGGCAAAAGATATTCTGATCGGCCAGAAGGCCTCCGTGGATACGCACAACGGCATAATTCCGGGCCACGTTACGCGCATTGATCCCGCGGTTGTAAACGGAACGGTTACCGTGGACGTGGGTCTCGATGGCCCCTTGCCGACGGGTGCGCGGCCGGATTTGAGCGTGGAAGGAACCGTGGAAATCGAGCGGCTCGCAGATGTGCTGTTCGTCGAACGTCCGGTGCACGGCGAAGCCAACAGCACCGTGGGAATTTTCAAGGTGGTGGACGACGGCAAGGAAGCCACGCGCGTGCAGGTGCAATTGGGCCGCACGTCGGTGAACACGGTGGAAATCGTGAAGGGGTTGGAGATCGGCGACAAAGTGATCCTTTCCGACATGTCTGCTTGGGACAATTACGATCGCGTGCAATTGAAGTAGCTTTTGCTGCAATGCAGGGAACTTTTTTGGGCGCCAGACTCGTACCTACTCTTGGGATTGAGATTCGAAGGAGCGCAGAATGACTACGACGGAACAAGGGCTGATTCGCCTCGATGGCGTGACCAAAGTTTTCTACACCGATGAAGTGGAGACGCACGCGCTGAGCGGCGTCCATCTGGAAATCAAGAATGGAGAGTTTCTCTCCATCGCTGGACCTTCCGGCTGCGGAAAATCCACGCTGCTTTCGATTCTGGGCCTGCTGGATTCGCCCACCGAAGGCAACTACTGGATCAATACGCAGGCGGTGGCGAATCTATCGCTGTCGGATCGCACGCGCATTCGCAACCGCGAGATCGGCTTCATCTTTCAGGCGTTCAACCTGATTGGTGATCTCACGGTGTACGAGAACGTGGAGCTGCCGCTCACCTACCGCAGCATGGCCGCGGCGGAGCGCAAGAAGCGCGTGCAGGAAGTGCTGGAGCGCGTGGGCATGGCGCACCGCATGAAGCATTACCCGTCGCAACTCTCCGGCGGTCAGCAACAGCGCGTCGCCGTCGCGCGCGCACTGGTGGGCTCGCCCTCGATCCTGCTGGCGGACGAACCGACCGGAAACTTGGACTCCAAGAACAGCGAAGCGGTGGTGGACTTGCTTCGCCAATTGCACCGCGAAGGCGCCACGATCTGCATGGTGACGCACGACCCGCGCTATGCCAGCATCGCGGACCGCACGATTCACCTGTTCGACGGCCGCATCGTCGAAGAAACTCTGGGCACGCGCACCGCGAGCGTCTAGACGGATTCTGAAAACCTGACCGTTACAGCGTCTAAAAAAGGCTTTGCGACGCAGCGGGACGTGTGTGTCTGGAGGCATTCAGAAATGGAAAACCTGATTCAAGACCTTAAATACGCTGCGCGCGTGCTGCTAAAGAGCCCGGGCTTTGTACTGATCGCGGTGCTGACGTTGGCGCTGGGAATCGGCGCAAACACCGCGCTTTTTTCCGTAGTTAATGGCGTGCTGCTGCGGCCTTTGCCTTTTCCGCGGCCCAACGAATTGGTCGTCCTCTCCGAAAAGACCGCGAACTTCGACAGCTCGTCCATCTCTTATCCCAATTTTCTGGATTGGCAGCGCAGCAATTCCAGTTTTGCATCGCTGGCGGCCTATCGCAGCGATGATTTCAGCATCACCGGCAGCGGCGAAGCGGAGCGCGTGCGCGTCGGCATGATTTCCGCCGGCTTCTTCGAAATTCTGGGTGTGAGTCCGGCGCGCGGCCGCCTGTTCACCGCCGACGAGGATCACCTCAGCGCCGCGCCTGTGGTTGTGATCAGCGCGGGTCTGTGGCAGCGCAAATTCGGCTCCGCGCCGGACATCGTTGGAAAGAGAATCACCATGAATGGCGACGGCTACACGGTGATAGGCGTGGTGCCCGTGAGCTTTCAGCTGGAATCCACGAATTTTGGCATCAAGGACGTTTTTGTTCCCATCGGCGAAAACAAGGATCCGCTGTTCCACGACCGTGACGTGCATGAAGGTATGCGCGCGCTCGGCCGCTTGAAACCAGGCGTAACGCTGGCGGCGGCGCAAGCGGAAATGGATCAAATCGCGAACAATCTCGCGCTGGCGTATCCCGATGCGGACAAGGGCGCGGGCATCAGCCTGGTGCCACTGAAGAAGGACATCGTTGGCGATGTGCAGCCGTTTTTGTGGGTATTGCTTGGGGCGGTGGGATTTGTATTGCTGATCGCGTGTGTGAATGTAGCGAACCTGCAACTGGCCCGCGCTACGGCGCGTTCGCGAGAATTCGCGATTCGCGCGGCTTTGGGCGCGAGCCGGTCGCGCGTCATTCGGCAATTGCTTACGGAAAGCGTTGTGCTCGGGCTGGCGGGCGGCACGCTGGGCTTGTTGCTGGCGGCTTGGGGAACACAAGCGGCGCTCAAAGCTCTGCCGGAAACTTTGCCACGAGCCCAGGACGTCGGAGTGGACGGACGCGTTCTCATCTTCACACTCGTCGCGTCGGTTGTGGCGGGAGTTCTGTTTGGTTTGGCGCCGGCGCTGAAGATAGCGCGGCCGAACCTGCAGGAAACGTTTAAAGAAAGCGGCCGCGGAGCCAGCGGCACACGGCACCGGGCGCAGGGCGTCTTCGTGGTGGTCGAAATGGCAATGGCGCTGGTGCTGCTGATCGGCGCGGGACTGATGATTCGCAGCCTGCTGGACCTTTGGAATGTGAATCCGGGATTCAATCCTCAGGGAGTCTTGACGTTCGCGGTGTCGCTCTCGCCTTCTCTGGGCGCGAATGCGACCACCAGCCGAAATGCGATCCGCGAGATGGATGAAAGATTGCAGCGAATTCCCGGCGTAGAAGCGGTCTCCTCCACGGGCGGGGCGTTACCCATGACTGGTGATAACGAATTTCCTTTTTGGCTTGGTGGCCAGCCCAAGCCTGCGAACCAGAGTGATATGAAGCAGTCTCTGTTTTATCTGGCCGAACCCGATTACTTGAGCGCGATGGGAATTCCACTGCACCGCGGCCGCTTTTTCACCCAAAACGACAACGAGCATTCGCCGCCGGTGATCGTGATTGATGAAAGTTTTGCGCGTGAATATTTTCCGAATGAGGACCCCATCGGCAAGAGGATCAACATAGGCATCATCAACAGCGAACCGGAAATTATCGGCGTTGTCGGTCACGTGAAGCACTGGGGCCTGGACACGGATGGCGACGCGAAACATCCGATCCTCGCGCAAGCCTACATGCCTTTCATGCAGATCCCCGACCAATTCTGGAATGGGCCGCCGCAGTCGGAGGTCGTGGTGCGGAGCAAGGGCTCGCCGGCTAGTATGGCTCCGGCGATTCGCGAGGCCGTTGAGAAACTGAATGCTGAGAACGTGATGTACGAAACAAAGCCGCTGGATCAAATCGTGGCGGATTCGCTGGCGGCTCGGCGATTCTCCATGATTTTGCTCGGTGTGTTTGCAGCGCTGGCGCTGCTGCTCTCCAGCATCGGCATTTACGGTGTGATTTCGTATGTGGTGGGCCAGCGCACACACGAAATTGGCATTCGGATGGCGCTGGGCGCGCAGCGCAGCCACGTTTTGCGGCTGATGTTGGGAGAAGGAATGAAAATGGCGCTGGTGGGCGTCGCCATCGGCATCGCCGCCGCGCTCGGCTTGACGCAATTGATGACGAAAATGCTCTTCGGCGTGAGCGCTGCGGATCCGATTACGTTTTGCGCCGTGGCCTTCATTTTAACGAGTGTCGCACTCACGGCCTGTTACATTCCGGCGCGGCGCGCGATGCGCGTGGATCCGATGGTGGCGCTCAGATACGAGTGATGCGTGAGGAGTAACAACGCGCCTCTTGCTCATCGCTCGCCACTTATCACTCATCGCTTCCTTAGGGGGCTTTCGTGGGAGCATTACTCCAGGATCTTCGCTACGGCGTTCGAACGCTGGCCAAGAATCCGGGTTTCACGGTTGTGGTGGTCTTGACGCTCGCGCTGGGAATCGCAGCGAACACAGCGATCTTCAGCGTCGTGGATGCCGTGCTGCTCCGTCCTGTTCCGTATCCAGAGTCCGATCGCCTTTTCACGGTCTATCAGACGCTGCCGCAAGATCCTGCGCAGAACACGGGCGTTTCCTATCCAAATTATCTCGACTGGACACGGCAGAACCAAGTGTTCGACTCCATTGCGGCAGTTCGCGGCAATGTGCTGGCGCTGAGCGGGCAGGGTGAGCCAACTTACATTCAGACTGGCTCGGTGACGTCGAACTATTTCGAGGTGTTGCGCGTAAAACCTTTGCTTGGCCGGACTCTGCAGTTGTCCGATGATGCACTCGATGCAAATCCCGTGGTGGTGATGAGCGAATCGTTGTGGCGCGCGCGGTTCGGCGCCGATACCGCGATCGTGGGAAGCGCCATAACCCTCGACCAGCATCCGATCACCGTTGTGGGAATCGTGCCCGCCTACTTCCATCCGTCCGCGCCGGATGCCGCAGCGCAGCTTTGGGTGCCGCTGCGGCAGGACGGCGTATTTTCAGACATGCGCGGACGCCGCGGTGGCCACTATCTGTCGGCGCTGGGAAGGTTGAAGCCCGACGTGACGGGCGCGCAAGCGCAGAGTGAAATGGCGGCGATCGAGCAGCGCCTCGCCGAGCAATACCCCAACGAAAATAAAGGCTGGGGAATCCGCATCGTTTCTTTGCAGGCGGACATGGCGGGCAACGTGCGCACCGCATTGCTTGTGCTTTTGGGCGCCGTTGGATTTGTGTTCTTGATTGCTTGCGCCAATGTGGCGAGCTTGCAACTGGCGCGCGCGGCTTCGCGGCGAAAAGAAATTGCGATTCGAGTGGCGCTAGGTGCCGGACGGCAGCGGCTGTTGCGGCAATTTCTAACCGAGTCGGTGCTGTTGAGTGTCATCGGCGGCGCAGTGGGATTGCTGCTGGCCTATGAAGCGCTGCAGGGATTGATCGCGTGGCTCCCTGCGGATCTGCCGCGCATTTCAGAAATTCACGTGGACGCGCGCGTGCTCGCGTTTGGTTTGGTGTTGTCCGTGCTTTCGGGAGTGATATTCGGATTGGCGCCGGCGTGGCACGGCACGGAATCGCGATTGGCTGAAGCGCTGGAAGGCGCGCGCGGAGCGGGAGAGGAAAGATCGAGTCACCGCGCGCGCAATGCATTCGTCGTCGCGGAGACGGCGCTGGCCATCGTGCTGCTCATCGGTTCGGGTTTGTTGATCCGCAGCTTCGCTCGTTTGCAGCGGGTGAACGTGGGATTCAATCCCGCGCAGTTGCTCATCGCGCAGATCGGCCTGCCGCGCGCGCAGTATGCGAATCCGGAGCAATGGATTTCTTTCTATAAGCAGACGCTCGAACGCCTGAACGCACTGCCGGGTGCGCAGGAGGCGGCCGTGGCGGTGCCTTTGCCGCTGAGCGATTCCTACATCAACCTGGCTTTTGAGATCGAAGGCCGGCCACCGCACTCGAATAGCGATTCGCCCACGGCGGATTTTGTGGCCATCAGCCCGAATTATTTCCACGTGATGCAAGTTCCGCTGCTGCGCGGCCGGGAATTCAGCGATGCAGATTCGGAAAGTGGAGCGAAGGTGTGCGCGATCTCGTCGAACCTGGCGCAGCAACTGTTTCCCAATGAGAACGCGCTGGGCCAGCGAATTCTTATCGGTTATCCGGCGAGCAGCGCGCGAGAAATCGTGGGCATTGTGGGCGACGTGAAGGACAGCGATCTTGCGGCGCGCCAATCGGCGCAGATTTATGTGCCGTTTGTGCAGAATCCGTTCTGGGCGGCGGATATTGCCGTGCGTTCGCATGGGAATCCGAGCGCGCTGGGCGGCGCGCTGCGCGCACAGATTCGCGAGATTGATTCCGCGCTGCCTGTTGCTGAGGTGCGGCCGATGGCGGAAGTCATCGGCCGCTCCGTCGCGCAGCCAAGATTTCGCACCGCGCTGCTGAGCCTGTTCGGAGCTGCGGCGCTTCTGCTGGCGGCCATCGGGATTTACGGTGTGCTGGCGTACACCGTCGCGCAACAGACCCGCGAGATCGGAATTCGCATGGCTTTGGGAGCGAATCCAGCGAGTGTGATGCGGCTGGTGCTGGCGCGCGGTTTGCGGCTGGCCGGAGCGGGCACGCTAATCGGCGTGCTGGCCGCGCTCGTATTGACGCAATTGCTGAATAGCCTGCTTTTTGGCGTCAGCGCAACCGATCCGCTTACGTTCGCTGCGGTGGCGGGGTTGCTGCTCGGTGTCGCGTTACTTGCGTGCTATGTGCCGGCGCGCAGAGCGATGCGCGTGGATCCGATGGTGGCGCTGAGATACGAGTGAGGAGTGAGCAGTGATGAGTGACAAGTGATATGGGTGACGAGTAACGGCGAGAATCTCGCTCATCACTCGTAACTTATCACTTCTTTAGGAGTTGTAAATGGACAACCTGCTGCAAGACATTCGCTTCGGACTGCGAACGCTCGGGAAAAATCCGGGATTTACGATCGTTGCGATCCTGACTCTGGCGCTCGGCATTGGCGCGAATGCGGCGATTTTTTCGCTCACGGATCAGGTTCTGCTGCGCTTGCTCCCTGTCGAACGCCCGCGCGAGCTCGTGGTCCTCACCTCACCGGGAGTAAACCACGGGCGCGTCTGGAGCGACATCGAGGGCGGCCCGTCGTTCTCCTATCCAATGTACAAAGATCTGCGCGATCGCAACGAGGTCTTTGCGGGCCTGCTGGCTAGCTTTTACGTGCAAGTGAATGTGGCCGGGCAGGGACAATCCCAGCTTACGGACGGCGTACTTGTCAGTGGAAACTATTTTCAAGTTCTGGGTGTGCGGCCCTTTCTCGGGCGGGTTCTCACTGCGCAAGACGAAACGGCGCCGGGCGCGAATCTTGTGACGGTGCTGAGCTACGGATACTGGACGCGTCACTTCGGCAGCGACCCAAACATCTTAAACAAGCAACTTGCCGTCAACGGGAATTCCCTCACGGTTGTGGGCGTCGCTCGTCCCGGCTTTACGGGCGTACAAGTCGGTTTAATTCCCGACGTGTTTATCCCCATAACAATGAAGGCGCAGATGACTCCGAATTGGGACGGGCTCGCGGATCGCAACGACCATTGGGTGACGATGCTGGGCCGGCTGAAGCCGGGAATTTCCGCAAACAAGGCGCAAGCCGGGCTCGCTCCCCTGTATCGCGCGCTTATGGAAGGCGACGCGACCGCTCTGAAGCCTTCGCCGCGAAACCGCGAGGAATTCGTGAATCGCAAGCTGGTCCTCGACACGGGATCTCATGGCCGGCCAATCCTGCAACACGACACCAAACAGCCGCTGCTCGTACTGATGGCGATGGTGGGGCTGGTGCTGTTGATTGCGTGCGCCAACCTGGCCGGGCTGTTGATCGCGCGCGGAGAAGGGCGGCAGCGCGAAATCGCATTGCGTCTGGCGCTAGGCGCAGGCCGCTTGCGGCTGGTGCGCCAATTGATGACGGAAAGTTTAATTCTCGCGCTGACGGGCGGGGTCGCGGGCCTGGCGTTGGCTTCGTGGACGCTCAGCGTGATCGTTAATTCGATTCCGGAGAACGACGGCGCTTCGGGGCTGACGGCTCAGCTCGATTATCGCGTGCTGATTTTCGCCTGCGTGGTTTCGCTGGTTACGGGCGTGTTGTTTGGACTGGCTCCGGCAATTCGCGCCACCCACACCGATTTGCAGAGCGTGTTGAAAGATCAGGGAGTGAACGTATCGGGCGGAAAAGCCAATGTGCGGGTGCGAAAATCCTTGATGGTGTCGCAAATTGCGTTGACGGCGGTACTGCTCGCCGCCGCCGGTCTGTTCGCGCACAGTTTGTTGAACCTTAAGACGCAGGACCTGGGCGTTCGTCCGGACCACGTGCTGGAATTTTCGATTTCGCCGGAATTGAACCGCTATACCCCGCCCCAGACAATCGCGCTCACCGACCGCATTCGCAAGAGCATGGAAACGCTGCCGGGCGTGCGCTCGGTGAGCACGTCCGAAATACCGATGCTCGCGGATAGCAATTCATCGTCGAACATTACCGTCCAGGGCTACAACGCGCAGGAAGATGAAGACATGGACGTCGCCCAGAACTGGGTGGGCCCGAACTTCCTGGCCACCATGGGAATTCCGCTGCTGAACGGGCGGGAATTCTCGGAGGTCGATACCGGCACGTCGCCGAAAGTTGCAATCATCAACGAAGCGATGGCGCGCCGCTACTTCGCAGGACGCGATCCCATAGGACTGCACTTCGGATTCGGCGGCGGGAAGGACGCCAAGCTCGACACGGAAATCATAGGGATCGTGAAGGACAGCAAGAACGTTGACGTGAAGAAGGCGACTCGGCCATTCGTCTTCCTCCCGTATTCGCAGAGCGAGCATTTCGGAAATGCGACATTTTACGCGCGCACGAGTCAGGATCCCGTCGCGCTGACCGCCAGCGTACGCAACCTGATGCAAGGGTTCGACAGCAATCTGCCCGTGTACGGCGTAAAAACTTTGACGGCGCAGGTGGACGAACTCATGTTTACCGACCGCCTTGTGACCATCTTCTCGCTTTGCCTCGGCTTGCTTGCAGCGCTGCTCGCGACGGTCGGTTTGTACGGCGTGATGGCCTATGTGGTGGCGCGGCGTACACGCGAGATCGGGATTCGCATGGCGCTGGGAGCCACGCAAAGAAATGTTGCCTGGATGATTTTACGCGAAATCAGCGGGATGTTGGCCACGGGCTTAGGCATAGGGCTTATCGCCGCATACGGAATCGGCAAACTCATCGAATCGCAGCTGTTCGGCGTGAAGGCCAGCGATCCGATCGTCTTCGTCATCGCTGCGGGATTGCTCGTGGCAGTCGCGCTATTGGCCGGGTGGTTGCCGTCCCGCAAAGCTGCGAACGTGGATCCCATGGTCGCGCTGCGCTACGAATGAGAGCGCGAGCTGGAACTTACACGGCTGAAATGACGTATCTGCGATGGAAGGCGCGGCCACCAGTACAGCAAGGAATGGTATTGAACTGCTCGGCGCCGCCTGAAGCGCTCTGGTTGAGCATCGCGCGCCGCCAATCACCGATCACTACTGACGAATCACGGAGCTCTAAATGGAAAGTCTACTGCAAGACATACGCTACGGCGCCCGCATGCTGATGAAAAATCCCGGCTTCCTGATTGTCGCGGTCATCACCTTGGCGCTAGGCATCGGCGCGAATACTGCGATCTTCAGCATGGTGGATGCTTTTCTGCTGCGGCCGCTCCCGGTGGCGGATCCAGCGCAAATCACGGTGCTGGCTTTTCAGCAGAAACATGGAAATTTCCAGACCCAATTTTCCATTGCGGATTATCGGGATATTCAAAATCAAACGACCGAAGTGTTCGCGGATGTTTTCGATTATCAATTCGGTTTGGATGGCCTGAGCGTGGACGGCAAAGCCGACCGCGTGATGACCAACTACGTCTCTGGAAATTATTTTTCCGCGTTGGGGATCAAGCCGGCGCTCGGCAGATTCATTCTGCCTGCGGAAGGCGCCGTGCCGGGCGCGGATCCTGTGATGGTCCTCGGCTATTCCTATTGGCAGACGCGCTTCGGCGGCGATCCGGGAATTGTCGGGCGCAAGGTTTCCGTGGACGGCCATCCGATAACCATCGTGGGCGTCGCGCCAAAGGGTTTTGTCGGCGTCTATCCGATTTTAAGTGTGCAGGGATATTTGCCGCTGGGAATGGCAATTATTGCCGGCAATCCTAGTGACTTCATGACCAACCGCCAGATCCGCAATGTTCCGATTCTCGCGCGGCTCCGGCCCGGCGTGAGCCTGCAACAGGCGCAGGCCGTCTTGGCCGTGGTATCCCAGAGGCTCGCTCAGGAATACCCCGATGTCCACAAAGATCTCAGCGTGCAAGCCTTTCCAGAACTTCGCGCGCGCCCGAATCCCGATCCCAATAACACGGTGCTCGCAGTGGGCGGCCTTTTCCTGGGTTTGGCCGTGATGGTGTTGCTGCTGGCGTGCGTCAACGTGGCCAATATTCTGCTCGTGCGCGCTACGGTGCGCGAACGCGAAATGGCGATTCGCGCCGCCTTGGGCGCCGCGCGAGTTCGCCTGATCCGGCAGTTACTTACCGAAAGCGTTTTGTTGGCGCTCTTGGGCGGCGTGGCGGGAGTTCTGCTTGGCTATTGGGGCAGCTCCGCGCTCGGCTCGATCAATGTTCAAACGGACCTTCCCGTTCATTTTGATTTTGGTTTTGACTGGCGCGTTTTTGGCTTCGCCACCGCGGCGGCATTGCTGACCGGAATTATCGTGGGCATCGTGCCGGCCGTGCGTGTTTCGCGCGGAAATTTGAGCGCGATTCTGCACGCAGGCGGGCGCGGCGTGGTGGGAGGGAAGAACCGGTTGCGCAGCACACTGGTGGTGGTGCAGGTGGCAGGTTCACTGATGCTGCTGATCATCGCCGGACTCTTCGCGCGCAGTCTCGCACAGGCGCAGCGCACCGATCTAGGCTTCAAACCCGATCACGTCCTGAACCTGATCATGGATCCGAACGAAATCGGTTACAACCAGGCGCAAACGCGTGATTTTTACAAGAATTTGTTGCAACGTGTCCGTGCGCTTCCTGGAGTGGTGTCCGCCTCGACCGCCAACGCTACTCCCATGGGCTACTACAACAATTCTGATTCGCTCACAATCGAGGGATACCAGCCGCCTCCCGGCCAGCCGCTTCCCTCCTCCCTGTACAACACGATTTCGACGGATTACTTCCAGACCATGGGAGTTCCCCTACTTCATGGGCGAACTTTCACGGAAGCGGACGATGAGAATGCGCAATACGTCGCGATCGTCAGCGAAGCGATGGCCAAAAATTACTGGCCTGATAAAGATCCCATCGGGCGGCAATTTCAAATGGCCTCGGATTCCAAACACTCGCTCATCGTCGTCGGCGTGACTGCGGACGTGCGCTACCGGGGTCTCACCGGTCCGTTTAGCGATATGTTCTACGTGCCGTTTTCGCAGCACCAAATTGGAAACTCGCTGCAAGTGCTACAGCTGCGCACCGCGGCGGCCCCGGAAACGATGATCCCGGGAATCGAGCGCGCCATCGAAACGCTCGCGCCGCAACTTCCGGTATTCGACGTGCAAACAATGTCTCAGGCTCTGAATACGCTGAACGGGTTGCTGTTCTACAAGATCGGCGCGCTGCTGGCGGCGCTGCTCGGGATGCTGGGACTGGTTTTGGCAATCGTCGGAGTTTACGGGGTGGTTTCCTACGCCGCCACGCAGAAAACGCACGAAATCGGCGTGCGCATGGCGCTGGGCGCCCAGCCCGCGGACATTCTGAAGATGGTTTTCCGCGAAGGACTGCTGATCGTCGGCATGGGCTTGGTCGTGGGCATCGCCGGCGCATTGGCTGCCGGAAAAGTGGTTGGCAGCTTTCTCACGGTGAGCGCTCGGGATCCCGTCACGTACATGAGTGTGACCGCCATACTCATGATCGTTGCGCTCAGCGCGTGTTTCATCCCAGCGCGACGCGCGATGCGCGTGGACCCGATGGTCGCGCTTCGATACGAGTAAGCAGTGACAGGTGACGAGTGATGAGAAACGGTGGGCCTTCCGCTCATCACTTGTCACTCGACAAGCATCACTTTTTTAGGGGGGCGTAATGGGAACGCTGCTGCAGGATCTGCGTTACGGAATCCGCATGCTGGCGAAAAGTCCGGGTTTCACTGCGCTCGCCGTCATCACGCTGGCGCTTGGAATCGGCGCGAACACTGCGATTTTCTCCGTGATCAATTCCGTCGTGTTGCGCCCGCTGCCATTTCAAGAGCCAGGGCGCTTGGTGGAGCTATGGCAGATCGAACGCGCGCCGGGAAATTTTCCACTGACTGGTCCCGATTATCTGGACTGGCAAGCACAGACTCGCACACTCGAAGCGACCAGTCTGTACTCCTGGGAACGGACGGCTAACGCCAGCGGCGCCGGCGAGCCCCAGGCCGCTTCCGTAATCAGCACGCAGGCGAATTTTTTCAGTGTGCTTGGCGTGCAGCCACGAATCGGGCGCGCCTTCGATCGCGGCGAAGATCAGGCCGGCAAAAATCATGTGGCTATTTTGAGCAATGCCTTCTGGCATCGGCAATTCGGCGGCCGCTCCGACGTCTTGGGAAAAACTATCGAGCTGAACGACGAGCCCTATTCCGTGATCGGCGTCCTGCCGGCTTGGTTCAATTTTCAGCACGCGACGGAAATTTGGACTCCCATGGACATGACGCCGAAAGCACTGGGTCCGCGCGGTTCGCATTCCTATCGCGCGATTGGCAGACTCAAACCGAATCTCAGCGCGAGCCAGGCGCAAGCGGAACTCAACAGCATCACCAGGCAGCTGGCAAAATTATATCCGGACAACGATGGGGACAGCGGAGCTGTAGTCGTCTCTCTGACAGAGCAGCTTACTGGAGCGTCCCGCCAAAGTCTTTTCATTTTACTCGGCGCGGTGGCGCTGGTGCTGCTGGTGGCTTGCGCCAACGTGGCGAACCTAATGCTCGCGCGCGCCACGAATCGCCAGCGCGAAATCGCCGTGCGCGCCGCGATGGGTGCCGGACGATGGCGCTTGGCGCGCCAACTGCTCACCGAAAGCATCTTGCTTTCTCTGGTCGGTGCCGCCCTCGGGCTTTTGGGTGCGTTCTGGGCAGTATCATTTCTGCAATCCACCGAAACTCTGCCGATTCCGCGCGCCAATCCCATCCAAATTGACGTGACCGTTCTGCTGTTCACGATCGGCGTCAGCATCGTGATTGGCGCGCTGTTCGGTCTGGCGCCCGCGCTGCAGTCGTTCCACTTGAATCTTAGCGAGGAGCTCAAATCCAGCGCCCAGGCAGTGGTCAGTCCGTCTGGAATGCGCCGAGTGCTTCGCGACGCGCTGGTCGTCGGCGAAATTGCGGCTTCGCTGGCCTTGCTGATCGGCGCCGGTCTGCTGCTGCGCAGTTTTTCACGTTTGCGTGATTCCGGCATCGGCGTGCAAACGGAAAACGTGATCACCATGGGCGTCAATCTGCCCGTAGCGAAATACAAGACGCTCGCGGCGCGGCGCCAGTTCTTTGACCAGCTGATCGAACGCATCGAGCGCGAGCCGGGTGTGCAGGCAGCAGCGGTCTCGACGGAAATTCCTCTGGAAGGCGGCAATAACGGTTACGTGACCGTGGCGGGCCAGGATAATCCGGCGCTGGCGACTCAGCTCGTCGAATGGAACTACATCACGCCGGGTTATTTTCGCGCGTATGGCGTACCTGTTATGCAAGGCCGCGTTTTCACGCCCGAAGAAGTGGAACGCACGGCTGTCGTGAATCTAAAACTGGACGATCTCTATAAGAACGACCCGAACTTGAAGACGGTGCCGCCGGATCTAGGATTCGTCGCCGTCATCAACCGCAAGATGGCGCAATTGTATTTTCCGAAACAGGACGCGATGGGCAAAGTTTTTCACGCCAGCGGAGTTCCCGTCACCGTTGTTGGCATAGTGGGCGACGTAAAGGAATGGGACATTCGCGAGGATGTGGTTCCCCAGGCATATTTCCCGCTCACGGCCGTTCTCGACAGTGAAGGATTTGGCGGGCGATTGACGGTGAAGACCAGCGTCGCTCCGCGCGGTGTTTTGGCGGCGATTCGCGGCGACCTCCACGCACTCGATGACGGCTTGGCGGTGATCCGCCCGCGCACGATGGATGAGGTCGTCGGCGATGCCATGCAGGACACCAGTGAGCAAACCATGCTGCTCGGTATTTTTGCCGCGCTCGCGCTGTTGCTGGCCTCGGTGGGTATTTACGGAGTGATGGCCTACGTCGTCACGCAACGCACGCACGAGATCGGTGTGCGCATGGCGCTGGGTGCGCAGCAGAACGATGTGCTGCGACAGGTTCTCGGCGAAGGCTCCCGGCTCACTGTAATTGGCGTGGCGCTCGGGTTGGCGGCCGCGTTCGCTCTCACGCGCTTGCTGCGCTCGCTGCTATTTGGCGTTAGCGCCAGCGATCCGCTCACGTTCGCGGGAGTTTCGATTTTGCTCGCAATCGTTGCGCTGGCCGCGTGCTACATCCCAGCGCGTCGCGCATCGCGCGTGGACCCGATGGTGGCTTTGCGCTACGAGTGAGCAGTGACGAGTGACAAGTGATGATGCAGCGATCATCGCCGTCCTGAGGGAGCAACGCGAACGAAGGATCTCTCTGTCGCCGAAAGTTTACGAGGAGCCATAGAATGGAAACCCTGCTGCAAGACATTCGCTACGGCATTCGCATGCTCGCCAAGAATCCCGGCTTCACTGCCATCGCCATTCTTACTTTGGCCCTCGGGATTGGCGCGAACAGCGCAATTTTCTCCGTCGTCAACGCGGAGCTATTGCGTCCTCTACCCTTCCGTGATCCTGGCCAGCTCGTGCGTGTGGCCACCGCCAACGTGCGACTCCACACCTTGAGCGGCGCGGTTTCCTATCCCGATTTCGCGGACTGGCGCTCGCAAAATCATGTCTTCCAGGACATGGCCGCATACACGGACTCCAGCTTTGCTCTCACCGGCATCGAACAGCCCGCGCACCTGCAGGCCGCGACTGTCACCGCCGACATGTTCCATTTGTTGGGAGCCTCGCCGGAATTGGGCCGCGCGTTTCTGCCCGAGGATGATGAACCGCACCATCACGTCGTCATTCTCAGCCATAGTTTGTGGAAAGAGCGCTTCGGCGGCGATCCGCAGATCATCGGCCGCGTGATTACGCTCGATAACAGCGCCTACACCGTGCTGGGAGTGATGCCGGCCAGCTTTCAATATCTGCTGCAACGCGAAGTGCCCGAGCTGTGGTCCAGTTTTAGTCCTTTGCGCGAATCCACTCCTGATTCGCCTACGATGGCCGACGAGCGCGACGCGCATTTCTTGAGAGTGATCGCGCGATTGAAGCCCGGCGTCACGGTCGCGGAGGCGCAAGCCAACATGGACGTCATTACCGCGTCGCTGGCCAAGCAGTATCCCGACAGCAATAAATATTTCAGCGCGCATGTGGTGTCCGAGCAGGAAGAATTGACGCACAGTATCCGGCCGGCGCTGTTCGTAATGATGGTAGCGGTGGGATTTGTGCTCTTGATCGCTTGTGTGAACGTGGCGAATCTGTTGCTGGCGAGGGCCACCTCGCGCACACGCGAAATTGCCATACGCTCGGCGCTGGGCGCGGGACGCCAGCGCGTGGTCCGGCAGCTCCTCACGGAAAGTTTCCTGCTCGCGCTGATGGCCGGCGCGCTCGGTCTGTTGCTGGCGCTGTGGGGAAGCGCTGCCTTGGTGCGTTTCAGCCCCGCCAATTTGCCGCGCAGCGCTGAGATTCGGATGGACGGATGGGTGCTGGTCTTCACCATGGGACTGTCGCTGGCCACCGGAATGCTCTTCGGACTCGCGCCTGCCCTGCAAGTGTCGCACGCCAATATTGTGGATGCTTTGAAGGAAGGCGCGCTCAGCAGCACCGCTGGGCGCGGACGTCATGCACTGCGCAGTTCGTTGGTGATAGTGGAAATGGCGTTGGCGCTCGTGCTGCTGGTCGGCAGCGGACTTCTGATTCGCAGTCTTGTGCATTTGCAAAGCGTCAATCCGGGATTCGATCCGCACGAAGTCATGACCTCCAATGTGGATTTGCCAGATGCGCATTACCCGGACGCAAGAAAGGCGCAATATTTCAAGAACCTGCTGCCGCAGCTGAAGGCGCTGCCCGGAGTTCAATCGGCCGCGGGCATCTACCCCCTGCCGATGGGCGGCGACGAAATTCGCACCAGTTTTCAGATTGATGGGCATCCTGTGGCCAAGAGCGAAGAGGCGCACACCTCTCTGCGGGACATCACGCCGGAATATTTTGCGACGATGCGGATTCCCCTGCTGCAGGGCCGCGATTTCGGCGCGCAGGATGAACCTGCTTCGACACCGGTGATCATCATCAACGAGGCGCTCGCGCGGCAGGTCTTCCCGGACGAGAACCCGATCGGAAAACACATCAAGCCCGAAGTTGCCACCGGCACTGGCGAGCCGCTGATGCGCGAAATCGTCGGCGTGGTGGGAAACGTAAAATTTCACGATTTGAGCGACGAGTGGGCGCCCGAATCGTATGTTCCCTACGCGCAAGTACCGTTCGGGTCCATCACCTTGGTAGTGCGCACCGCGCAGGACGCCCACAGCCTTGCCAAGCCCATCGCCGAGACCGTCCGCTCACTGGATAAAGACTTGCCCACTTACGCGCCCAAAACCGTGGAAGAATATCTGAGCGGCACCATCGCGCAACCGCGCTTCAACACCTATCTGCTGGGAATTTTTGCCGCGCTGGCGATGCTGCTGACGGCCGTTGGCCTGTATGGTGTGGTTTCTTACTCGGTCGCGCAGCGCACGCACGAAATCGGCATCCGCATGGCCCTAGGTGGGCAGCCGCGAGACATGCTGCGCCTCATTGTCGGCCAGGGCTTGCGCCTCGCGGTCTTTGGAGTCGGCATCGGTTTAATCGCGGCATTCGCGTTGACGCATTTTCTATCCAGCATGCTCTTTGGCGTCAGCGCCGCCGACCCTATTTCCTACGTCGCCGTGGTAGGTCTGCTGCTCGGCGTCGTGGTCGTCGCCTGCTACGTTCCGGCTCGCCGGGCTATGCGTGTGGACCCGATGGTGGCGCTGCGCTACGAGTAGATCGCGCGCGCGGATCTGTCACTAGGCCGCAGACTGTGCTGTGCGTTCGTGCAATCCTTGGCAGATAGTGGCCAGTGACGAGCAAGGACTCCAGCGGCTTCAAAATGACCACTGTCCGAAATCGCAACGGGCATTCCCGCAATTGGTCAGACGCGGCCTTACATTGCGCCTATCTCGGCTTTAATCTGCTGTAAATACAGGTTTTATATTAATATCGGGCTGGAATCCCACCTGCCCATATTCGGGAGGGACCTGATTCGATAAGTCTCCGCCTCCAGCTCAGCGGGGCCCGAATAATGAACATCATGACGCTAGAATCCATTACTGAAACCGGCAAGACGCAGCCACGAGTGCTCATCGCGGATGACCAGCCCGATATTCTGGAAGCGCTTCGGCTGTTGCTCAAAGGACACGGTTACGTCACCGAGGCTGTGACTTCCCCGGCGGCCCTGTTTGCCGCCGTTTCCCAAAACGGATTCGATCTGATCCTGATGGACCTTAACTACGCTCGCGACACCACCTCCGGACGCGAGGGCATTGATTTACTGGCGCGACTGAAGGCCACCGAAGACGCGCCCCCGATCGTGGTGATGACCGGTTGGGCCACGGTCGGCCTCGCCGTCGAAGCGATGCAGCAGGGCATCGGCGACTTCGTTGAAAAGCCCTGGGTCAATTCCCGGCTGCTCGAAATTCTGCAAAGACAAGTGCAGCTCGGCCGCGAGCGCCGCGAAGCCCGGCAAAAAGCCGCGGCCAACACCATCGCGCAGAGCGAAATTGCCACGCAGCTTCATGCGCAGGACCGCGAGATTGCAGAAGCGCGCTCGATTCAGCAGGGATTTCTGCCAAAAGAAATTCCTCAATTGCGCGGATACGAAATTGCCGGCGCCTGGCAGCCAGCGCGCGTGGTGGGCGGCGACTATTACGACATCCTTCCGTTCGGCCCAGACACGCTAGGTATCTGCATTGGCGACGTTGCCGGCAAGGGTATGCCGGCGGCGCTGCTCATGTCTAACTTGCAGGCGGCTTTTCGAGGCTTCGCTTCCCCCTCGGTTGCTCCCGATGAGTTGTGCGAGCGTTTGAATTCGCTCATCTGCCGCAATATCGCGACGGACCGCTTCATCACTTTTTTCTACGCGCAACTGGACGGCCCGGCCCGCCGGCTGCGCTACACCAATGCCGGACACAATGCGCCAATCGTGTCGCACCGCGACGGCACGCACGATCGCCTTCTCGAAGGCGGTGGCATTCTCGGTGTGTTTCCGATCCAGGAGTTTGCGAGCGGCACCTACGATCTGGTATCGGGCGACCGCGTGCTGCTTTTTACGGATGGCGTCACGGAAGCGCACATTCCGGAAGAGGAAGAGTTCGGTGAAGCGCGCCTGCTCGAGCTGCTCGAAAAAAATCGCGATGCAAGCGCCGAAGATTTGCAGAGAATTGTTTTGCAAGCCGCCGGCGAATTCTGCCGTGGCCACTGGCATGACGACGCCACCCTGATCGTCATTGCCGTCGAATGAATCCGCGAACAAGCAAGGGAGCGAAATGGGATCGCTGTCGCAAGACTTGACTTTTGCAGTCCGTACGCTGCGGAAGAATCCCGGTTTCACCGCGGTCGCGGTGTTGACGCTGGCGCTCGGCATCGGCGGCAACGCCACCGTGTTCAGCTGGATCCGCGCCGTGCTCCTGAATCCGCTCCCTGGCGTCGTGCACTCCGAACAAATGGCGGCCGTCGAAACGATGATGCCCAGCGGCGAATATCACACCAGTTCGTACCCGGACTATAAGGATTTTCGCGATCAGAACCATGTGTTCTCCGACTTGATCGGCTTTGAACTCTCGGGCGTGGACATGAGTCTGCGGAACGATGCGCCGCCGGAGCGCGTCTGGGGGATTATCGCCACCGAAAATTATTTCGACGTTCTCGGCGTGCACGCCGCCATCGGACGCACGTTTCATGCCGAGCCGAATCAGCCCCTGAATTCCGATCCCTACGTTGTCCTCGGCCAAGGGCTGTGGAAGCGGCTCTTCGGTTCCGATCCGAAGGTCGCGGGCCGCACCGTGCATATCAACGGACATCCGTTCACGGTGATCGGCGTTGCGCCGCCGCACTTTTTCGGAACGATCGTGGGCATTGAAGCGCAGTATTTCGTTCCCATGATGATGCAGCCGGAAGTGCTCCCCTTCGAGAACATCGAAGAGCGCGCGCCGACTTTCGTGCACATCCTCGGACGCCTTCGCCCCGGTGTGACGATCGCGCAGGCGCAGGCGGAATTCACCACCATCGCCGGGCATCTGGCGCAGGAATATCCCAATCCCAATGTCGGCAACGGCGTGGGTGTGTATGTGGCGCCAGTATGGAAAGCGCATTACGGCGTGCAGGATTTTCTGCGCAGCGTTCTCGGATTCTTGATGATTGTAGCCGTGCTGGTGCTGCTGATCGCCTGCGTCAACGTCGCGAATCTATTGCTGGCTCGCGCCTCGGCGCGTGAAAAGGAAATGGCGGTGCGCGCAGCACTCGGTGCCGGCCGCGGACGCCTGATTCGCCAACTGCTGGTCGAGAGTCTGCTGCTGGCCGCTGCCGGCGGCGCCGGTGGAATCGTGCTGGCACTTTGGGGCGCCAACCTTCTGAGCCTCTTCATGCCGCCAGCGCATTTGCCTATCGGACTGGGGGCGGAAGTTGACGGAACAGTTCTGATTTTCACCCTGATTATTTCCCTCGCTACCGGACTGATTTTTGGCCTGGCACCTGCGTGGCAGACCTCGCGCGCCAATCTGAATGAGTCGCTGAAATCAGCAAGCAGCACAACCGCTGCGAGCGCGCGGGGCCACCGTTTGCGCGATGTCCTGGTCGTATCGGAAATCGTGCTCGCCACGGTGTTGCTGGTTGCCGCCGGGCTACTATTGCGCAGCCTGCGCAAGGCGGAACAACTGGGCGCGGGCTTCAATACGAATCAGGTGACGCTCGCGGCATTCGATCTGGGCGGCAGCGGCTATACCGATGACCGCGCGATTGATTACTACGATCGCTTGCTCGAACGCATTCGCGCTTATCCGGGAGTTGAATCGGCCAGCCTGGAACGCTTCGTCCCCCTGTGGTTCACGGGCCGCGGCTACTCGGCGGTGTGGGTCGAAGGCTACGCTGCCAAACCCAATGAGTACATAGGCATTGATTATAACGTTGTCGGTCCGGACTATTTCAAGGTCGTGCAGATTCCACTGGTTTCCGGCCGGGATTTTTCAGAGCAAGATCGCGCGGGCGCGCCCAAAGTGGTGATCGTCAATCAAAGCATGGCGAATCGCTTCTGGCCCGGCCAGGACGCTACCGGGCATCGCGTGCACATCTGGAGTGATTGGCGCACCGTCGTCGGCGTCGTGCGCGACATCAAATACCACCGCATGAACGAGCCGCCGGAATCATTCATCTATCTTCCGGAACTGCAAGCCGACGGCACTGACGAGAACATTTTGCTGCGCTCGCAACTACCGCCGGCGGCAATCATCGGCGCCGTGCGGGCCGCGGCAAGCTCGCTGGACTCCAAGGTGCAACCGCTTGAGACGGACACGCTCGACGAGCTGCTGAAGCAATCTATGTTTGCCAACCGCACCGCGGCTTCGCTCGCTTCCGTCCTGGGCATTTTGGGAACGCTGCTCGCGGCGCTGGGAATTTACGGCGTGCTGACCTACAGCGTGAGCCAGCGAATTCGTGAAATCGGCATCCGTATCGCCTTGGGCGCGCAACGCAGCCACGTTCTGCGGCTGGTAGTTGGGCATGGGTTGCGTCTCGCGATTTTGGGCGCTGCGTTGGGAGTGATTGTCGCACTCGCGATTACGCGCGGGATGAGCAGCTTGCTTTTCGGAGTAAGCGCCACCGACCCGCTGACGCTGGCCATCGTGTTGTTGGTCGTTACGGCGGTAGCAGCGCTGGCGGCATACATTCCGGCGCGCCGCGCCACGCGCGTGGACCCCATGGTCGCGCTGAGATATGAATGATACCTACGTTCGAAGAGCGTGCCACGGCGGATAAGAATATTCGGCATGGCATTCGGCTTTTGCGCCCGAGAACCAAGAAGCTGCGAGCCACAGATCGCGCGCCATGGGGAGAGGAAAAGTGATCAAACTGATTGACGTCGAAAAATTCTACGAATCCGGCGCGGGCAAGACGTGGGTGCTGCGCCGCATCAACCTGGAAATCCGCGAAGGCGATTTCATCACGGTCATGGGGCCGTCCGGCGCGGGCAAATCCACTTTGATGGGCATCATCGGCATGCTCGATGGCGCCTGGAAGGGCGAATATCACCTGCTCGATAATCCCGTGCACAAGCTCGATAATCGCCGCCGCGTGGAGCTGCACAAAAAATATATCGGCTTCGTTTTCCAGCAGTACCACCTGCTCGACAATCTCACCGTCGCCGAAAATCTGGACTTGCCGCTTTCCTATCGCGATATCAAGAAAACCGAGCGCGAAGGAATGGTTGCGGACGCTCTGGATCGCTTCCAGATTGTCGGCAAGAAAGCGCTCTTCCCCAATCAGCTTTCCGGCGGTCAGCAGCAGCTGGTGGCCGTTGCACGCGCCGTGATTGGCAAGCCCAAACTGATCCTTGCCGACGAGCCCACCGGCAGCCTGCACTCCAGCCAGGGAAAAATGATCATGGACATGTTAAAGAAATTGAACGATGACGGCACCACCATCATCCAGGTAACGCACAACCACGAGTGGGCCGCCTACGGAAATCGCATCATTCAGCTCGCCGATGGTTGGATCGTGGATGGCGAATCCGTAAGCGGCGGAGCAGCCGTCGCTACCCGCTGAACGCGTGCGCACCGCGCGCGAAGAAGAGTGAATCATGACCGCGTTATTTCAAGACGTTCGCTACAGTCTGCGCATGATGGCGAAAAATCCCGGCTTCACATTTTTTGTGGTCGCCGTGCTGGCGTTGGGAATCGCGGCGAATAGCGCAATCTTTAGCATTGCAGACGCGGTGCTGGTGCGCCCGCTTCCCTACCGCCAGGCAGATCGCCTGGTGATGGTCTGGGAGGACGCTTCATCCTACGGGTTTCCGCGCGACACGCCGGCGCCGGGAAATTTTGCCGATTGGAAAGCGCGCAACCAGGTGTTTGAAGATATGGCCGCATCGGCTTTCCGTGGTTCATTCAACCTCACGGGCGACGGCAATCCCGAAGAGATTCCGGGCGATCTCGTAACTGCAAATCTTTTTTCCGTACTTGGCGCTCGTCCGGCTCTCGGCCGCGGCTTCATCGCCTCCGACGATGTGCCGGGAGCGCCGCGCGTGGTGATTTTGAGTCAAGGGCTCTTCCTGCGCAGGTTTGGCGGCGATCCCCAGATCATCGGCAAGCAACTGTGGCTCAATTACGAAAAATACGATGTGGTCGGCGTGATGCCGCGGGGTTTCCAGTTCCCGGACCGCGATCCCCAGCTTTGGGCGCCGGTACAATTTACGACAGCACAATTGGCGAACCACGGGAATCATCATCTCCAGGTCGTTGCACGTCTGAAGCCCGGCGTGTCGCTCAAAGTCGCGAATGCGGACATGGCTGCAATCGCGAAGCAGTTGGAGCAAGAGCATCCTTCCGAGAACGCCAAAGTCGGCGCGTATGCCGTCCCGTTGCGCGAAGAACTTACGGGGAAGACGCGTCCGGCGCTGCTCGTCCTGCAGGGAGCTGTTTGCTTCGTGCTGCTCATCGCCTGCGCCAACGTGGCCAACATGCTGCTGGCGCGCGCTTCCGGCAGGCGGCGCGAAATTGCCATGCGGCTGACGCTGGGCGCGAACCGGTGGCGCGTTGCGCGGCAACTATTGACTGAGAGCCTATTGCTCGCCGCGCTTGCCGGAGCGGCCGGACTGCTCCTGTCGACGTTCGCAACGCAGTTGCTCGTGAGCCTGATTCCCGAAGGTATCGCGCCCATGAACGGATCCGGCGTGAATAGCCATGTTCTGGTTGTCACGCTGATAATTTCCGTCGCCGCCGGAATTCTTTTTGGCATCCTTCCGGCGCTCCGGGTGTCACGACTCGATCTCGTCACATCTCTGAATCAGGGTGGACGCAGCGGCATCGGAACGGGCCGCCGCTTGCGCGACGCGCTGGTGGTCTCCGAAGTGGCGCTCGCGATAGTGCTGTTGGCGGGCGCAGCGCTGATGTTGCGCAGCTTCGAAAAACTGTTGCATCTCGATCCCGGTTTCCGCGCCGATCATCTTCTGGTGGTCCGTACGCCGTTGCCGCGGCAGAAATACCAAGCGTTTGCGCTGCGGGCCGCTTTCTATAGCGACGTCCTCGCGCGCGTCGCGCGCTTGCCAGCGGTCACCGCGGCTGGCTACACCACCTGGGTTCCGCTCACCAATTACGGAGGTGCCACGGGCATCACCGTCGAAGGAAGGCCGCGACCTGCGCCGGGTCAAATACCGATTCCCAATTGCCGCATCATCAGCGACGACTACATTCGCGCGCTCGGCATGAAGCTGGTTGACGGGCGCGCACTCGACCAGCGCGACGGCACCGCGGCGCCACCCGTGGCGCTCATCAATCAGACGATGGCTCGAAATTTGCGGCCGGGAGAAAACGCCGTCGGCAGGCGCTTCAAGCAGGGAGGCTTCGAGGAGGCTTCGCCGTGGATCACCATCGTGGGAATCGTTGGCGACGTTCACCAGGCAGGCCTCGATTCACCAGCCCGGCCAGAGATGTACTTGCCGTACCTGCAGCAGGACTTCGGATTTGAACCCGAGTATCTCGTCGTGCGCACGCCCGGTGATCCGATGCTCATAGCAGACGCGGTCCGCCGGCAGGTTTGGGCCGTTGATAAGGAGCAGCCGGTGGCGGGCGCGATGCCGCTGGAAGAGTTGGTGGACGATACGCTTGCTCCGCGAAAGACGCAAGCGGGCTTGCTGGGCGGTTTTGCCGTACTAGCGTTGCTGCTTGCCGCGCTGGGGATCTATGCGGTGTTGTCTTTCACCGTCACCCAACGCACTCAGGAATTCGGCGTGCGCATGGCTCTGGGAGCGCAACCCGACGATGTATTGCATATGGTGTTGTCGCAGGGTGTCCGGCTTTTTACTTTGGGAGCCAGCATCGGGTTGGCGGCAGCGTTCGCTCTTTCGCGCACGCTCGAGCATTTGCTCTATGGCGTGAGCGCAACCGATCCGATCTCGTTTGGCCTGGTCACTCTGCTTTTGGCTGGCGTCACGCTGCTGGCCTGCTATTTCCCGGCGCGCCGCGCGATGCGCGTGGATCCGATGATCGCGCTGCGGTACGAATAAGCGCTGCGGATGAAAATTGCGAGCGGGCGAAAACATGCCCGGCGCACGGAGTGGATTGGCCCGAGAGGTGGACATCAAGTGACGACGCAGTAAGATAGGCTGTCACTTGAGCGCTTCTTGGGGGCGAAAATTATGGACACACTTTGGCAGGATTTGCGTTATGGCGCGCGCATGCTGCGGCGAAACCCGGGTTTCGCGGCGGTCGCCATTTTGACTCTGGCGATCGGGATTGGCGCGAACATCGTGATTTTCAGCGTCGTGAACGGAATTTTGCTTAAACCTCTGCCGTTTCCGGATTCCCGCCGCGTCGTCACTCTTTGGGAGACCGACGCGAACCGCAACATCACGCGCGGCACGGCCTCGGCTGCCGAATTTCTGGATTGGCGCGACATGAATCACGTTTTCGTGGAACTTTCCGCCTCTCGCGCCCTGTCCTTCGCGATTACAGGCAGCGGCGAACCCGAAAGGGTGTGGGGCTCACAAGTATCCGGGAATTTTTTTCGCATGCTGCGCGTCACTCCAGTGATCGGCCGGGATTTTACGCCCGACGATGAACAGGCCGGTCATGAACAGGTCGTCCTCTTGGGTTACGGCTTGTGGCAACGCCGCTACGGCGGCGATTCCGGAATTCTGGGCCAGACGATTCTGCTCGATGAAAAGCCTTTCACGGTCATCGGAGTCTTGCCGCGAAGCTTTTCTCTTTATGGCACACTTCCGGATTTCGAGCTGTGGAAGCCGTTTGCATTTAGTCGCACCCAACTCGATCGCGAGGATCACGAACTCGTAATTTTCGCGCGGCTCAAAGATGGCGTGCCCATTTCCCAGGCGAACGCCGAAATGATAACCATTCAGGAGCAACTCAAAAAACAGTATCCTGCCTTCGACCAGAAGAACGGAATCCGCGTGGTTGGCTTCCACGACGAGCTGGTCAGCACGCTGCGCCCGGGCTTGCTGCTTCTCCTGGCAGCCGTCGCGTTTGTTCTGCTGATCGCTTGCGCCAATGTCGCGAACCTGATGCTTGCGCGCGCCGCCGTCCGCGAACGCGAGATCGCACTGCGAGTTTCTTTGGGTGCGGGCAGGCGGCGAATTTTCCGGCAACTCCTGACGGAAAGCGCGCTGCTCTCTGTTGTCGGTGCGGCAATCGGTATTTTGTTCGCCTACGGCGGCATCCACATCCTGCGCGACGCCGTAATTTCTGGACAAGGCTCGCGAATTCCTCACCCGGAATGGATCGCCATTGATGCCACCGTACTGGGTTTCACGATCCTGGTTTCCCTGGCCACTGGAATACTTTTTGGTTTCGCCCCGGCGATTCAGATTTCGCGGTCTGCATTGTTCGAATCGCTGAAGGAAGGAAGCCGCGGTTCCACGGCGGGACGTCACAACCAGCTGGCGCGTTCCGTGCTGGTGGTTTCCGAAGTCGCTTTTTCGCTGATGCTGCTGGTGGGAGCGGGCCTGCTGGTTCGCAGCTTTGCGCTGATGTTGGCCGAGCCCCTGGGATTCCAGCCAGAAAATTTGTTGACGGGCCAGATGCTTCTACCCGAATCACACTATGCCGATGGCCAGCACATCGCGAATTTCTATCAGGCCGTGGTCGAACGCGTGAATGCGATTCCCGGCGTGACCTCCGCAAGCGCCGCGAATTTCTTGCCATTGACCCGCTGGAATGGGTTCTGTGATTTCGATATCGCCGGCCGTGCAACTCCGCCCTCGGGTGAACATTTCACGGGTCTATACCGCGTCGCGGACTGGCGCTATTTGCAGACAATGGGCGTCCCGGTGAAGGAGGGGCGTGACTTCAACGCTGCCGACGGGCCGGATTCTCAGGGCGTCGTGCTCGTCAACGAAACCCTCGCGCACCGCTATTGGCCCGACGCGGACCCCGTCGGCCAGCAGATCCGTTTGCTCTTTCCCGCGACCAGGACTCCATGGCAACCCATCCCGCACCAGGGCTGGCTCACCATCGTGGGAGTCGTCGGCGACGTCAGGGATTGGGCGTGGTCCGAACCCAAGTCGGGTCAGCTTTATCTGCCGGAGACGCAGAATCCTTCGCGGCTCATGAGTCTGGTGGTGCGCTCCGGCGGCGATCGCGCGCAATTGACCGCCGCGGTTCGCCGCACCATCGAAAGCGTTGATCCCGATCAGCCCATGACGGATGTGAAGACGATGGAAGAATATCTCGCGGTGGCTTTCTCCCAGCGCCGCCTGAATATGTCGCTGCTGGCATTTTTCGCGGTGGTCGCGGCGCTGCTCGCCGCCATCGGGATTTATGGCGTGATGGGCTACGCCGTCACGCAGCGCTCCCACGAAATCGGCATTCGCATGGCCCTGGGCGCCGAACCTGACGACGTGTTGCGCATGATCGTCGGCGACGGCATGAAACTCGCGTTGCTGGGCCTGGTGATAGGGATCACCGCTTCGCTCGTGTTGATGAAATATCTCGAGAGCCAGCTCTACGGCGTCAAGGCCCGCGATCCGCTCACCTTCATCGGTGTAGCCGCAGGCCTCGCGCTCGTCGCGCTGGCCGCCTGTTATTTTCCAGCGCGGCGCGCCACGAAAGTCGATCCGTTGGTGGCGCTGCGCTATGAATGAGGAAACCAAATGACCTATGCATCCGATATTTCAACGAACGAGACCGGCGGTAAAATCCAGGGAGAATCCTTTCGCGCCATGATGCCAGCCAACGCACCACGAACCCGAATCCTCGTAGCCGACGATCAGCCGGATATTCGCGAGGCCTTGCGCCTGCTTTTGAAAGGCGAAAAATTTGAGACGGAGACGGTCGCTTCGCCGGCCGCGGTGATGTCCGCTCTCGAGGCGCGCGAGTTCGACGCGCTTCTGATGGATTTGAACTACGCGCGCGACACGACCTCCGGCCAGGAAGGACTGGATCTGCTTTCGAATATTCGCGCCAAGGACAGCACGCTGCCCATCATCGTCATGACCGCCTGGGGCAGCCTGGAACTAGCCGTGGAAGCCATGCGCCGCGGTGCGAAAGATTTCGTACAGAAGCCGTGGGAAAACGCGCGATTGCTGGCCATCTTGAAAACTCAGATCGAGCTATCGCAAGCGTTGCGCAAAGGCCAGCGCCTCGAAGCGGAAAACCGGCTGTTGCGCGCGGATGGCCGTCCGGTCATGATCGCCGAATCCGCGTCCATGCGTCCGGTGATGGACCTGATCGCGCGCGTGGGCCCGTCGGATGCCAACGTTTTGATCACGGGCGAGCATGGCAGCGGCAAGGAGGTTGTGGCGCGAACTCTCTACGCGCTATCTTCGCGCTCGGGCCGGCCGCTGGTCACCGTGAACGCCGGCGGATTGCCCGAAGGCGTTTTCGAAAGCGAATTGTTCGGCCACGTGAAGGGCGCGTTCACCGATGCAAAGGCGGATCGCGTGGGCCGCTTCGAACTGGCCGACGGCGGCACGCTGTTCCTTGATGAAATTGCCAACGTGCCCATGAATCTGCAGGCCAAGCTGCTGCGCGCGCTGGAAACGGGTGAATTGGAACGCGTGGGTTCTTCCACCACGCGCCGCGTGGACGTGCGCATTATTTCGGCGACGAACGCGGACGTGCAAACTGAAGTAACTGGCGGACGATTCCGCGAGGACTTGCTGTTTCGCTTGAACACCATCGAAATCCACCTGCCGCCGTTGCGCGAGCGCAAGGAAGACATTCCGCTGCTGGCGCATCATTTCTTGCGGCAATCGGCGCAGCGTTACCGCAAACACTTGGAAGGATTCGAGCCGGTGGCATTGCAGATCCTGCTGGATCATCCCTGGCCCGGAAATATTCGGGAACTCGACCATTCCGTCGAGCGCGCCGTGCTGATGGCCGAAGGTGCAGCCGTCCGCGCCAGCGATCTGGGCTTGCGTCCCGCGCGCGAGGCCTCTCTGCGGCTGGACGAAATGAGCATCGAAGACGTCGAGCGCGTGCTGATCCAGACAGCGCTGGCGCGTTTTGGCGGCAACGTCAGTCACGCCAGCAAGGCGTTGGGCTTGAGCCGCAGCGCGCTCTATCGCCGCCTGCAGAAATATAGCCTTTGACTCCTCTGCTCTATGAACGCCGAATTTTGCTGCTGGCCCTGGCCGCGGGGCTGGGAGGCACGGCGGTAGCTCTGATTCTTCTGTGGACGGGGAGTTTTACGTCCAAGCTGCAGTGGACTCTCACGGTGGCAATGGTAATCGCCTGGCTCAGCTTTGCGTTTTCGGCGCAAAGCCGCGTCATGTTCCCCTTGCGCACGCTTTCGAACCTGCTGGCCGCGTTGCGTGAAGGAGACTTTTCCATCCGCGCGCGGGGTGCGAACCGTGAGGATGTGCTCGGCGAGGTTTTGTGGGAAGTGAACGCGCTGGGTGAAACGCTGCGCAAGCAAAGGCTTGGCGCGCTGGAAGCCACCGCACTGCTGCGCAAAGTGATGGAGGAAATTGACGTCGCCGTGTTTGCCTTCGATGGCGCAGGCTGTCTGCGCCTGGTGAATCGCGCGGGTGAGCGCATTCTCAGCCAGCCGGAGGATCGCATCCTCGGACACACGGCGATCGAGTTGGGTCTTTCAGAATGCCTCGAGGGCGAAACGCCGCGCATCGCGCAAATCGCTTTTCCCGGAAAATCAGGGCGCTGGGAAATTCATCGCGGAAGTTTTCGCGAAGCCGGCCTGCCGCACCAGCTGCTGGTTATCACGGATTTAAGCCGCGCCTTGCGTGACGAAGAGCGCCAGGCCTGGCAGCGCCTGATCCGTGTTCTCGGCCACGAACTGAATAACTCTCTTGCGCCGATCAAATCGGTCGCGGAAAATTTGGGCAGCATGCTCGGCCGCGAGGATCGCGCGCCGGATTGGCAGGAAGATATGCGCAGCGGCCTCAACGTGATCGCAGCGCGCACCGACGGTCTCGCGCGCTTCATGAACGCCTACGCAAGGCTTGCCAAGCTCCCGCCGCCGGTTTTTCAGCCGATGAACGTCGGCGTCTGGGTGCGCCGCGTCGTCGGTCTGGAGCCGCGTCTCCCCGTGCAGCTGCAGGCCGGCCCCGACACCGAAATTCAAGCCGATCCCGATCAGCTCGAGCAACTACTGATCAATCTGCTACACAACGCGGTGGACGCTGCGCTGGAAACCGGCGGCGGCGTGCGCGTCGGCTGGGAACGCCAGAACGGCAGCATCGAAGTGTGGGTTCAGGACGACGGGCCGGGGATTCCCAGCGCCGCGAATCTTTTCGTGCCATTTTTCACAACCAAGCAGGGCGGCTCGGGAATCGGTCTGGTTCTGAGCCGGCAGATCGCCGAAGCTCACGGCGGCTCGCTTACTCTTGAAAATCGCCCTACGCATCGCGGCTCCGAAGCTCGCCTCCGGCTCCCGCTCAATAATTAGAAGCTTGTTGCGTCGCTCATTCGCGCCCAAATTGACGGAACTTCACTCGCGCAAAAAAAACCGGCGGTTGGAGGCCATCCAACCGCCGGGCTCGGGGGGACAAAATTCGTTTACTGCTGCTGTTGCTGTTGCGGTTGTTGTGGATCCTTCTTCGCCAAGTCCGCTTTCGTCGGGTCCGCCGAGATGCCGGTTCCGGGCTTCTGATATCGCATCAGGAACGGCATGAACGGCGTGACTTCGAACGGCATCTTTTCACGCGCCGAAAGCAGCGGGATCGGTTTCGCCTTCACCAGCTCGACGTGATCGCCCCAAGGGTCAAGCTTGATGCGCGCCCCTACTGGGAGAGCGGAGATCTGATCGATCTTCGTGGGATCCAGCGTCGGGCCGGCGCTCAACAGCGATGCGCTCAGAGACACGCGATTGCCGAGGTGCGGATTGATCAGCGCAGGCAAGTTCTTCGATTGCGCGTCCAGTTGTTTCAGGAAGAGTCCGGCGCTGGCGAGCTTGTCCTTGTAAGGAGAATTCTTCAGCAGTTCCAGCGCCTTGTCGTTGGCCATCTGAATCTGCGCCGGGCTGTCCTTGAACGAAAAACGAGCCATCGCTTCCGTGGTGGTTACGTTGGTGGTGTCGTTGAATCCCCACTGATCGGTGGAAGGCTTGGTGACGATGATATCGGCCAACTCCTGCGCCAGCATCGTCGCCAGGCTCGCTTCATCAGGCAGCACGTCCAGCAACCCGCGACTCAAAACGATGGTGTGCCCGATCGAAAACATTTCCAGAGTTCCGGTCAGCAGCACGCGGCAGTGAACTTCCGGTTGCACGTCCAGGTTGTTGGTGACTTCCAGGTTGTTCACCACCGTTTCCAGCACCTTGTCCACTTCTCCTGGAGGCGCGAGCAAGCCGATGCGCTGCAGGCGATCCAGCACATTGATTTCGGCAACATGTTGCCATTCACGCTGTGCTTCGATGGGTGATTTATCCTGCGACTGCGCGGCCTGGTCTTGAATCGTGGGCGATTCGATGGTCATCTCGCTGAATTCTTCCTGACGGCCCACGTTCTTCAGGTTGTAGCCCCACAAACGCGTCTGCGATTTGAAGCGAATGTCTCCGCCGAAGAAGTCGCGGAGATCGGATTCCTGGCTGTAGATGTATGCAGGTAGCCACAGTCCGGGCTGGACGTTCAAGCGCCAGCTGTCGAAATGCAAGTTGAAGGCATTGATGCCCGCGATCGGGGTGTAAACGCCGTTAAAGCGGACAATCGTGAAAGTCTGATCGTCAGCCCAGACGCGGCCCTTGAAACGGCCCTTGCCCGATTTCGGCAGCGGCGTGATGTCGAACACCACGCAGCGAACTTCGCCCAGGAATTCGCGCCGCACATAATCAAACTGATAGTGCTGGCGATCGAATCCGTTCGTATCAATATAAATCATCTGCAGGAAACCTTCCGGCACGTACGAAGAAGTGAACAAGCCGCTCATATGCGAAAGAGGATTGAACGCATCAAGCTTTCCTTTTCGCGTGTGCAGCATCGAGTTGTCCACGATGCCTTTGGAGAGGTCGGCCTGGCCCAGAAAATAGTGGTCCTTCACCGGAATGGCGCCCATCTCCTTGTCGGTCTTCATGTCCTGAATATAGGTTTCGATCAACGGACTGAAACGCCGGATCGTCGCCACTTCATCGTGTTCGCGCGCGATCAAGTGGTCGATCGCTTGATCCACGGTCACTACCGGAGCCGAAGTGTTCGCCCCTGCCTGTGGCTGGGTTTGATCAACAGTTTTTGTGGTTTGTGCGAATACTGACCCGGCCAGGAAACCGACCAGCATTATTGCCAAACCAATGTTCTTGCACGTGCGCATCTCCATTCCCCTTTCAAGACGCCAATTGGAATACGATGTGGACGATGGCGGTCGAATCCACTGTTTGGCCATCCTGTTGTGCCGGCTTGAAGCGAATCTGCCGCGCTGCTGCTTGCGCGGTCTCATCAAGACCGTAACCAAGACCTTGCACGACACGCAGGACCTTGACGTCCCCCGACGCCGTGAAAACTACCTGTAAGAGAACCTCGCCTTCGATATTCTTAGTCTTGGCTTCGTTCGAATACGTCGGTTTTGGCTTGAATAGAATTTCCACCGGCGTCGATTTCGCCGCGACGTTCGCCGTCTGCTTTATTTTCGGCGCTGCCACTGCGACATTTTCGTCGCCGAAACCTCCCTGCTGGACCTTGCCATGTGGCGGCCCGCCCGGGCTTCCCACCGCGACTCCGTTACCAAACCCGGTGCTGGCGATCACGCCCTTCGCTCCCTTCGCGCCGCCTGTCCCGTTGCCGGTGCCAGGCCCTGTGGGCATGTCGTACGCGCCTTGGATATTGATGTTCGCCGCCTTGTTTGTCTTGCCGTTGGCCGGCACGCCGTTGGGATCGCCGAATCCGCCCGTCTGCACCGCTTCGCGAGGTTTTTTCAATGTTGGAATCGCCGAGCTGCCCATGGACATCGGCGGAGTATGATCCGGGAAAGCCTTCGCCACTTCCGTCATGTCGGGCGGAGTTTCTTTACGCACAGCCGGTTTCTTGACGATTGGGGCTGTGGCCACCACCGGCGCGTAAATTCGCGGCTTCGGCAATTCCACGACCGGTTCCGGTTTTGGCTTGGGAATTACCTTAACGACTTCGCGCTTCACTGGAACAGGTTTCGGCGCTGGCTGCACCGGCTGCGGTTTCCAAGCTACGATCGGAGGCGCTTCGATCGGCGTCGTCCAGTAGCGCTGCACAATATCGAGCTTTTGCGGCAGCAGCAGGGGTATCACCACCAGCAAGATTACTGCCGCGATCTGCAGCCCAAATCCGGCGCTGAACAGGTCCCAACGAAGTTCGGCCTCCGGTAACAGCGATGCATTAAAGACAGCTCGATTTGTACTGTGCGACATAACGATCACCAGGATCCTTGAATCAAGAAATTAAGATGCGTCGAGACAGAATTGCGGCTTACAGTTCATTAGTACTAGAACGAGGGGCTGGGGAAAATAGAACTCGAGTACTATTCTACCCCCAGTCGTGTTGAAAGCGATAACCCAAGCTCTGGGGGTAGCTGGAACGTTAGCCCCTCGGCGGATTCGTTGCGGAAAGTCGAACCACATGGATGCTCCCATGTATTAACTTAACCCGACCGGAGGGGTCAGTCGGGAATTATAATGATTGAATGTAGCGTAAGTGAAGGGGCACGACCGTGGCCGGCCATGCCCCCTGCTCACGCTGTTTCTTTACGGAACTGCTACAGCTTAGTGCGGCTGGACGACTGAATATCCCGTCACGCCGCCATGATTTACCAGCAACAACAAGGGCTGATTCGCTGCCGATGCGACCGCCTGCCGGTATTCGCTCAGGCTCCGCACCGGTTTGTGGTTGATCTCCTGGATTACGTCTCCGCGACCGATCGGAGGCTGCGCCGCAGCCGCTGGGCTGGACGGGTCCACGGAGGTAACCACCACTCCGTGAGCTCCCGCGCCCAAGTTAAGCTGCTGGGCGATCTCCGGCGTCAGCTCGTCTACTTCCACTCCCTCGAGTCCACCGCCGCTCTCGGTTCCGTTGCTCTCTTCGGCTTGCGCTTTTTCCGGCAGTTCGCCCAGAGTCACTGTGTAGGGTTGCGTTTTTCCGTCCCGCCAGACGTCCAGCTTCACCGCAGTGCCCGGCGCCATCTGCGAGATTCGCAGCCGCAGGTCAACGTAGTCGCTAACCGGCTGCGCGTTGAGCTTGACGATCACATCGCCCTTCTGCAATCCGGCCTTCGATGCCGGCGTATTCGGAGAGACGTCGCCAATCAGCGCGCCGCCGCTCAGGTTGTAATTGAAAGCCTTGGCAATTTCCGGCGACAGGTCCTGAATGTGTACGCCCAGGTATCCGCGCACTACTTTGCCGTGCGAGAGAATTTGATCCATCACCGGCTTCGCCATGCTCATGGGAATCGCAAATCCCACGCCTTCGTTGCCGCCCGAACCGTGTGAAAGAATGGCCGTGTTGATACCCACCAGGTTGCCGTGGATATCAATCATCGCGCCGCCCGAATTTCCCGGGTTGATCGCCGCATCGGTCTGGATGAAGTTCTCGTAATCCTCAATTCCCAGTTGTCCGCGGCCGGTGGCGCTGACGATTCCCATCGTGGCCGTCTCGCCGATTCCGAACGGATCGCCAATCGCAAAAATCAAATCTCCCACGTTGAGCTGTGAAGAATCGCCCAGCGGAAGAGTCGGTAAACCACTCGCTTCGATTTTCAGCACCGCGATATCCGTCTTGGGATCGGCGCCTACTAGCTTGGCCTTAAATTCGCGCTTGTCGCTCAAATACACTTTGATGTCCGAAGCGCCGTCAATCACGTGATTGTTGGTCAGAATCGTTCCATCCGTTGTCACAATTACGCCGGAACCCAAAGCCTGCTCGCGCTCTGCGTGCGGCTTTCCGCCGCCGAACTGATCGCCGAAGAATTGGCGGAACATCGGATCGTTAAAAAATGGCGACATCTGGTTCCCCTGCGGCTTCACCATTTTCGATGTGCGAATGTTTACGACCGCGGGCAGCGCGGGCTTGATTACCGCGGAAAATCCGTTCGCGAAATTTCCAAGGCTTACCGGCAGCGCGTTTTGCGCGATGGCGATTGGCTCTCGGGGCGAGCCCAGAACGGTGTGACCCGCCCAGTCTCTGAATCCCTGCGAGAGGAGGGCTCCCCCCGCGAACGCCGCGATCACCACGACGGTGGCTACCCAGCGGCGAATACTGAAGCTACTGCGTTCCATGGCTGTCTCTCCTTAATATCGTCTTCTCTGAACTTTCGATTATATCGCGCGGAGCGCTACGTTGGCACTACGGCGAATATGGTATTTGACGTAACAGCCGGAAATAAGTGTTTCTATGCCCCGGCGGGAAACCCGGTTCTTTCCCCGCTATATAGATGCAAAGAATACGCTTGGGGTTCCCTGAGCGATTTCGTTCCTCATCCGTCCAAAGGCGCGGCTCTGGTATCCTTATATAGTGTGCTGCACCGTGTGTGCCGCAACGGGTGGCACCCAGACGCGGCGCCGCATCACGGCCGCCGGATTTTCTGCCCCGGGATTTTCCCGACACTGAAATTGAAAATGAAAAGGAGCTCTGGCATGATCCGAAAAATCCTCGCGCTGGTATGCAGCGCGGCGTTCTTATTGATGACAGCGCGACCGGCAATCTCCGCTCCTGGCGAACGGCGGCCAGCGCCTACTGCGGACGACGACGCCACCTTGAAAGCTCTGGTCGCCATTGCCGGCGCCGGAGCCATGCAGGCGCACGCCTACCAGGACCTGGAAGAATTGAGTGACGACATCGGCGCGCGCGTCACCGGCTCGCCCGACGCGGCTCGCGCCATCGCCTGGGGCGTGGTGAAGATGAAAGCGATCGGCTTGGAAAATGTTCACACCGAACCTTGGAAAATTTCGCGCGGCTGGACGCGCATCTCCGCGGACGCCGAACTGGTCGCGCCCATCCGTCGCAAACTGATGGTCGATTCGCTCGGCTGGGTCGGGTCCACGGCGCCCGGAGGCGCCGAAGCCGACGTCATCGCCGTGAACGCTTACCAGCTACAGGACGAGCTGAAAAATAATTCCGGCAACTGGCGCGGAAAGATTCTGCTGATCGTGCAAAAAGGCGAAGCGCCCAAAGACCGCATGAGCGCGTTCGTCCAGTTTGGCGGTTTTTTGATCGCTGCGCATAAATCCGGCGCCGTCGCCGTCATCGGCGGCCAGGGCGGCCGCAAGAGCACTGGAATGCACCTTACCCACACCGGCGCTCTCGGCTTTGATGCTTACTATGACATTCCCGTCGTCAGCATGGCCGCGGAAGATCAGGAACAACTCGAGCGCTACCTCGATCGCGGTCAGTTCGTGCGCCTGAAAATGAATGTGCAGAACCGCGCCGCCGATGGTCCTGTGGATTCGGCGAATGTCGTCGGCGAAATTCGCGGCACGCAAAATCCCGAGCAAGTGATTGTTGTCGGCGGACACCTGGATTCCTGGGATCTTGCTTCGGGAGCCACGGACAATGGTTGCGGAACCGCAGTGACGCTCGGCGCGGCCGAGGCCATCGTCAAATCGGGATTCAAGCCCCGCCGCACCATCCGTTTCGTTCTGTTCACCGGCGAAGAGGAAGGTTTGCTCGGCTCACTCGCTTACGTGAAAGCGCATCAGAGCGAAATGGCCAACCACGTCGCGGCGCTGATTCTCGATAACGGGCAAGGCCCAGTCGTCGGCTTTCAACTCGGCGGCCGCGCGGACCTGATTCCCGCCGTTCAGAAATTCGCGAATTCCCTGCAGGCGTTTGGCGATCTAACAGTGGATGATGACGTGGAATTCGGCACCGACACCGGCCCGTTCACCCTGGCGGGACTTCCCGGCATCAACCTCAACCAGGATTCCCCGGATTACAAGTACACGCACCACTCCGCCGTGGACACTTTCGACAAAGTGAAGGCGGATATTCTGGATCGCGACGCCACGGTGATGGCCCTCGCTGCATTCTGGATCGCCGACCGCCCCGAGCGTCTGGCGAGCCCGTGGCCGCAGGAAAAAACCGCTGAAATGTTAGTCAACAAACACGAGGACGGCATCCTGAAAGCGTTCAATCTCTGGCCATTCGGCAATCTGGGAACCGCGCCAGCAACCCAATAGCCAATCACCATTGCGCGCGGGATTTTTTCCCACTCGCAAACTTAACTAATTAATCGCGCGATCAAAAACGCCGCGGCCGCCGCCAGGCCGCCCACCAGAACCGTCTGCGTCCCGCCGCGCAATGGCTTCACTCCGGTGAAATGTCCTTTGATCGCGCCAAATCCAAACAGCGCCAGCAGTGTCACCGCGACAGAATAGATCAGCGCCAAATGCAGATCGTGATGGATCAACATGTACGGCGCCAGCGGCACCAAACCCCCGGCAATGTACGACGCGGCAATCGTCGCGGCGCTGCGTGTGGCCCGCGCGGGGTCCGGCGGTTCCAATCCGAGTTCGAACCGCATCATGAAATCCACCCATTTTTTCTGGTTTGCGGTGATCGTTGAAACAATCGGCGTCATCTGCTCTTGCGTCAGACCGTAATCGCGAAAAACTTTCGCCACTTCTTCCGTTTCAATTTCCGGCAGCTCTACCGTCTCGCGATATTCGCGGTCCAGTTCCGATGCATAATGTTCCGTATCGGTCTTCGCAGCCAGGTACCCGCCCAATCCCATGGCGATCGATCCAGCCGCAATTTCCGCCAGCCCCGCCGTCACCACGATGCCCGTGGATGCCACCGCGCCCGTCAGTCCGGCAGCCAGCGCGAAGGGAACGGTCAGCCCGTCCGACATTCCAATAACAATGTCGCGCACCGCAGCCGTCGCGGTGAAATGCTTTTCCACGTGTTCGACCGATGGCATCCTCGACTCCCTCGCTTCACCCAATATTTCCAGCTGCCCGTACCCCTGTTCCCCGGCAGGCGCGTATAATTATGGGGCAGGAACCGCAAAACAGGAGGTACATTATGACCGCAACTTCTACAGGACAAGGAGCCGCTCCGCAGATGACTTTCACAGTGCCGCCTTTGCCGTATGCATTCGACGCTCTGGAACCCTACATAGACGCGAAAACCATGGAAATTCACCACGACAAACACCACGGCGCCTACGTCACCAACCTGAATAAGGCGCTCGAGGGCCACGCCGACCTGCAGAAACTTTCCGTCGAAGAATTGCTCGCGCAGATCAACAAAGTACCGGACGCGATCCGCGCCGCGGTGCGCAACAATGGCGGCGGACACATGAACCATTCCATGTTCTGGAAGATCATGAAGAAAGGCGGAGGCGGCGAACCCGGGGGCGAACTGGGCAAAGCCATCAGCGCCGCATTCGGCAGCTTCGCGGACTTCAAAACAAAGATCAACGATGCGGGCGTCAAGCGCTTCGGCTCCGGCTGGGCCTGGCTACTGTTCCGCGACGGAAAACTCGTCATCGAGTCCACCGCGAATCAGGACAATCCCATCATGGACGGCGGAAAGGCCTTCTTCGGTGTGGACGTCTGGGAGCACGCTTACTACTTGAAGTATCAGAACCGCCGCCCCGAATACCTCGAGGCCTGGTGGAACACCATCAACTGGGCGCAAGTGGAAGAAAATTTCGCCCACGCCAAGAAGTAAATCCATTCTCAGCCACTTTTCGATTTGCAGGGGCGGGTCCACCGCTCGCCCCTGCAATCTTTCGCCGCGTTCTTCTTTGCTTTCGTAGCGGCGGCATTCAGAGTCTGTGTCAGAAATCGAGCATCTTTGTGGGTCGTGACTTTCGCCACGACCTAAGCCGCAAAGTCCGTGCGGCCTTAGCCGCTGAAGTTCCGCCTTTGGGGTTGCCATACAGGCCCTAAAGGCGGGAGCAGTTGCCTTGGCCTTCATCACGCCCCGGGCAAAATCCAATGCTCCAGCGCAAGAATTGCGATCGCCGCGAGTGTTGTGATCAGCGTCACGATGAATCCCACGCGTGCGAACTCCCAAAATGTAATTTTCACCTTCTTGCCCGCCTGCTGCAGCACAATCAAATTCGCCACGGAACTGAATGGCGTCGCATTGCCAGCAAGCGTGCTGGTAGAGGCCACCGCCAGCCAAATGTAATGCGTGTTCGGAAACGAAGGCACCAGCGGACGGAACAGTAGCACTGCGGGCAGATTGCTCACCAGATTCGAAAGAATCAGCATCACGCCGCTCACCGCGAATAATTGCGACGTCATTCCGCCCTGCAGCCACGCCTGAAAATATCCGATCAGGCGTTCCAGCGCGCCCGAGGCCTCAAATCCCTTGATCACCACGAACAGCGACGCGAAAAATAACAGCAGCTCCCAATCCAGTCGCTGATAAATGTTCTGCGCCTTTACTCGTCCGATGATCAAGATGAATGCGCCCACCGAAATCGCCACCAGTGGAAACGAGTAGCCCAGAA
>Ga0210398_10000188_pt1 | contig 78206 bp, 67 predicted proteins | sample IncBWC4OmetaG_FD_161047 | JGI IMG/M metagenome (GOLD analysis project Ga0210398, IMG submission 161047) | Forest soil microbial communities from Barre Woods Harvard Forest LTER site, Petersham, Massachusetts, United States - Inc-BW-C-4-O | ecosystem: Environmental > Terrestrial > Soil >... | reverse complement strand
TCGCCGTCATGTACCTCTGCGGATATAGTCTGGATAATCTTTCGCTCATGGCCCTCACCATCTCCACCGGTTTCGTCGTTGATGACGCTATCGTGGTCATGGAGAACATCACGCGCCATCTGGAAGAAGGCATGGACCCCTTCGCCGCCACCCTCAAAGGTGCGAAGGAAATTGGATTCACCGTTCTCTCCATCAGCATTTCCCTGATCGCCGTTTTCATTCCGCTCTTACTTATGGGGGGAATCGTTGGCCGCCTTTTCCGCGAGTTTGCCGTCACCCTCTCTACTGCCATTATCGTGTCCATGGCGATCTCGCTCAGCACAACACCCATGATGTGCGCCTATCTGCTGCGAAACGAACACGCGCGGAAACACGGCCGCCTCTATATGGCATCAGAGAGATTCTTTGACGGCGCCTTATCTGGATACCGGAAAAGTCTTCACTGGGTTTTGGATAATCCCGGAATCACGCTCACGGTTCTTTTCCTGACCATCGTGCTCAACATTATCTTGGTCTATAAAATCCCCAAGGGTTTCTTCCCGCAGCAAGACACCGGCACCCTTGGCGGCGCCGTGCAAGGCCCCCAGGACTCTTCCTTCCCGTCCATGAATGACTCAATCCAAAAGATCGAAGCCGTGATCAACAAGGATCCTGCCGTTCAAAACGTTATGGCCTTTACAGGGGGCGGCGGCGCCACCAATACGGGGAATATTTTTATTGCGCTCAAACCACTCAACGTGCGTAAGACTGGCGCTCCACAAATCATCAATCGTCTGCGCCCTCAACTGAATGGCCTTCCCGTTGCCTCCGCCTTTCTTCAGGCTTCACAGGATCTGCGCATCGGCGGGCGTTCCAGCGCCGCGCTCTACCAGTACACGATTCAGACAGACAATATTCCCGATCTCGCAACTTGGGGACCGCGCGTCTTCGCAGAAATGAAAAAGCTTCCCGGCTTGCAGGACGTAAACTCGGATCAACAGAATGGCGGCCTCGACATCCTCCTAAATTACGATCGCGTCACCGCCGCAAAACTTGGCCAAACTGCTCAATCCCTCGATCAGGGGGTATACAGCGCCTTTGGCCAATCCGAAGTCTCTATCATCTACACGCAGTTGAACCAGTACTACGTCGTCCTGGAAGTCGATCCTCAGTATTCTCAAACTCCCGACGGTCTGAAGAATATCTATTTTCATCCGCCAGGAAGCAGTAGCGTTACCGCCGCCGGGAATACCCCGCTGTTCACGATGGCCACGACCCAAACGAATACGATTCCCCTCGCGCTAAACCACACCGGCCTGTTTCCCTCGGTCACCGTCTCCTTCAATCTCGCGCCAGGTGTATCTCTAAGCGACGCTACGCTGGCCATTGACCAGATGAAACAGCGCATCGGCGCGCCTTCCACGCTCCGTGGTTTTTTCGCCGGCACCTTGCAGGCTTATCAGAATTCGCTCAGCAACGAAAAATACCTCGTCATCACCGCCCTCCTCGCGGTCTACATTGTTCTCGGAGTCTTGTACGAAAGCCTCATTCACCCGCTCACCATCATTTCCACGCTGCCTTCCGCCAGTGTTGGCGCCATTCTCGCTCTCATGCTGTTCAAACAGGATCTCAATGTCATTTCCATCATCGGCATCGTCCTACTGATCGGCATCGTCAAGAAGAATGCCATCATGATGGTCGATTTTGCTCTGCAGGCCGAACGCGAAGCCGGCAAAAGCACCGAAGACTCCATATTCGAAGCCTGCATGCTGCGCTTCCGTCCCATTCTCATGACCACTATGGCCGCGCTCTTTGGCGCATTGCCTTTGGCGTTCGGATCGGGCACCGGTTCCGAACTGCGCCGCCCGCTCGGCATTACCATCGTGGGCGGACTTATCATGAGTCAGCTCCTCACGCTCTATACAACGCCGGTCGTTTATCTCACGCTCGATCGGCTCCGGCTTCGGTTACTGGGAAAACAGCACGACACACTTTCTTCGGCGGAGGCGTCAGCCCCTTCCTCTGCGGATTAGTTAATGAGGGCAAATCCTATGAATAAACTTCGACTCAAAACTCTTCTGGGCGCCACGGTCACGGCTCTTTTGCTAGCAGGGTGCATTGTCGGACCGAAATACCACACGCCGACCGCCACGGTTCAGCCGCCCCCGGCTTCCTACAAAGAGTCGCCCACGCAATTTCCGGTTTCAGGTGACTGGAAGGTCGCACAACCACAGGATGCGATGCTGCACGGCAAATGGTGGGAGATTTACAGCGATCCGGAGCTGAATGCGCTTGAAGAGCAACTAACCGTCAACAACCAGAACATTAAACAATCTTTTGAGAATTTCATGGAAGCCCGCACGCTCGTTGCCCAAGCCCGTGCCCAACTCTTTCCCACGGTGGGAATAGCCCCTTCCTATCAGCGGTCCCTAGGCTCGGCGAATCTCCATGGTTCCACGGGCAGCACAGGTGCCACAGCGGGGGGCGCGCAGACCACGGTCTACACTATCCCCGTTACAGCTTCTTGGGAACCCGATCTTTGGGGCAAAGTCCGCAACACCATCCATGAGGCCCAATACAACGCGCAGCTCAGTGCCGCCGACCTCGAGAACGAAAAGCTGACCGAGCAGGCCAGCCTCGCAATGTTCTTCTTCGAACTACGCGGCCAGGATGCATTGCAAAAAATCTTCGACGAAACCATCGAAGCGGACAAAAAGTCCGTCGAGCTGACCCGCGCCCGCTATGAAACTGGAGTGGATGATCAGATTTCGCTGGTCCAAGCCCAAAATGCATTGGAGAGCGCCGAATCCGCTGGTACCGACCTGGGTATCGCACGAGCCCAGTTCGAACACGCCATCGCCGTGCTCATCGGCACCACGCCGTCGAGCTTCGCTATCCCCGTTAAGCCCTTGGATGCGGCCCCGCCCGTTATTCCCGTCGGTGTGCCCTCGCAGCTTCTCGAACGTCGGCCGGACATCGCCGCTTCCGAGCGCGCCATGGCCGCCGCCAACGCTCAAATCGGCATCGCCGTCGCCGCTTATTACCCGAACGTAACGCTTACTGGTACCGGCGGCTTTCAAAGTTCGTCGATTAAAAATCTCCTCACTTTGCCCAGCGGTTTTTGGTCCGTCGGGCCCTCGCTCTCCGAAACCATCTTTGATGCCGGCCTTCGCCGCGCCACGGTGCAGCAGTTCCTTGCACTCTACAACGGGAACGTCGCCAGCTACCGCCAGACGGTCCTGACCGCCTTTCAACAAGTGGAAGATTTCCTCGCCGCCGTGCGCATCCTCTCCAAACAAATCCAACAACAGATTGCGGCAGAGCAGTCCGCCGAGCGCTATCTCGAGTTGGCAAGAGCGCGTTACTATACCGGCGTCGATACCTATCTTAACGTCCTGGTGGCGCAAACCACCCTGCTCTCGGATCAGCAAACCCTTGCCTCTCTCCGCACCCAGGCGATGACTGCCTCGGTCCAATTGATTGAAGCGCTAGGCGGCGGATGGGACCGCTCGCAGCTCCCGACTCCCGCCGAAGTCTCCCGGAAGGTCACGAAGTCCGAAATCGAGTCTCAGAAATAACTTCCTTTGTACACGTGCCGAAGACCTGGGAACACATCGACGCCGTTTTCGTGGCCTTCGAGCCACGCGGCGGCAGCCTCCCCTTACCGAGATTTCCTGCGACTTGCTGAGTTCCGTCCTTTTCAATGGAAGGTCCACGATTTTGGCAGCGGCTAACGCTATCCACACGCTCGGGTGACCGTAGCGAAAATGGATTCGACATCGTTGTTTTCGATACCCACCGGCCCTACCAGCTTTCCTCAACACAGGTAAGGACTTGTCAGTTTCGAGCGTGGGCAGCGGTGGGCCATAAGAAGCGTCGAGCGGTCGGCTCATGGCGTTGAAAATTCTGCGAGACCGCAGGCTTCGCATACTCACATACCGAGGTATCCCTAAACCATAGGTCGGAAAGTACTTAGAGAAGCTGTCAGCCTTGATGGCCAGTAACAAGAGGCCGTTTCCCTGCCGGAATGGAACGGCAGACTTTTGGCGACCTCCGCAATTCGCTGTTGTCCGATCAGCGACGGTCAGGATGTCTCACCTACAGAGATTCACTAAGCGCTGCCACAAACTCGATAATGAAGTAGCTAAAGCACTTGTTCGTTGAGCTGGTGGCTTGTTCCTGCGAAAAACGACCCGCGGAGTGCCCCCCGCCTCTCGACTACAAAAGTTGAAACATTATGTCTGTCCGGCTCATCTATCTATTGGAGGCCTCGAGGGATTAAGATGGAGTCGAGGTTCAAGCTCATGAATATATTTTTGCGTGCCGGAGGAGCTTCAAGGCCTGGAGTAGCCAAGCGGATATTGGTTTCCCTCTTGTCGTTGGCGCTGTTGTTTGCGACTTGGCCCCAGAGCCTGCCGGCCTATCAAGACGCGCAGGCCCCAGCGCCGCAGGGGCAGGCACCGCCATACGCACAACAGACTCCCGAGCAGTTACAGCGGTTGGTCGCGCCGATTGCGCTGTATCCAGATTCGCTCGTGGCGCAGATTCTGGCAGCGGCCACGTTTCCCGAGCAAGTCGTGGAGGCCGACAGATGGGTCGGAGCGCATCCTGATTTGAAGGATGAAGCCTTGGGTCGAGCGGTGGACCCGGAACCCTGGGACCCGAGTGTTAAGGCGCTGACTGCGTTTCCGTCGGTCCTTGGAAATATGGACAAAAATCTTTCATGGACGTCATCCTTGGGCGATGCGTACTACAACCAGCAACAAGATGTGATGGATGCGGTCCAGGTGATGCGCCAAAAAGCACAAGCAGCTGGCAATCTTAAGAGCACGCCGCAGCAAACCGTAACGACGCAAGGCTCGACCGTGGAAATTGAGCCTGCTCAGCCGGATGTGGTTTACGTTCCCGCGTACGATCCGTGGCTGGTTTATGGTGGTCCCATCGTGGCATGGCCGGGGTGGTACCCATATCCCGGAATCTGGTACGACGGTCCGTTCCTCTCGTTCGGGCTCGGCTTCGGAATCGGTTTTTTCGGAGGATTTGGCTGGGGCTGGGGTCATTGGGGATTCGATTGGCATAACCGCTACGCAATTTACAATCACGACAGGTACTACTCGCGGAGCAGAACATTTTACAACCGGAGCAATTTCTATCGAGGGGGAGGGGACCGGGGCAGGGGATTCGATCGACCCGGAGGAGGGGCGCGGCCGTTCAACGGAGACCGGCAGGCTGCCCGAGGATATGCGGAACCTCACGGTCAAAGCGGTACCCGCTCGGGGGCCTTCAGTGGCTACGACCGTGGCGGAGAGACAAGAAGCTTTTCCTCACGTGGGAGCGCCAGTTTTGGTGGAGGCGGAGGCTTTCGCGGCGGCGGTGGCGGAGGCGGCAGGCATCGGTAATCGAAGTCTCGTCGTAGTCCCTTAGAGCTTGCGAAACTCAGAAATGGAGAAAGGTCACATGCCGCTGACGAATCTGAAATTTGACAAAAATAATTGGGCGAATCATTCTAGAGCGGCCGCAGTGGCCGTATTTCTGACGGGTTGCTTCGTCGCGCATGCCGAGGCGCAGCGGCCCGGGCAGAAGACGTTCTCATCGCCGGAAGACGCGAGCAACGCACTCATCGCGGCAGCGCAGAGCAACGACGAAAAGGCGTTGCTCGAGGTCCTCGGACCGGACGGAAAGCAAATCGTCTCCTCGGGAGACGAAACCGAGGACGCCCAAAGCCGCGCCAACATCGTGAAAAAATATCAGGAGATGCACCGTTTCGTGAGAGAGCCAGATGGAACCACTGTCATGTATGTCGGCGCGGAGAACTGGCCGACGCCCATCCCCCTGATGAACAAAGGTAATTCGTGGTATTTCGACACTGAGGCGGGCAAGAAAGAAATTCTGTACCGGCGAATTGGGCGCAATGAACTGTCGGCCATTCGCGTTTGCGAGGAGATGGTGGCGGCGGAAAAGGAATATTACTCGACGCAGCACAACGAGTATGCCCAGAAAATGTACAGTGATGCAGGGCAACAGAACGGCCTTTATTGGAAAACTGCCGATGGCGGACCCCAGAGTCCCATCGGGCCTTTGGTGGCGGCGGCCGTCGCAGAGGGTTATGTCAGAGATCAAAGCGGAGCTCCGACCCCTTACCGTGGTTACTATTACCACATCCTGACGCGCCAGGGAAAAAACGCTCCAGGCGGGGCGAAAAGTTACATCGTGAACGGAAAAATGACCGACGGTTTCGCCTTTGTGGCCTATCCTGCGGAATACAGATCATCCGGTGTGATGACCTTCATCGTTAACCAGGATGGAGTCGTGTATCAGAAGGACCTCGGCAAGAAGACCGAGGTGCTCGGGATAACTATTAAGGAGTACAACCCGAACTCCAGCTGGCAAAAAGCGGAAGAGCAGCCGTTGGAGACTGCGAACGAGCAGAAAACCAACTAAGAAAACGCCACTCGGTTGCTCTAGTTACCTACACCAGCTCTGAAGATGCGGAAGAACCGGTCCTCCGAGCACTCGGGAATGGCGTGGATGTAATGACCGAGAAAAGAGACAGGCCTTTCCACACAACGGCTGTTGGGTTCAAGCGCAGAAGATCTTGCCAATACACCTCGGCTCTGGCGGCCATGGGTTGTCACAGCCTTCGTCAATTCCGCCTGATGATAAAAACTGTCTTATCGTCAATACGATCTTCCTCGCCAATCTGTCGCAAACGATCGTCCCGCTTGAGCGCGTATTCGAGGAATGCATTGCACATGTCTTTTGCTGGCAGCCTGCAGTATTCGCGCATCACGCTTTCAAGTTGCCCTCGTTCTTCCTTATCACTGCCGTCATAAACCCCGTCGGTGTAAAGGAAGAGAATATCCCCCGGACTCATGAGTGTTAGCTCGGCTATATCAGAGGACTTTGCGCCCCTCTGCCGGGTTTCCAAGGAGAAGTACCTGTTACGATCCGGATGATCTTCGGCGATCTGCAGGCCGAGCGGTAGAAATTGCACCATCCGGCTTTTATCAATATCCATGAACTTGCGGTATTCGGCAGAGAAGACCAGCGGTGGCGGATGCCCAAAATTCACGAATCGAAAATGACCATAAGGGCGTACTTCACCGTAAAGCATGGTGGCAATCTCCTGTGCGTCCTCTTTCTCGCTCCTGCCGAGGGCATTACGAGCGGTGATCGACTGTGCTAATCGCAAGTTGATTCTCTCGAACAGCTCCGGAGTCGTTTTCCCTCGGTGATCGAGTTCGGAAAGCATGAGGGCATGAAAGGTGTCGTGAACCGTGGATGCAATTTTCGCTGAAATGATTCCGTGTCCTTGAGCGTCCACCACCAGGACACCCGCTGTGCTATAAAGCTCGTGCAGGTCCTCGGCGACCCGCACCTGCTCCGAACTTCGTGCGTCTCTATATGCGGTTTCCATTTCGGGTTTATGGCCTGGCCTCGATTTCAGCCATTCCACATGGTCGTCCACGGAATCGCGTGGCGGCGTACCTGGCGGAAGCGGCTCGAGGTACTCCTTCGATCGCCGCAGTGCCCGCTGAATGCGTGCCTCGATGTCGTAACGTTGCTGGAAGTTTATGTATTCAAACAGGTCGCCGCCGACCGTTCCGGCTGGTATAGAATTGCCGTACATCTCGATTCCTTGCACATGAGGAATTGCCCCTTCCACCGTCATCAACCGCTTGCGCAGATATTCATCGATTCTTGGAGCGTTGTAAGTTTCTGACATGGGGGGACTCCAGGATGTGGCGAGCTCGCGCCTGTGATGTTTGTCGACGACTCGAGGATGCGCCACCCCGTCGCAGAGCTTCTATTGTATCTTGGTATTGATCTGTTCCGTTGGCCGCGACCCCGGCCCAATCAACAGCGAATTCAAAAACAACGAGTCGACGTAATTCAGTGCCAGAACTGAAACTTCCCAAGCTTCCTCTGGTAAAACTGCGAGCGTCAGCGACCGATTGGCAAGAGACTGCTGGGTGGCACCGGACAGGTTGCCGAGAATCAGGTGGGCTGTGACCATGGAATCCAAATCGTTCGGGCCCGTAGGACTGCAAGAGCTGCTTTTCGTAACGGGCAGTTTGGCTAAACCGAAACCACAGCAGGGACCGGACGGCGCACGCCTTCCGCCACACTACAGAACCAAATCACCTTCAACGGAAATCCGACTATTCGGCAAAGTAAGCGCAAGCGTTAGCTTGGGGATGGCCGACGATCCACCAGGTGGCATGCTCAGAACTTGTTTGACGGCCTTACTTTCACGTCGAGTTACATGCATCGCCTTGCCGCCGAGATACATCAAATAAGATGATTTTGAACAGCGCCTGGGGAACACTCGCCCATATCCGCAACACGACGGCATGGAGTAAAGAATGAAAGTTCAACTCTTCCCCCCCGACTCTGACACAGCGCCGCGTCACTGGATACGGCATGATCAGGCTTTCGCAATGATGTTGCGGCCCGGCTCCATCGAGTGGGGCTCTAAGCGGCTGGCGTTGGAAAAGTTTGATTACGCGGCGGGCGATTTAGCACTGTGCGACCGTCATATCGGAGAATGGGTTGGGCTCATGAATGTATCGCATCTGCAGCTCGGTATTTCCGATGCGGCACTGATGGCCAGCTCTGACGGAGCTTACGGCGAGGTAGAACTGCGGCCTTCACGCAAGTTTGCGAACTCGCGTTTGAGCGCGCTGGTTGCGGCCGCTCATGCGGAGATGGTCGTTGGCTTTCCGAGTGGGCGGCTGTTTCTGGATTCTATCGAACAGGCGATGGCCGTCGCACTGGTGAAGGACCGTGCGGTAAGGCACCGTCCTGTGCAGATGTACCGAGGCGGACTGGGTTCAGCGCGCATGCGAAGGATTAGAGAGTTGGTACGTGCCAGGATCGAGGACGACTTAAGTCTCGACGAGATGGCGCAATCGGTGGGATTGAGCACCGCTCATTTCGCGCGGATGTTTCGCAAGTCCACGGGCGAGACCCCGCATCAATTTGTTCTGCGTCAAAGGATTGAGCGTGCTAAGGTGATGTTGCGTGCTCCCGGTGCGCGAGTATTGGATGTGGCTGTGGCATGTGGCTTCAGGACCCAACAGCACTTTGCGCAGGTCTTTCGTGATGTTTGTGGAGTTAGCCCGACAGAGTATCGCCGGGATTTTATCGGCTCCGAAGATACATCACTTTCACTGGCTGCATTTTAATTCGTTGTTAACGTCCAGCCGCCTCCGGAATTTGTAACTCATCGCTCCTGCATCCGCCTCGGCACTATATCCTCCGCCAACAATTCTGACTCGGCAACTTCCTAGCTCATTCCAACTCTTGTCGTCGTTCCCTCAAGACAAACCTCAGACTCCGGTGTAAGTCGTTGGAGTTCTCTTTCGGGGAGCATGAATCTAGCAAGATTCCGACCATCCCAGCAGAAATCCGCACAAGTCCGTTCCCGATGTGCAGTTTACTGACAGTTGTGAGCAGTAGAGGTCGGTCAATCGGCCAGAACTAATTCAACACAGGAGGGTAATTCAATGGAAGCAATCGGATTGTTAGTCACGCTCCAAGCACGCGCAGGCAAGGAGGCTGATGCCGAGGCTTTTCTGAAGTCAGCACAGCCACTCGCGCTGAATGAAAAAACGACCTTGAAATGGTATGCGATCAAGATCGGCCCGGGGAAGTTCGGCATCTTCGACACCTTTGCAAATGAAGCGGGCCGCAATGCCCACTTGACTGGCGACATCGCAAAGGCGTTGACAGCGCGGGCCAGCGAATTATTTGCGGTTCCTCCGCAGGTGGAAAAGGTGGAGGTCCTTGCAAGCGCGCCTTTAAAAGGGTGAGCGACTGCCTGCTTGTATACGGGGAAAATGTGGTTTCTGGTTAGAAGAGATGACAACCAAGGAGAAAGAAATAAAAAAGGAGAAAGAAATGAAAATCAAGAAGAAAAAGATGAAAGTCTCACAAACTTACCGACCTGCTTTGATCGCAACTCACGCCATCGATTCCGCGTCCCGAGAGCCCAAGTCAGCGCTCCGAGGTCTGATGCAACGTGTCGGCTTGACCCTTCTCGCCGGTACGCTCGCCATCAGTGCCAGCGGCTTTGCGAGTGCCGGCAAGGCTCCCGAGGCGCAGCAAGCCGTCAGCGGCACGACCCAAGCTGCCCCTCCAATCTCCGGAGTTATTGGAAAAGTCCAGTCATTTACAGGCAGCGCACTCGACGTTCAGACACCTTCAGGCGTGGTCCACGTTGATGTCAAACAGCCCCTCACAACCTATAAGCAGATACCGTCGGATTTGAGTCATGTCACGTCCACGTCTTATGTCGGCGTTGCGTCGACTGAGCTGGCGGATGGAAAAGAAGTAGCGAAGCAGATCATCATATTTCCAGCGGAACTGAGTGGAGCTGCAGAAGGTAGTGTTCTAACAGACCCGCCGGGTGCAACTACTCACAGCAGAATGACCAATGGCTCCGTCTCTCGCCCTGCGGTATCGCACTCGCGCATGACCAACGGCACAGTACAGAAAGGCAGCGGGACCACCCTGGTGGTCCAGTATCAGGACGGTTCTAAGACGATCTCCGTGCCTGCAAATGTCCCCGTGACGCAAGTCGCATCTGAACCAGTCACATTCGCTAATGGCGATATCGTTTATGCGGCGACTGAGAAGCTGCCGGACGGAACGCTTGTGACGAACAAAATCTTTCTTTTCATTCCAGCTGAGAACAGCGCCCGGTAGGGCTTCGGCCCATGGCTCATTCAATGCCTCCAGTCAATGAATCGAACGCCGCGAGCACGTCTCCGAAACAGCGGGGCGTGCTCGTGGTCAAGAAGCACCATCTCCTGGTGCGCTGGAGTCACTGGCTGAATGTGCCGATCCTCCTCGGCCTTATTCTGAGCGGGATCTCGATTTACTGGGCTTCGCCGGTTTATCAACACAAGCCAGATCCGAATACGGGAAACGTCGATGTGGCGGCTGATATGGGAATCTGGATATGCGCCCATGTGCCCGGACTGCATCACTACAGCAGTCCACCCGACTGGATTTACAACCACATGAGCCTCGGGCCGGGCATGTTGGCGTTAGCCCTCCGCCTGCATTGGTTATGCGCGTACTTGTTCATGCTGAATGGCACGGCGTACGTTGCAGGGCTGGTCATGGGAGGAGGCTGGCGCGCCCTGCTGCCCCGCCGGACCGATCTGTTTGACGCGCTCAGGATGCTTCGATACTACCTCGGCGTTCCCTTCGCTAAACTCACACGCCGCGAATGGCTGCATCCCCGTTTCAACACAAAATACAACGCCCTCCAGCGTGCAGCGTACTTTTCTATTCCGGTCGCCGGGTTTCTTTCCCTCACTACAGGCTGGGCGATTCATAAACCGATGCAGCTCCATTGGCTGGCTGCGCTATTTGGAGGCTTTGACGCAGCGCGTGTATGGCATTTCTGGCTCATGTGGCTCTTCATCTTCTTTGTTGTGCCGCATGTGATTCTGGTTTTCGCCGACGGGTGGGATACGCTCCGCAGCATGATCGTGGGTTGGTCAACAAGAATGAAGCGGTCGGAGTTCATCGCAAATGAACAATGAGGAGAAAGCCAATTCATTAGAACCGGAAAATATTCCCTCGACGGGTACTGGATCTAAACTGGAGGCGATGAAGTTACCAAAGAGTGGCCCTGAAGATAGATGTCCTGCCGCCCCAATAGCCGCTGAAACTCCCCAGGCCGTGGAAGCGATAGAACAACAAGTGGATACGGATGGACGCCCCTCGTCATTAGTAGAAGCTGCGCCGCGAACTGGCGAAGTGGTTACACCCATTGCACTGGAACCTGTGTTCGTGAAGAACCACCAAAGTTTCTTTGAAGAGCAGCCTCTCCCCGTAATTGAGATGGCTACACGCGTCCTGCGCTATCGAACTCGGCGAGAAGTGTTGGCGTTTGGAATCGGCGCGTTGGCGGCGGCAGCAGGCGCAGGACTTCTTTTGCCACCAGATACACTCAGTCGCGTGGGCATGCGCCGAGATATGAGTTCGTCTGGGAAGGAGTGGTTGCTCAACAAAGCTCTTCGAATTGACGACGACGTGGCTGAAGCACTCTACTCGCGGAATCGTATGGTGCCCGCCTACACAAAATCTCAGATTACCCCGATCAGGAACAACTACAACGGAGCCACTCCTGACCCTGGCTATATATCGGGATGGAATCTCACTCTGGAGGGGCTCGCTTCTGGCTTGAGCGTTTCTCTCGACATTCGGAATCTCCTGACTCGCTTCTCGGTGCGTGAGCAGATTACGCGGTTGGTTTGCGTCGAAGGCTGGAGTGCGGTTGCGTGGTGGGCTGGTCTAGGATTCGATGATCTGCTTCGCGCCTATCCACCGATGTCGCAGGCCAAATGGGCGCGGGTGGAGTCGTCGGTCAATCTTGACGCCTCCGGGAATCCTGACCCTTACTTTATGTCGCTCGATCTGGCGACGGCCAGCCATCCACAGACGCTGCTCGCCACACACCTCAACGGTCAGCCTCTCACTGTGGATCATGGAGCGCCACTCCGTCTGCTGGTGCCCGTGAAACTTGGTTTGAAGAATGTGAAGGCCATTAGCAGGATTTCGTATGTCGCGGAAGAGCCAAAAGACTATTGGGCCGAACGTGGATATTCCCGCTACGACGGAATTTGAAGAGTTTGCCATCGTGGGAATCGATGGCGAGTTGCTGCTGACGTTCTGAAAGCAGAGCAGTGGGATTTCCAGGAGCAGCCAGACGCCTGGACTTACATCATCTCTTATTTTAACGAACAGCCAAGGAGGCTGATATGGCAAGCAAACAGAAAACGGTCATTGTAACGGGAGCTTCGCAAGGCATCGGAGCCGGCGTAGTCCAGTCGTTCCTTGATCGCGGATACAAGGTTGTCGCAAACTCGCGCAATATCAGGAAGTCGGATACCTTCATCGAATCTGATCATTTGGCTCTCGTAGACGGCAGCATCGGTGAGAGTACTGTCGCCTCAAAGATCGTCGAGACAGCCATCCAGAAGTTTGGATCCATTGACGCGCTGGTCAACAATGCAGGCATCTTCTTCACAAAACCGTTTACTGAATACACGGCTGAAGATTTCAAGGCGCTATCTTCAACCAACCTCGAAGGCTTCCTCTACGTCACCCGGGGGGCGGTCAAGCAGATGCTAGCGCAGAAGTCTGGAGGAAGCGTCGTTACCATCACGGCCGCGCTGGTAGACAACCCAATTGCAGGTATTACGGCGTCGGTCCCGATGATCACCAAGGGCGGACTTGAAGCCGTCACGCGGAGCTTGGCCACGGAGTATGCGAAGGAGAAGATTCGCTTCAACGCGGTCGCGCCCGGCGCCGTGGACACGCCGCTGCACAAGAACAACCCGAAGGATTTCCTGAAGACGCTCTCGCCGATGGGTACAATATCTGACGTGAAGGACATAGTGGAAGCCGTGGTTTATCTCATAGAAGCCCGTCAGGTGACGGGGGAGGTGCTGCACGTGGACGGTGGTGCGCACTCAGGCAAATGGTAAGCGGCAAGGGCTCGCAGCCGCCCAACGCGGAGCGCCGACTGCAGGAGCTCGGCATCGAACTCACGCCTCCGCCCACTCCGTTGGGTGCCTATGTCGAGGCTGTACAGACCGGCAATCTGCTCTTCCTCAGCGGTATGCTTCCTGCCGTCGGACACCAGCCGAAGTTCGTCGGGCGTCTCGGGAAAGAACTGGATGCGAACGCCGGTAGGGAGGCGGTCCGCATTGCCGCTCTGAATGTTTTGTCCGCGACAAGGCAGAAGCTAGGTTCGCTCGATAAAGTAACCCGGGTTGTTCGACTATGCGTCTACCTTGCAACTGATGGAGACTTCTTCGATCAACCAAAAGTTGCCGACGCTGCCTCCGAGCTATTCCGCGATCTTTTTGGAGAAGACAAAACCTCAGTCCGTATGGTGTTAGGCGTGGCAAGTCTTCCTCTGGGCATGCCCGCGGCGGTTGAAGTCATCCTGGAAGTCGAGGCATGAGGAGGCGGGCAGAACCCGCCTCTCCATTTTGATTATGACGAAACGAAACTCAGCATGGAACAGGACGCGCGTTTCAAACAAACTCGGAATTGAGTACCCGATCATCCAGGGACCGCTTGGAGGCTTTTCCTCCCAGCGCCTTGCCGCCGCTGTATCAAACTTCGGGGGCCTGGGCTCTTTCGGCGCGCATGGCCTGGCTCCGTCGGCGATTCAGGAAGTCGTCGCCGAGATCCGTTCTTTGACCAATAAACCTTTCGCCATGAACCTCTGGGTTTCGATGGAGGATGAGGGTGCAGCAACATCCGATGTCGAAGCCTTCGAACGGGCGCTTTCTCATCTAGCTCCGCATCTTGAGGCGGTCGGTGCGAGCAAGCCGCAGTTCGCACCATACAAGCCGCTTCGCTTCGAAGATCAGGTGCGCGTTCTGCTCGATGCTAAGGTACCTGCCTTCTCGTTTATCTACGGCATTCCGCGAAAGGAGATTCTCGAACAGTGTCATCGCCAGGGCATCCTCATGATCGGCACCGCGACAACACGGGACGAGGCCATTGCTCTAGAGCAAGCCGGCGTCGATGTCGTTGTAGCATCCGGATTCGAGGCCGGCGGACATCGCGGATCGTTCCTGCGCTCCTCGGAAGATTCCCTCACAGGGACGATCTCTCTGGTACCGCAGATCGTGGATGCGGTGGGGATACCGGTGGTAGCGGCCGGAGGAATCGCCGATGCCCGCGGTATCACTGCAGCTTTCGCGCTTGGTGCCCAAGGTGTGCAGATGGGGACGGTCTTCCTTGCCTGCGAAGAGTCTGGAGCGACCACGTTGCACCGGGAGGCGATCCTGAGCGGAAAGGCGAGCCGAACTTCGCTTACACGCGGGTTCACCGGACGCCTGGCACGCGGCATCCACAATCAACTTCTGGAAGAGATGAACCGGCCCGGCGTCGCTGTTCTCCCGTACCCGCTGCAACGGGCCCTCATGCGGAACCTCGTCGTGCCGGCGCAGCAGGCCGGACGGAGCGAATTCCTAGTCTTATGGGCCGGCCAAAGTGCTGGGATTGCCCAATATTCAGACGTAGCAACGCTTCTGCAGTCGCTCGTCAATGGAGTATCAGAGAAGCTTTCCTGATGCTCGGATGTTCAACACCCACCGGGGCTATGGATAGTGAGCTTCTGCAAACGCGCGCGGACCTCCTACACAAGCGACAAGTATGGAGAAGTCAGCTTGTGGTTCGTAATGGATTCTCCTGACTACAGTCAAAGCACTCTGAATTGGAAAATGATGGAAAATAGAACCATTTTGACGTCGAACATATGCACTGATTCCTTGCCAAGCCAGTCTAGTCAGGGCGACTGGCCCAGACCTGTCTTGCCGCAGGGCACGGCTTGCCTTCGTGTCCCTTCGCCCTGTGGTGCTTAATCTCGGCGTATAAGCTCTCGCGTCGTTCTTGCACTTCCGCGCGTTCCTTGTCCCCATGCACGAGATCAGGGCTGAGCAGATTGAGTTTGTTATTCAAAGCGATGAGCTGACTCACCAGCTCGTCCTTCACTTGGCAGTTCATCAATACATTGTACCCGCTATCGCCGTCACCCGGTTGGGTGCTTACGATGTTGTCGAGCGATTGCAACTAGCTTACCTAACGTGTGCGATCGCACTCAGATTCTGTCTGCGAAGCGCGAGCCCCACGATTGGGCTATCGACAACGCGCGGGGACAATTTATGGAGTTGCCCTTAACGGGCAATCCGTCGGCGTTGCTCCCGATGCCAAGCTCTATTCGGGACTGGTGATCGAGGGCGGCAACACGACCGTGCGAATCCTCGAGGGCTGGACTGGCTTGTCGGATTAGGGTTCGCATTGTCAGCACATTACTCGGGTATCCGGGATATGCGCCCGTTTTTACAAGATTGATCGACGTTTTGGTCAGCCGGAATGTGCTGCCAGTTCTTGCCACTGGCAAATGGCGGGGTGCAAATTCCTCGCGCGGCCGTACCTGCTTCATGCCTGTAATCAGTTTCCGCTGGATGCAGCGAAAGAGGGACGGTACGCCCCTCGATCGATCGCATTCTTCCATTGAGCGAAACAGCGGAGGGACATCGTTTGTTGGAAGAGCGAGAAGTGTACGGCACGATTGTGCTGGATACGACGTGTCCATAGGTCGAACGAGACAAAGGCGCCTGCCCAAATCATTGTCGCCGCCGCACGGACCGGAGGATGTAATCGCGCGTCGCGACCAGAACAGAATCCGAAACTCGCGAATCAGGCGCAATGCGGGCCAGTGTGACGGCGCCGACCATGGCGGAGACGATCGCCATCGACCGTTCTGCCCGCTTGCGCAACGGCACCGTCTCTAGGTAGCCGGCAATCAGTCGGGACAGTTGGAGAAATCCTTCTATGGCTGCGTGACGAGTCTTCTTGTCTTTCCGCGCGAGTTCGCTCCCCAGAGCGGCAAGAGGGCAGCCCGTTCTCGGCCGGTCGCGATGAGCGCGCGACACATAATGATCCACAAGGATCGGAAGCGCCTGCGCGTGGGGCTTTCCGTTGACGAGTAATTCCAGGCTGGCCACGAGCGACAAAAGAGTCTTGCTCAACGCTTCCAGGACGAGTTGATCCTTGGAAGCAAAATGACGATAGAAGCCCCCGTGAGTAAGTCCCGCAGCAGCCATCACTCGCGCGAGCGCCGCCTCGCTGATTCCATTGGCTCTGAACTCGGCGCCGGCCGCTTTGACGATTCGCTCGCGTGTCTTGGCGGTCTCTACTTTTGACTTACGCATAGTTCTTTGTCTCCGGACGTGACGTTTGCGCACGTTGCTCGTTGCGCGCCAGGGCGACTTGCCCCAGATGGTAGGACACATGTCTAGCCCGGCTGAGCAGGATGTTCAACCGATTTCGGCAGTCAGATGGCCCAAGAGGTAAAGGATGCGATTTTCTGCCGGGCGCGACCTCGCGCTGGAATTGGTCGTCGGTCAGCGAGTTGAACGTCTCGCTGGCCTGAGCCGCGGCTTGACGCCAAGCGGCCAGCGCAGCGTCAATCGTGAGTTGGTCAGTAGTCATGGAAACTATTCCTTTCGTCGGCCCAGGCATAGCCCTTGACATTTAGATGTCGCATAACATCTAATAGAATCGCTGAGGCAACCCGTTTCTGTCAACGCCTGGTTTGAGCAGAAAGTGCAGAAGGCTGTTTGAAGGGATACCTACATTCATGAACGGAACCGAAATTCGACAACTAAACGCTGAAGACGCCACTGAATATCAAGCCGTCTTTCTGAGAGCATTGCAGTCGGCTCCGGCCGCCTTCGCCGCGGACTATGGTGAAGAGTCAGCGCGCAGCTCCGATCAAATCGCGGAGCGGTTTCGGCGGGAGGTTATCTGCGGAGCATTTGTGGACGGACGTCTCTATGCCATCGCAACATTCTTGCAGCAACCTCCTCTAAAGCGGCGGCACGTTGGAATGATATGGAACATGTACGTATCGGAGGAACGACGAGGAACAGGGCTCGCCGACAGGCTTTTCGAGTACGTCCTCGAAGCGGCCAGCCTGAAAGTTGATCAAGTGGAACTATATGTAGCAGTTGACAATCTCCGTGGCACGAAGTTTTACCGGAAGTTCGGCTTCGAGTCGTACGGCGTGATGCCGCGTGCCCTCCGGGTTCAGGGCGCTGATTTTGACGCGCTGATGATGGTGAAAAAGTTCCGGTAACAGGAGGTTCGATGGCAACGGGACCCATCGTGACGAAGCACTATGCTGGCGATGGAAGGTTGGGTGATCGTATTTATGAGCGGTTACGGTCGTTGGGCTTTGAGGAACGGAATCCGTTGTCGCCCAAGGATACGGCCGCCGTGGATCAGTTCCACGCCGGCGGTTTTGAGGCTACCGAGAGACTCGCGCAGTTGCTCTGTCCGTCGCGTGGATCCTACGTGCTGGACGTGGGGTCGGGACTGGGCGGACCCTCGCGGTATCTTGCGGCCAAGTATGGATGTCGTGTGGTCGGCGTCGACATTACCGAAGAATATTGCGGTATTGCCTCCAAACTGGCAGAACACATGGGACTAGAGGATCTCGTCGAATACCGTGTAGGGGACGCTTGCGACCTTCCGTTTTCGGACGAATCATTCGATTTTGTGTGGACGCAACACGTTTCCATGAATATCCGAGAGAAGCCAGATCTGTACGCAGAGATTTTTCGCGTACTCAAGGCCGGCGGCAGGTTCGCTGCGCACGATGTCGTCCAAGGTGCATCAGGTCCCACTCTTTTCCCCGTGCCGTGGGCTCGCACGGCCGTGATTAGCTACCTCCAATCGAGCGAAGCCATGCGAAAAACGATTGAAGACGCCGGATTCTCCCTGATGGTTTGGAACGACGTCACAGAGAGTGCCTTGCAGTTTCTTGATGCCATGATTGCTCGGGGACGAAACGTGGAGCCGCCTCCTCTGGGTCTCCACCTTCTACTGGGGCCTGAATTTCCGGAGATGATTAGGAATTTCCGTCAGAACCTCAACGAAGGACGGGGTGGTGTCGTGCAGGCCGTTTTCGACCGCATGTCGTGATGGGCTTTCGCGCATCGGCGAGCCCCATCTCTTCGATCAAAAAAGTCGGGATGTGGGCAGCTGCCCGTCTGGAACCCAATAACGGTAGGAGCAAAGCTAGCTTGTCCTCGTGGTTGTTATCCGTGAGACAGGGCGTAAACGATCCTTGTCGCGGAAGCACGCCTGGAATTGAGAAGCCATGATTTTGGAGAGGTCGAAACTAGCCAACAAGCAAAGCATCATGGCGCTGCTGGCCCGCTGCAAATTCGTGTGTATCCAGAATCGCGGGTTGATCATCGAATGAGATTGCGCGCACCAATGGCATGCGCTGTTCTTGAAGAGTATCCTTACGACCAACACGGTCCCAGGCATCACGTACATGCTAGCCGGTGCTACACAGCGAAGCGATTCCGATCCTTCTGACGTTAGGAGTCCTGCTATTACTGTAGGTCCGCACTGGATGATTAGGTGGCCGTTCGATCCGAAGACCACCGGACTGCCGACCACACACAAGCCGACCGGCGCATACATCATGTGGGCCAGATCGCCGTACGCGCATGTGCACATCATGAGACGTCCATAGAAAAGGGAACTTCAAAAAGGAGAAATGCGATGTCCATCGCCAAAGCCACAACTGAACGTCCGCCGCTTCCGCCATTTACACGCGAAACGGCTATTGAGAAGGTTCGCCGGGCAGAAGATGCCTGGAACTCTCGTGATCCGGAAAAGGTGGCCCTGGCTTACACGGTTGACTCAAGCTGGAGAAACCGCTCGGAATTTGTGAACGGAACGCAGGAAATCGTCGCGTTTCTCAGACGCAAATGGGCGAAGGAGCTGGAATATCGCCTGATCAAAGAGCTTTGGGCGTTCGAGGGAAACCGTATCGCCGTGCGCTTTGCCTATGAATGGCACGATGACTCCGGGAATTGGTTTCGCTCGTATGGCAATGAGAATTGGGAGTTCGATGAGCACGGGCTGATGCGCTTGAGGCTTGCTTCGATCAACGATCTGCCAATCAAGGAGACCGAGCGCAAGTACCATTGGGCAGTAGGGCGACGTCCGGATGATCATCCCGGGCTAAGCGATTTTGGCTTTTAGTCTTGGACTAATCCCTTCGGGTACAGGCAAACACTTCACCGAAGGTGTGATGATGGTTCGACAGTTTTTGGACAGTGTTCAGCGGCATGGTTGCTGCTGGCACACATGCTGGCAGACGCGCCGGCCGCCAGGTAAGTCAATTCAGTACTGCAAAGGAGACCGATCATGCCACTCGCTCGAATCGATCTTGCAGAGGGTAAGACGGCCGACTACCGCAGGACCATCGAAGAAGTGGTCGATGATGCAAAGGTTGAAGTCTTGAAGGCCCCGTGCTGAGTCCGCGAATCAAAAGTCTAGCTTGATGTCGAACTGAAAGCTTCGACCGCCGAACCAACGATCTTTTCCTGCAGGCGCTAGGAGCAGGAGTTTGCGTCCGTGCAGCTGAAGAGGCCGATAATGCTGGCGCTTTCGATCACGTGGCCGATCATGGCGCGATACAGTGCGTCGGCGCTCGGTGGAAAATCCGGCGACGGCGTCAAGTCGAGTTCCTTATCGAGCGCATAGACCGTAAAAACGTAACGGTGAATGCCGTTGGGGACGAGGCCGGGCGGCGGGCAAGGACCGCTATAGCCCTGAACCCCAGCGTCATTGAAGACTTGCTGCCCGCTTCCAGGAGTGCCCGAGCCCGCGGGCAGGGCGGTGGTTGTAGGCGGGATGTTGTACATCCCCCAGTGCGTGAAGTTTGCCGTGACGTCAAACAGCGCGACCGCGTAGCTGCGCGTGCCGGGCACGGCGGGCGTCCACGACAACTGTGGAGATTCATTTCCGCCGGTGCAGACACTGCCCAATTGCCCGTTGAAAACCATCGTTGCGGGAATAAGTTGATCCTTCTGGAACGTCGTACTGCTGAGCCGGAAATGATGCTCTCGATCTTCACCTTCGGCAGCCTGGAACTCCTGCTGGCCCGGTTGAGCTGCGGCGGCCATCGAGGCTGAGAGCGGTTGCGCAGGCTTACCGTGGCCCGGCGAAACGACCGATGGCACGAATATCGCAGGAAATAATAGAAGAAGCAAAAGCAGTCGAGTCTTCATCTGTATCGTCCTTCCCTGTGGACCAGAGTTTATGGTTTTGCTCCGTCTTTGCGCAAGACCTTATGCCCGCCGCCCTCTGTTGTCAACCTCGCGCCTCGGACACTGTCAAACCTCTTTAGAAATGTCCCCTAGCGCCTCGGACACCGTGGCCATTGATAGGAAGCGAGTTCGGCTCGTTGGGCCCCCAATGAGTCCGTATGCGTGATTAACGCTAGTCACGACCAATCGCAAAACGCCCCTCATTTCGGAATCCGGTCCCAGCCAGTCGTTTGTGTTGAAACCGTACCGGGGCTGCTACCAGATATAGGGGATGAGACGATATTTCACCTGCGCCATATAGGCCGCATAGCCCGGCAGTTCCGCGCGCAGCACGCGTTCCTCCAGCATTGCCCGCCTCGCAAGCAACATCAAGAGGATCAGTCCCGAGAGAACTCCGTACCAGGAACCGAGTAGGAGGGAGGTTCCCGCCGCAAAGACGAGTATGGCGGTATACATCGGATGCCGGACGTTGTGATATGGACCTGTGGAGACTACAGTTTGCCCCCGATCTTGCTGAATACGCACGACAGTTGATAAGTACGAGTTTTCCCGAAATGTCAGAAACAAGAGGTAGAACGAGCACAACAGGACAATCGCCCCGACTAGCTGAAGCCAGACCGGCACGGGCGACCAGTGAAAACGAACCGCGTCCAAGGACATGAAAATCAACCATACAAAGGAGAAGACCATGAGCAAGGGAAAAAGCAGTTTGTCCCAGCCTTGCTGATCGGGTGTGCCCAAGCGCATGCGCTCCTGTAGCAGTCCGGGGTTGTGCCTGAATAGCCACAAATTGATGGCAAGAAGAAAACCAAAGAACAACGCAAGGAAAATCCATCCGGCGAGCCAAGCTAGGGTGCCAGCCGGGAGGAACAAGGCCAGGCCAAAGGCCACAAAATAGCCGACGAATTGTCCCACCTGCTGCCCTACATTGACGTGCATATTCCACCTCGTTCAGCGTAATGTGCGCAAATTGACAGCAATCAGGATCAAGCTTTGCGTATATTAAACTAGGTTAATATAAAATGTAAAGCATGATTAAATCACAGCACTACCACAAACGAATCAGCCTACGGGCGATCCCGTAATGGTCAAAAAACTCGTCCTGGTCGATCCCCTGAGCCAGAAATCATTCCACTGTGCACGTTGATGATAAATCAGGCCCGGGAGGTCTTTTAGCAGTTCGCCCTGGATGCGGGGTGCGCCCCAGCTGAAATTGCCAGGACCGTTTCTGGGTTGACGATGGCCACCGCCGGGCGCCAGTCGGACCAGAGGCGGGAGAGACAGATCCACAACAGGCGGTCCCCGGAGGTCAATCTCGGGCGTCTTCTCGCGGATCGCTGAAGCGCGCCGATTTGGTGGCGCAGAGCCAGGTTCTCGAGCCCGAGGGCAGCACGCGAACGGAAGATCGAAGACAGAGTTGCGAGGAATGTCGCGAGAGTGTCTGGGGAGAAATGAGCATCCGCGTGAACTATAAAAGAAACATAACCCCCATCCGCTCAAACATTTCGAGATTTTCGCGGGCACTTCTAGCGGATCAGATCAGTACAGTTTACGATGATCTACTGCAAACGAGAAACGAATGGAAATTAGTTGCCAGCCAATTGGTACCGACACCTCAGGAATAGCGACGCGAATCGCCCTCGACCGAGGTGCACCAGGTACGCCAAAGCCCATGTCATTTCGAAAGCGCAAGCTCGCTGCGAATTGAGGAGGAGACGCAAGCAAGCTAGTCGCAACCGAGGGTGAATCGCAACGCTGCACAAATTTCCGTCATTCTTAGGGAACTGAGCTGTGCGACCCGTTTTCCCAGGCGATTCTGGGTGACGGTCACGACATTGTGCAGGTTTACGACACAGTGCGTTTTCATGCCATCGTCCGGCGTGAGGCGAACCTCGGACGGCACGCCGCGAATCGTGGTCGTGATTGGGGCCACTGTAACAGTGGATAGATAAGGAACGGCGCTATCGCGCGTGAGGACGATGACAGGCCGTTTCTTGTCAGGTGGAGCGAACTGGTAAAGCCGAACATCCCCTCGGCTTATTCCGCTGGCCATACAGCCTCCGCCTCCCACGCGCTTACCTCATCGCGGGACTGCCGCTGTTTGGAATAGCCGGCGCGGTCGCGTTCCTCCCGATCGCGGATTTCTAATCGCCGCAGGTGCTCACGGAGAGCATCACGCACCAGGGCGGAGCGGTTCTGCTTGGTGCGACGGGCGGCCTGATCAGCTGCGCGCAACAGCTTTTTGTCCAGTACGATCTGAACGGTTTCCATATGTGGAGTCTACTCCACAGTGTAGTCCACAAGCAAGAAAAGCGCGGCTACAGTGGCTACAGATTCAGTCTCGACCTGCAATAGGTACGACACCGTCATTGCTGGACGCCTTCGGGATTCAAGTTTGCGGAAGTAGTCAACGTGCAGCCAAAGACGCCCCGGCCGGCAAGCCCATCCGCGATTTCGTCCTCGACTAACTTCGACTCTAACGCCTACTGCTGACTTTTGCGCCTCATCTGCGCTAAATTGGTTTCCTGTCTCAAGGATTCTGATTGTCTACTAAGTCCATTTCCTGGAAGCAGGCTTTTGGCCCGCGACTGCGGGAGTTCCTGCAGGTTCAGCAGCGCATCGTTTTTATCGGCGTAATCATGTGCGCGCTGTTCGCCGTGCTCACACCCAGCGTTCCCGTTCTTTTCCTTGGAGCTTGTGTTCTGGTCATCGGCAACTTCATGCACATTCTTATGGTTTTTGCCGCCCGGAATATCGGCAAACGGGATTTCCCGTGGAACTGGGCACTCTATTTACCTATTTTGGCTGCGGCCGCCGCGCTTAGCGCCTTCGTTTCGGTAGCCCTGCTTCATTGGATGCAGCCGACGGCCGGACCCTATTGGTACCTTTTCCGCGCGAGCTGGAAGATCGTGATGGTCGTGTGTATGGGAGCCGGAGTCGTGAGCTACGCGGTTGTGCAGCTTCAGCAGAGGCTGCAAGAGAAGAACAAGCTTCTGGAGCAAGCGGTCGCGCAAGGAGCGGTGGTCATCGCGGAACAAGAGCTGGAACTGAACCGTGCCTTGGAGATTCAGCGCGGGCTGTTGCCAAAGGACTTGCCACAATTGCGTGGAACCGAACTCGCGGGCGCGTGGCAGCCGGCGCGAACCGTCGGAGGCGATTATTTCGACGTGGTGCAATTCAGCGAAACGCGGCTGGGGATTTGTGTCGGTGACGTCTCCGGCAAAGGGCTCACGGCAGCGCTGCTGATGTCCAACCTGCAGGCGGCGTTCCGTGTCTTTGCGACGGCACAAGCTACGCCGGCCGAAGTCTGCTGCAAGCTGAATACGTTTGTCTCCGGAAACGTGGCTGACGATAAGTTCATCACGTTTTTCTATGCAATGCTGAACGTGGAAAAACGGACACTGGTGTACGAAAATGCCGGCCACTGCCCCGCACTGCTTTTGCGCGCGGATGGCGGCGCGGAATTTCTGCGTGGGCATGGAGCCGTGCTGGGTGTGATTCCCGAGTGGAGCTACGTCGACGAGACTGTGCAATTAGGCCCTGGAGACCGACTCTTTTTCTACACCGATGGCGTGACCGAAGCGGAGAATGAAGCCTCGGACCAGTTCGGGTATGAGCGCCTCGTGCGCGTGGCCGCGCCACCGGCCCCGGAATCCGCGGCGGCAACGAATCGCCGCATCATGGAGGAGGTTGCCAGCTTTTGCAAAGGACACTTTCTCGATGACGTTACGATAGTGGTTCTTGCCATCCGCTAGTTTGAGCAGCCGATTGCGTTACACTGCTCGGCATTCACGAACCGGCGAAAGGTTTTCAAATTAAAGTTGCCTTCCCGCACGCTGGCTCTCGGCCAGGGCACGCTGCTTCCGTATAGCTAAACGATCGGGGAGTTGGCCAGTTGGGCAGACACTAGCAAGCAGCTTCTGCGGTATGATGTTTTCGTTCGGAAAGCCGCTAGCGGAACCCGTTTTGCCAAGACGAACTTTGGGAGGTAACCGCGATGGCCACCGAGATGCGGAAGACCGGAGTCGACGTCGTCGGTGACATGCCCTGGGGAACACACTTTTGTCTTTTTTATGAGACAAGAGCGGATCTCCTCGAAACGCTGGTCTCCTACTGCAAAGCTGGATTGGAGAGCCAGGAGTTTTGCCTTTGGGTGGTTGCCGAGCCCCTTACGGGAGAAGATGCCAGGCTTGCATTAGAACGAGTTGTTCCTGACCTCGATCAATACCTCGCTGATCACAGCATAGAGATTGTTGCGGCTCGTGACTGGTATCTCCAGGATGGCACCTTTGATCTCAAAAGAGTGATTAGCGGTTGGAACGAGAAACTCACAAGCGCTTCGGCCAGAGGTTACGTCGGCGTAAGGGTGACTGGAGATACGGCCTGGCTCGAAAAGAAGGACTGGAAGGACTTCTGTGAATACGAAGATTCCCTCAATCAAGCTATCGTCGGTCAGCGTCTGGCGGTGCTATGCACTTACCCGCTCGCCGCATGTGGGGCTGCTGAAATCCTCGATGTGGTGCGAACACATCAGTTTGCAGTGACAAAGCGGCGTGGGAGTTGGGACGTTATCGAGACGGCCGGGCACAAGCAAGCTAAGGCTGAAATCAAGCGCCTGAACGAGGAACTTGAACAACGCGTTTTGGAGCGGACCAGCCAACTGACAGCCGTCAACAGAGAGCTGACAAACGAAGTACTGCAACGTCAGCGCGCAGAAGAGGCCTTGCAGCGCAGCGAAGCTTATTTGGCGGAAGCGCAGAGGATTAGCCGTACGGGCAGTTTCGGTTGGGATGTTTGCAGCGGACAGATCTTCTGGTCAGAGGAAACGTTTCGCATTTTTGAATACGATCCAGCCAACAAACCTACAGTGGAAGTCATGCTGCTGCGAACACATCCCGAGGACAGAGTCTTCGTCCAAGAAGCGCTCGACCGAATAGCGCGGGACAGGAAGGCTTTTGATTTTGAACATCGGCTGCTGTTGCCGGATGGCTCGGTAAAATACGTTCAAGTTGTGGGTCATCCCTCAATAAACGATGAATCGGGCAACTTTGAATTTGTGGGGGCGGTGACGGATATCACTGAACGCAGGCGGGCGGAGGAGGAGCGTGAGAGATTGCGCCAGGTACAGGCTGATCTCACGCACGTAACTCGCATGACCACCATGGGCGAGCTGACTGCTTCGCTGGCGCATGAGATCAAGCAGCCGATTTCCGCGGCAGTAACAGACGCTAAAACCTGCCTGCGATGGCTTGGTCGCGATGTTCCTGATGTGCCAGAGGCACGCGAAGCCGCATCGAGACTCGTTAAAGACGTGTCGCGCGCGGCTGACATCATTGGCAGAGTCAGCTTGCTGTTCAAGAAGGGCGCGCTGCAGCGGGAGTTGGTTGATGTAAATGAACTCATTCGAGAAATGATTATCCTGCTACGTAGCGAGGCGAACCGCTACTCGATCTCCATACGCACCGAGCTTGCCGAGGATCTTCCCAAGATCATGGCAGACCGTGTCCAATTGCAACAGGTTTTCATGAACCTCATGCTCAACGGCATCGATGCCATGAAGGAAACGACTGGCGGAGGTGAGCTTACTATCAAGTCGGAAGCCGACGATGGTCAACTGCTGATCTCGGTCAGCGATACCGGTGTGGGATTGCCCCCGGAGCAGGCGGACCAGATCTTCAGGGCATTCTTTACAACCAAGGACAACGGGACTGGTATGGGGCTGCCCATCAGTCGGTCGATCATTGAGTCACATGGAGGCCGCTTGTGGTCCGCCGATGCCTCCGGGCGGGGTGCGACCTTTCAGTTCACCCTGCCCGCCACGCTCGCGGCGCACGCGTAACCTCTCTGGCTGGCAGCACCTGGTGGCCAACCTTTGTTCTCTGTATGGGCTATCCGACACTGTCAGCACATGCCAGTTCACGCCGTTAGGTCCAGGTTGTGCCCGTCGGACGAACAATCATCGATTTGACAAGCTAGATTTTGTTGAGCGCCGAGTCTTACTCGCTGCGATCAATAAACACGACGATTGGTGCACGCGAGCTTCATCGCGGGGAGATGCGATTCTACTTCTCCGCTGAGACCGAGCCATTCGCTGCTTGCTCAATGAGAGAAGCAACGGCGCGCGGCTGCGAGACGTAAATCGCATGGCTTCCCTTAGCTTCGACAACTGTTGAACTGGCGCGCTTCGACATGGCCGTTGAGCGTCGGGAGGAATCATTTTGTCGTCAGTAGAAACGAGGTGCCAACTGGGCTTGGATTTCCACGCTGGTTTGACTACAACTTCTTCGTGACTTCCCTATGCCACTGTCGGGTGTCGAGAGAGACACTCCGTCAACACGCCTCAAAGACGTGACCCGGGGGCACGGTGTGAGCTCGGCGGCGAGGTGATCGAGCAGGTCGGCTTTCTGTCTCGCTTGCATTGGCGCTGCACCTTTCAAGGTCCCATGCGCCGCGCCGCGCGAATCAGACCAACTCCGAGGCTTAGAGCAGCACCAGCTGATAAATTCAATTGGAAAAAGAAATGCTCGTCGATCTATTGCTGCCAGCCTCCGCCGAGGGCGCGGTAAAGTTGCACGAGACTCTGGTACTCGGTGCCGCGCGCTTCCGCGAGTGTGAGTTCAGCGGAAAAGAGGGACCTCTGACCGTCCAGGACTTCGAGATAAGTGGTGGTTCCTCCTGCGTAGCGCATTTGGGAAAGGCGGACAGATTCCTGCAGGTCCTTAACGGAATCCTCCTGTCGAAGCCGTACTTGATGAAATTTCTCGTATCCAACCAACGCATCGGATACGTCGCCGAACGCGCGCTGAATCGTTTGCCGATAAGAAATCAGCGCTTGCTGATGCTGGGACTCGGCCAGGCGCAGATTTCCGCGAAGAGCTCCGGCCGTGAAAATGGGCTGGCTCACTTGGGCGCCGTAAGACCAGATGCCAAGTTGGGTGCTCATCAGGCTGGAGAATGCGCTGCTCCGCCCAAAAGCGCCGCCGCCGGAGCCGGTCAGTGAGATTTGCGGAAAGAACTGGGCCTTGGCGACGCCGATCTCGGCATTCGCTGCAACCAGGATTTGCTCTGCTTCGCGAATATCGGGCCGACGCTCGAGTAGCGAGGAAGGCACACCTGGCGGCACTTCAGGAGGAAGCGCCTGCTCCACAAGCGGGCGGCCACGCGTCACGGCTTGCGGGTAGTTGCCCAGAAGAATGCTGATGGCATTCTCTTCCTGCGCGATTTGCCGCTCTAGGTCAGGGATTTGAGCATTCGCGGAATCAAGAACTTGCTGCGCCTGCAAAACGTCAAGCTTGGTAGCCACGCCGTGGTCGACGCGAAGATTGGTGAGCTTTACCGAGTCTTCCTGCGTTTTGACGGTCTCACGTGTGATTTGGAGCTGAAGATCAAGTTGCAGGAGCGCGAAGTAGTCGCTTGCAACGTCGCTGACGAGTGTTAGTAACACTGTCTGACGTGCATCCTCTGTGGCCAAAAGTTCAGCGCGGGAAGCCTCGGTTGCGCGTCGGAGCTTGCCGAAGAAGTCCAACTGGAAGGCAGCGTCGGCCGCCAACGTCAGGAAGTTGTATTTGGTTTGGAAATTGTTTTCTTTTCCACCTGAAAAATTGGCGTCGCCCTGGACTTGCGGGAATTGGCTGGAACGCGTTACAGCGAGTTGCGCACGCCCGGCGTTTATGCGTTCGATTGCCAGTTGCAGGTCATAGTTTTGTTTCATTGCGGTGCGGATGAGTTCTTGCAATTGCGGATCCTGGAAGACCTGCCACCAGGGAAGATCGGCATAGGACGCTGCCTGAGCCTGGGCTTGCGGGTTATCGCTCAGGTCACGAAAGGAAGTTGGAGCCTGGACGACAGGCCGATGGTAGTTCGGGCCGACGCTGCATCCCACGACCAAGGTTGAGGCCAGCACGCTGGCCATGAATCGGACTAGTTTTTTCATAGGCTGCTCCACCGTGCTCCCCCGGCGACATGTTTGCGGCGGCTCATTTCAGTCCGCCTCTGCTGGAGCAGCCGACGCCGGCAACCTGCCCGAAACCTGCTCCTTGCCTGCACCTGACCATTTCTCGACCATATAGAAGATCGCAGGCACGAAGAAGATTCCGATCGCGCTAGCAGCCAGCATTCCGCCGATTACCGTGGTGCCCATGATTTGGCGGGCTACCGATCCGGCACCGGTCGCGGTCCACAGCGGTACGCAACCGAGAATGAACGCGAAAGACGTCATCAAAATGGGCCGCAGGCGAAGTCTAGCCCCTTCGAGCGCCGAATCCACCAGCGGCTTTCCATTCTCGTACTGCTCCTTCGCAAATTCCACGATGAGAATCGCATTTTTGGCGGCCAGACCAATCAACATGACCAGTCCAATTTGCGAATAGATATCCGTCTCGATCTGGACCAGGTAGGGAGGCAGAAAAACGCCCACCAAGAACCGGCGCAAGAGAAGAATTCCAAAGGCCCCGAAAATCGCTACGGGGGTGCTTAGAAGCACGCTAAAGGGAAGCGTCCAGCTTTCATAGAGCGCCGCCAGAATTAGAAAGACGAAAAGCAACGATAGTCCAAAGATTGCCGCGGGGGGCACTCCCTGCCGCGCCTTTTGTTCTTGAAACGAAATGCCCGAATAGTCAAATCCCATCTCGCGCGGCATGGTTTGCTTAAAAACCTCTTCGAGAGCGGCCGTGGCCTGGTCCGCGCTGTAGCCCGGCGCGGCACTCCCGTTGATTTGCGCCGAACGATATTCGTTGAAGCGCAACGTAAATTCCGGGCCAAGGCGCGGCTTCACGGTGGTCAGTGTCGAGAGCGGGACATTCTCTCCCTTATTGTTGCGCACATAAAACTGTCCGACGTTTTCCGCTTTGGCGCGGTCTTCGCCCTCCGCTTCGATGTACACCTGCCACTGTCGTCCAAAGCGATTGAAATAGTTGATGAAGTAGCCGCCCATGAAAGCTTGGATCGTGCGGTAGACGTCGCTAAGGGCCACGCCTTGTTTCAGTACCTTGTCCCGGTTCACTTCGACAAATTCCTGAGGGACGCTGGCCAAAAAAGTTGTGGTGACGCTGGCGATTTCCGGTCGCTTTCGGGCGGCATCCAGAAAAGAGGCCAGGTTCTTGGCGAGGAACTGAATATCGCCGCCGGAGCGGTCTTCAAGGATGAACGTAAACCCGCCCGCGGTCCCGACACCGGGAATCGCAGGTGGTGAAAAACCGAATGCCACTGCTGTGGGCAACCTGCTCAGTTGGCGGTTCAGATTGGCCTTGAGAGTTTGAAATTGCTGCTCTCTCGTCTTGCGCTCATCCCACGGCTTGAAGGTTACAAAAAAGGTGGAGTTGTATGTGGTGCGAACAAAACTGAGCAAACTAAAGCCGAGGAAGGTGGTGACGTGCTCGACGCCTGGAGTATTCATCAGAATTTTCTCGACATCGGCAGTGACGGCACGGGTGCGTTCCAGCGAAGCCCCGTTTGGCAGTTGCACGTTCACATAGGCATATCCTTGATCTTCGTCTGGAAGGAAGCTCGAGGGAATCCGGCTGGCAAAAAAACCGGCCGCTGCGCAGAAGAGTGCAAGCAGCACGATCACCACGACCGTCTTTCGGACCAGTACGGCGCTCCAACGCACATAGCCGTCTGTGGCCTTCTCAAACACTCGGTTAAACCAATCAAAAAATCTTCTCAAGAGCCCGCGGCTTGGTGTCTTTGGCTTGAGCAGCAGCGCCGCAAGCGCCGGGCTGAGCGTTAGCGCATTGAACGCGGAAAGCAGGACGGAAATAGCGATGGTGACGGCGAATTGCTGATAGAGCTTGCCGGTGATTCCGGGAATGAAGGCCGTCGGCACGAATACGGCGGAGAGCACCAGAGCGATGCCCACCACGGGTCCAGAGAGCTCCTCCATCGCCTTCAGGGCCGCGGCTTTGGGTGTCATTCCCTCTTCGATGTGCCTTTCGACGCCCTCAACCACAACGATAGCGTCATCAACTACAAGACCTATCGCCAGAACCAAACCAAAGAGTGAAAGTGTGTTGATGGAAAAACCGAATACCGGGAAGAGTACAAACGTGCCCACAAGCGAGACTGGCACAGCCAACAGCGGAATCAGCGTAGCGCGCCAGCCTTGCAAGAAGAGGTAGACCACCAGGATTACCAGCGCGAGGGCGATCAGGAGCGTTACCACGATTTCCTTCATACCTTCTGTGACTGAGCGTGTGGTATCCAACGCCACGACGTAATCCAGGTCCTCAGGAAAGCGGTCCCTCACCTGGGCCATGAGCTTCTTGACGCCGGCGGCGGCATCCACCGCGTTCGAACCGGGCAATTGATAGGTAGCAATTACGGCGCTGGGCTTTCCGTTGTAACGTCCAGCGACGCTATAGTCTTGGGAGCCCAGTTCCATACGAGCGACATCGTGGACTCGGACGGTCCCGCCATCGGGCGTCTCTCGAACGACGATCTCTCCGAATTCTTCGGGCGAGGTAAGACGGCCTTGGGCGAGAACCGTGTACGTAAATTCCTGGCCTTGGGGAGCAGGCTCGCCGCCCGCCTTCCCGGCCGGGTTCACGGTGTTTTGCGCTTGAATGGCGCTGACGATTTCCGGAACAGTGACGCCGAGCTTCGCCAATCGATCGGGCTCCACCCAGAGCCGCATCGCGTACTGGCCCGAGCCAAAGACCTGAACGTTTCCGATCCCTGGCGAACGAAGAATAGGGTCCACGAGATTGATGTACGCGTAGTTCGCCAGAAAGGTGGCGTCGTAAGTTCCCTTCGGCGAGTAGAGGGCAATCAACATGAGAGGGGCAGTCACAGACTTTCGGACGTTCACTCCGTAGTTGGTAACATCCGCGGGAAGCTGAGAAGCAGCCAGAGTCTCGCGGCTTTGCGCGAGGATGTAGTCGGTGTTTGGATCGGTTTTTGCATCGAAGTCCACAATCAGGCTGGTAGTTGAGTTGCCGGTGGCATTGAGCGAGTACATGTAATTCATGTTGTCCACGCCGCTCATCTGCTGCTCGATGGGCGTGGCAACCGCTTGTTCCAACGTTTGCGCGTCCGCGCCGATATACGTAGCCAGGATTTGAATCTCCGGCGGCGCGATGTTGGGGAACTGCGCCACAGGCAGAGCCAGGATGGTCAGAGAGCCCACCAACACCAGGACAATGGAAATCACCATTGCGACGATGGGGCGATTAATAAAAAATTTTGACATTGGACTACCTTCCCTTGCTTTCCGCGGCAAAGGCAAAGGGCTTGGCGTTCACCTGCATGCCGGGACGCACCTTCTGCACGCCCTCCGCAACCACGTGGTCGCCGGGCTTCAAGCCGTCCGCGATGACCCATTGATTGCCGACACGGTCTCCAACCGTTACGGTTCGAATACTCACTTTGTTCTGGTCGTCGACAACCGCCAACTGGTAGGCGCCTTGCAGCTCCGTCACGGAACGCTGCGGCACAAGCAAAGCGCCTTGTTGGACCCGCGTGACCGCGCGAACTTTGCCGTACCCTCCGGGCCGCAGGATATTTCCTGGATTGGGAAACAGCCCGGCGAGGCGAATCGCTCCGGTACTTTCATTGACCTGGCGGTCCGCAAAGAAAAATTTGCCCGGGTTCGGATACGTTGAGCCGTCCGCCAAAATCAGTTCAAGATGCAGATTCTTGTCAGCCGCTTCCCGGCTCGTCTCTGTTGGGAACCGTTTTCTCCAGGCCAGGTATTGGGGTTCGCCAACGGTGAAGTAAACCTTGATCGGGTCGACGGTGGAAACGGAGGTCACCGGCCCGCTGCTTAGATTGACGAGAGCGCCGACCTGAAGCTGCGCCTGCCCAGCGATGCCATCTATGGGTGCAGTGAGGCGCGTAAAGTCGAGGTTGATTCTGGCCGTTTCGACGGCGGCTTCCGCCGTCTTGATTTGCGCTTCGGCCGTCGCTACGGTGGCCTTCGCCGCCAGGTTGTTTTGTATGGAGTTGTCCAGATCCTGCTGGCTGGCAGCCTGCTCTTTCGCGAGAGGGGTATAGCGATTGACATCAAGTTCAGTTCGGCCTTGTACTGCTTTGGCGTTGGCTAGTATGGCCTTGGCCTGCGCCAACTGTCCTTCAGCTTGGTCGAGGGCTGCCTGAAAAGGCCGGGGGTCAATCTCGAAGAGCAGTTGCCCCTTTTTGACGAACGCGCCTTCCTGGTAGCCCTGCCGAAGCAGGTAGCCCGTGACCTGCGCCTTGACGTCGGCATTAGTCAATCCGTCGAGCGTGCCGATCCACTCGCCATAAATCGGAACATCCTTCTGTTCAACCTGCACAACCTCTACGTCCAGTGGAGCGCCCGGCTGCGCTCCCGCCACATGCTTCGGCCGGATCGCCCCAATGATCAGTGCGATCACGAACAAACCAACCGCACCCCCGATCCAAAACTTATATTTCCTAAGCGTGTTCATGGACTCCTCCAGCTGTGAACCTTCCCGGGGATCGAGATTTCCCTTTCCCGTCTCGGGCCGGCGTGCTTATTGCATATCTTATTGCATAAGTTGATGCAACAGCCGTCGAGTTAGGTGCAGCCACGCACTCAAAAGCCGTGAAGGGCTCACGCCGCGTGGACCGCTCCTGCGGGGATACGCTTAAACACAAGAACGCCAACGACTAGGAAAATCAGCATGACTGCGACCTGCGTCCCGAGAAGGGTGGTTCGGATTGCGTTGGCGCCAGCGCCTTGAGCCGAGGCTTCACGAAAAACTGGGCGATCAGAACGAGGACGTTTAGGTGGATTGGCCTCCCGAGTCTTTATTTCTGACGCTGTTGCTCCGTTGATGCCCCGGGAAGTTCGGCCCTCGTCTGGATATTCTACGCAAGGGTTGGGCCGATGGCCTCATGCGCAGCGTACTCTTCGCGCCGGTTGTGTATGGACAGAACGAGAGCCGTTCCAGCATTGGAACCGCTCCGAACCAGAGCGCTCGCGATCCGGCTGGTGCGGCTCTCCTTCTGTGGTTACCGAAGAATATTCCTCTCTACGCCGAAGCCGACGCCGCACCGCTGACGAATGCCAGCAGATCGGCGTTGATCTGGTCCGTATTGGTCGTGGGCATGCCGTGCGGAAAGCCCGGATAGACCTTTAACGTTGCTTTTTTCAGAAGTTTCGCGGACAAGGGCCCCGCTGCGACAATCGGTACAATCTGATCGTCGTCGCCGTGCATGACCAGTACGGGGATGTCGATCTTCTTCAGATCCTCGGTAAAGTCGGTTTCCGAGAACGCCTTGATGCAATCGTAATGGGCCTTGACGCCTCCCATCATGCCCTGCAACCACCACTTCTCGCGGATTCCCTCCGAAATCTTTGCGCCCGGGCGGTTGTAGCCGTAGAACGGAAGGGTGATGTCCTTGTAGAACTGCGGCCGGTTGGCCACATAGGCTGCCCGGAGGCCGTCGAAGGCCGACATGGGCAGACCGGTAGGATTCTTTTCTGTTCTCAGCATGAGCGGTGGCACGGCGCTGATGAGCACGGCCTTGGCGACACGTTTGGAGCCATAGCGGCCGAGATAGCGGGCGACTTCGCCTCCACCAGTGGAATGACCGACGTGAATCGCCTCCTTCAAATCCAGCGCCTCGGTTAGCGCCGCCAGGTCGTCGGCGTAGGTGTCCATCTCGTTGCCTTCCCACGTCTGGCCGGAGCGCCCATGACCACGACGATCATGAGCAATGACGCGATATCCATGCTGCCCGAAAAACAGCATCTGAGCGTCCCAGTCGTCTGCGGTCAGAGGCCAGCCGTGGGAAAACACAATTGGCTGCCCCTTCCCCCAATCCTTGTAGTAGATCTGCGTTCCATCTTTGGTGGTGATTGTAGGCATGTAGTTCTCTCCTTGGTTTCTGAATTAGCTGTAGAACAAAAAAGACCTGATTAGAGATCGCGTACTATTTCTGACAAGAACCACGTCCGGCGTTCGGTCTGATCAATCCAGACTTCAATCAGACTGGCTGTGGCGACTCAAGAAGCAGGTGGTAGTCACGGATATGAACGCCACCCACTCGGTTTTTCCCATCTCCTTTGCCTCCTTTTTAAGTACTAATTCCCTTGGTCCATTCTGGACGTCGTCCACCGTTGCCCCGCACTCCATGGGCAAATGTCTCAAGCGGCGCGGCGAACTTGAGCCCGCCTCAGTTCCCGCAAGCGGAGGGTTTTACGCAACTTTGCTTTGGCATGAAACAACCTTCCCTTTGCCGCTGCCACGGAGATCCCCAATCGCTCTGCCGTTTCCCTCATGGAGGACTCTTGGAGTTCTCGAATCTCGATCACACTGCGAAGGCTCGGCCGCAAACTACTGACCGCCCCAACAACCACCCTTTGCTGTTCCTGTCTTGCGTAATCCTCTTCGGGGTCCGGATGCCCGTCAGCGGGCTCAAATCGCAGCGATGCGTCTTGCGTACCGGCAAGCTCATCCATCGGAATTTCGCGGGAACCGCGATTCCTCCGAAGCTTCATGAGCGCGGCATTGATGGCGATGCGCGTTAGCCAGGTGGAGAAGCTGGACCTACCGTCGAAATTTCGCAGGTGAACGAAGGCACTCAGGAAGGAGTCCTGAAGCGCATCTTCCGCGTCTTCGTGGTTTCTGGTCACGCGAAGCGTGGTGCGGTAGATCCTCTTCGCATGCCGTTCGCAAAGCTTTCCGAACGCCGCTTGTTGTCCACGTTTTGCGGCCGACAGCAGGCGGGTCTCTGACACTGCCAGAGCGCCATCCACTGCTAGGTTAGTCGCGCTCGCCAAATCAGATAAACTAGTCGTCCCCACGCTATCCTCCTCATCGCAAATTAGGTGCATGGCTTGCTTGATTGTCGGCCTCGTTCCACAGCGGACTCTGCAGGAATGTGACGAAGAACGCATCACGAGATGGAATGGCTTTTGGGTACCACTGAGGGGGTGGGTCGGAATACCACTTTCGGTTATTGAAAACGTCGAATGGCAGATAGAGCTCTGGACTGAGTCCATGGAATAGTAATCGAACCGGGAGAACTCACGCTTCGGGCGGGCGCGATGAGGGAGGAATCACAATTTCGCGGCGCCCGAACAACCGACCATCAAGGGAAAAGGCCCCCGGTCCGAGCAACGCAAGTGCGGCAGCCGTAACGATCATACCGACTGCCAGAATCCTGGTGTCATTCAACTCCGAAGAAGGCGCGGGAAACCATGACAGCGCGATCCCCAGGAAACTTAGCCCCACCGTAAGCCCCGCAAACGGAGTGAAGAATCCCACCACGAGGGCCGCGCCACTTGTAATTAAGATGAATCCAAGCAGCCATTTGCCCGAAGCGGGATTCGACGGTCCCGCGAGATAAAAAACCCCCGCAGCGAGCGACGTCAAACCAACCGCCGCACGCAGTATAAGCAGACCAATGCCCGGCCTGCCACCCGGAAACGTAGAATAGAGTCTTTGCAGCGCGTATCTCCCTGGTGCGCCCTCAGATGCTTACGCCGGGCGAGGATACGCAGGTTGGCCCCGTGTTGGAACCCCACATTGCGGAATCTTTTCATACCCCTTTCGGGGTATGGTCCGGTGCGGATTCCGCTCCTACAGTTGGATAATTCCACGGCGGACACCAATCGCGACGGCCTGGGTGCGGTCGCTTGCCCCGAGCTTATCCATGATGTGCTTGACGTGAACTTTTACGGTCTCTTCTGTGATGCAGAGCTTTTCCGCGATGTCGCGATTCCGGTTTCCCCCGGCGATTTTGCTTAGGACTTCGATCTCCCGCGCCGTCAGGTCGTCGTCGCTCACATGTTCTGCGAGTTCTGCGGCCAACTGCGGGGGAATGCGCTTTTTCCCCGCATGGACCTGGCGAATCACTTCAACCAACTCCTTGGGCGGCATGCTCTTGAGCATGTAGCCGCGGGCTCCGGCCTCGAGAGCGCGCTGGATTTCCACGTCGCCTTCAAATGTCGTCAGTATAATGATGCGCGCCTTTGGAAATTCTGCACGGATGGCAATCGTCGCCTCGATGCCACTCTTGTCCGGGAGCCTGAGGTCCATGAGCGTTACGTCCGGCTGGTGCCTCCGAAATTGCAGAATGGCTTCCTGCGCGCTGGAGGCCTGTGCTACCAGCACCATGTCCGGTTGGTTATCAATAATGGCAGCGAGTCCCTCCCGAAGTAGGGGATGGTCATCCACGCTGAAAACGCGAATTCGAGTCGCTTCGCTCATCTAACTCGCTCACTCTGGATAGGTGAATCAGTCTCTTTCGCCTTTTGCACGTGTACTCTCGAGAGCCATCCCGCAGGACGGTCGGAGTCCCGGGGTAGATATGCTATAAGACTGGGGATAGTCAGTTCAATCTCCGTCCCCACCGCGGCACGGCTCAATGCCCGCAGTTTCGCACCGATCCTATCCGTTCGTTCGCTCATCACAGACAGGCCCCTCTGTCCGTTACAAGCTGATTGCAGTACGTCGCTGATGATTCCGCAACCGTTATCGCGCACCAGAAGGCTCAATTGATTGTCCGAGTATTCGAGCTCTACCTCAATTTCGCTCGCGCCAGAGTGGTGAAATGCGTTTGCCAGCGCTTCGCGGCCGATGAGATAGACGTCATCGCCAATCACCGGCCGTAATGGTCGTGCTACTCCTTCAACGATCACACGAAACTTAGCTTTCGGCGTGATGGCAAGCTCCTCCTGAATCCGCGAGAAAGCTTGCTCCAGATCCTGCGAACGCCAACTGGACGACCGCAAGCCATGCACGGTATTTCGGCTCTCTTCAATGACGCGCCCTATCAGGTCGAGGATATGCGTGACAATAGGCCTTGCCGGCGAGTCGCTAGCTAGTTGATCGTTTGCGACATGAAGCTGCATGGAAACGCTGAGGAAATCCTGCAAGAGCGTATCGTGCAATTCCTGCGCGATTCGCGTTCGCTCCGCGAGCCGTTCTTCAAGCAGGAGGGTGTGCTGCCTGCTCATTTTCTGCATCCGCAAACGAAATAACATCACCACCGCCAGCCCGAAAGCCGGGGCGCTGCCGAGCATAAACCACCCGGTCTGCCAGAAGACTGCCCGGCCCTTGGCGATTGCAACAACAATCACACCGGCGCCTACGCTCGGCAAGACTTCCATTGTTGGCTGAGGGCGATACCCCGGATCGACGAGTACGGCAGCGTATTCCGTTCCAAAATGTGTTGAGCTTCTCCACGTCGAATCCGGTTGAATTTTTGTGAATGGCTGGTCTGCAAGTGGCTGCACCCACCAGGGTCCCCACCGGGCAAAAAGAACGATTTGCTGTCCGGGGCGGGCTTGCACAACCCGTCCTTCGATCGTATCCAGTCTGTCCGGACCACCATGGCCTGCGAGGGGAATCTTGGTGAATTCTATGGACGGCCCGACGTTTGAGTTTCGTGCGCCGCAGCCGGCTAGCAGCATGCAGATGCCAAGCAAGAGCACTTTTTTCAAGCATAATCGTGCTGCTCCGAACATCTCAGCAACCTCGTTGTCATAGTGTAGCTGCCTGTCAATTTGCCCGCGCGAGACAGGATAATCATCCGCGGCGGGAACTCTCAACCGATCTTCTTTTATCTTCAAGTCTGCTCGCTCCCAGGTTGCGTTCTGTCGTTTCTCCCCTTTCCGCCATAGAGTCTGGATATCCATCGGGCGAATTGGTTGACTGAACGAAACTCAAAAGCGATTCTGCCAGGCACTGACAGCTCGACCTCGGTTCCAGCAACGGCACGACTTAGAACTCTCAATTTTCCACCGATTCTTTCGGTTCGTTCCTTCATCCCCGACAAGCCCCAATGTCCATCGCGTCCAGAGCGGAGGACCTGAGTATCGATTCCGCTACCGTTGTCGCGTACCAGAACGCGCAACTGGCGCGATGCATATTCCAGTTCGACTTCGATGTCACTTGCGCGAGCGTGGCGGAACGCGTTAGACAGCGCTTCGTGGCCGATAAGATAGATTTCATCGCGGATGATGGAGCGCAACGGCCGAGGCGTACCTTCCACGATAACGCGAAATCCAATTTGAGAATGCGTCGGGAATTCCTCCCGAATTTGCGAAAATGCCTGCTCAAGACCCGGGGAATTCAACTTCGACGAGCGCAACCCGCGGAGTGCGTCCCGGCCTTCCTCGATCACACGGCTCATCAGTTTGAGAACGCGCCCCACAAGAGGTTTGGCAGGCGAATCTGCTGAGAGATGATCATCTGCCACATGCAACTGCATGGAGGCGCTCAGAAAACCCTGCAACAAGGTGTCATGCAGTTCCTGCGCGATGCGTGTGCGCTCGGCGAGTCGTTCTTCAAAGCGCATACTCATCTGCTTCGTCAGGCTCAGCAGCCGGAGCCGGAAAAACAGCAGGATTACAAGTCCGATGAGCAACACACTCGAAAGCCGGAACCACCATGTCTGCCAGAGCGCCGGAGCGACTTCAAGGGCAAGGGTAGCCTCGGTACCATTCCATGTCCCTTCGCTGTTGCTTGCCACAACCCGGAATCGATACGAGCCTGGGCTGAGATTCGTATAGACCGCTTCGCGTGCCGCGGTGGGCTCACTCCAGGTCGAATCAAAGCTCTCGAGCATGTACTTGAACCTGACACGTGAAGGAACCGATAGGCTCAGACCTGAATAGCTCAATGTAATTCTTTGATGAGGAGCGGGAACGCGAACCCCCACCCCAATGTCGAATCGTCGGCCATCCGCCGAAACGCCCTCAACGTGAACCATTGCCGGAGCAGAACTTGCCATCGCTCGTGTCGGATTGATGAAGGAAATCCCGCGATTCGTGGAAAACCAAATCCGTCCTAGTGAATCCGCAGCTACTGATTTGTGTCGCTTTACGCCTTGCGTGCTGCCGAGGCCGTCCACGAGACCAAACTCACGCACGTCCGCGTCACCGAGCTCATGGCGCAACATCTTTTCTCGGTCAACCCGCAGAATATGATTCGCGGTTGCTATCCATAGCGAGCCAATTCTATCTTCCTCAATTCCAAAAATTTGTTCGCGCAACGATTCTGGCAATTCGCCAGGGGGTTGAATCGTTCCCGAACTGAGGAAGGCCAGTCCGTTGGCGGTTCCGATCCACAGCCCGCCAGCCGAGTCTTCCAATAAGCAATTCACTGTGCCGGGGGGTAAGCCGTCCCGGCTTGTATAAATCCGCCATTGTCCGTTAGAAAACTCATTCAGGCCGTTCGGCGTTCCAAACCACATCGTGCCATCGGAGCTCTCAAGTATCGAGACAATCGAGTTGGAGCCCAGACCATTTGAGATCGTGAACGTCTTGAATTGGCCGTTCCTGAACCTGCTGAGGCCCCCGCTGACGGTTCCGGCCCACACTGATCCGTCTCGATTCTGATGTACCGCATAAACACTGTTTTGAGCGAGTCCGTCTGCCTGAGTGTAAGTCTTAGTCGTGAACGAGTTGTCTGTGTACTGAAGGTGTGTCAAGCCCCCACGCCGCCCTATCCACATTTCTCCTTTTCCCCCGCTGATGGAATAGGTGACATCTCTGTCTAATCCGGCATTTGTCACGCGTCCAACATGGCCTTCTTTGAGCCAATACAGCCCGCCCTCCGAAGGCGCGAACCATGCGCGGCCTTCTGAATCAACGTAGAGCGGTCCGTCGTTCTCCGATGGCTGAGTTCCTGGAAAGGAATAGGTCGTAAATACGCTGTCGCGAAGACGCTCGATCCCTTGCGTAGTTCCCACCCATAAACTTCTCTCGCGATCCTCGAACAAAGCGGTCACTGCGGCAGTTAGCCGATGGCCGCTTAGCTCCGATGAAGGCACTCCACTGGCATCGATCCGAATGAGCCCAGTGGATGTGCCAATCCAGAGATTGGAGTCGCGGTCCCTGATCGTTACAAGAGCCTGAACGCGGTCAAGAGCGTGAGACTGGCTAGTCTCAGAAACCTGCGTCCCATTCCAGCGTGCAACTCCGTTGTCGGTGCTGATCCACAACTCCCCGCTCTCGATCGGGAGTAGAGAGTTGATCTTCTTGTCCGGCAAGCCCCTGGTCACGGCGTTCAACCTTCCGTCGCTCAGGTAGTAAAGCCCCGCATCTTTCGAGCCCATCCAAACTTTGCCGTCAGCGGTTTCCGCCAAGGAAATGATCAGTTTCGGTAACTCCGTTGCGGATGCGAGCGTTACAAATCTCCCTTTGCTGTATCGGACCGTGCCATTCGCGAGTCCCGACAGAAGAATCTCCCCGTTTTTTCCCACGCACATCGCTGTGACATCGGCCTCCGCAAGATCGAGTTTGGGTAATACATCCTGAAATGTTCCGTCGCGGTAGCGCAGCAACTTTTGCCCCTGTACCCGCACCCACAAACTCCCCTCGGCGTCCACCGCGAGGCCCAGAACAGGACCGACGGGGAAAATCGCGGAGTCGCTGTGTTGAATCAGACGGAAATTTATTCCATCGAAACGAATCAGGCCTTTCTCTGCACCGATCCACAGGTAACCATCTGGCGTTTGCGCGATTGCGTAGACCGGCCCGCCTGGAAATCCCTGCTCGGCACTCCACTGGTCGCGTATGTATTGCGAGATCGCTTTGTCTGAATCCAAAGCGCCTGCCGTGTTCGCGCAACACACCAAGGCTAGGCCTGCCAAAATCCATTTGGACGCCCAGCAACGTTTTGGCCGTTGATTACGGGAGGTATTCGAATTTCTCAATTACAACCTCGGCTCCGTTTTGGAGAGGGACTTTAGCACCGTGGAAGACATACAGATTCATGCGTACTGACGCGATGCCCGGAGAAGGAACTCCCAATGTGAAGACGTGCTCGGCAACAGGGCGTGAATTGCTGCCGATTTCGGACCCACGGACAGTCCTGAACGAAACGCGCCCAGCTTCCCAACGGAAGGAATGTGTGACTACTCCAGAAGGCGCTGTAAATCGCGCGGCGTTTGCGGGAATATAAAAAGGCTGGACCACATATTGCGCATTTTTGCTGGTTGGGTCGCCCCACTGCGAGACCTCAATGTCCATTTCTCGGTAGTTCTCCGTTGTTCCCGCATAGTCCCACGTGAACATGCTAAACACAGCCGCAGGGTCCAGATGAGAAGTATCCCGCACTACGAAGGAATACGTTCCGTATCCAAAGCTGCTCGTTAGGGTCACTTCGGCGCACGTCCATTGGTCCGACACTTTCGTTATACGGAGGTGCAGCGCTCCGTCTGTGTCCGTCCGTGCGTTGCCCGGATCGTACGTGTTCTTGCCTCCGCGATCGCTTGGAGCGTCACGGACCCTCCATTCGTACCCGCTGAAGAGAATAGTCTTCGAGACTGCGGCTCCAGAGCTTCCGCCTCTCGCGATTGCTACGGTGACCACCTGACCGCCTTGCGTTGGCAGCTCGTTTATTTTTGCTAGGGGACGATATCCGGGTTCGACAAGGAGAGCAGCGTAATCTGTCCCCAAATGAGTTGAGTTTATCCATTTCGAATCTGGTTGAATCTTTGTGAAAGCCTCGCCAACCAGCGGCTGCACCCACCATGTTCCGCTCTTCGCGTACAAAACGATCTGCTGTCCAGGGCGAGCGCCGATTACGCGCCCTTCGATAATGTCGATCTTGTCGGGGCTACCCTCCACTGCTGGTGGAACCCTGGTGAATTCGATGGAGGGTCCGGCAACTCCGTGTCGGGAACGACAACCGCTTAGGGCAATGCAGCAGAAGAGGAAAAGAATCCTGCCTCGACAAGGTGTGCTTAAGACTTTGAGTGAGGTCGCTCTCTGCCTCCATCGGCCAAGCCTAGGAAAGCAAGCGCGCTTGCGGTGGGCAGGACGGGAGGCCGACTCTAACATCGGCGGTGCGGTTTCTTCGGTCCGCTCACAACCCTGGAATACGTCCATTTCCCGAAATCTATCACATCCTAAATTGCGACGCTGCGTTTGCCAACATACAAGGAGCACGGCAGAGGCTTGCGAGTCCGCCATAGACGCATAGGTTGTCTTGACTACCATGATGGACGTACGCCGCAGAGAATCTTCCGTGGCAGGGAAAAACCATTCCATCTCATGATGTGCTTTTCCTCCCCATTTCGCAAACTGCGTCGCGAGATGAAATAGGCAACTCATCGGAGCCATGTTTTCGAATGTAGCAAGAGAATCGTCATCGCGAGCCATCGCGCATCGGTGGTTTGAGGTGATGCGAAAGTGCGGGGACGAAGTCCGGGAGCTTTTGCATGACAGCTATCCGGTTGTATGTTTGGGAGCAAGAGGCATGGACGTTAACGGGCTTTGTCCACAGCCGTCGCTCCACGCACAGTCTGGCAGTGTTTCCATCGCAGGGGGGTCTCTACCTCAGCAGGTCCATTGCGTATTTGGCGGGGACGGCAAGGTTCGAGCCGCCAAACCCCCTGAGCACCGCGAAATTTATGCCGATCACTTTTCCCTCGCGGTTGAAGAGCGGTCCGCCCGACCCCCCGGAGGTTGTGGCTCGTCGTCGACAATCTTGTCCTCAAGCACGTCGCCGATATCCCCCTGCGTGGTTGTGGGGCGGATGAGGCGCCGGGCAGCGAGCTGCGACATGATTCGATTGACATCCTGATTGCCGCCGGCGATTTTCTGCGTTAGATCCGCGCCTGCCCGGGCGAGAATGCCTTCAATTCCAGTGGGATAGCCAATCAACACAACGGGATCTCCCGTCACTGTGGCCTCAGTGCGATCGTCGAGTTCGAGGACTGCGGAGTTGGAGGGAGGCGGAGATTCGAGTTGAAGGGTGGCCACGTCCGCCTTCGAGGAAATGCGATCCAGTTTGGCGCGCAGACCCTCCACTTTTCCCGGGAAGTAAACCTCGTAGAACAAAACGTAAGCGATGGCGCCCTGATCGAGGAGCTGCTTTAGATCCTCGTCTTTCCACCAAGGTTCGACTACATGGTGATTGGTGATGATTTTTCCGTCGCTCTTCACGAGAAAGCCGGTACCAAAGACATCAATCTGGAGATGGGGCCCCGCGCCGCCGTCGCCAAGTTGCACCATGCCTTTGTCGTCGACCAGTGGCTTGCCTCCAGCGTCGACGGCGACCTGAATGGGATGGCCGGATTGCGTGTCACGGAATTCGACGACGACGTGGAGCAAGCAGACGCTGGGGCCGTGTCGTGGACGACGGTTTCAGCGATCTCGCCTTCGCTTTCAAGCAGTTTCAAGCGATGCTGCGTGTCTGCGAGTTGGCGCTTTAGGGAATCAGCGTCCGCGCCGCCCGCCGAAGCTACTTTCTCACGGAGATCCTCAGATTCTCTTTTCAGAGAATCACGTGTGGTAGATGCAGATTGCGACTGCACCTCAAGCGACCCGCGCGTGAACTCCGCGTGATGCAGGAGCTCGCCCTGCTGGCCCAGACCGCTGCTCAAACGCGCGATTTCCGCTCGCAACTGACGAGTTTCCTTGCGCGTACCGCGGCTGGAAATCCCCAGATCGATCGCCGCGAGCACAGCGGCCGCGCTGAGCACGAAAATAGCAGGGGGCAGCCAGAAGCGTCGTTGGCCGAGAGAGCCGCTGAGTAGTTGGAGGACGATATCCGCGAAATGCTCTCGCTGCACGGCGTACTTGAGCATGGTCTTGAGCTCTTCTTGCGGCTTGCGTTCGCGGAACTGCGCTCTGATCCTGGCGGCAAATTCCACTGATTCGAAGGGAAACGAGATGACGTCATCGGCGCCGAGGTCCAAGGCGCGGGCACGCTCCACGGCGCCGCCTTGAACAATCATCACGAGCTTGAGTGACGACTCCGTCTCCGGGTGAACCTTGAGTTGAGTAATCAGTCCACAGCAGCTGATGTCCGAAGGCGTTGCTTCGGTGACCAACACCTCGGGCGAAAGTTCCAGCACCTGGTCGACCGCCGAGCCGAGATGCGTAACAACGTCATACCCTTGGCTAGCCAACGACTTGTTGGCAGCCTGCAGGGAATCGACGCCGAGATTGAGTAGTAAGACACGCATCAAGCTTTCGATGCAGACCGGAATACGAGAGATGCGGCCCCGTCTCGAGTCGCGAAGATTCGGGATAACTTGACGTTCCTTCAACTGGAACTCACTGGCAGCGGATTGGCACTAGCGTCAAAAACTAGTCGAGGACTTCTAGAAGAAAGTGAACGGGAGACAACTACCCTCGTTTGATTTCAACTATTTACCGTCCGGCCTTATTGGGCTTCCCCGTGCCTCCAATAGAGCGACTGTTGGTGCGGGAGATTAACAAAAGGAAAGGGGAGCGGCCCACATGTCATATCAAACTGACGAGTTCGACCTGGATGCAGCAAAGCGCTTATTTCTGGCGGTCGTCAATCGGGCCATCTTTGATGTCCTGGAAAATAACGAGGAGGCGAAAGCAGCGGAGCAATGGCTGTTGAGCGAAGAGTTTGACAACTTTGCAGAACTGCTCAGCTGGGATGTGGAAGGGATTCATCAACAGCAGTTCGTCGCGTGAGTTCAGAAGTTGACTGGCTCTTGCGTCTCCGCCGGAATTTCCCGGGGACAAAGAAATGGTCGTCATTACAGAATACGCGGACATTTCTCTGCCGAGCCCGATGTCCGCGCCACCGTCTGTTACTACGGCGCGGGAATCCATGATGGCAAGCTCGGTCAGGACCCCGACGCCGGGTCACTGGCGCGCACAAGGGAAATCCGCGGTGAACTTCTGATGATCTTCGGGACCACGACCCGCACGTGCCCGACACGAGACGGGAGACGATTGACCGGGCGCTACTAGAATTGAAACTTGAGGGCGAGCTGGATGGAGCGGGGGCCACCGATTTGGTATAGGGGGCTCAACCCGCCGTTGGCCCCACCGGAACCAAGGCTGCTGGCTAGCGTTTGCGTCGAGTGGCCAAACAATGGGGCGCCTAGCGTGTTGTCGGGATTGCCGAAATTTGGGTGATTAAAGATGTTGAAGAACTCGGACCGGAAACGAAGCCCCAACCTTTCCGTCAGGTGAAATTGGCGCTGTAATGCAACGTCGGCTTGCGTGGCCCCGAAACCGCGAAGGACATTGCGACCGAAATCGCCCTGCGTTCCAGGCGTCGGTTCGCTGAGCGCGGCGCTATTGAAAATCTTGCCGCCGGGATATTGTGAGCCATAGAGGACCAACGGCACACCCGGGACGATGTTGGGACGTGGATAGAGTTCGGTGCCTGCGGCAACGTAGATGGCGCCGATAATGTCCACTGGTGGAGCAGATCTGGCCAAAACGAAACTGTCGAGCGACCAGCCGCCGAAGGCCGTGCGGAGGATCCTGTTGGCTCCGCGCATGGGCAAATCGTAGGTTACGCCTGCCGTGAAGGAATGCCGGATGTCAAAGTCCGAATCCCCACGGTCTAGACTTTGATACGAGCCGCCGCCCGGGCTGTTGAGATAGGTCGCGAAAGCGTCCGTTGACGCGTTGTCGATGGAATGCGAGAAGGTATAAGAGGCCAAGGCTTGTAAGCCACGGGATAGGCGGCGTTGAAACTTCAGTTGAAGCGCATCGTAGTACGACCGCGCGGAATTGTTCGTCAGAGAGACAAACGCAAAAATCGGATTCACGCCAACTAAATTGGTTGCGCGAAGCAGGTCGCGCCCCAGGGCGCCCATATAGGGGGCAGACAGACTCTGGCTGGGTCCCAGTGACTGCTCCGGCGCGACATTCCATTCGTAGGTTCGCGGAAGCTGCAAGTTGGGATCCGCAATAATCAGATCATTCGCGGGAAGGTTGGTGGTGAGGGGCGGTGGCGCTGCCTGCTGAGGGGTAAGTGGATAGGGGATGGGTGAAAATATCTTCTGGGCCTCGTAGGGGAAGTAGGTGGAAGCGCCTCCCAGGGACCCTTGGCCAAGATCGTAAAGGATGCCGAAGCCTCCGCGAAGTACGGTCGCCCCAATAGGGCTCTCGCGAACTTCATAGACGACACCAACGCGAGGCGCGACATTTCCATACGTCGTTTGGTAGAGCAGAGTGCCACGGGGCGCCAACGTCATGGTCGCCGGATCATTCAGGCCGATCACGGTGAATGGGTCGTTCGCGAGATTTTTGCCCTTCATCGGCGCATTGATGTCCCACCGCAGGCCATAGGTTGCGGTGAGCCGCCGCGTGATCTTCCAAGTGTCCTGACCATAAAACGAAAAATTTTGCACCAGCAGGGCGTCTGCTTGAAACGCGTTTGCATCAGCAAACGCCGCAATCCCGGACAGAGCATCTCCCGGCGCAGTGGATACTCCCGTGAACTCTGCAAACGTCGAATAAGCAAACGGGCTCACGAAAGGCGAAAGCCACCGATAATCCACACCGAACTTCATTTGATGGCTGCCCTTGGTCAGCGATAGATTGTCAACAAGATTCACCTGACGTTGCTCGTCGGTTGCTTTTTTTCCTTGTTCGTACTCTCCGCCCCTAAGACGAAAAATTGAAAACCGGAATTCTGCGAAGAAAATCCCGAGGGAAACATGGCTGAATCAGGAAGCGGCACGGCACCGCCAAAATTGTCGAGGTGGAAGACGGTGCCAACCCTGTCGTTGCTGTAGTTTGCGCGCACTTCGTTGCTGATTTGCGGCTGGATCTGTTCGGCGAGGCCGAGAGTAAAAGTTTGCACGGAAGAAGACAGAGATTGGGTTGAGCTCAGCACCTGGAAACCGGGACGGGGCTACGCTCCGCTGCGCTCGAAGGAGAGTAGTCGTAACGGCCGAAAAGGGTGAGTTTCGAGTTGATGATGTGATCGACGCGAATGCTGTAGGCGTCTAGAGAAGAGGGATTGGAGTAGCTGGCGTTGAATTGCGCCAGCCCGGAACCAACCTCAGATCCGTTCGGAATTGGAAAGGCATTCAGATAGGGCTGCATCGTTGCGGGAGCTGCCTGGCGCGACTCGACATCGGGGACCGCGGTCTCTTGCGTTTGCGGCTGGCGCAAGCGCAGGCCCTCGTAGGAAAAGAAGAAGAACGTCATGTCTTTCAAGATCGGAATGCCGACCACACCGCCGAAGTCGTTCTGACGTTCCTCGGGCTTCGGCAGATGATTGAAGCTCCCAAACCAGTCGTTGGCATCCAGCACGCTATTCCTGAAGTAATCGGACAATGCGCCATGAAAGCTGTTCGTCCCTGAGCGCGTCACAATGGAGATCTGTCCACCGGGGGTGCGCCCGAACTCCGGAGCAAACGAAGAGGTCTGGATGCGAAACTCCTGCATGGCATCCACCGACACCAGGCTGTTGGTCCGACCGGACGAGCTGAGGGCGGGTAAGGCTCCGCCACCGCCCTGCACGAGCGGAAAGTATCCCGTGACGCCGAAATTGGCGCTGACGCCATCGACGGTGAAATAGTTGGCATCCGCGCGTTGCCCATTGACGCTGAACTGTCCCTGGTCGTCGAAAGCCGTAGCAGTGACGACCACGCCGGGCGTGAGCTGTATCAACGTCTGAAAACTCCGGCCATTGAGGGGAAAATTATCGACGAAGGTTTGGTCAATCACGGTGCTCACTGTCGCGGACTCGGTATTCAGCATCGGCGCGCCGGCTTGCACGGTAACGGTCTCGGACGTGGAACCAAGAGTCAGTTCGAAATTGAGTTCAACGGCGTCCTGGATGTGCAGCGTGACGCCTGGCTTGAGTAGTTTTTTGAAGCCGGTTTTTTCGATTTCGAGTTGATAGAGGCCGGGAGGGAGATTGGTGAGGTAGGATTCGCCGGAAGAGTTGGTAGTGGTTTCGTAGCGGAAATTGGTGGCGGTGTTGGTGGCTGAGATGTGGGCATCGGCGATGAGGGCGTGGGAGGGATCGGTGACGCGGCCGGTGAGGGAGGCGTTGGTGGACTGGGGGGAGGGGAGAAGAGGAAGAGCGCGCTCCCTAACGGTAGCGCTACTGCGTGGGCGGGGCGGCCAGGGAGAGACGAAAGGACGAAGAGCAGCAGCGCGAGGAAGAGGACGGTACGCATAGTTACGACCTCGTACGCAGAGAAAGAGCAGAAATGTTACCCCAATGGGATCGGGCCGTGTCGAGAGGGAGTACGCGAGTACGCGCTCCCTCACGGTCGCGCTATTGCACGGAGAGGACGTATTCGATGGCGATGGCTACGACTCTTCGGACCGCGGCCTCGACGACCTGGCGTTTTCGAGCGTCCAGGGTAATCGGAGGATGTCTGAGTTGTTGGTGCTCGGAGTGCTCTAGGGCTGGACTGGTAGGGATCGTTAATGTGCCATAGGCGTTGTGCCGACGGTCCACGGAACTGCGCGGATCACCATGCAGCCAGGTGCCGCAACACCGGAAGGTGATGAAGTAAGCGAGGGGCAAGGGTGCGGGAGGCGCTGTGATGAGAATCAGACATGGATATGAGTGATGAGGATACACGAGGAGTGACTGTAGCGCGAGCGTGAGCGAGCGGGTGGGTGTGCGGGCGGAGGAGAGGAAGAAAAACGGTATGGGGTGGGCTAAGATGTGGGCGTCATGAGGCGGGCGATCATTGCGCTGGTGGTACTGGCATGGGGGCCTGGGGCTTACGCGTTGGACCCAGCGCCGGACGTGAGCCAGTATGCGCACACCGCGTGGAAGGTTCGCGACGGATTTATTAAAGGCGGGATCTACGCGATTGCGCAGACGCCCGATGGGTATCTGTGGTTGGGCACGGAATTTGGTTTAATGCGGTTCGATGGCGTGCGTGCCGTGCCGTGGCTGCGGGCGTCGACGAAGGTGACGAACGGTCTTGCCAGTGCGATAACTACTCTCGGAAAAGAACTAGCAGCCAGCGAATCGAACGCGAATGCCGCGGAGTTTCATGTGGAGGTGGAAGGCGCGCCGCGAGACCTGCATCCGATATTGAGGGACGAAGTCTATCGGCTTGCGGGCGAGGCGCTGCGCAACGCCTGCAAGCACGCACAGGCGCAACGGATCGAAGTGGAAATCCGGTATGACGAACGGCAGCTTCGGTTGCGGGTGCGAGACGACGGAAGAGGCATTGACCCGAAGCACCTTGAGGAAGAAGGGCGCGCCGGCCACCACGGGTTGCGTGGCATGCGCGAACGCGCCAAGCTGATGGGCGGCAAGCTGACGGTGTGGAGCGAACTCGATTCAGGTACAGAGGTGGAGCTGAGGATTCCTGCGTCGCGCGCTTACGAAACATTTCTCGCGCGACGGCGTTCCTGGCTGGCTGAAAAGTTTTCTGGGAGAGACACGGAGGTGAAATCATGAGTGCCGATCCCGGCCCAATTCGGATTCTGTCTGTGGACGATCATCCAGTCCTACGCCAGGGCGTTGCCGCGCTGGTGGGCGGGCAGGCGGACATGAGTGTCATCGCCGAAGCGTCGAATGGGCGCGAAGCGATCCAGCAATTCCGTGCGCACCGCCCGGACGTCACGCTGATGGACTTGCAGATGCCGGAAATGAACGGGCTCGATGCGATTATCGCGATTCGCGGGGAATTTCCGGAGGCACGAATCATCGTGCTGACGACTTATGCCGGGGACGTCCAGGTGCTGCGGGCGCTTAAAGCCGGCGCGCGGGGTTACCTGCTAAAAAATAGCTTGCACAAGGAACTGCTGGAGACTATCCGTTCGGTGCATGCCGGGAAAAGGGCACTTTCGACAGAGGCCTCCATGCAACTTGCCGAGCATGCCACAGATGACGCGCTGACCCCCGCGGAAATCCGTGTGCTGCGCTTGATTGCCGAAGGGAATGCGAACAAAGAGATTGCGGAGCGCCTTTCGGTCAGCGAAGAAACAGTGAAGGGCCAAGTCCGGAGCATCCTGTCCAAACTGGGCGCCAACGATCGAACCCACGCCGCCATGATCGGCCTAAAGCGCGGAATCATCGAGTTCTAGTTCGCTCAAAAGTGGGATTTTACGCGTACCTTTTGGGGGTTTCAGGTCTGGTTAGGCAACTTGTAACCTGAACCTTAATTGAGACGGCTATATTCCACCTTCGCTCATGGTTTGCCCGGCGTCGGCCTTGTATTGATGAGGGCCGCAGCAGGTATTGTATTGGTTTTTCATGGAGTTACGGCAATCCAGAAGGGGCCTTCGCTCGAATCTGCCATATTGCACGTGGTCACGACCGGCGTAGGGTTACTTCTGCTCGTAGGCTTATGGACGCCCATCGCGGGAGCACTTACGGCGGCCTTCGCGCTGTGGCACGCCTTCTCGCATTCCGGCGATTCGTGGAGTTGCATCATGCTAGCTACCCTGGGTGCGGCCCTGGCATTGCTTGGACCTGGGGGCTGGTCGGTGGATGCTCGCCTTTTTGGGTGGAAGCGCATCGACCTTCGTGATCGAAAGAGTTAGTTTCCTACCTCTTTCTAGTTAGTCCTCCCCTACTTCAAAGGGTAGTTCTCCCGGTCCGATCAGGGGTTGTCCACAGATGCGAATGCCTCCACAATGCGCGCAATGAGCAAAGGTGCAGCAAGTTTACTAGGTTAGGGGGGAAAGTGATGGCAAGCTCAGCTGTAATCATGGTGGACCCAAAACAGTCTGAAGAAAGACTCCAGCACGAGAACGTTGCTCTGCGCGAAGAAACGGATCACGCATCAATGTTCGAGGAGATCGTCGGAACTTCTGCGGCACTCGAAAGAGTGTTGTCTCTGGTTTCCAAGGTCGCTCCCACGGACGCCAGTGTGCTGATCACCGGCGAAACTGGGACGGGCAAAGAACTGGTAGCCCGCGCGATCCACAAGTGTTCCCAGCGATCGGCAAAACCATTTGTCAGTGTCAACTGCGCTGCCATCCCTCGCGACTTGATCGCCTCCGAATTGTTCGGACATGAGAAAGGCTCTTTCACCGGAGCGGTGCAGCGGCGCGTGGGCCGGTTCGAGTTGGCGCACGGAGGCACGATCTTCCTCGATGAAGTTGGAGAGCTTCCTAAGGAGACGCAGATCGCTCTCTTGCGTGTTCTGCAGGAACGCGAATTTGAACGCGTTGGCGGAACGCGATCCATCCAAACAAATGTTCGCGTCGTTGCTGCCACCAACCGTGATTTGCGGGCTGCCATCGCTGCTGGAACCTTTCGCAGCGACCTGTTTTACCGGCTTAACGTTTTTCCGCTTGAGGTGCCTCCTCTGCGTGACCGCCGGGAAGATATTCCGGAGTTGGTCGAATGTTTCATCGCTCGTTGCGCGACGAATGTAGGAAAGAATATAAACGGGATAAACCAGAAAAGTTTGGACTTGCTTCAATCGTATCCTTGGCCGGGCAACATTCGAGAACTGCAGAACGTGATTGAGCGATCTGTCATCATGTGCGAAACGGAGAATTTCTCGGTGGACGAGACTTGGCTTCCTCAGCAGCCTGTTACAAGCGAGTCCAAAAGCCAGTCCGGCTTCTCTCAAACGCTTGTTACACAGGAAAAAGAGATGATCGAGGCTGCCTTGAGCGAAAGTGGAGGAAAGGTGTTCGGACCATCCGGCGCGGCCGCTATGCTCGGCATGCCGCGGCCTACTGTGGAGTCGAAAATTCGGTCACTGAAGATCAACAAGAATCGCTTCAAAAGTTGCTCTGGGATGCCCTCTGGCAGATCTCGGTTTGAATGGGTTTCAAGGACACCTCTCAGAGCGAACGGCGCAGCGTGAATTGCACAGTCCGAGACGTCACTGCACTTCGGGAGGTTTCGTCCAGACCAACTCGGTAGTCGTTGGTGAATCGCTGTGCATGCCCACGACAGACGCGATGGAAGAAGAATATTGGACCGTCCAAGCAGCGCGGCACGGCGCCGCGCCGTTCCGGGGGGAAGAAACGGTCCCTTCAACGAGATCTATGATTTCACCTACCTATTCGATTTTCTGCCTTTTATTGGATTAAACCGTTTCGTCTGGAGAGTTCGCTGCTGGATTGTGGCCCGGCGAGCTTACGTTGCCCCGCCGCTTTGTTCAATGAGCTTGGCAACGAGTCCAGTCCATCCAGTCTGGTGACTGGCGCCAATCCCAGCTCCATTGTCGCCATGGAAGTACTCGTGAAAATAGATGAGGTCACGCCAGTGAGAATCGTTTTGAAATTTTTCTAGCCCGCCATACACGGGACGCTTCCCATCCGCCGAACGAAGGAAAATTCGCATTAGTCTGCGCGAAATCTCTGTAGCCGCGTCCCAAAGAGATGCTTGGCGTCCGGAACCGGTTGGCAGCTCGACCGTGAGGCTCTCGCCGTAAAAGTGATGAAATTTCTGGAGCGCCTCGATCAGCAGAAAATTGATGGGGAACCACACGGGTCCACGCCAGTTGGAGTTTCCTCCAAAGAGGCCAGTGCTAGACTCGGCCGGCTCATAGTCGACGCGATGCTCTGTTCCGTTTACATGCAGGACATAGGGATTGTCCTTGTGGAATTTCGAGACCGCACGGATCCCATAGGGCGAGAGAAATTCAGATTCGTCCAGCAAGTAGCGGAGCACGCGTTCTAGCTGGCCGCGGTTCACGAGCGAAAGCAGACCACGTCGCCCTTTCTCCGTTTGTGAGATTTCAATGTGCTTCCGCACATCGGCGTGGTTGTCGATAAACCATTGCATGCGGCGCTTGAAGCCGGGCAGCCGATCGACAATATCCTGTCCGAACGTTTCAACCGCAAGAAGTGGAATCAGCCCCACCAGGGAGCGCACCTTCAGATAGTGGCGATCGTCGTTCGGCAGGTGCAGAACGTCATAGTAGAAGCCGTCTTGACTGTCCCAGAGTTCAATGCCTTCCCCACGGGGGTCATTCATCGCACGAGCGATGTGCACAAAGTGCTCGAAGAATTTGCTGGCAACATTCTCATAGGCGGGGTTTTCACGGGCAAGCTCCAGGGCGATGGCCAGCATGTTCAGGCAGTACATGCCCATCCAACTCGTGCCGTCCGATTGCTCGAGGTATCCTCCTGTGGGCAAGGGAGCGGATCGGTCGAACACGCCGATGTTGTCCAGCCCCAAAAAGCCGCCTTGGAATATGTTCATTCCTTCCGCGTCTTTGCGGTTCACCCACCAGGTAAAGTTGAGCAGCAGTTTGTGAAAGGCGCTTTCCAGAAAGACGCGATCAGCAGCGCCTCGCACCCGTTTTTCAATCTTGTATACCCGCCAAACTGCCCAGGCATGTACAGGAGGATTGACGTCTCCGAAAGCCCACTCGTAGGCCGGAAGTTGGCCGTTGGGGTGCATGTACCATTCGCGAAAGAGCAGAGTGAGCTGTTCCTTGGCGAAATCGGGGTCGATCTGGGCCAGTGGGATGCAATGAAACGCAAGATCCCACGCCGCGTACCAGGGATATTCCCACTTGTCGGGCATAGAGATGACGTCGGCGTTGTAAAGATCGCCCCACTCGTGATTCCGGCCCTTTTTTCGACTCTCCGGGGGCGGCGGCCCGGCCGGATCGCCGTCCAGCCAGGTGCGCACATCGAAGTGATAAAACTGTTTCGACCATAGCAACCCGGCGAACGCTTGGCGCTGCACGTTTTTCGCGCCGTCAGAAAGACCCTTAGGCGCGCGCTTAACGTAAAACTCGTCGGCTTCTGTGCGGCGAATGGCGAAGACAGAATCAAAACTGTGGCCGAGCAGATCGGTCGCTGGAGCGGCTGCGATAACGAGTCGCGGCGCAGACATGCGAGCAATTTTTGGCTCTAGATCGGTAAGCCGCGAGCGCAGTGTCGCTGTGGCGCCAGGAGCAATTCGCAAACGGTCGAGTGCAGAAGCTTTCGTCCCGGTCTTGTCGGGATTAACGGCTTCGCGGTTTCCATGCACGACATATTCGTTGATGCCGTCCTTGACGTAAGGTGTACGATTCTCCCCGCCAAACAACTTTCTAGCGTTCGTCTCATTCTCGGTGAAAAGAAGTTCAGGTTCTCCTTCGCAGAGGAGCCAGCGCTTTCCGTAGTTCTTATGCTCGACCTCGATCACCCCTGATCCGGGAATGCCGTATTCCTTGGGAATGCTGAGTAGTTGGATCTCGCGCAGGGCGGGGCGATAGTCGTCTCTGCCCCACGACCAAGTGTTGCGGAACCAAATGGTCGGAAGAATCGACAAGTCCGCTTCGGCTGGACCTCGGTTAGTTGCACTGATCCTGATGAGAACGTCTTCTGAGCTCGCCTTTGCATATTCAGTGAGGATGTCAAAATAGCGGTCGCCGTCGAAAACGCCTGTATCGAGTAGCTCATACTCGAAATCACTTCGATTCCTGCGGCGGTTTTCTTCGACGAGCTTGCGATAAGGAAACTCCCTTTGTGGGTACTTGTACAGGGCCTTCATACAAGAGTGCGTAGGAGTCGAATCCAGATAAAAGTAATACTCCTTCACGTCCTCGCCGTGATTGCCTTCATTGCCCGTGAGTCCAAATAGCCGTTCTTTTAGGATCGGATCACGGCCATTCCACATTGCTAACGCAAAGCATACCAGCTGATGCCGATCGGAAATGCCCATGATCCCGTCTTCGCCCCAACGATAGGTGCGCGATCGGGCATGATCATGCGGAAAGAAATCCCAAGCCGAGCCGTAAGGGCTGTAGTCTTCGCGGACAGTGCCCCACTGCCGCTCGGACAGATATGGCCCCCAGCGCTTCCAATGCACGATACGTTCGCTTGATTCTTGGAGACGTTTTTCTTCAGCATTCATGATCATTTGTTGTTTTGTGTACTGCTTCCAAGCCCTCACGGCTCTGCAACGTCGAAACGTCCATTCTGCATGCCACGACGCATGCGCCGACGAGTAACGGAATCAGGATTGCGATTCGATGAATTTGCGTCATCCTTCTGCTACAACGGGCGCGACCTGGTGCAATCTGCAGACCGCTTACGAAGAGACAGGTTAGCGAACCTGTAAAACTTAATTGGTTGTTGCGCGTGAATCGTTCATGAGACGTAGGCGATGCCCTCGACACGCCTAGATTGATTGATCCGCGGCTCATGAATTGAAATTCTTATCCTCCGTTAGCGAAAGCTGCCTGCGCTAGTTAGACGGCACGCAGGTTGGACAGTTCGTAGGAAAGGAGGTCGCCAATGCGCTCGACGGTCACGTCCGCCGGCGGATAGGCGGCGAGCACCTCCGGGTCGTTCGCGAACTTACCTTGGCGCGGAAACACCGTGGTCACCTTCTTCGTCGCGGCAAGGATGCGCAGCTTGTCATCCACCATTACGTAGCGCTCCGCCGGGTAGCGTCGCTCGACATCGGCCAGTGCCTGCTCCTTGTGAATGTAGATGAGCACCTGTCCACTGACGGCTCTGCTGATTCCAGAGCGTTCGACCTTACGCGGTTGAAAAACCACATCGCCATCCGAAAGGATCACGGTTTGCCCCCAACTCTGCAGCCGATTCAGCACCTCGAGAGCACCGGGATAGAGTCGGTCGGTGAAGGGATAATCCACCAGGTAGGCGGACATACCCAGCAAACGAATGTTTATGGTTGAAGGCATGAAGGTAGATTGCGTTATACCTCTGGATTCGACCTTACTTGCGCAGTTTGCCCGCACACCTCCATGTGCAAGCGGCGTGCCACGGACTGTGTCCCCGATGTGCTTTAGAAGCACGGACCTAGATAAGGGTGCGTTTTTCCTCGAAATATGATGAAGCCGAAAGTTTGACACTTCTGTCAGTGCGGGCCTCGAGCGTCAGTTCACTCTGACATGACCGAGCGGCGCACCGGTTGCCTGATTCTGTCAAGGAGCAGAGGAGTGAAAAAGCGGCAAGAAGTGTCATGCCGCGCAAGTGCATGACAAATTGAATCGCTGCAGCGGTTTTGACGCCCGCGTCAACGGTATGACTTCCTCGCTTCTGGCAGGTAATTGAGGGGATTCGTGCTGTGTCAACAACTCGTTGAAAGTAAAGACCTTCCGAAGGAACTTCAAAATTGAAGGGGTGGGCCCTGGGGTGCAAAACTCTGCTCTGCTGCCAGCCTTGAAGGAGCCGCAAATGCTACAAACGCTAATCGCAAAGCTAAAGCCGTATTTCGTCCCTACTCTTATCTTTCTGATGGCGGCGGGCATTCTGGTGGCCATCATCGGGAACTGGAACGGCTGGGCGAGCGAACGAGCCGAACAAGAAACTGATGATGCCTACGTGCGGGCCGACCTGACGCCGCTCAGCACAAAAGTCTCCGGCGTTGTCGTGAAGGTTCTCGTGGACGACTATCAGACTGTAAAAGCCGGCGACCTTCTGGTGCAATTGCGGGACGATGACTTCCGAGCGCAAGTAGCACAGGCAGTAGCAGCCGTCGAGGCGGCGAAGGCGGCCATCGAGGACAATCGGCGCCAGAAGGACCTGCAAGACGCCAAGATTGACCGCGCAAAAACGGGAATCGATCTTGCCAAAGCACAGATTTCTGCGGCGCAGGCGGCGATCGAGGCCACCAAGGCCGACGTCGATCGAACTATCGCGGAACGTGCTCGCCAAGAAGCGCTGATCGCCACGCACTCGGCCACCCAACAGCATCTCGAACAAGCTGTCGCCGACCAGCAGCGATTCCGAGCCCAGGTATTAGCGCGCCAAGCCGATCTCGAACAAGCAAAAGCAAACCTGGCCAACAACCAAACCGCCGTCACAGCCGAGACGCGAGCCCGCGCTGTGCTCGATTCGCGCGATGCCCAACTCCTCGCCGATCTGCATGGAAAGCAGGCTTCCCTCGACGTTGCTAAAACCAATCTGGACTACACACGCATCTATGCTCCGGAGAATGGAGTCGTCGGCGAACGCAAGGTCCGCCCGGGACAACTGGTCAGCCCAGGAACCCAAGTGCTGTCACTCGTTCAGACCGATGCGTGGGTGCAAGCAAACTATCGTGAGACCCAGGTGCGGCACATGCAGCCTGGCGCTCCAGCAGAAATTTCAGTGGACGCCTTTCCCGGCGTGCATCTGAAAGGGAAGCTGGTTCAAGTTGCACCGGCCAGCGGTTCGCAATTCGCCTTACTGCCACCTGACAACGCCACCGGCAATTTCACAAAAATCGTTCAGCGCGTCCCCGTCAAGATTGTATTCGATCCGGGACAGCCCATGGCTCAACGTTTGCGGCCCGGCCTATCGGTGATTGCCCGGGTCCGCACGAATGCCGTTTCCGAGTGACCCCGGAGCAAACCACTTGAGCACCGCAAGCGCCCAACTCGCCGTACCCGCAGCGTTGCCCAAAGCGCCGACTCAGCTTTCGACAAACCCGTACGTCGGAATCCTCGGGGTCTTTCTAGGCGCGAGCATCGCCACCATGAACAGCCGGCTGCTCAGTGTTGGCCTTGCTGATTTGCGCGGCGCCCTCGGACTCAGTTTCGACGAAGCTTCCTGGCTGCCCACGGCGCTGAATATGGCCACGATGTTTAGCGGCGTTTTCTGCGTGTTCCTGAGCGTAATTTACGGTCCTCGCCGCGTTCTCCTTTTCACCGCTTCCGTCTTTACGATCACTGCCATTCTCCTGCCGTTTTCACCTAATTTCTGGGCCATGTTGGCGTTGCAAGTGCTAGCTGGCTTGGCCTCTGGGACTTTTTATTCCCTCACCATGACCTTCGTTCTTACGTCCCTCCCGAAGCGCCTAATCATTTTTGGCATCGCGGCCTATGCCGCGGACATTATTTTCACGAGCAACATCGCAGCAGCGCTTCAAGGCTGGTATGCCGACCATCTTTCCTGGCGCTGGATTTTTTGGCACGCCGCCCTGGTGACGCCCCTGATGATGCTTTGCGTGTATTTCGGCATTCCCCGCCGCAACCCGGTCTTGCCCGCTCCAAGTTGGCGCGGATTTGCCTATTTCAGCTTGAGCCTCAGCCTGCTTTTCGGAGCTCTCGATCAAGGCGAGCGTCTGGACTGGTTCCACTCCCCCGTGATCATTGCTTTGACGGCTGCTGGAGTTTTTTTACTCGCAGCCACTTGTGTCAGAAGGATAGTGCAGCCGAATCCGCTGGTGGATCTCTCCTTCCTGAATTCAAGGAACCTGGTCATCCTGGCCTTATCGATTTTCGTTTTCAAGTTCGTTCATCTGGGGAGCATCATTCTTATTCCCGGTTTTCTCGGCAACATCCAAAGATATCGAGCTGTAGAAACCGGCCACGCTCTCGCCTGGATTGCCTTGCCCCAATTCGCCGTGGTCTGGCTGGTAGCTGTCGCTATTCTCTTCACCAACTCGCGACTCATCCTGGCGGTGAGTCTTGCCATAGTGGCCTTGGGCTCCTTGGTCTGCGCGCATCTCGACCCGTCCTGGGCGGGCGCAAGTTTCGAAACGATAGAGCTCGTTCTGGCTATGGGCCTCGCGGGCGCCTACGTCGGGCTCGTAAGCAGCATCGTTCTCGTAGGGCTGGAAAAGGGTGCGCTGAAGAGCGCCGCCGCTGCCGCTACGCTCTCTGGATTTATGCATACCTTCCGGATTTTTGGCGGCCAAGTCGGCGTGTCCCTCATGAATCGCTTCATCACCGTTCGGGAAGAGTTTCACTCCAACATGCTTGGCCTTCACGTCCAGGTTGGTAACTGGCTCACAGACGAACGCCTACGCATCGTTAGCCTCGACATGTTACCCAACTCGTCAGGATCGGACGAAGCGCAAGCGCGCGCAGGCGCGCTCTTGGGTCAACAAGTGCACGCACAGGCTTATACGCTGGCCATCGCCGACGGCTTTGTGCTTATTGCCGGCGTGGCGGCAGCCTTTTTGCTGATCATGTTGTTTATGCAGCCGATAAAACCCAGCTATCAAGACTTGAGGAAAATGCCATGACTCGCCGACAATTTCTCCGGATATTGAGAACCGCCGGAGTATTTCTCCTTTGCACCACTTCGGCTCTGACCGACGAAGTTCGACACCTGAAACTTTCGGAAGCGGTTCAGCTGGCGCTGAAGCACAACCACAATGTGCGCATCGCGCAGTACGGAGTCGATGAGAAACAACATGCTAAAGAGGCGGCGAAGAGCTCGTATTTCCCATCTATTCGCAATGACAGCAGCTTTCTACGCGTCACGGATACGCAATTGATTCAGATCGCTCCCGGCAGCCTGGGCGAAGCGGCGGGAACGCCGATTCCAACTGTGAACGACATCATCAACCAAGGGGGTCGCAATCTTATAACCAGCGGAACCCAGATCACGCAGCCATTGACCTCGCTCCTGAAAATCAAACAAGCAAACCAGATAGCTCAAGCCGAGGCACAAGCCTCGCGCGAGAAGGCAGACCTTGTCGAAAACGACGTAGCACTCGCGGTACATGAGGTGTACTACGGAATCTTGGTTGCTCAGGCGCACCGCACCGCCACCGAGGCACGGATAAAAGCGTCGCAGGACCTGCAGAACGAACGGATCGAGCAGGTGAAATTCGGCAGCGCGTTGGAACAGGACTCGATCGAGAGCCGCGCGCAAGTATTGCAAGCCAAGCAAGAACTGCTAACGACGGACCTTCAGTTAGACGACCTGAAGTTGAAGCTCAATGACCTGATGGGGCTGCCACTGACCACCGGCCTGGACCTTGATCCCACAGTTCTCGAATTTCAAGAGACTTGCTCGCGCGATGAATGTGTTAAGGCAGCAATGGACTCGCATCCTGAAATCCGTGAAGCTCGTGCCGAAGTGGAGAAAGCGGAGGCGGCAGTCCGTTTGTCCAAGACCGACATCTGGGTTCCCGATGTGGAGGCTCTCGCCCGCTACAGCCATCAGGAAAATGTCCCGTTTTTGGCGCATAACTTTGGCACGTTCGGAGTTCACTTCGGCTACGACCTGTTTGATGGAGGGCGTAAGCGAGCGGTGCTGCGTGAGCATCAAGCGCAGTTGTCTCAAGCGAAAGAGAACCTCGCTAGGGTGACGGATGAAGTCGAGCTGACAGTCGAAACGGCGTACAACAAGTTGGAAAGGACGCAGCAGTTGCTGAAGGTGTCCGAAGAGGTTTTGGCTCTCCGCACCGAATCGAACCGCGTGTTGCAGGAAGAGCTGTTGCGAGGGACGGCGCTGAAGTCGCAGTCTGGCATGGCAATCGCTCAGGAGTTCGACGCGAAGGCGCTCCTCCTGCAATCGCAGCTGGACTATTCCCAGGCTCACGATGAGTTTATTCACGCCATGGGGCGCACACCCGAATGACTCGCTGGCATCCCGAAATACACCTACGCCGCGTAGGCCTCGATTCATTAGTTATAGCAGCATCCAGATGACATGCCGGGCACCGACAACCTACTTGACTTTGCCACCGGGGGTTAATCCTCTGTTCAAATGTCGCCCTATCGGCCGGGCTCCGGGATTGGCAGCACAATGAGAACTCAAAATTTCTAACTCGAACCGCGCCAGTAGAGGAACACGAAACGCAACCAAAAGGATCTAATAGATAAGAAACAAGTTAGTGGTCCGAGGAATCTCGCTGGGCTGCGAGGGCTCTGGGCTCGGTTTGCCAAACGCCAGGTTGCGCCTTCTGAGCCCTGAAAGCCTTAAGCCGGCTAACGGTACCAGAATGCCTTAGCTTTTGGCCCGGGCCCCACAGAGGGTAATTAGTTGTTGTAACGATTATCGTCGTAACGCATCTAATCTTGCAGCAGCATCTAGGAATCTAGAGAGAGAAAGGACAAAATTCCGTGAATACTTCAACTGTACTACGGGCCCCTTCCCTAACCACTTGGAGCATTGACCCAGCTCACTCGATCGCCGAGTTCAAGGTCAAGCACATGATGATCTCCAACGTTAAGGGTCATTTCTCCAAAATCGCCGGGAGCTTGACCAGTGATGAATCCGGCCACGCGAACTCTCGAGTGGAGGCCACCATCGACGCAGCCTCGATCGAAACACGCGACGCCCAGCGCGATGGGCACCTCAAGAGCGAGGACTTCTTCCATGTGGAAAAATTCCCCACACTGACGTTTCGGTCCACCTCGATCGGCCGGGCTGGAAACGGAGAACTGTCCGTAGAAGGCGACCTTACCATTCGCGGGGTCACGCGCAAGGTGGTCTTCGCCGTCGAGGGACCAACCTCCCCGGCCAAAGATCCTTGGGGAAATACCCGGATTGGGATCTCTGCGACCACAAAAATCAACCGCAAGGATTTCGGTCTGGTGTGGAACGCGGCGCTCGAAGCTGGCGGCATTCTTGTCGGCGACGAAGTGACCATCACCCTGGACGTGCAATTTACAAAGGCTTGAGAATCAAGTCGGAAGGTGGCTGAAAGCCCCAAAGAGTATCGCTTGGGACGGATGATGGACCTCCGTCCCGGCGATCGAGCTAGAAATTCTTAGTAGCAGGTCGGTTCTTATCGCCACGCGTGTTGGACGAGGCATCCGTGCGCAGCGCTCCGGTCACGTCTGTTGACGAACGGTTGGGAGTGGTTCTCTCGGCGTCAATGCGTGCAGCGCGGGAACAATGTGACCAGCAGAGTCAAATCCCACGTCGTGAAGAACAACTGGTCGGTCTGAACTTTGGCCGTCTCGGCTGCACGAGCGATGAAGCCCAGGCGATGGCGCTTCACGAAATTGTGCAGATGCTCGACGCAGATTCCGGTAAGGTTCGCGACCTCTGCGTGCGTGAATATTTTTTGGCTAGCTCTTACGGTAATCACGGTTTTGTTTCTCCTTAAAGTGCGAACAGCCAGTACCTTACAAACATCCATGCGAGCGGCCCTGCCAAACAAAGGCCAGCCGCCATCGCCAGAAACACTTGAGTGCCGGAGATGTCTAACTTGCGGGTCATGTGCTTGTCTCCTCGCCAACTAGTTCTGGCTTTCGATGAGCGGGAGTTGCGACGTGAGTTGCACGTCGATCATCATGCTGATGCGGCGGTCCAGCTGGAAGAAGGTTGCCGCTTGTTTCCCGGGCAAGACCTTCCGAAAGATAGGCACATATTTTTGGCGAAGCTGCGCTGCCGCGATATCCACATCTAGCCACCGGCGGACCAGGCTATCGGCCTGCTCATCTGTCTGCGTTCCGTACTCGTCGGAATACTCTTTGACCAGCGCGGCTCTGGCGTCGTTGATCTTTGCGAATTCCGCCGAATACTGCTCATACACCGGCCAGAACTTGGTGGCTTCGCTATCCGTGAGCGTCAGATTCGCAGCGATAACCTGCTTCTTGATGGAACGGATGTCTTTGAGCAACAGCGCGAATTGCTGGTTCGTAAACGCCTCGGCACTGCCGGGGGCCGCGGCTGCTGGTTGCGAAGATGGATCTTGAGCGGCAACTCTTCGACTTCCAAACACACACATTCCTATGAATGCGAGCATTGCAATCGTGATTTTCTTCAAAGTATTCGTTCTCCTTTAGTGTCAAGCAGTAAGTTCCCGAGGCAACCTGCCGGAAACTCCGTGTGGCGGTGACTCGATAAGATAGTGTTGCAACCGGGCTTCCAACCGCCGGGCCCTGATTGCCTGCAAGTCGTTGATTGTAAATTGCTTGGGAGAGAAGAGTGACCGGTGAAATGGGTGATAGAGACCACTCTGTCTGGCGCCTAGCGTTTTCGACAGACGATTGACACTGCATTCGACAGCGCTGCCACAATCAGTACTTGCCGTGGAAGATGGCATGGTTGATATCAAGCCAGTGCGCTTAAAAAATCCTCCATGCCCGAGCGTGTAATACCTCGGGTCTTCGTGCGTTACCGCAGGTACGATGGCTTCCGTCACATAGGACACCAATCACGGCAATTTCAGTCAGGTCTACAACAACGTCACCTCCCCCAATTTCGGCCGCTTCACGGATTTTGAGCGCTGGCAGACCGCGTTCCTGCTCAGTGTCGTCAACCAAGGGGCAGGCACTAGACCTGAGCCGAACGCCAGAGGCGCGACACCATCCACTTTCGGCGCGGAACCACAAAAGACATCGGTTGCGATAACATGTGGGCGCCTTGGGGAAAGCGCTCAAACACGTTCGACCGGTTGCTGCGCGGCGCACGCTGGTCGCATTCGGAATGCTGTTGGCGCGGGGGCCATGCGCATTCGCGCTGGATCCGGCGCTGGATGTGAGTCAGTACGCGCACAAGGCATGGAAGGTCCGCGAGGGCTCTACAAAAAGGCAAATCACCTCAATTGCTCAGACGCCCGACGGTTATCTCTGGCTGGGCACGCAGTTCGGCATGCTGCGCTTGGATGGTGTGAGGACCGTCCCTTGGCAGCCGCCAGCGGTTCAGGATCTCCCTTCAAGCGCCCGTTCCTGGTCGGCTGAAAAGCTCTCTGGGAAAGACCCCGAGATGACGCTATGAGTAAGTCGGAGCGCCCCCAAGTCAACGAGTTGCGCCACCTGGACAGTTAAGCAGCGAGGTCGAGTGTAATGAAGACAATCGGCATACCAGCAATCTTGCTGCTCCTTCTATGTTCAGGTTGTTCGAGGCAATCTTCGCATGCACCGGTCACCGTCACGTATCTGGATGTTGAGTGGGACACGCCCGATCTGATGCCTGGCGCGGCGAAAGATTTGCAGGACTTCACACAGGAAACCGGGATACAAGTCAAACGCCTGCCCCGCCCTGATGGCTCCTTCAATCAGCTCGCTCTCTGGCGCGAGCTACTCCAAAAAGGCAACGGCACTCCTGATGTTGTCAGCATGGATGTGATCTGGTCCGGAATGCTGAATCAGTATCTGATGGATCTAAAGCCCTACTTTGCCACCGAGCTTTCCTTACAGAATCCGGTGGTGCTGGCGAGCTACACCTTGGGTGGCAAAGTAGTGGCTATGCCCCACCACGCCTATATCGGTGTTTTGCTTTATCGCCCTGAACTCCTGCGAAAATACGGCTACGGTGAGCCACCCAAAACATGGGATGAACTGGAGAGGATGGCCAACCGGATTCAGGCGGGCGAACGGGCCAAAGGTGATAAGGAGTTTTGGGGCTATGCCTGGCAAGGGGGCTTCGACGAAGATTTGACCTGCAGTGCTCTGGAATGGCAGGTTAGCGACGGCGGGGGACGAATCATCGAAGACGACAAGACCATTAGCGTGAATAACCCGCAAGTGATTCGCGGCTGGCAACGCGCCGCGCGCTGGGTGGGCTCCATTTCGCCACCAGGCGTGGCGGCCTACGCAAAGTGGGACGCGCAGAACTACTGGGGCTCTGGTAAGGCGGCCTTCCTTCGTAGTTGGCAATCCGACTATAGTCTGCTCATTCGCGGCTGGCCTTTCGCGGAGTCGGGTTCGCATACTCCGTCCAGTAGCTTTACGCGGTTTGGCGTAACTAGCATGCCTGGCGGCGAGTCAGCACGAGTAGGGACCTTAGGAGGAAACGGTTTGGCGGTCTCTCAAAGTTCGGCTCACCCTCGTGAAGCTCTGGAGCTGATCCGATTTCTTCTGCGAAGAGATACCCAGCTCATGCACACTAGCGTGATTTCCGAACCACCCCAGGAAGTCGAACTATTCGAGCTGCCGGCCATTTTTGGGGTGTATCCCCAGCTTTCCAAATTGCGGCAACACGGTAGCAATGTCGTGGCGCGTCCATCCGTGGTTGCCGGCCAGAAATACGAAGAAGTGAGCACGGCGTACATGCGGGCGGTACATTCCGTGCTTGCTGGCGAAAAGACTCCGGCGAAGGCCGCCGCGGACTTGGAGAAAGAATTGGTTGAAATAACCGGATTCAGGTACGGACCGCCTCCCAATCTCGGGGGGGCGTCCCGCGAAAAGGGCTTCTAATAGATCTCGGGTGTGTTTCGGCTTCGAGTGCATGCACTAGCAAGCTTGGCCATTCGTAGCAGGTCCATCGATAGGGAGTCACAAGTGGTCACGAAACTTGCCGGGTGGGCGAAAAAAGCTGGCGACAGAACTTTTCCTCTCGATCGACTCAACATCGGTCCCCGTTTGACACTCTGCTTTGCCTTCATCATCCTGGCGATGTTGTTGGGCAACGCGGTTTTACTTTGGCAATTCCACCGGGTCAGCGTTCAGGCGGAGCGCTTGAGCGGGGTCGACCAGGAGTTGATAGCCGTACTGCAGGCTCATACCAATCTCATGTCGTTCTATGAACGACTGGATGAACTCGCGCATTCCGAAAACACCGCCGGGCTAATGACCGAGGCGGAACTTCTCCGTACCGCACTCGTTGGGGACAGCCGGCGCAGCAGGAACGCCCTCAGTCGCCTGCCGCCGGATGTGGAGTTGGATCCCGCACTGTTGCCTACATTGCAAGCCATTCAGGACTCTCTGCCGGCGGAGCTTGTTGCCATCACCGCCTTGGCCAAATCGAAGGACTGGCAGGCTGTTCGCCTGCGCCTGGCTAACCAGGTCCGGCCGCTGGAATCCAGAACTTCGGCGCTCGTTGAAAATATCGACCGCGAAGTCGGCGAGAAGCGCGGGCAAGCTCTTATAAGAATTGGAGAGGCTCAACGTCGAATTTTTTTCATTGTGCCGGCAACGGCTGCATTGACTCTCGCCTTCGCCGCCTTCCTCGGCTTGGCAATTACGCGCAGTATCACTCGGCCACTCAGGCGCTTGACGGAAGGCTCCAAAGCTTTAGCCGGAGGAGATTTCAGTCACCGCGTGCCCACGGCGGGAAAAGACGAAATCGCTCATCTCGGGAACATCTTCAACGACATGATTGTAAGGCTCCAGGAGCTTTACCGCGAGCTGCAACGTAGGGAGGACTACCTTGCAGAGGCTCAAAAACTCAGCCACACGGGCAGTTTCAGCTGGCACGTTTCGAGTGGAGAAATCTACTGGTCCGTTGAAACCTTTCGAATGTTTGAATACGATCCATTGACCAAGCCCACGCTGGATCTGGTGATGGTACGCACGCACCCGGAAGACAGATCGTTTGTGCGACAGGTGATCGAACGCGTTTCGCGTGAGAGAACTGCTTTCGACTTCGAACATCGTCTCCTGGTTCCCGGTGGAACCGTCAAATACATAAGGGTCATTGGGCGACCCTCTGGGATTGCGCACGGCGGCTTTCAGTTCGTCGGCGCAGTAATGGACGTCACCACCGCGAAGGAATCGCGCCACGCTCTCGAGAGGGCCTACGCCGAGATACAGGTTCTGAAGGACGAGCTGCAGAAAGAGAACATCGTCCTTCTTGAGGAGGTTGCCAGGACCTCAGGGCGGCTTGAGGAGAGAGAGCGCATTGCCCGCGATTTGCATGACACCTTACTGCAGAGTTTTCAAGGCGTGTTGCTGCGCTTTCAGGCGACGACTTACCTGCTGCCGGGGCGTCCAGACGAAGCGCGGAAAACACTGGAGACCGCGATTGAGCAGGCCGCGCAAGCCATCACCGAGTGCCGGGATGCTGTACAGGGGCTACGGTCATCGTTGGCAGTGACCTACGATCTTGCTAGTGCGATAGGTACTTTGGGCCGGGAACTTGCTGGCAGCGAAATGAACGGCAATGCTGCCGAGTTTCAGCTGCAGGTGGAAGGCACGCCAAGGAACCTCCATTCGATCCTTAGGGACGAAGTCTTCCGTGTTGCGGGCGAGGCTGTGCGCAATGCCTTTAAGCACGCCCAGGCCAAGCGCATCGAAGTGGAAATCCGCTATGAAGAACCTCAACTTCAGATGCGGGTCCGGGATGACGGGAAGGGCATTGACGCGAAGCTTCTGAATGAGGGGGGACGCCCCGGACACTACGGTTTGCGTGGCATGCACGAGCGCGCCGATCTGATGGGGGGAAAACTGGCGGTCTGGAGTGAACTTGATGCTGGTACGGAGATTGACCTGAGGATACCTGCCTCCCGAGCTTACCAGACATCATCTTCTCGAGCCCGTTCCTGGTTGGCAGAGAAGCTCGCGGGGAAAGACACGGAAGCCGAATCATAAGTGCTGATGCTTCCCCGGATCCCCATCCTCAAACTCCACTCAAAGGCCTGGCAACCTCAGCTTTTCTATATCGTTATAAAAACAGTGGGGGATCCCCCGGCCCTTCACCATCACCAGCGAAGATACCTGTATATGTCTATATATTTAGAGACATCTAGCGAACTGCGGCTGTGGTCTGGGTATGCCCGGCGAAATACTGTTCCAGGCCTCCCATGACTTCGCTAATCCCGTTTTGGACATTGTGGTTCAGCGCCGCCACCACGGCTGAGACATCTTTTCCGTTCACCGACTCGTCGTGCGAGTACGTGCGGCTCCAGACGACGGCCCCGGTTTTAGAGTCTCGCAGCTCGAACTCCAAGGCCACGCGGACCGCCACGCCGTTTCCGTCGATCTCCCGGAGGTCATATAAACGGCCGCGGAGGACATAGTCGCCGCGGGAGTCGCTGCGCAAGGAGTAGACGTGCTGGTAGCGCTCCGACTCTTGTAGCTCTCGGAGCAGGACATCGCTAATCATTTCAGAAGGCGGCTCCGCCCATCGCTGATACTCGTACGTGCCCAACGCCTGGCCAGTCGAGGTGTAGACGATGTGGTCGTCACGATACAGATGCGACGTGGTGATCGGACCAAGGAGCAGCGTAACGGGGAAGGGAGCTGGATCCGCTCCCGAAGTTTTGTCGCTGGGAGGCGTTAGCTGATAAAACTTGCTGGGCCGCGCGGCGCCGCAGCCATTTAGGATTCCGAGACAGAGCATGAGCGCCGGAAAAATAAACCTGCGTTTCATTGTTGTTCTCCTGTTTTGTGTTCTCGCGGATTGCTCGCGCGAATAAGGGTGTACGGACGGGTCTTGATGGTTGCTGTGAATTCCTTCAAGTTCTCGGTAACATGCCGCATATTGTCGAGCAATTCGTCGATGTTTTCGGAATTGACGTCAAGGGTTTGGTCAATCCGCGCAGTGGCGTCGGTCATGTTTGTAAGCGTGCGGCGCAGCTCGACGACGGCTTGGCGGACGTCCGCGCGATTCTCGCCCACCATGGCATCGACATGGTTCAACGTCTGGTTTGCTTCGTCAGAAGTCTTTTGAAAATCTTCGAGGAGCGGTTGCAGTTTCTCGCTGACAGCGTTTACGTTTTGAAGAGTTGTCTTGATCTGGGGACGGTTTTCTTCCAGCATCCCGCGCGCATTGGCGATCGTGGCGGCAAGATTCGCGCGGTTCTGCGGACCGAGCAAATCGTTCACGCGCGCGATGGTCTCTTTCACTTCCAACGCTCGATCGTTCAAGTTGCGAAGCAGTTCCTGGGCCTGGGGATTGAGGTCGTTGAGCTGCGCGGTCAGAGCGTTGAAATCCAGATACTTTAGCGAACGGAGTGCGGCGCCGCTTGCTGCTCTCGGTGCTTGCGCGCTGCCCGGGTAAATCTCAAGGTGATTGTCCCCCAGCGGGCTCATGCTCATGATCTTCACGCTGCTATCGGTTTTAACAGGAAGATCGGACTGCACACTGAAGACGATATCCAGTCGCGCTGGATTCTGCGGATCGAGCTGGATGCTGTCCACGCGGCCGACTTTCGGCCCGCCCGCGTAGCGCACGGTCGCGCCGGGCTCAAGCCCTCCTGCGAAGTCACAATACGCATGAAACTTTGTCGTGGATCGTCCGTAGGCTCCGGTTATGGTGAATACGGTGCCAAACAGCACCGCCACGGCGACGAGCACGAACAAACCAACGAGCGCCTGCTCACGTTTAGATTGCATCACTATCCTCTCTTTCCTGCAGCGTTATGGGCGTCGGGGTGCTCCGCCGTCAGCATCTGCAGGTAATCCAATTCCCCGGAAACCTCAGGTTCGGCAATGCGATCGAGGAATTGCCTAACTCGGGGTTGCGTACTGGAGCGCATCTCTTCGGTCGTGCCGAGCGCCACGATGTTGCCTTTGTCGATCAAGAGCATGCGGTCGGCGATCAAGAACGCGCTCGCCAGCTCGTGCGTAACCACAATGATGGTCATGTGGAACGCACGCTTCAGTTCCAGAATCAATTCGTCGATACCTGCCGCGATGATGGGATCCAGTCCAGCCGATGGCTCGTCGAAAAACAGGATCTCCGGGTCCATTGCTAAGGCACGGGCCACGGCGGCGCGTTTCTTCATGCCGCCACTGAGCTGCGCCGGCGTGTAATATTCAAATCCTTCGAGGCCGACCTGCTCAAGTTTTAGCCGAAGGATGATTTCAATGGTGGAGTCTTCCAGCTCTGTGTGCTCCCGAAGAGGAAGAGCCACGTTTTCTCCGACCGTCATCGAACCGAACAAGGCTCCGCTCTGGAAGGACATGCCGATTTTCTTTCGGATCTGGTCCATTTCTGCGGCGGAGATTTTCGCGAGATCCCGGCCTTTGATCCATATCTCGCCGGCGCTGGGTTTTTCGAGCCCCACCAGAGTGCGAAGAAGTGTGCTTTTCCCCGACCCCGAACCGCCAAGGATCACCAGGGTTTCGCCGCGCACGACGTCGAAGCTGATGCCATGCAGAATCTCTCGCTCTCCGTAACTGACGCGCAGGTTGCGCAGCGAGAGTACGGATTCCGAATTGGTGGCGACAAGCATTTGATCCTTGGTCATTAGTTACCTGCGAAAAAAAACAGAACTGTAAAGAACAAATCGACAACGACAACCAGAAAGATGGACTTAACCACGGCTTCGGTGGTGGACCGGCCGACTTGCTCAGCCCCTGCGCCGGTCGACAGCCCCTCAAGACAACCGACGGCGGTGATGGTGATGCCAAACATCACGCTCTTCACCAATCCCGTCGTGATATCCCGCAGGAGCAAGGAGTCGATGGAAGCCTGGATGTAGCGCCCAAATGTGAAATCTGCTTGAGCGACGCCGAACAACGAACCTCCGAGAATGCCCATGGCGTTGGCCCAGATAGTTAGGCACGGCAACATCACCATCATGGCCAGGAACTTTGGAGCGACCAGAAAACGGATTGGGCTGATCGCCATGGTCTCCAGTGCGTCGATTTCCTCGCTCACCTTCATAGTTCCAATTTCGGCTGCGAATGCAGACCCAGAGCGTCCGATGACAACAATGGCGGTGATTAGAGGACCGAGCTCCCGGGACATGGAGACGGCGACCGCCGTGGCAACGGCACTGATCGCGCCAAATCGGCGAAGTTCGTAGGCCGCCTGAAGCGCTAGGATTAAGCCAATGAAGAAAGTAATCAGGGAAAGTATCGGCAAGGCGCGGACGCCCGTGTCCATGGCTTGCGATATTGCTCGCTGGATCCGCAAGGGCTTTCCTTGAAACGGAGCCACCAAGGTGTAGTAGGCCGCGCGGGCGCTAAGAGAGGCGAGGGAGCCGAGATAACTCAAGCCATCGAGGGTGCTGCTGCCGAGCTGAGAGACGAATTCCATATCAGGAAGCCATGGCCTGTTCTTCGCTGTCGTAAATTTCAAAGACCTTGATGAGGCGGGAGAGTTGCAAAACCTCCCGGGCGGAGGTGCTGAGCCCGAACAAGATGAAACGGGAGCCGAGATCGCGGGAAGCTTTCAATCCTTCAATCAGGGAAGCCACACCTGAGCTATCGAGGTAACGGACCTGACTGAGATTCATTATCACGCGTGGCGTGTGACTTTCTCGGATCTCACGCAAAACGGAATCGCGCACTTTCGGGGAGTTCGCGAAATCGATGTCGCCCGAGAGATCGAAAATTGTGGTTTTGTCCTTACGGCGAGTGGAAATGTGCACCGTGTCTTCTCCTTCAGAGAACGCTGTTTGCCTGCGCCAGATACTTGACCAGCCGCACGAGGTTCGTGGGACCCATGCGGGTGAATGCCACCGTGTCCGTCGCTTGACGGATGAAGTGCGACCCCAATGCGCCGGGCGTATTTCATCGAGAGGCCGCCCTTGGAGTTTGCGAGCGTCAACCGCGGGACCGCGGTCGCAAAGCAGTATTTCGAGCTTTTGCTGAACTCGCCCATCGTGTCGGCGCTGCGCTCTCCGAAAGTACAACGCGATGGTCTGGTCAGGTCGACTGCCGTAAGAATGGCGGACGATGTTAGTCAGAGATTCATCGGCCGCAGGTGTGATCGACCTGCACTGCGCGACGGGGAATCCTGGAGTTTCGGTCAGGCCTTCAACCGCTGCCCGCGCCACCGATAGCCACTTGGGATTACTGTAAAGCGCCAACATCAACAACAGGCCTCCTCGGTACCCGGGCTTTCTCTCCTGGTCATTGCACGCGACCGGGCGTGGAAAAGTTTTCATTTGCGACATGAGCGGCCTTCTTGGCGAAGTCGTAGGTGGCTTTAAGATTGCCGCCAAAGAACCGGACCTTCCCGTTAACATCCTGCTCGAGAAGGGAGGTTCCGTCCGGACTCGTGAATTGGCAATGGACCGTGATGGAGGTGGCGCCGGAAACCGTTGTTACCTGCCGGGCCCTCTCGCTGCCTGCCTTGAAGCCCCGAACCGTGCTATGAAAGACGACGAGGTCGGCGACGCTCGCGGCGTTGCGGTCGCCGTCGCGATACACATGCGAAAATCCCTGCTTCTCGAGTTGACGAATCAGGTTTTCGTAAAGGGCGACCTGGAATTCAGCGGGCAGCTTGATTTCGTCGGATTGAATCATCTCCACTTGGAGCGCCGCCGCCTTGATCTTGGCGGGTTTGTTTTTCTGGGCGAATAGTGGAGAGGCAACGAAAACCGCAGTAAGGAGGAACAGCCGAATCCCCGCGTTGAGGATGCGCTTCATCATTTTTGCTCCTTTTTGGGTGAAGTACTGGAGGTAGCAGCTGGAGTTAGTTCTCCCGGAGGGGTTGTGTGGGCGCCCTGCGCCACAAGCTCTTTCTTGATCATTTCAGCTGTTCCGACCGGCATCGTGAAGATTGCGCCGTGCAGGCCCCCGTCAGCATCGCGATACTGAACGGTGAGCGTATCGATTTTTGTCCGGAATAAGCTCAGGACTCGGCCGCCGCCGTAAGGCGCCGCCATGCTCATAATGCCGATCGTTCCGCCTACGGCTCTTTGGGAGTCAGCGCCCGTAACAACGTCTTGAATAGAAGAAGCGTTCACATCCGAGCTTGTTTTGCCATGCACAAAATGCAGCTGCCCATTCTCAACATCCAGAGTGCCTTTTGCCTTGTCTTTGACGCCTGCGAGCCCCGTAAGCTGGACTACCTTCAAGGGGCCTGAAACCTGTTGCGCATTCGCAACAGGAATCGCCAGCCCGGCAAGAAGCCAAGCAACTCCAACTAGCACCGTGGTGCTTCTCGACGTCATGCCTCTCTCCTTGATCATCAAACCCAATCCGTATCAGCGAACGTGCACCAACATGAGGGAAACATCATCGGTTGGGGGGCCCTCCCGCCAGGCAGCCACGCCATCGAGAATGCCCTGTTTCATTTCGTGAGCAGGCCGGGACGACGTTTGGCGAACGATTTCCCTGACGCCTTCGATACCGAGCATCTCTTCCCTGGAATTGAAAACTTCGGTAATTCCGTCGGTGTACAAAACGATCCGGTCGTCCGGTTGGAGTTGCACTTCCTGGTTGGCGGTGGCATCCACAGCGTCAGGTAGCGCGCCGAGAATCATGCTGCGGGACTCGAGAAGTTGGGGAGTCTGGCCGGGACGCGCGAGCATTGCCGGTGGATGGCCAGCTCCCGCAAAGATCATGCTGCGTCGACGAGCATCGATCCGGGCTGCAGCCAGTGTGACAAACATCCCGGAGCCGGCGATGTCTTCGATGAGGAAGCGGTTCAACTCTCCGAACATGTCGATGAACGGCATACCACTGCGCAGGTGTGCAGTCGTTTCGGAGTAGATGCGGTTCGCTACCAGCGCGGAACCGATGCCGTGGCCGGAAACATCACATACGAGCAAGCTGAAGTGGTCTTGGTCCAGCGAATTTACGAGGGCGAAGTCGCCGCCGATGGAATGCACGGGATGATAGAAAACATCAACGCTCATGCAGTCCCAGGCCAGAGACTTCGGCGCCAAGCTGAGCTGCACCCGTGCGGCAAGCCGCAGGTCTTCCTCGATCTCCATCTGTCGCGCTTGAAGCTTGGCGTTGGCGGCGCGGAGTTCCTCTTCAGCGCGTATCTGCTCCGAGATGTCCGTGTAGGTCGCAATCCTAAACTTGGCACCGGAATTTTCTATCGTCCGGGAACTGACAATGACGGGCAGCCGGCCCCCGCCCTTGCGAGGCAGAACAAAGTTATATCTGTTGCGCCCGGCACGGAATGCGACATCCGTCTGCTGGCTCAAAAATTCCCATTCCTGAGAGGAGTAGAACTGAGTCGAGTCAAAAGAGACCAACTCTTCGGCGGAAATACCGGTCATTTCCAGAAAACGCGTGTTCGCAAAAAGTATGTGCTGCCGCTCGTTAGCTACGATGACGCCCTCGTTGAGCACCTCCAGGACGGACTCCATCTGGGCGAGCCATTCGGGCTTTTCGATTTTGTTCGGATCTCCGGTGGTCACCGACATTTGGCGCCCCGAACACAAGAGAAGAGTAGAGTCGACTGGCTCATGAGAACGCCACCTCTGCAGATGCGATCTCCGCGGGCCTTGCGGCAAGGGCCTGAAGATCAACTTTGTCGAAAGAAAATGGAGAATGCGCAGCCCTGCGGATGGGGGCCACAAGAGATCGCTCGGCTAGGTGCATGAGGTGTCGCCTGGCCCGGAATACTCGTGACTTGAAAGTTCCGATGGAAACGCCAAGCACATTGCATGCTTCTCGGCTCGTCATTTCGTCGTAGTAAGTCATCGTAAATGATTGGCGAAGCGCAGGACTCATTTTCCCGAGCAGAACGTCGATCAATTGGAGAGTTTCTCCCTCGGCGCAGACCATTTCCGGATCGGGTCGCGGGGTCGGAATCGTTTCGATCCAGGAACCCTCACCCGAGGAGGAAGATTCCGGAAGGGAGCTGAGCCGCGAATTCGTCCGTTTTCGCAGGATCATGAGAGCAGCATTGAGCACGATACGGGTGAACCAGGTCGTGAAAGCAGACCGGCCTTCGAAATTGCGCAGGTGGACATAGGCCGAGAGGACCGCATCTTGAACGGCGTCTTCGGCGTCTTCCTTATTACGCAAGATGGAGTAGGCCGTAGCCACAAATCTTGGCCGCGACGCCCGGAACATTTCCTGAAGCGCATCCACGATCCCGCGTGATTCGTGGCTGCCCGAGGCAGACATGGTTGGACGTGAGTTTCCGTGTCGTCCGCCGGAAAAGCACGGGCGAATGGCCTGTGCACTTTTATAGGAGCGCATGCTGTAGCCGGCAGTTCTTGACGTGTCCCTCATTCGCGATCTCCGTTTCCGTCCTGAATCCATAAAGCATCTGTAGGCCCAAGTAAGGACCCTGGCCGGGCGATCTGCCATCCCGCGTGTTTTCAACGGAGAACAGAAAGTTGGCGGCGCGCCGCAAATGGAAGAGTTCAATTCGTTTGCAATCTATGGCGAGGAGTTGACGGTAACGTCGAGGTCGTGACGCGGAAACGGTTGACGGAATGCTTTGAACCTCGCCTTCACTGTATGTGTCTTCACTTTCAACGATTTGGCGCGACCGAGCGGCAGCCAGGATTGGCACGCTCGTTGCACTGCAGACAGGCGAGCCAGCGTTGAGGAGCCAACGTGCGGATAGGAATTGGGTCGGACCAGAGCGGGTCGGAGTGCAAGGAACGTCTCAAAGCCAGATTAACCAGGCAGGGCCACGCCATTGAGGATGTTTCGACTGGGGATCAACCCCGAAGCGACTACCAGAGCATAACAACGGAGCTTTCGTCGGCTATCTACACAGGCCGCGTCGAACGCGGTGTGCTGATCTGCTCCAGGGCGATTGGAGCTTGCGTGATGGCCAACAAGCACCCCGGTGTTCGCGCGGCTTTGTCCCATGACCTGAACTCGGTGCGTGAAGGTGTTCAGGACGACGGAATGAACCTTCTGGTGATGGGCGGTTACGGTCTAACGCCCGATTGGGCTTGTGAGGTCGCGAGCGTCTTTATCAATTCCACGTACTCACCCGGCGAGAAGCCATTTGGCATTCCTCCCAGGCGCCTGGCGCGCATCGTCGAACACATCCGGAAGAACCTCGATAAACCGCTGGGCGTTGGCGCACTTTCGAGCTTGGCGGAGATGAGCCAGTCGCATTTCTCGAAGATGTTCAAGCTCAGTACCGGCCTGGCGCCTCACCAATTCGTTTTGCAAGAGCGCATCAATCGTTCGAAGGAACTTCTCCGTCACGATGACGCGAAGATCGTAGAGGTAGCGCTGGAAGTAGGTTTCGAAAACCAAGCGCACTTCACAACCGTGTTTGGAAATTTGGTGGGCATGACGCCCCGCCAGTTTCAGCGTTCAGCCGATTACGAACCTCCCGTGATGTACGGACCGCCGGTCGAGGCAGCTCAGAGCTGGCGAGAGCATACCTATGAGGGTAGGTAACAGAGAAAAGTGATGAAAACGAAGGGCACGAGTTGGAAGTGGGCATGGTGCTTATCAGGGTCGGCAGTGGCCTGGCAATTTTATTTTGTCCGGGAATTGATTGCTGCGTTTGCCTTTTTTGCGATTGGATTTGCGGCGGTCGCCCTCGTGTTTGGAAGCCTGTACACGTTGCAGAAGGGTTGGGAGGTGGGGGTGACACGTCTCGTCGACAGGCAGAAGTCGGCAGAGCCGGGTTTGGAACTCGGAGGGCCGGCGCGAGGGATGTCATGAGAGTCCGCGTTGTCGCCAGTGACCATTCAAGGAGAGGTCCAGAAAGACGAAGAAACACCGCGGCGAGCGAAAAGAATCTTCGGCCGCGGGCATACGAGATCGGCACGCGCGTGCAGTGAGGTGCGCGCCTTGAACGATCTACTGCAGGCCGAACTCCAACTCGAAAAGGCTGCCGGCAGGGCAGCGTCACGAACGAAGAAAGAAGAAAGGGATGTCCGTTAGCTCGACCAGGTACTGTCCAAAGTTGCCGCAGAAGTTGAAAACCTGAAACAGGAACTCGAAAGAACGGGATAGCGGATGGGAATAAGTTGGAAACGTGAAACGCGCATGCCGGGGACGGACTTAGGGACGCGACCTAGGGAATTGAGCAGTTGCTTCGGAAAGCGAGCGGCGTAATGTCAACGACTCAGGCTGTATTGGATATCGACCAGCTTTGCGTAAACACGATGAGGACGCTGGCGATCGATGCTATTCAGCAGGCGAATTCAGGGCATCCCGGGACGCCGATGGGCATGTCACCGACGGTGTACTGCCTGTGGCAAAGGTTTTTGCGGTTCGATCCCGAAGATCCCATCTGGATGAATCGTGACCGCTTTGTGCTTTCCGCCGGACATGCGTCAACTCTGCTGTACACCATCCTGCATCTTGCCAAGGTCAAGGCCGTTGATCCGGATTATGAAATTTTGGGCAGGCCTTCGGTCACCCTGGATGACATCAAGTCCTTTCGCCAGTTTGGGAGCCGCTGCGCGGGGCACCCGGAGTACCGCTGGACCTCCGGAGTAGAGACAACCACAGGTCCGCTAGGACAGGGCGTGGCGACTAGCGTAGGCATGGCCATCGCTGAAAAGTGGCTTGCGGCGCGATACAACCGACCGGATCTTGAACTGTTCGGCTATAGGGTTTACGCGCTTTGCGGCGACGGTTGCATGATGGAGGGTATCTCAAGCGAGGCAGCTTCTGTTGCCGGACACTTCAAGCTCGACAACCTCTGCTGGATCTACGACAACAATCACATCACCATCGAAGGCAAGACCGACATTACGTTCACTGAAGACGTGGCCGGACGGTTTCTGGCTTACGGATGGAACGTGGCCCGTGTGGGCGATGCCAACGATCTTGACCGGATCGAGAACGCGCTGCGGAATGCGGCGGGCGCGGCGGGCCGGCCGTCTCTCATCATCGTCGACAGCCATATCGGCTATGGTTCGCCGCATCGTCAGGACACCAGCGCGGCTCACGGCGAGCCGCTCGGAGAAGAAGAGATCAAGCTGACCAAGCAGGCTTATGGCTGGCCGCCAGACGCCAAGTTTCTTGTGCCCGACGGAGTGTATGAACACTTCGAATCCGGCGTTGGGCGGAGAGGCCGCGAAGCGCGCCAACAGTGGGAGAAAAAATTCGAGGAGTACCGGACAAAATATCCGGAACTCGCGGCAGAGCTCGACCAGATTCAAAAGCGAGAGCTGCCCGCGAATTGGAAGAAAGACATCCCCGTCTTTCCCGCCGATGCAAAGGGCGTTTCCGGACGCGACGCGTCCGCCAAAGTTCTGAACAGCATTGCTCCAAGTATTCCGTGGTTGGTAGGAGGCTCCGCGGACCTCACTCCTTCGACCAGGACGCGACTGACGTTCCCAAGCGCAGGCGATTTTCAGGCAGATAGTCCTGCTGGTCGGAACTTGCACTTTGGGATCCGCGAACACTCGATGGGGGCCATCCTCAATGGCCTCGCGTTGTCGAAGCTCCGCCCGTTTGGATCAGGTTTCCTGATTTTCAGTGACTACGGGCGAGGCGCGATTCGGCTGAGCGCCCTGATGGAAATTCCTGTCACGCATGTCTTCACCCACGACTCCATTGGAGTGGGCGAAGACGGCCCGACGCACCAGCCAATCGAACATCTGATCTCACTGCGAGCCATTCCGAACCTTGTGGTGATGCGGCCTTGCGATGCGAACGAGGTTGCGGAAGCTTGGAAACTGATTCTGGAAATGCCCCGGCAGCCGGTGGCGCTCATCCTGACGCGGCAGGCGTTGCCAACGTATGACCGAAAGCGCTTTGCTTCGGCAAGTGGTCTTACGCAGGGGGCCTATGTACTGGCCGATGCCGAGGGCGGCAATCCGGATGTCCTGCTGATGGCGACGGGGAGCGAGGTCTCCTTGTGTGTCGAGGCCTACGAAGAGTTGAAGCGGCAAGGGATTCGCGCGCGCGTTGTGAGCATGCCTTCCTGGGAGCTATTTGAAAGACAAAGCGAAGAGTACCGGCGAACCGTGTTGCCCCCACCTGTCAAGGCTCGTGTGGCGGTCGAACAGGCATCCACGTTCGGATGGTGCCGCTATGTGGGTATCGACGGGGCGATTTTAGGAATGAAGACATTCGGAGCTTCGGCGCCGTTGAAGG
>Ga0210398_10000186_pt1 | contig 78257 bp, 60 predicted proteins | sample IncBWC4OmetaG_FD_161047 | JGI IMG/M metagenome (GOLD analysis project Ga0210398, IMG submission 161047) | Forest soil microbial communities from Barre Woods Harvard Forest LTER site, Petersham, Massachusetts, United States - Inc-BW-C-4-O | ecosystem: Environmental > Terrestrial > Soil >... | reverse complement strand
AACTAAATTTAGCTACGCTTCTGCGGACTCAGGGCCTGTGTGTAGGTGTCCAATGTCATCTTTGCTGTTGAGTGCCGCAACAGCTCCTGTACAACCTTGACATCCTCCCCGTTGCCCTTGAGCAACGTAGAAAACGTCTGGCGAAATGTGTGTCACGACATCTTCTTGTTGATCCCCGGCTTTCGAACTGCGGGTTGAATGTAGTCGCGCATCACCGCGCTCAGCCAGACTGGCTGTTTCCCACGCTCGGCTCCAGCGCGGTTGGCATCGGCTCGGACCTCTCCTGGAGGGCGTGGGATGTAGGACGCAGTTGCGATCGTGCTGCCAGGCTTGCCAATCCAATTCTGGATCTTGCGAAAACGTCCGGGCGCGGCTTGATGCCCCTGAACGCCCGTCGTGAGCTTTTCGTGAAACTCGCGGGTGGGCTTGACGCAAAAGGGGAAGGTTCTCGAGGCGAGAGATTCCGTGCTCAAGAGCCACTACGCAATTGCCAACTTCCCGAAGATGCTCGGGACTGCGATCCACGATTGCTCCCGCTTCAGTGGCAAGCAGCTCACCGAGCGTGGCCTGCGTGCCTTCAATCTTGCTCGATAGAACGGCTTCACGCTGTACGAAGTGCGGGATAAAAATGTGAGGATTGGGAAGGCGATCACCCTCGCCCGCCAACCTTCCAACGAGCTGGTCTGCGTCCGACAGTGTGCTAATCAGCCGCGGTGCCCACTTCAGGTCAGGGGGCAGGGGCGCTGGCACAAGGGCGGAGTAGCTCCCCTGCGATACTTTCTGGCCGGGAATGTTGCTAGCGTGGGCCACATCTGCCTTCCTAGGATCGAAAATAGCGTTCCGTGCTATTTTCACAATCTAGGATGATCGAAAATAGCGAGATTAGCTATTTGCACCTGCGAAAATCGCGAGTGGTTTCGTAACACTTAGCAGCGGCGAGGAAAGATCTGCTGACGGGGGCACTGCGTCAAATTGCGAATGCGAATTGACACGAACGCATAGGCCGGCGGGAAAAGGCAGCTCTTTACGCGGCTGGGATCAGTCAGACAAAAAGCGCTGGCTCGAACCTCGACTCTGGTCTAAAGATCGAGCATAATCCATGTCGGGGCATGGTCGCTCGCGTTTTCCTGCCCACGCGCCCACCGGTGAACACCGCCGTCCACGAGCCGGACCGACAGATTCGGCGAGAGCAGAAAGTGATCGAGTCGCATGCCTTTGTCCTTCTGCCACCGTTCAAATTTGTAATCCCAGAATGTCCAGGGCGGACCGTCTGGATGTAGCATCCGCATGGCGTCAGTCCAGCCTTGAGCCAGCAGCCGCGCAAAGGCCTGTCGGCTCTCGGGTTGGATTAACGCGTTGTTATCCAACGATCGCGTCGGATAGATGTCCTGCGGCGTTGGCACAACATTGTAGTCACCGGCCAACACCACGGGTGCGCCGCTCGCCATGAGTTCGGCGGCGTGGGTAATGAGGCGCTCAAACCAGGCCAACTTGTAATTGAATTTCGGTCCAGGCTGCGGATTCCCATTGGGGAGGTAGAGGGAGGCGATCAGGACTCCCTGAACCGCCGCTTCGATGTAACGAGCTTGATGATCTTCAGGATTTCCCGGCAAGCTTGTGCAGGTCAGCACGGGAACGTGGTCTCGCGCGAGAATGGCCACGCCATTCCAGGAGCGCTCCCCCTGCCAGACTGCTTCGTACCGGAGAGTTCGAAGCGCATTCACGGGAAAGGCTTCCTGCTCTGCCTTGAGCTCTTGGAGACTCACCACGTCCGGTTCAGCTTTCGCTAACCAAGCCAAGAGGTTGTCGAGGCGCTTATTGATGTTGTTAATGTTGAAGGTGGCGACTCTCACCAAGTCCCTTTCTGTCCCTGCAGATGCTGGTTTTGCTGCGACGAATCCTTGACATCGCACGGCGGTGCGTTGCACAAAAGCCCTGCAAGGCCTACGAATAGATCCCAGGCGCCTCATGTCCAAGCTTTTGCACGTACTCAACGTATGACCCAGGATAAACAGTGGGATGGCAGTCCGTGCCGCTCTCGCCCCCCAGTTCCAGCACACGTGAGCCCAGACTGCGAAGGAACATGCGGTCATGCGATACGAAGATCATGGTGCCTTCAAATTCCTTCAGGGCGTCCACCAGCATCTCCTTGGTTGCAAGATCCAGGTGATTAGTCGGTTCGTCGAGCACCAGGAAGTTCGGCGGGTTGTAGAGCATGCGCGCTATTGCCAGCCGCGACTTTTCTCCGCCGGAGAGTGCGCGGATCTTCTTGTCCACGTCTTCGCGGGAGAACTGGAATGCTCCAGCCAGGTTTCGCAGCGCCCCGAGACCGTCTTGGGGGAAATCCTGTTGCAACTGTTCAATGATGGTGAGATCGGAATTGAGCACGTCCAGGGATTGTTGCGCGAAGTAGCCCATATACAGGCTGGCGCCGAGCCGCACGCTTCCGGCATCTGGAGTACTGGCCCCGGCAATCATCTTGAGCAGCGTGGTCTTGCCCGCGCCGTTTCTCCCCATGACGGCCCAGCGTTCTCCGCGGCGGATGATGAGATTGAATCCTTCATAAATCACACGTGGGCCGTAACTCTTGTGCAGATTCTCAAGGACCGCCACCTGTTCGCCGGATCGCGGAGGGAGACGAAACTCAAACTTCACCACCTGGCGTTTCTTCGGCAGTTCGATCTTCTCGATCTTATCCAAGGCCTTGATCCGGCTCTGCACCTGGGCCGCTTTGGCGGCGTGCGTCCTGAAACGATCAATGAAGCGCTGCTCCTTGGCAAGCATGGACTGCTGCCGGGCAAATGCTGCCTGCTGATTGCTCTCTCGCACCGCCCTTTCGCGCTCGTAGAAGTCGTAGTCACCCGAGTACGTGATGATTTCGCCGCCATCAATCTCTGCAATCTTTGAGACCAGACGATTCATGAACTCGCGGTCGTGCGAGGTCGTCAGCAAGGCGCCAGGAAATGACTTGAGGAACTGCTCCAGCCAGATGATGGACTCGATGTCGAGGTGGTTCGTCGGTTCGTCCATCAGCAATACATCCGGCATTCCGAGCAGGACCCGCGCCAGCGCAACCCGCATTTTCCATCCGCCGGAGAGAGCACCCACGTCGCCGTCAATCTGATCATCTTTGAATCCCAGACCGTGGAGCACTTCACGGGCTTGGGATTCGAGCGCGTAACCGCCTAAATGCTCATACTCCTCCTGAACGTGACCGAAGCGATCAAGAATGCCGTCCATGTCATCAGCCTTGTCGGGGTTGGACATTTCCCGCTGCAAGGCTTCGAGCTCGTGGTGTAGATCGCCGACCCGTCCGCTACCTGCGATCGCTTCATCCAGGACCGAACGGCCCTGCATTTCCTCGACGTCCTGGCGAAAGTAGCCGATCGTCAACTTCTTGGGGACAGAGACCGCGCCCTCGTCGGGAGTTTCCTCGCCAACCACCATACGGAAGAGCGTTGTCTTGCCCGCCCCATTGGGGCCGACCAGGCCGACTTTTTCGCCGGGATTCAACTGAAACGAAGCATCTACGAAGATCAACTGCTTGCCATACTGCTTACTGATGTTTGAGAAAGAGATCATTTTGGAGGAGCAACTCGCGGCACGCTGCCTCTTCCAGTCTAGCCCGGCCAGAAAATTGCCACCAAGGCGGGTACGTTGGATGTGCAAGCGTTCAAGGGTAAAAGTGAGCGCGGTCAAGTCAGCTGATTGGTCTACATCTCACCCTGACGCCGTCGCCCAGGAACGCCAACAAAATAAAAGACTTGCCGGAAACCCTATTTTCCAGCGGGAACACAGCGGACGTCCCCGCGCAAGCGCGTTGAGGCTGTTCCAGCAACTGGGTGCTCTGGCTTACTTGAATCATTGCAGGTCGGAGAGATAACAGCCTATTGCGGCCACATCTTGTTGGACAAGTGTGCGACCCGCAATCGCAGATTGGATCGCATCTTCGACTTCATGAGTGGTGGGGGCTGGGCGGGAACGCCCGAAAGTTTCGTAGAGATTGTCGATGCGACCGTGATAGATGAGCGCGCCTTTGGCATCGAATACGGCGGCTTCAGGAGTGACCTGCGCATGGGCTTGCTTGACTAGCGCGTGATCGGGATCGCGCAGTGCGGGGATGGAGTAGTGAAAATCCCGCAAGTACTTGCGGATATCGGTCGGCGTTTTGGATTTGTCGGGGAAAACCAGATAGAAGTGTGCCTCCGCGCGATGCTGCTCGCTGAGTTTTCGAATTGTGGGAGCGTAGCGTCCAGACACTGGGCAGTCTTCCCTGACAAAAAACAGGACGACAACCCGGCCGGCATTCGACTGCAGAGGATTGATCGCGTTTCCGTCAAGATCAAACCCGGTTGGCTGATCAGTGGCAGCGGCTGAGAGCACAAGAAACGTGAGCGCCGTAAGAATGAGGAACCAAGCGGCGGGGATGGGAAAGAATCTACCGACCCTCTTCGCGTACTTATACGCAAAAGTTCCGATGGCTGCTATACGCCGAAAAGCCATGAAAATCTCTCGTGCTTAGATTAGCACCAACCGCGGCTGGGTGGGGTTGTGAGAGGGACAGGAGATGCGAAAAGGCGTGCCAGGATGATGTTTCGGCTACTTGTACCCACAGTGGGGCTGCTATATTCTGAGCTGGCGATGCGTGCAGACATTGGATCGAAATCCATCCTCGTTTCCCTTGGATTGATCGCAATCGGAGCCTTTAGCATCCTGGGCAGGGCTGTTCCTCATCCAGAAATTGCCTACGGTCAGATTCAGCAAAAAGAGGGCGCGAAATCGGTACCGACATTCAGCAAGGATATCGCTCCGATCGTATTTAACAATTGTGCGGTATGCCACCATCCGGGCGGGTCGGGTCCGTTCAGTGTGCTGAGTTATTCCGATATCAAGAGTCATGCCAAGCAGATTGCAGTGGTCACGAAGAGCCGCTACATGCCGCCGTGGCTGCCGGAACCAGGGTACGGCAAGTTCGAGGGAGAACGGAAGCTGGAGGACAGACAGATCGAGGCCATACAAAAGTGGGTTGCGGCAGGGGCGCCGGAAGGCGCTGCGACCGATCTTCCGCCCACGCCGAGATTCTCCGAAGGATGGCAGTTAGGGAAGCCGGATATGGTGATTGAGCTGCCGCAGCCCTACGTTCTTTTGGCTAACGGCAATACGGATTCCTGGCCGCGTTTCGTGTTGCCCGTACCCTATACGGGAACTCACTATGTGCGTGGGATCGAGATACAGCCGGGGAATCCGAAGATTGTTCACCATTGTTACGTCGCCATTGACCGCACACGGACCTTACACATCGCGAACGGCGAAGTGTATGAAGTGGGAGCGGGATCGACCGCGATGGACGGTCAGTTTTCCAGCGGCAACTCCGAGTTAGATAGCCGGTTTCTAACGTGGAGGCCTGGTTCGCTACCTTACCTTGAACCGGAAGGAATGACCTGGCGATTAGATAAAGACACCGACTTGATTTTGATCATGCATCTTCTGGGTTCGGGCAAGTCGGAGACGATACGGCCGAAGATTGGACTCTATTTTTCCGATACTCCGCCTACCAAGTTCCCGATGATTATGAGGCTGGAGCACGACGACAACATTGACATTCCGGCTGGCGCAAAGGATTTCGAAGTTTCGGACGATCTCGAGCTGCCTACCGATGTGAATGTGCTGGCAGTGCTTCCGCATGCGCACTATTTGTGCAAGGAGATGCGGGCGTACGCGACGCTGCCTGACGGCACGCGGAAATGGCTGATTTTGATTAAGAAATGGGACTTCGATTGGCAGGGAGTGTTTCGTTATGAAGAGCCGCTATCTCTTCCGAAGGGCACCACTTTGTCGATGAGATACATTTACGATAATTCGGAGGATAACCCGCGAAATCCGAATATTCCGCCCAAGCGGGTGCGAGGCGGACAGAAGTCTACCGACGAGATGGCCGATTTGTGGATGGAAGTCTTGCCCAGTAAAAGGGAAGACCTTCCCGCGCTTGAAATCGCCATGATGCGTCATCGATTGACCAAGTATCCGCAAGATGTAAACGGGTACAACGATTTAGGCGCGGCGCTGCGGGCCATGGGCAAGAACAGAGAGGCGGTTGCGCCGCTGCGCGAAGCTGCCCTGCTGAACCCGGCCAACGTACAGGTGCAAAACAATCTGGGCGCTGTGCTGGGATCGCTCGGCGATTTCGATGAGGCTATCGGTCATCTTCGCGAAGCGTTGAAAATGAGGCCGGATTACTTTTTGGCGTGCTTTAATTTGGCCAATGCGTTGCGGTTGCACGGCGAGATCGGCGAGGCCACTGCATACTATGAACAGGCAGTGCAGCTAAAACCGGAAAGCGTGGAGGCCCATGACAAGCTGGGTCTGGTTTATGCGCAGCAAGGAAAATCGACGGACGCGATCGCGCAGTTTCGCGAGGCGCTCCGCTTAAGGCCGAACGATCCGATCGCCCGTGAGAGCCTGTCGCGGGCGGAAGCGTCAGTCCCGGCGAGCCAACAAGAAAAATGAGCTCACGGGGCGTTGCGATTTAAGACGCAGCGAATTCCGAAGTAGTTGAATCGGAGGTCGGCTTGCGAGCGTCCGCGGTCTGACAAGCGCAAGAGATTGGCTGTATTCATCCATGAACCGCCGCGCAGCACATGCATGGTGCCGGTGTCGGGACCGGCGGGATCCACTTCCGGACTCTTCGAATAATAACTTCCGTCATACCAATCGTTGACCCACTCCCAGGCATTGCCCAGAACATCGAACAATCCAAAGCCGTTCGGGCGTTTTTGCGAAACCAGGTGGGTCCGGTTGCCGCTATTGTTTTGATACCAGGCGACCTGGTCGAGTTCTGCGTAGCGAGCTTCCTTACTCCCACCTCGAGCCGCATATTCCCACTCTGCCTCGGTGGGAAGACGCCCGCCCGCCCAGCTGCAATAATCCCGCGCCTCGTCCCAAGTGACAACTACCACGGGCATTTGGCTTTCGGCATCGACTGGTTTTGCTGTCGCGCTTGACGGTTTGCCAATGTCCACTTCTGCGATCCCGGCGAAGCTTTTGTAGGCGCCGATTGTGACCTCTGCTTGTCCCATCCAGAATCCCTTGGAGATGGTGACACGATGTGCGGGCAGCTCTTCGTTGAAACACTCTTTATCTCCCGCGGAACAGCCCATGGTAAAAGTGCCGGGCGGTATCCACACATAGAGCAAACCATCTTTAAGATCTTTGGTGGTCTTGACGTCGCTCTTAGATGCGGCGCTCTGCGCGAGCGCAGCCGGAAGGCTCAGCAGAGATCCCAATAGGATGCAACCCAGGATTCGGAGGAAATTGCTATTGGGAGTCAGCTTGCTTTTGTTCCTTCGCGACATGAGCTGCTTTATCCATCCGCTCATAAATGGCATTTTCGTTCTGTGCTTCTTGAGTCAGGCCGGCCTGGCGATAGGCGCGTGCCAGCTGGAAATGAATGGCGGGATCTTCCGGATCGAGGGCGATGGCTTTTTTGAAGGCGTCAATCGCGTCATTTGGTTTCTCCAAAGCCAAAAGGGCTCGGCCACGAATCGTCTGGGCTTCCGCAATTCCTGGTTTGCGTTCGAGCGCCTGACTGGCGCGGCGCAGCGCTTCCCTGGGATTATCCGAAAGCATGATCCGGGCGGACTCCCATTGAGCGCGGTAGTCGTATGGATTTCTCTCCAAGGCCTGGTTGTAGGCACGCAGTGCGCCATTGGAGTCGCCAGCAGCCCACAGGGCGTGGGCGTATCGGTAATAGAGGTCGGGAACGTCGGGGGCCCGCTCGATTGCGCGTTTGTAGTGTTCCGCAGCGTCGGTATAAACCTGCCTAATTTCCGCGACTTTTCCGAGAACGACTTCGAGGAGGTAGGAATTTGGATCCTGAGTCTGGATCTTCCCGAACGTGGCTTCGGCCAGAGTTGAATAGAGATTGCCAAGCGTATACAGGACTTCGGAGTTCCTGGGATCTTGGTGTTGCAGCTGCGTCAAGATCTTTAACGCACCATCCAGATCGTTGAGCTGGACCAGAGTGCGCGCGAGGAATAGTCGCGCGGTGCTGTCTGATGGATTCAGCCTCACGGCCTCTTTGAGTTCACGGTGCGCTTCGGGATAGTTCTCTAACTGAAAAAATACGAATCCCAGTAGTGCCCGTGGCGGCTCCAACTTTGGATCAATCTGGCTGGCACGCTGGAGAGGTTGGACTGCCTCCTGCAAACGCCCGTGCTGATAGTAGAGGCGGCCTAGGTTGTTGTAGGCGGCCGCAAGGGTAGGATCTAATCTTACGATTTCCTGAAATTTCTGCACCGCTTCATCGATGTGGCCGGAGCTTTCGTCCTGCTTCGCTTCGGCATAAAGTTGCTGAATGCGGTCGCCTGGGTCTTCTTGCGCAAAGGACCGTGTCGCCAGCACGAAAAGAGCGAGAGCTGTAAGAAGAACCTGGGATGCAGTTCTCAAGACGGCCTTCACGATTCCTCCGAGACAACAAGAAAAGTTTACAGCAGCGGACGAGTGCGAGGAAGTCCGCGAGTGAAGATGACCGTTCATGATCGCAGGTCTCGTGGTGAGCAGGGAAGCGGACGGTCTCAACAAGTCTTCCTTAATAAAACTCCGCACGCGTATGAACGCGTGCGGAGGGATGGGGGTGCGCAACGAAGCACTGAGATTAGAAGTCGTATCTCAATGCGAACTGTATTTGCCGGGGCGTGTTCAGCTGGCCGGTTACTTTTCCGAATCCTCCGGTAACTCGATCATTCCAGTTGGTGTCGGGTTCCGCGAATATGACACGGTTGAAGGCGTTGAAAAACTCAGCCCGGAACTGAACTGATCCTGCTTTCTCGCTGATCTTGATGTTCTTCAGAATCGAGATGTTCTCGTTATAGTTTGGAAATCCTCGGGCGTTGGCCAGAATGGCAGGCGCGTCGCCGATGGCGAACTGCCCGGGATCGCTAAAGGCAGCTGGATTCAGAAGAAGGTCTGTAGCCGGATTGAAGTTTTTCGGGCCGTTCAGAATCGGGTTTACACCGTTGACAATATTCGGGCGAGCGGGGCCGTTGAATAGCGGTTGTTGGCTGCCACCGCTGATCGGCAAATATTCTCCGGCGTAATAGGATGCGATCAGAGATGTGCTCCATCCTCCTACCACTCTTCCCATAACGCCATTACCAGAGAGGTAACGCTTTCCTGGGCCAATCGGCAATTCATAAGTGGCCGCGGCGGTTAAGAAACGAGGATAGACGGGTAGCCCATCGTTATCCGGCTCACCCCCGAGGATGCGGCTCTCAGCCTTCAGGTTCCCGGTGTTCAGCGGTGGGGAGGAAAAGGTTGCGAATTGGTCAACCGCATTTGTAATGGTTTGCGAATACGTGTAACTCACGAGGAATGTGAGTCCGTTAGAGAAATACTTTTGAGCTCGCAACTGCAGAGCATTGTAGTGGGAGTGACCTTCGTTTTCCGTGTTGTTGGTAATGTTTTGGAACTGTGGAAAGGGCCGCAAGGCCTGAGCAACCGAGCCGGTAAATCCCGCATAGGGTAGAGGGACGCCAGCCGCTGTTGCGGCCGCCGAGTAAGGTTGATTGAGCAAATCTCCAAGGGCCAAATATTGAGCAGGCACTTGGTTCGGATTATTTAACTCCGACCCAATATTGACGCTAGAACTTCCCACATAGCTGATTTCGGTGCCAATCCGGAAGGGAAACTGATGTTCGACTGTAAGGTTCCATTCCTGGACATATCCCTCTCTGCCATCTTGAGGCCGCATCAACGAAACCGGTTGTCCGTTGGCTGCGGAAAGAGTATGCGCAGGCGGAGGTCCCACGGCAGGAATGCCTACGTCCCATGTGGAGGCCGGGCCGCCAAGAGCCGCGGGTACGGAAAATCCATTGTCCGGACTGCTAAGGCTCTGTTGCGCCTGATATCCGGCCAGGAAGTTAGCCGCGATCTCAGGCCCCATCAGGGTGCTCGCGCCGCCGCGGATCGAGGTAATGCCGAAACCGCCTCGAATGGTTGTGTCGTTCGTCAGACGATAAGCAAAGCCGGTTCTCGGCTCAAAATTCTTCCAATAAGTATTAGAGATCTTTGCCTGGCAAAGTGAGGAACCGCCCTGTGAGATACATCCGTTCACACCGCTCTGACCAGCGTACACCAGAGAGCCTAGAAGCCCACCTGCGCCCGGATTTGGCACCGTTGGATTGAACGTGGAGAAGTATCCGGCCGAGTTCCAGGCGGGTAACGAGACATCCCAGCGCAATCCGAGATTTACGGTGAGCTTATGGTTTACGTGAATATCGTCCTGGGCATAGAGTGCGCGATAACCTGTCTTGACCAGACGTGCCGGAGTTGGAGCAGTTCTGATGATCGCAGGCGTGGTGCCGACTCCAGTCGGGGTTCCTAGGAAGAAACTGGCGAATCCGAATCCCAACTGGCCAGAATTGGCAGAACTGGGCAGAGAAGTTCCGGTGGGAGTGAAGTTGTAATTGCCCAGATTAACCGCGAAAGCGTCCTTCTCATCTTCGAATCGTATTTCAGTTCCGAAGGACAAATTGTGGCGACCCTTTACATACTTCACGTTGTCGGCGAAGAAGGTGCAAGGCCAACAGCCACCACTATTCTGACCGTTGTTGTTGCCGGCACCGTAGGTAGGCTCACCGGTAATGTTGATGGCTGGGTAGGGCTGGCCCGGCGTCGCGATGGCACTATTGAAGCTTGTCGGAACCAGCGGATAAAAGATGCGGACGCCTTCCGTGTACTGAACGCTGAATAAGGTTTGGTTGAGCAGATGATTGTTGATTGTCCAATCGAGAGAAGCGCGCGGCTCCCACCCCAGGCTGTTGAAATTGTTGCCGGATCCCAAAGGACCGGAGATGAGCGGGGAAGTGGGAGTCGTGAACCTGCCTTTGTAGTAGGAGGCGTGGAACACAAGTTTGGAGTTGATATTGTGATCGAGCTTCAGTAGATAAACCAGGTTGTTTTCTGGTGCAGTCGGTACCGCGACCAAGGTGTTTAGAGTTGGTGCATTGGTCGTAGCGGTCGGAATCAGCGCCAAGTATTGCGCGCTCAATGCGCTCAGCCGATTTCCAGGGATCATATTGCCGTGGAAGGCGGTGCGGCACTCCACTCCTCCGACCGTTTGGGTGGTGGCGGGATCGAAGATTTGGCCTGCGTAAATCGTCGAGCCATCGCAGGGGTTTGTACCCAAAGGATCCGCGGTGTTCAAAAGGCCAGAAAAATCTCCGTTTTTTTCGGCCGCAGTGGGAAGCGTTTCAAGCGTGTTCGAAACGCCGCCGCGGAATCGGAACCAGTTGAAATTAACAAAGAAGAATGTTTTGTCTTTGCCGTCGAATACTTTCGGTATATAGACCGGGCCGCCTAGTTTGAATCCGAACTCATTCTGCTTTTCCGTTGGAGCAACGGTGGCAAAATATCCCTTGGAATCGAGATCATTGTTCCGCAGGTACTCCCAAGCCCCACCATGAAGACGGTTGGTCCCGCTCCGGATATGGAAGTTCAGCAAACCGGAGCCGCGGCCATATTGGGCGTTGTAGGCGTTGGTGACGATTGCGTATTCGTCCACGGCCTCAAAGGGCGCGCCTAAGCCTTCCTGTCTCCCGCCGCCATCGGCGTTCATGTAAGGGATACCGTCGTAGTAAAAGTCCTGGCTGAAATCGGGCGCTCCATTGATGCGCGCGGAGAAGGTGTTTCCAGTAACGCCGGGGGCTAGGGTCAGAAAAGCATCTGGCTGGCGGGCTCCGCCGGAGACTTCCAAGGGAAGTTCGGCCAGAGTTGCGGGTCCAAGATCAACACCGCGGTCTCCTCGATCATCGGTAACGGGGGCGATCGCGGCCTCCACATTGACAGTCTCCGAAGCATTTCCTACGGCAAGTTGCAGATTGAGAGTCGAGGTTCTGCCGACTGTGACCTCCACATCGTTGGTCACCTTCGTACCGAAGCCAGCCTTCGATATTCTTACCGTATAGATGCTGGGGGGGAGGTTTTGAGCGGTAAAGACGCCGTCAGCGCCAGTGGTAGTGGTTACGCTGATGGCAGTTGCATTATTGGTAACGGTAACGGTCGCGTCGACAATGCCGGCTCCCGAAGGGTCCGTGACAGTTCCTTGAATGGATCCATCGGCATTGCCCTGAGCCAAAAGATATTGAGGCACACACATCAGCAACATTGAGAAAACCCAAACTGATAAACCCTTCGCCCACCGCCCTAACAATCCTGTACCGATCCTCATGGATTCTCCCCTTGGTTGACGTGCAACTTTGGACGCCCGTAATTCAAAACAGCTACTTCGCCGCAGATTCTTCTTAGAGAAGCCGGCAATGGACTGTCAAGAAAGTTCAATACGATGAACGGAAGCAGTAGGTTCATTAGAAATCGTCAGCATCTCAGACGTGGATCTCATTTCAGTCCGCGCGGGCTCTAACCCATTAACTATGAGACAGAAAGAGTCCCCAGAACCCGATCGTTCAATAGGCTGAAACCCATTGACAGTTTCCGGGATGATCGCTACACCTGATGGGACTGGCGGGGATTAACTAAGGAAGTTCGCGCGGCGAGAAACTGGTTGGAAGGGAACTCTTTTTGCAGAGAAATGTTGTCAAAGAAAAATTGAAGGCTGGAGGAAGTGTCTACGGGACGTCTTTGGGGGAGTGGCTCGATCCGGAACTTCCCGTGCTTCTGTCGGCAGCCGGGCTGGACTTCTTCTTTATCGACACGGAGCATTCGGCTACTGGGTATCAGCACATTAAAGGACTCTGCCGGACGGCCAGAAGTGCAGGGGTTGTCCCGTTGGTCCGGGTTACGAAAAATTCGTCGATGCTGATCTCCCGCGCGCTCGATGTGGGAGCGATGGGGATTATTGTTCCGGGTGTTAATTCGGCGGATGAGGCGCGCGCTGCGCTGGATGCGATGAAATTTCCGCCGATCGGACACCGCGGATATGGACTGGGCAGCATCATTACGGACTTCAAAGGCAATCCAGCGCAGAGTGAGATCGCTTCGGCAAATCGAGAGACTCTGGCTGTGATGATGGTGGAGAGCCGGGAGGGATTAGAAGCGGTAGAGGAGATTGGCGCTGTCCCGGAGATTGATGTTTTGTTCATCGGGCCATATGATCTCTCGCTTTCTCTGGGAATCATCGAGCAGTTTGACCATCCGCTATTTGAGAAGGCGTTAGAGAAGATTATTAACGCGGGAAAGGAGGCTGGTTTGGCCGTCGGGCTGCAGTCGGGAAATAGCGCGCTTCTCAAGCGAGTTCGGGAAATGGGAGTGCGCTTCTTGATTTGCGGCAGTGAATCGTCGGTATTGCTGGAGGGCTATAAGAAAACTCTGGCTACGATGAAAGCATAATTGCTGTTGCGATTCGACTTTCGTACAGTCCCGCAGGATACCGGTCAGCATAATCGGACTTAATGCCCAAAACATGTAAAGTTGCCTTGCGCTTGGTCATTCTGATGTTGGCCGGGGCACTACTGCACAGCGAGGCGGCCGAGGCGCAATCGTCCGTGGCTGAACCGGTGCGTAAGGTAAACGCGGTCTGCGGCAACTGCCACCACGAGATTTTTCGAGAATATCTCGAAACCTTCATGGCCAACGCGAGTGGAGTGGCGAACGACCGCATTTACAAGGGCAGTTTCCAACACGAGCCTTCAGGAGTCGACTACAAGATTTTTGAAGAAGATGGATCGCTCTGGCTCAGCTATTTACGTCCCGGCGATCCGGATGTGCAGGGTAAACACAAGCTGGAATATTTCCTCGGCTCCGGACATCTCGGACTTACCTACCTCTACAGCTTGAACGAATATTTTATCGAGTCGCCGATCGCCTATTATGCGAATGCCAATGCGTTCGATATGAAGCCCGGGCTGACTGATTTTCGCGCACTTCCTCCTGCGCTCCCGATGACCAGTGGATGCATGCGATGCCACATGAGTGGCGTGCAACGCGAAGACGCTGGAACGCTCAATCACTTCTCAAAAACTCCGTTTCTTCAAGCGGGCATTGCGTGCGAACGTTGTCATGGAGACACGGCGCGTCATGTTGCCACTGCGGGGAAGGCCGCCGTGGTGAACCCCATGAAACTTGATGCGGAAAGGCGCGACTCGGTTTGCATCAGTTGTCATCTGGAGGGAGACACCCACATCGAACATGCAGGCCGTAGAGCTCTGGATTACAAGCCGGGGGACCGCATTTCAGATTATGTTTCCTACTTTGTTTACGCGAGCGACAAAATAACCAGCCGCGGCGTGAGCGAGATTGAGGAACTTGCCCAGAGCCAATGCAAGAAAATGAGTGGCGACAAGATGTCGTGCATGAGTTGCCATGACGCTCATTATTCACCTCCTCCGGAAAAGCGGGCTCAGTTCTACCGGCAGAAATGCCTGAGCTGCCATATGGAACCTAGGTTTGCTGCGACCCATTTCAGCAACACTCCGGATTGCACCAGCTGTCATATGCCGAAGGCGAAGGCCGAAAAAATGCCACACATTGCATGGACCGATCATCGTCTTCGCAAGCATTATGAGGAGCCCGCGATATCTTTCGATGCTGACACAGCTTCCGAATTGGTTCCTTTTCTGAAAGAGAGTGCCGACCCGCGAGATTTGGCTCTCGCGTACTACGATGTGGTCGCCGGGGGAAACATTGCGGAGTCGCCTCGGGCCTGGTCTTTGCTCTCCTCGATTCGGCAAACTCATCCCCAGGACGTGCCCGTCCTCGCCGCTCTGGGATATTTGACGCAATTGAAGGGCAACACCGAGGACGCTATCGAGATCTATCGCCAGGCCCTAAAGCTGGATCCCTTGAACCTCACAGCAACCAATAACCTGGCGATACTGCTTGCCCGATCCGGACGGCTGAAAGAAGCGGAAACGCTGTGGAAGCAAACGTTCGAGATCAATGAAACCTCGGAACAACCCGGGATCAATTTGGCGTCTGCTCAATGCATGCTCGGTGAGAAGGAGGCTTCGCTGCTAACGCTGAAGCGAGTGCTGGTTTACAGTCCGGATGAGAAGATCGCGCGCCAAAGGCTCAAGGATATTGAATCCGGCAAAGAGACTTGCAGGGCCCGAGTAGCAAGGTAACTCGCAAGCGTAAAACGCGGAAATACAACTTGAGAACAATATGGATAGTCGTCGAAGTCTGTTAAAGAAGTTCGCGCTGGGAGCATTGACTGCGTCAACAAACTCTAAGGGCGCCTTTGTCTTCGGCGTGGTTGAAGACATCGCAAAGGTCGAAAGATCCGGTGACAAGTATCACGTAAGAGTGAATTGCGGCGGCCCAGCGGTGGAGGGATTCTTAGGCGATCAGCCGTATTTGGCAGGAGGCTGGGGCTATAGCCACGGTGGACTTTATTTCAAATGCGACACGGTTTCCAACGACTATGGAATCCCGGAAGTGCTTAGCACGTTAAGGTATTCGTGCGGTGCCCCATTTCACTATAGGTTCGACGTGCCTAACGGACAATACAAGGTGAAATTGTATTTTGTGAGTCCGAATGAATTGTACGACCAGAGAATCTTTGATGTCGTTTTAAATGGCGAAATTGCGCTGGCAAAATTTCGTCCGCACCCGGTGAATTCCGCTGTCCTAAAACAGTTGGATGCCGCGGTGACTAATGGCCAAATCGATATAACATTCCGAAGCATCAACGACGCGTGCTTGCTCAACGCCATCGAAGTGGAACAAGTATCTGCGACGGTTCCTCAAAAACCGGCGCCCAGGACGGAATCAACTCGCGGAAATCTGGTGCGCGCCCGGCACGATGACTTGCTGATCTCCTACTACGGCGACTGGAAGACGGATGAGAGTTCGCACGCTTCGAACATTCCCGGGAGCGCTCTCGATCTCACATTTAAGGGATCAACCATCCGATGGGTTGGTTCCAGGAATTCAGATCATGGCATCGCGGAGTTATACATCGATGGGATATTTGAGCAGACGGTGGACACATATCATGTCACGCCGTCGCTGAATGAGACGCTCTATGAACATTCCGGTTTGAGCGAAAGCCGATACCACACCCTTCGTATCATCGTGTCAAAAGATAAGCATCCGAATTCGACCGGGCTTCACCAGGATGTGAGTGCATTCGAGTGCAAGCAACCCTTCGATGCGGCGGCGTATGATGCGGATACCGCCTTCCGAGAAGTAGCGGTTCTTGAAGCTGGTAAGAAGCCTTATCTGGCGCCGAATGAGTGGCGTCCGGTGCAGAATGCGGCTGTTGCGCCGGAAGGCGGCGTGACGTTGCAAGACGGAATGTTCCGGACTGCGTTCGAGAGAAATGTTGCGTATCAAGTCGACAATTGGAATATGAAAAGCACCTGGACGACCTGGTTGCCCGGGGCGAACGAGGGGCGCCGGATGGCAGGCGCAGCCAACATACTGCGATGGGTTGACAGTCCATTTTTGCGAAGTAATTTAAACAGCCTTGTGGCTTCGATCGCGGCGCGGCAAAGAGCAGACGGATACGCCTTGCCATATCCTGACAGCGAGATGGGGAAGTTGGTCTATGGGGCAAACAACGAGCGTAAACCTTATGACCGTCGGAACTTCAGTTTGGGCCTGGTTGCTGCGGGCCGTGAAAACCCTTCTGCGGCTTTGATCGCGAGGCGGTTTCAGGACTGGCTCTATGCTTCACCGTATGTGAACACCATGCTCGACGGCGCGCTGGGAATCATGGGAGACCAGCCGAATCTGTCCATGTATCACTCGGCGCAAGGGAAGCCCGATGACGTGATTGTTCGAGAAAAGTTCTGGCGGCAGAATTGGTGGCTGGATCAACTGACAGCCGAGCAGCCGACTGCCATATGCCGGTTTCCTCTCAACCGGGCTCACTCCTATGTCATCGCTCCGTGGATCGCCTATGTCGATACCTATCGTGCCACCGGAGAGCGGCGATGCATCGATGCGATGCTGGGTGCGTGGCAGGCGTATCGAGATCATTTTGTTCACCTTGGCGGAAGCGCTGCGATTTGTGAAGACTGTGATAATGCCTATCCGCCGAAGTCGTATTACTTAACGAAACATACGGGTGAAAACTGCGGCGGGGCATTGTGGATTGAATTCAATCATCGACTCTTGAATCTCTATCCCGATCAGGAGCGTTACGCAGCAGAGATTGAGCAGACGCTTTACAACGTCACGCTGGCGAACCAGGATGCCTCTGGACGCCTTCGCTACCACACCAACCTGGTGGGGACCAAGGACGCGGCCAAAGCGATTTGCACATGTTGCGAAGTTACGAACACTACGATCCTGGCTCGACTTCCAGAATTCCTTTGTTCCATTGCGGAGGACGGTCTGTACGTGAACATGTATGCATCCTCCAGCATTGAGTGGGAACATCAAGCAAGGAAAGTATCTATGCAGACTCACGCTGATCTTCCGAAAGCTACCGATGTTTCGATAAAGCTTTCCCTGGACACACCAGCGGAGATGAAGGTTCGGCTACGAATTCCTTCGTGGGCTACCCAGGATGTGTCCGTATCGGTCAACGGAAAGCGCGTGACAAAGGGTGCGCCGGGAAGCTACGTGACGATCGCCAGAACATGGCACAACCAGGACGCGATCGGCTTTAATATCCCGGCCGGATTTCGCGTTTCAAAGTACACCGGATTCAATCGCGACAGCGAGTATGACCGATATGCTTTGCAATATGGGCCCTTGCTGATGTCGCTGGTTGGAGAAACCCACTTGAAGGTTCGGCCACAGGATTTGAGTGGAAAGTTATCGCCGTTGTCCGGAGGCTTTTGTGAATTCAAGGTCGAAGGATATCCAGGCTGCAAATATGTACCTTATGTTCGGATACAGGATGAGACCTTCACGAGTTTCCCGACCATGATTTGATCGATCATTCCGGGAGATTAACTTCGTGGCAACTCCGAAATTGAGACAAGTTCTACTTCGAGGTATTAGCGGAGTCTCCCAAGTACCGATCGAACCAATCCGCAAACTGTTCGACATCTTCCTGAGATTTCCAAAAATCGCCCCAGCCGTGGCCTTTTCCTTTTCGGACAATGATTTTGACTTTGGGAGCGCCCACTTCTTTGGCCTTGGCGGCGAAACTCTCCGATTGCTGAAGCGGGACGACTACGTCGGCGTCTCCGTGAATGATCAAGACCGGCGGAAGATTGGATGTGACATAGTAGATCGGCGAGATCATTCTTCCGACAATCTGACGTCCGATGTCCGTATCCGATAGCGATCCAAAAGCCGCGAACAGGGGCGCTAAAGGGCCGCGTCCTACCCCGTCGACACCCGGTGCGCCCCAGTTCAGAAAATCGGTTGGCGGGAAGAAACAAGCTACTGCCTGCACTGCACTGCTCTCATGATCCACCGGATCATTCGAGATGGCGGGTCCTGGGCCGCCTTGAGTGGCAATCATCAGCGCAAGATGTCCACCGGAGCTGGAACCGAGCACACCTAGGCGATTGGGGTCGACTCCGTAGTGCGCGGCATTATGGCGGATGAAGCGAACGGCCCGTTGCACATCCAGAATGATGTCGGGCACGTTGAAACGCGGCATGGAACCATGCACCACGGCGAATACTGTGTAGCCGCGAGCGAGATAGATTGAATAGAACTCCGGGGTCACATGAACCATGCTGAGGTCGTCGTGACTAGAGGCCCAGCCGCCGCTGACAAGAAAGATGACCCCCGCACCATTTTTGTGGGCCGGCTCGAATACATCGAGGGTCAGCGCCATGCCGGCTTTGTGGCCATAGACCACATCCTGGGTACGCATTACGTTGTCCATGGTGTTGGTCTGGCCGAAGGCTAACATAGTCACAACTAAGGAAACCGTGAGGGAGGTGAGAATTACTACGGATGGGGTGGGCAGCTTGATGTGAGTCAGGATCATGCGTCTCCGGGGAACAGTATTGGTCTATCATTCTTCGGCGGAAGTTCAAGGCACGAGCCTCGCATCGTTCAATAGGCTGAAAACTTTCTGTGCATTTCGGTTGGTGCCATGCCACAAAGATTCCCGACGGTTCGCGAGATCGGCTAATCTAGCCGCGCGGAGATTGTGGGAGCTTCGTTCCGATGCTGATTTCGCGTCTGGTGGAAGCTGCGGTTTTTCTGGCCGTCGGTGCCATACTTGGCTCCGCCCAAGTGCCTGATGGCTTACGTTCAGCGGTAGGGGGGAACCATGCCTATGATGTTGTCTCAAATATTGTTTACAAAGTGGCGAACAACTACGAACTGAGGCTGGATGTTTATCATCCGCACGCGGTCCCTGGTCCCATACCGGTGGTGATGATGATTCATGGAGGTGACTGGATTTCCGGCAGCAAAGACGATTACATACATTACGCGGGATCTTACATCGCCACGGGTTTCGCGGTGGTGAACGTCGAGTGTCGCCTGGGAAAAGTATCGCTGGCGCCAGCTGCGGTAAAAGATTGTCAACGCGCACCGCGTTGGATTGGCGTTGGGGCCAAGCAATACAATTTCGATTTAGAAAAAATGGTGGTTACCGGGACCTCCGCGGGCGGACCTCTCGCGCCCGCCACGGGCATGATTCCGGCGTCGACCGGTGCCAACGAGTGCGCGAACATGATCCCTCCAAACGATGCCGGTCCAAAGCTCACGGCCATCATCAATATTTGTGGAATTACTGACGTTGCCGATCTGCTGCAGGGACCGAAGTTGCGCACGTGTGTCGCAAGCTGGTTAGGCGGCCAGCCCAACCAAGAAGACTTGGCCTCACGGTTATCCCCTCTCACTTACGCGCGATCAGGCGGTCCGGCGGAACTTACGATACATGGTGACGCCGACCCGACCGTGCCTTATTCCCACGCAGTTCGCTTGCACGAGGTGCTGAGCGAGGCCGGGGTTCGCGATCAATGGATGACCGTACAAGGCGGAGGCCATGGCGGCTTCACGGCAGAGCAGGATATTTTGGCCTTCCGGACAACGCGCAGTTTTCTAGAAAGCCTGGGCATACGCGCAATAAGCCACTGAGTCAAGCTAGAGAAAACGGATGGAAACGGATGGGCGCAAATCCAAACCCGTATTACAAGTGGGTGGTGGTCGCGGTGATGTGGTTTATTGCCTGCATGAACTACACGGACAGGATGACCGTCTTCTCCGTGTTGCCCGTGCTCAAGCGAGAGATGGGTTTCACCGATATCGCTTTGTCGCTGCTGGGCTCAACTTTCTTGTGGGTTTACGGAATTTGTTCTCCCGTAGGAGGGTACCTTGGAGATCGTTTCTCCCGGCGCAGAGTGATCTTGGCGAGCCTGGTGCTGTTTAGTCTGATCACCTTTGCCACAGGGCTTACGCGAACCCCCGGCCAAATGATTGGATTGCGCTGCCTTTTAGGAGTTTCAGAGGCGATTTTTCTGCCGCCGGCATTAGCCTACATCGCAAGCTTCCACAGCGACCGAACCCGTTCGCTGGCGAACAGCATTGCGCTTACGGGGCTTACCGCCGGCGCGGGCTTCGGGAGTTGGTATGGCGGTTACATGTCAGAACACTATTCCTGGCGCATGGGATTTTTTGGGCTGGGAGCGGTTGGCATCATCGTCGCCATTCTTGCGGCGATTATCTTGCGGCCGGATCATGTGGCCATTGCGCGAGAGCAAGCGGCGGCGATTGAACCCTTCTGGCGAAAAATAGTCGGTGTGGTTCAGACTCGGACGGCTCGCTCGCTTATCTTCTTGGCCTTCGCATTATCTCTAACCAGTTGGCCGACTCACTCGTGGATACCGACGTATCTTTACGAAAACTTTAAGCTGACTCTGACTCATGCAGGATCGATCATAACCTGGTATGCAGCATTGCCTGCGCTGTTGGGTGGGATTTTCGGTGGTATTCTGGCAGATCGCTGGAGTGCGAGAGATGTACGTGGGAGAATGGCAGTGCAAGTGATTGGTTTCGCGGTGATGGCTCCGGCCATGCTTGCCATCGGTTTTATGCCTTCCGCGTACGGCATCACCATCGATTTGGTGATCTATTCGGTGTTTCGCGGGATGCTGGAATGCAATTCGATGCCAATCTTCTGCGCGGTGGTGCCTCCACATCGTTGGTCCATGGCATACGGAATTTATAATCTTGCAGGAACGTTGGCGGGGAGTTTGGGAATATTGTTTGTCGGAGTGCAAAAAAGTTCGTGGGGAATCGGATTTAGCCTGTCGGCAATGTCATCGCTATTATTCCTTGCGTTGATTGTGATGGCCATTACGACGGTTCGCTATTTGGTCGCGGACGTTCGCCGCCAGCGGGAGTCAGTCGAATTAACTGAGATGCCGTCGCTGGTTTAGGTGGTGATACCGGCAGCTTTCTCCAGCCCTGCAGGCTGCATCCTAGGATGCATGGGTGCGTGGAGAAGCGTGGATCGACCCAGAACAGCCATAGTGAGATTTCGCTCGGTTTCTACATGGATGACCTCAGCGCCTGGTTCGTGCGGGGATCTCTTCTTTTTGTACGGTTGGTTTTTGCGCTGCTGGTCTCCGCGTTGCCAGCGCAAACCGCGCCCAATGCCGGAGCGAGTCCGGCTTCCATGCCCGCTAACTTTGCTGATGTCACTCCGCAGGTCGGGGTGAACTTTGAATACAAGTCCTCTCATACAGAAAAAAAATATCTGCTGGAGACCATGGGCGCAGGGGTCGCCTTATTCGATTACGACAACGACGGCCGCCTCGATATTTTCCTGGTGAATGGCGCCCCGCTTGGTCCTGATATGGCTCGGGACGCCGTGCCACAGAAAGCCGGACCGGAATACTGGAACCGGCTTTACCACCAGAAAAAAGATGGCACCTTCGAAGACGTTACCGAGAAAGCGGGATTGCAGGGCGTCGGCTACGGCATGGGAGTGGCGGTCGGCGATTACGACAATGATGGCTACGAAGATCTTTACGTGACTGCGTATGGCGGGAATCGGCTCTATCACAACAATGGCGACGGCACCTTTACAGATGTTACGGAACGCGCCGGAGTTGGAGCCAGCGGATGGTCAACCAGCGCCGCATGGATTGATCTGGATAATGATGGACGGCTGGATTTGGTGGTACTGCGATATTTGAAATGGGATTTCCGAGATATATTTTGCGGAGAACACAAGGAGGGTTATCGCGATTATTGTCACCCTGATTTATTCCAGCCTATCTCTGCGATCGTCTACCACAATGACGGCAACGGCCGCTTCAGCGATATTTCAGAAAGGTCCGGGATCGCCAAACCTGGCAAGGGCCTGGGGATTAGTTTTGCCGACTATGATCGGGACGGATATCCTGACATCTTTATCGCGAACGACTCTATGCAGGAATTCTTGTTTCACAACAAACATAACGGAACGTTTGAGGAGGTTGGCCTTGCCTCTGAGGTAGCACTTGACGCGGACGGTAACACTTACGCCGGCATGGGCACGGACTTTGTCGATTACAACAACGACGCATTGCCGGACATCGTCGTGACAAATTTAGCCATGCAGAAGTACGCACTTTATCAGAATATTGGAAATGGCAATTTCAATTACGCCTCTCCGTCTTCGTTTTTGGGAAGAATCACGCAGATGCATTCTGGCTGGGGAGTGAAGTTTATCGACTACGACAATGACGGATGGAAAGATTTGCTGGTTGCGCAGGGACATGACCTGGAGACGATTCAATCTCAATCGCCGCAGCTACGCTACCGTGAACCGATGTTGTTGGCCAGGAATACCGGGAAGCGATTCGAGGACGTCTCCGCAGAGGCTGGTTCGGCGTTTCAGCAGCCGTGGGTAGGACGAGGCCTGGCAATCGGAGATATCGACAATGATGGTCGACTGGACGCGGTGATTACTACCAATGACGGGAGACCGCACGTCCTTCACAATGTAACTGACAATCACAATCATTGGCTTACATTGAAGTTAGTCGGACGCAAAAGCAACCGAGATGCGATCGGAGCAGAAGTAGAAGTGGTTACAGCCGGAGGGAGGCAGCTTGCCACGGTTACAACCGCAGGCAGCTATCTTTCATCGAGCGACAAGCGAATCCATTTTGGCCTCGGCCATGCAGAAACGGCGCAAGTGAAAATTCACTGGCCGAGCGGTATCACGCAGAAGTTGGACGAAGTTGGCTGCGATAAAGAGCTGCAGATAGACGAGTTGACCGGTGTTACAGGCGCAGGTAGTCCACGCCAAAGAGCTGAACAATGATGCCCCATTCATGAATCTCCGAGCAGTGCTACCGCGGTGTGTCGGGCTCATCTTGCTCATTTCACACGCGACAACGTCGATGGTCTTAGCACAGCAAATGAGCGTGCCATCCGGTGAGGCGTCCGGACCGATTCACGCCGCGGTGAAAGATTCGCAACATCGTCCAATCACCGCAGGGGGATTTGTAGACAATGCTCCCATTGCCTTTCTCGATGTCACGCAGAAGGCAGGGTTGGATAAGTTCCGACACGTCTCCGGCGCACCAGAAAAGACTACGATCCTCGAGGCTCCGGGCTCGGGAGTGGCTCTTCTTGATTACGATAACGACGGTTGGCTCGACATCTACTTGCTCAACGGTTCTACCGTTGCTGCGTTGAAAGGCCAAGCTGCTGCACCGCGCGCTATGCTCTTTCACAATAATCACGATGGAACATTTACCGACGTAACCGACAAGGCCGGCGTCGCCAATGAACGCTGGGGATTCGGCGTGGCCGTGGCCGACTATGACAACGACGGTTGGCCCGATATCTACGTTGCCAACTACGGAAAGAACCGGCTTTATCACAACAATCACGATGGGACCTTCACTGATGTCGCGGAAAAGGCAGGGGTGACGGTTGGAGGCTGGTCCACCGGACCGACTTGGGGCGATTACGATCACGATGGCCTGTTGGATTTGTTTGTTCCCGGGTATGTAAAGTTTGATGTGGACCATCCACCGCATGAGGGAAAAGATGGTTCCCCGATTACGCTTTGTAGTTTTCGCGACCTCATGGTTTTTTGCGGGCCGCGCGGTCTGCCAGGTGAGCCAGATCACTTATTTCATAACAACGGTGACGGCACCTTTACGGATGTAAGCGTGAAGGCCGGCGTTGCCGATCCGCGAGGGCTGTATGGTTTTGCATCGGTGTTTGTCGATGTTGACGATGACGGCTGGCTTGATCTGTTGGTGGCTAACGATTCCGTCCCAAACTATCTATACCGCAATCGTCACGATGGCACTTTCGAGGAGATTGGACTGGCGTCAGGTTTTGCGCTGTCCGACGATGGTCGCGAACAGGCTTCAATGGGTATTGCTGTAGGCGACTACAACCGCGACGGGAAAGTGGATTTTTATGTTACCTCCTTCTCCGATGACTACAACGCTCTCTACAGGAATGAAGGCGGCGGCAATTTCTCCGAAGTAGCGTACCGGACGGGTTTGGGATACGCGACGATTCCTTTCCTTGCATGGGGAACAGGGTTCCTGGATTTTGATAATGATGGACTGCTCGACATTTTCGTCGCAAACGGCCACGTTTATCCCGGCGTCGATCATCAGGACTGGGGAACCACCTACGCTCAGCGGCCTCAATTGTTTCGAAATCTGAATGGAAACAAATTTGAGGAAGTTTCGCCGGCAACTGGCAGCGGGTTGGCCCGAGTGATTACTGCGCGGGGCGCGGCCTTTGGCGATCTGTTTAACGATGGGCATATCGACGTTGTGATTAACTGCATCGATTCATCGCCGGTGCTCCTTAGAAACGTTGCGAAGAATGACAATCATTGGATCACTCTCAAGTTGACCGGAGGGGCCAAAAGCCCACGGGATGCGATTGGATCGAAGGTTTTTATCTCAGCGGGTGGGGTGAGGCAACGGGATGACGTGTTTAGCGGCGGAAGTTATGCATCAAGCTCTGACTTGCGGGCTCATTTTGGGCTCGGAAAGTCAACGAAGGTTGACACTATCGAGATTGACTGGCCGAGCGGAACGAAGGAACATATCTCGATTGTTCCCAGCGTCGACCGCATTTTAAGTGTTGAGGAAGGGAAGGGGATTGTTGACAAATGAGTATTAGAAAAACGGTGCAACCTCATCTCGCCAACGGCTGGTGAGTTCAATCTATTGAACTGCGTTGACAGGCGTTACAGCAGCCAACTACAAACAAGAACGTATGACGCCACACCGTCCTCTCTCCCGGCTGGGTAATGGCAGGACCTCCCTCCCCAGGCCCACGCAAGCGGACCAGGCTATCACTCGACGCAGTTTTCTGGCAGGTTTGGCGGGCACGTGTGGTGTTTCAGCGCTGTCTGATGTTGTCGCGTGCGATCGAATGGACGCCGCCTCTTTTCGCCGTCGGATCGGAATTTCTATTCCCTACGAAGCCGAGATCCTGAACGAGTTTTACGCCGACATGAAACGTCAGGCCGATAAGCCGGAAACGAATCTTCGTCTTGTCCTGGTAGATGCGGAAGGCGATTTTATAAAACAGACGATCGATATCGAACTCTTCATCGCTCAAGGTTTCGGCGGAGTATTTATGTTTGTGCTGCCCGAAGGCATGGACCGGATTGTGGCCCGGGCTCGAGAAAAAGGCGTTTGTGTATTCAATCACAGCGCGTCGCCGATTACGGGCTGCACGCAAAATATCGTGCTTGATCAGCATCTCGCCGGATATCAGGTAGGAAGTTTCGCCGCTCAGTGGATCAATGAGAAATTACGTGGCCGCGCCGAAGTCGGATTTCTTACGAACTTAACCGATCCCGAGTTGATTGTCCGCAGCCAGGGGTTGAAGGACGGCGTCAAAAATAATTGTCCCGGTGCTCGAGTGGTGGGTGAAGTCGAGGCTAATACGGTGGATCGTGGCGCCTCTGCGGCCGCCAACCTTCTGCAGGCGCATCCGAATATCGCCGTGCTTCTGGCTTTTGGAGACGATCCGGGAGTTGGGGCCTACACCGCTGCGATCGAAGCTGGACATCGTGATCGCGATCGATTTTTTGTGGGAAGCGCCGATGGAACCCAGCTGGGGATGGAAAAAGTTGAGGAAGGTGGTGTCTACCAGTGTTGCGCGTTTTTTTTCTTTTCATTCAGTGCAACCCAAGCGGTTCGTGATCTCGCTCGCTGCTTAGGCGGCGAAAAGATACCACCCACCCGCATTATGCGGAGCAGGCTGGTCACGAAAGAGAATGTTGCCGAGTTTGATCTGATCTCGCGAAACCCTCAAGCTCCTCAGTACGCTCACTTCTACAGCGATCCTGAAGTCATGCGTTACAGTAACGTCGAGCTGACGACTCCGCGGTAATCTCTTACGTGTCTAATCGCGAAACAAGTCGCCCATACGCAACTCCGGTGATTCGGGGCGTTGGAATCACGAAGTACTTTGGCGGAGTGCGAGCGCTCGACTCGGTTTCTTTAGATCTGATGGCGGGCGAAATCGTAGCATTGGTGGGGGATAACGGTGCAGGCAAAAGCACCCTAGTCAAGATTCTCAGCGGAATCTACCAATGCGATGAAGGCAGCCTTTGGCTGGGCGATGTAAAGGTTTCACATCTGACCGCCAAGCGAGCGCGGGAGTTTGGGATTGAAACCGTCTATCAACAGCTACTCTTGTGCGACAACCTGAGCGCGACGGCGAATGTGATGCTTGGTCAGGAGCCGGTGCGCTCGCGCTTCGGACCATTTGAAATCATCGACAATAAACGTTCTGTGGAACAAGCACGGCGGCACATTGCCGAACTTGGTATCGAACTGACGGATCTGAGTAGTCCGGTGCGGAGATTTTCGGGTGGACAACGCCAAGCCATTGCCATTGCGCGGGCCACGGTAAAAGCCCATCGTCTCATACAATTCGACGAGCCTACGGCGGCTCTAGGCGTCCGCCAGACTCAGGCAACGCTGGCGCTCATTCAGCAAGTGGCGGCCAGGGGAATTGCGGCAATCGTGATCACCCATAATCTGGATGATGTGTTTGCGGTGGCGCAACGCGTCGTAGCTCTACGCCTCGGGCGTATCACGTTGGACGTACCTGTTCATCAGACGACGCGCGAACAAGTGGTGGCGTGCATGACCGGCATGTCATTCCAGCGGGATGCGTCATGAAAGTCACGAGTATTCTTCCGCGGGTTTCACTCACCCATGGTCGCAACCTGGGGCTACTCTCGACGCTTATACTCTGTTTGCTGCTGATTTCGTTTTTTAGCCCAAAATATCTCAGCATCGATAACCTGTTGGTGGTTGCCCTGCAGGTCTCTTTTATAGGAATAGCGGCGATTGGGACGGCTTACCTCATCATAGGAGGAAGCGTCGATCTTTCCATCGGGTCGGAATATGCGCTCTGCGCGGTGGCCTCGGCGATGGTGGCGAGATCGCTGCCGTCTCCGCTGGCGTGGATTTTCGGAGTCGCGATCGGGGCGCTGTTGGGCCTGACGAATGGCCTGCTGGTCTGGAGAGTGAGTATTTCCCCCATTATCATAACGCTGGGAACGCTCACCATTTTTCGTGGGGTCGCTCTGCGAATTACGAATGGCTTTGGCGTTCGAGGAGTTCCCAAATCATTTGCGACATTCGGTCAAGCCCACTGGCTGAATATTCCGATGCCGGTCTGGGTGCTTGCTGTGCTGGTATCCCTCGCGCATATGGTTTTGCAATACACTCGGCAGGGAAGACACCTTTACGCTTTTGGCGGAAATCGGGAAGCCGCAGAGGCAGCTGGTATCGATGGCAAGCGACTCTTGCTTGTGTGCTTTGCACTTAATGGAGCGCTAGTCGGTACTTCCGCCGTACTGGCCGCAAGCCGCTTTGGATCTGCCGCACCTACCTTTGGAGCAGGCTTCGAGTTGGACGTGATCGCGGCCGTAATCCTCGGCGGCGTAGTTTTTACCGGGGGGGAAGGATCGATGGTTGGCGTTCTGCTCGCTGTCGTGCTTCTAGGAGTTATCAACAGCGGACTGATCTCTATCGGAATCGATCCACATTATGGGCAAATGGTAAAGGGGCTAGCGTTGGTGATCGCAGTCACGCTCGATCAGTTCACGCAAGAGCAGCAGGAACGTCACCGCAAGAAGATGGCATCGTTAGAACGGGCATCCACCGCATAAAGGCTAGGACGTTAGGAGTGTCCAGTTCTATAGTTCGATCGAGAACTAAATCTTTTGCCGACCGAAACTCTGGGACATCTCGCGCGAGAAGAAAACCATTTCGCGGCCCAAAATAGTGAGCCGTGGGCTTGGGATTTGTCCGGTCGATCCGCGCACCGAAACCGAAGCGACGACGGAGCCGATTGGATCGATCACCGGAACTGCCACTGCCCTTACGCCCGGGACTTGCTCTTCATCGTTGACCGCAAATCCATTTGCACGAACCAGCGCCAGATGAGCTTTGAGCGCGGTGAGTGAAGAAATGGTGTTAGGGGTAAAACGAGCCATATCGCGACCGCCGAAGATTTTATCGAGCTTTTCGTCGGACAACGTCGAGATCAGAGCTTTCCCTTGGGCTGTGCAATGCAAATCGAGATGACGGCCAACCCAAGCTCCGCCTCCCGAATCCTGGTAAGACTCAACCTTGGCGATGATGACCGCCTCGGCGCCTCTCTGGACAGTGGCCGTCGCCGTGAGATTCAACCGCGAAGCCATTTGTCGCAGGTAAGGCATCACCAAGGTTCGCAAATGTAGCTCTGCGGGGCTGGCGCTGGCGACATCGGCAAAGCGCAATCCCAGCAGATAGTGGCGGCCATCCACACCACGCTGGACGTATCCACGCGTCACGAGCGTGTGAATCAAGTAGTGGGTTGTGCTCTTGGGAATGTCAAGTTTTCGGCTTAATTCGGAAAGAGTCAATCCCTGCTGTGAGTTGGCCAAGAGCTCGAAGAGACTCATTGCTCGATCGACCGCAGGTAAGCGAAAATCTTGACCTTCGAACAACGGTGCCGGCGCTAGTCTTTGGACACTCTGGTCGTTCATAAGTGGCATGTTGCCCCCATTTATTTCAGCCGTTGCGCGCAAGCTTTTCCGGAGCTGGTCCGGAACCCAGGTAGTACGGCAGACGATAAAAGCGATATTACAGATCGCTTTTTTTCATGGCGCCGACTTGTTTTTAACACATTCCTGTTAGGCGGTCAATCAGAAGAACCCGAGACCACCCGACATCAGAAGAGCCCGATAAATACTGCATGTTCAATAGGCTGAAATAGATTGACACTGCTGTAAGGAAGCCTCTACAAGGATGAGTTGACGGAGACGGTTTGAATCAAAGGTGGTCGCGGACGATCCGAGTTTACCTGCCCCGTGGAGAAGACTGTGGAGCCTTCAAAGGAAAGCGTTTTATCGTTTTACCGCGGAATGGTCGAGATTCGCGAATTTGAGTTGAAGGCGCGGGAGATCTTCCGTTCGGGCAAGATGCCGGGTTTTATTCATGTGTACATCGGCGAGGAGGCAATTGCGACTGGAGTCTGCGCTCAGCTAAAGAGGGACGATTATGTGGCCAGTACTCACCGGGGTCATGGGCATGCCTTGGCTAAAGGTATTTCGGCGAGAGCTGTGATGGCAGAGCTTATGGGAGCGGAGGAGGGATGCTCCGGCGGGCGCGGTGGAACCATGCATCTCTATGATGCGACCGCTGGATTTCTAGGGTCGAACGGAGTCGTGCCTCCAGGAATCTTGATTGCCTCTGGAGCCGCGCTCAGCGCCAAGGTCCGCGGCAGCGGTCAAGTGGCAGTGGCGTTCTTCGGCGATGGCGCCGTCAATAATGGCGCATTTCATGAGGGACTCAACTTAGCTGCCACGTGGAATTTGCCCGTTCTCTTCGTCTGCGAAAACAATCTCTATGCCACGGAAATGCCCTTCGAGCAAGCGACAAAGAACACCAATGTAGCCAGCCGCGCAGCCGCATACAAAATCCCGGGTGTGCAGGTGGATGGCAATGATGTTCTTGACGTTTACCAGAAAACTGGCGAAGCCGTTGCGCGGGCACGACGAGGCGAAGGGCCGACGCTGCTCGAATGCCTAACCTATCGCTGGTACGGTCACCATGAAGGCGATCCCGGAACGGCTTACCGGACCAAAAATGAGATCGCCCGCTGGAAAGCGAATGATCCAGTGCAGAGACTCCGTGACTATTCAATCAAAGCTTCCTTAGCCACCGCCGATGACTTCAAAAACATTGATCGCGAGGTAGAGCGGATCATTCAGGACTGCGCTGATTTTGCGCTGGCTGGTCGTCAACCCGACGTTCGCACTGCGCTTGATCACGTTTTTTCCAACTAGGAATTGGATACCCCATAAATGGCTGTTACAAAGAACGTAAATGAAGCCGACGCGAGCCAGACTTCCGGGAACGAACGCATTATCAGCTATGCGGAGGCGGGAGTGGAGGCCCTTCGCGAAGAAATGCGGCGAAATTCTAACATCCTGTATATGGGACAGGGGATTGGGCCGCGCGGCGGTAACTTTCAGCAGAGTCGCGGATTGTGGGAAGAATTCGGCGAGCAACGGGTCCGCGACACTCCAATTGCGGAACGTGGGCAAACTGGTCTAGGGATCGGCGCAGCATTGGCCGGCAGCCATCCGGTTGTCGACATCGTCTTCCTCGATTTTGTGCTCGAAGCGATCTGCGAAATCATCCAGCAGGCATCCACCATTCATTACATTTCCAATGGGACGATTAAAGTTCCGGTGGTGGTGCGGGCCGCCGGTGGAGGCGTGCGCAGCACGGGACCGCATCATTCGCATACTTTCTATTCGTTCTTCATGCACATTCCGGGGTTGAAAGTAGCGCTGCCTTCGACTCCGTACGACGTCAAAGGCCTGCTCAAGACCACCCTCCGAGACGAAAATCCGGTTGTGTTCATTGAGCACAAGGGACTCTACAACACGACCGGTCACGTTCCCGACGAAGAATATTTCATTCCTTTCGGAAAGGCCGTGGTGCGCCGGCCGGGTGAACACGTCACGCTAGTGGCACTAAGCCTCATGGTGAACAAAGCGCTGCAGGCTGCGGCGCTTCTCGAAAAAGAAGGGATTTCGGTTGAAGTAATCGATCCCAGAACCCTTGCTCCCTTCGATAAGGAAACTATTCTAACTTCGGTGGCTAAGACTGGGAAATTGGTAATCCTCGATGAGGCGTATGCCGCGTGTGGTGTTTCCGCTGAAATTGCCGCCGTCGTTGCGGGTGAAGCGTTGTACGAACTGGATGCTCCGATTCAGAGGATCTGCTGCCTGCCGGCGCCGCACGCGTTCAGCCCATCGCTGGATAATTACTTGATCCCCTCAGTCGACCGAGTAGTCAGCGAAGTGGCTGGCCTCTTTGGGAAGAAGGGTTGAGTTTCACTGGTCACGACGCCGCCGTCTGGGCTTTCAGGAGAAGATGTTTCGTATGAGTAGTTCTATTGTAATGCCGCAACTCGGACTTACGATGACCGAGGGCACGGTGAGCGAGTGGCTGAAGAAACCAGGTGATTTTGTAAGAAAAAACGAGCCCATTCTGATGGTTTCGACCGATAAGGTCGAAATGGAAGTGGAGTCGCTGGTTGAAGGAACGTTGGGTGAAATCCTCGTGCAGGCCGGCACAACCGTTCCGGTAGGAACCAAGCTGGCAAATCTGCAGGGCGGCGAAGAAGATGACGTCAGCACAGTAGCGAATGAGCAACCTTCGGCTGAGATTCTGCAAGAATACGAGTCGGTTGATACGAGAGTGGCTTCGCAGTCTGCCGTGCTGCCCACGGAGCCGAAAGTCGACAGTAGACTCGATCGGCAATCGGTTTCTCCCCGCGCGAAGCGACTCGCTAAAGAACTTGGCGTGGAAACGGCTAACTTACGTGGCGGCGGTGCCCACGGAGAAATAGTTGAGGAAGATATACGCCAGGCCGCGATTTCGCAGAGTAAGACGCCCCAACCCAACCTTCGCAAACGCCAGTTAATTGCCGAACGGCTCACCCGCAGCATTCAAACCATACCTACCTTTTCGGTCACCGCCGAGGCTAACGCCGAAAAGCTGGTTGCATTGTACGAAAGGTTTCGACAATCGCCAACCAGGGATGGAGTGAAACTCACAATCACTGATTTGCTCCTGACTATTTTCGCTGATGTTCTGAAGCGCAGTCCGGAGCTTTGTGCGACTTGGGAAAACAATAACGAGCCGCGCAGTCATTCGTCGATCGACATAGGACTCGCAGTCGCAACCCCGAATGGTGTGGTGGCTCCAGTGCTCAGGAAGGTCGACGCGCTCGACTTGTCTCACTTGGCAATCAAACGGCATGAGTTGGCAGAAAAGGCACGCGGAGGCAAACTGTCACTGGCGGAATTAGAAGGTGGCATTAGCACGTTGAGCAATCTCGGGATGTATCGCGTAGACCATTTTGAGGCGCTGATCAGCCCGGGACAAAGCTCGATCCTTGCAGTGGGTAGTATCCGCAAACGTCCTTGGGCGGCAGGAACTTTGGTGATTCTGCCGACCGTGATACTCAATTTAACGGTAGATCATCGGATTGCCGACGGAGCTGCAGCTGCTGCATTTCTAGGCATGCTGGTAGAAAAAGTAGAAGAACCATCCGGACACAATTTGAAAACCTTTCTGCCAGCGGGAGATGGCGCAAACCGAGGCCAGGTTGGCTAGCCACGTGCAAAACACTGCGGAAAACGTCCGGCTTCGTGAACTAGGCCCAGAACAGCTCGCAATTTATTGGCTATGCCAGGCTGGATTTATATTCAAGAACCATTCGGGCGTGATCGTATATATCGATCCCTATTTCTCCGATGTAGTAGAGCGGGTCGTCGGCTTTAAGCGCATGATGACTTGCCCCCTGCCGGTGGAAGAGGCCGACGCGGACCTGGTGGTTTTCACGCACGAGCACCTCGACCACATGGATGCCGACGCGTTGCCCATCCTGGCTAAGAACCCAAGAACAGAGTTTGCCGGGCCGATCGAGTGCATGAAGGAATTTGAGAAGCTGGGAATCGCATCCACCCGGTGCCATTTGCTCGTAGAAGGAACCAGACACAGCATGAAAGGAGTCGAGGTCACCGCTGTTTATGCGGACCATGGAGAGCTTGCGCCTGATGCGCTGGGGATTGTGCTCGACTTCGATGGCATTAAGGTCTATCACACCGGAGACACCGCCTATCGTCCAGAAGAATTTCGACCTGTTATTGAAATGCGACCGGACATTTTGATTCCCTGTATCAACGGCCGTTTCGGAAATATGGATGCGCACGAGGCGGCAATGTTGACCGAACTGGTCTCGCCCGCGGTCGTGATCCCTAGTCATTTTTGGATGTTTGTAGAACAAAACGGAGAACCTGCACCTTTTCTTGAAGAGTGTGAGCGGCGTGCTCCGAAAACCAGGCGGATATTGAACAAGCCAGGCGAAGAGTTTCTCTTCGAACGAACGGCATGAAAGTTAAGAGTCCGATACATGGCAGTCTGGTCGAGAATCTTGCGGCGGTCGGCAAGTCCGTTGAAGCGTGGAACGGCTCGGACGGCACTCAGGTTCTAGTTCTTCCTTGTGGCGGTCGCGTGCTCGGTTTATTCGCACCGGACGACGATGAGAATTTTTTCTGGACGCATCCAGCACTCAATGATCCTGACTCGGCGCGTAGCTTCTACGCCGGAGATCAATGGCACAACTCAGGTGGAGACCGCACCTGGCTTGCCCCTGAAATAGATTTCTTCCTTCCAGATTATCCAAGCTTGAATCGCTACTGGCAGCAGCGTGAACTGGATCCAGGCAAGTATGTGATCTGCCACGACTCCGGAACTCTGACTTGGAAGAACACTGCCGCGCTTACCCTGTCGCGCATGAGAAAGACGGTGAATCTCGAGATCACGAAGTCGCTGGCGCCCGCTTTAAACCCGCTTCGCTACGATGCCACTGAGGAATGGTCCGGCGTGAAGTTCGCCGGTTTCACATTGCACTCGTCACTTCGAATCGAAGGCGCTGAGCAACCTCCTTATGTTGGAATGTGGCATCTGACACAGATGCCGCATGGTGGAGAAATGCTGGTACCCACATTGTTTCGCAGCGAACCCAAGGTTTACATGGGCGAAATTGGTCCCGAAGATCTTAATGTGGAAGATCACCTTATTCGCTACAAAATGCGTGCTGCCGGTGAACACAAGCTAGGAATTCGTGCGGTCGCTATTACCGGCAGAGCCGGCTATCTGTATCGGCGGGACAAGGAAACTTCGCTTGTGATTCGAAACTTTTTTGTCCAGCCCTCCGGCGAGTACGTGGACACACCATGGCTCGAACCAGAGAATTTCGGTTTTGCTTTCCAAGCGTGCAACGTAAACAGCAATCTGGGAGCATTCAGTGAACTCGAATATCATGTCCCCGCAATCGGCGCCAAGAGTGGCAAAACATATTCTGAAGATCACTCGGAGATCTGGGCCTTTCGCGGCTCTGAATCAAGTATCAAATCGATAGCTCGACACCTTCTTTCCGCAGAATGTTAATACTGCAGCAGATGATTCAAGAGGTGATTCATGCGGTTGCAAGGTAAGACGGCGATCATTACGGGCGCGGGATCAGGCATTGGAGAAGCCAGCGCCAAGCTGTTCGCCGCTGAGGGGGCACGAGTCGCAATCGTCGACTTTGACGAGGCTGGAGGCAACAGAGTAGCGAAAGAGATAGGCAACGCGTCGTTCTTTCTCCGCGCCGACGTAAGCAAGCCTGCGGATATGGAAAAAATGACGCAGACAACGGTGGAACAGTGGGGACGAATCGATATTCTATTTAATAACGCCGGCGTTTCGTCTGTGGGAGCCGTGCACGAAACCACCGAGCCCGATTGGGATCGAGTGATGGCCATCAACGCTAAGGGCGTTTACCTTGCATGCAAATACGTGGTCCCGGTAATGCTTCAACAGAAGGCGGGATGCATCATCAACATGGCGTCCGCCGCCGCCGTGACGGGCCTGGCGCAACGTGTAGCATATTCCGCTTCCAAGGGCGCTGTTTTTGCTCTCACCCGGGCCATGCAAGCGGATTACTGCAGACAGGGTATTCGCGTGAATTCGTTGGTTCCCGGGACGATCTACACTCCATTCGTTGAGGGCTATCTGAAGAAGCATCATGCCGACGACATGGAAAAAGCTAAGAAGAATATTGGCAAGCGTCAACTGTCGGGAACTCTCGGAACTCCTGAAGACATAGCTTATGCGGCTCTTTATCTCGCATCGGACGAGGCGAGATTTGTTTTAGGGAGCGGCATGGTAGTCGATGGCGGTCTCCTGGCGGGCAAGATCTTTGATTAATAGAGATCGATCATTTAAGCGGAAATAGTTTGTCATCGTTGTCCGACATAAGGTTTTTCAGCGCGAAAGGAATAGAAGGTAGTCAACATGATTCTCTTAAGTGCAGTTACTTCGGCAGGTGCGCGGTTGGCTGTCAAGACGAAGGCTGGGATCAGTATTCTGGAAAGCGCATCAAGCGGAAAAGACGGTCTGCCTTTAACCCTCGAAGAGGCTTTGCTGACACCGAATGGGTTGAATCAGGTACGTGATTTCGTCGTCAAGAACGAAGGTCCGTTGAACAAGATCGCAAAGCCGGAAGCAGAAACTAAACTGGGTCCGCTGTTCACTCCCCGCAATGTGATTTGCATTGGTCTGAACTACAAAGATCATGCCGCCGAGGGTGGGGTTCCGCTACCAGAAAAACCGGTGGTCTTTGCCAAGCTAAATGGATGCGTCATTGGCTCGAATGCTCCGATCATTTTGCCCCCGGATACGAAACAAGTTGATTATGAGGCCGAGCTTGCGGTCGTGATTGGGCGGCGTTGCAAAGGCACTTCCGAAGCCGATGCTTTGAATTACGTTGCCGGGTATACCTGCATGAACGATGTGAGCGCCCGCGACTTTCAATTCGGCGACAACCAATGGGTGCGCGCCAAGAGTCAGGACACTTTCGGGCCGATGGGTCCGTACCTGGTTACCAGCGAAGATATTCCCGATCCACAGACTCTTCCCATTCGTTGCGTTGTGAATGGTCAAGTATTGCAGGATTCCAATACCGATAAGATGATCTTCGGCGTGCGATATCTGATTTCGTTTATTTCGCGTGGAATCACGCTTGAGCCCGGAGATGTGATCAGCACTGGTACTCCGCACGGCGTTGGATTTGCGCGAAAGCCACCGATTTTCTTGCAGGACGGAGATGAAGTGGTAGTGGAGATTGATGGGATAGGAAGGCTCTTAAATCCCGTGAAGGCCGCCTGATTGGGCCGAGCACTTAATCCACGGATCATAATGTTCGCGGAAAATGAAGATCACGAAAATAGAGACGATCTGGTTCGAGCCGTTGCCGGCTGCGGTGTGGGATTGCCAATCCCCCAACTCCAGGCAGGCGCTGCCCAACAATCTTTGGGTGCGAATTCATACGGACGAAGGTCTGGTTGGTCTAGGCGAAACTTATTATTTACCGCGAGCCGTTAGCGCCATCATTCACGATCTTTTCGCCAGCCTCCTGGTTGGGCGGGATGTGTTCGACATCGAAAACCACTGGAACAATCTTTTTTCACTGGTGAATTTCTGCGGGTTTGCCGGCGCTGAAATGCGCGCCATCTCCGCGATTGATATCGCTCTGTGGGATCTGCTGGGCCAATATCTTTCGCAACCTATCTATAACCTTCTGGGTGGACGAAATCGCGAGCGCGTTGCCGTTTACAACACCTGCGTCAGCTACGGAAAATATGACGATTACACCGTGTGGACTAACGGACGTGCGGGAGAGTTGGCGCAGGACCTGATGAAGCAGGGGATCAAGGCCATGAAGATATGGCCGTTTGATCAATTCGGCACAACGCTGGCAGGACCGGCGAAACCCCGCGGCAAAATTACCATCTGGGGGCAGGAAACCGCCGCGGGCACGCTGGGACATGCTCTCAGCAAACAGGAAATGCAAAGCTCGCTCGCCATCCTTGACGACATTCGGCGTGCCAGCAACGGAGAGATGAGCGTAGCCATTGAAGGACATGCGCGCTGGGACCTGTTGCAAGCGACTCGCATTGCTCGTGCCCTCGAACCTTACGACGTGTTATGGCTGGAAGAAATTATGCCGCCCGACAACGTGGAAGCGTTTGTCCGGTTGAAGGCTAATACCAGCGTTCCAATTTGCCAGAGTGAACGCACTTTCACGCGCTTTGGGCTTCGCGAATTTGTTGAGAAGCCCGCTGCGGATGTGATCATGCCAGATCTTTCCTGGAGTGGGGGCTTCACTGAAACGCGGAAGATTTGCAGTCTTGCCGACACCTACTATTTACCGATCACGCTTCACGACACGATCGGTCCGGTGGGACTGTGGGCGGCGACGCACATGATGTTGCACATCCCGAATGCGATGATTCAAGAAGTTGTGCGCGGTTATGTGCATGGTTGGTATAACGACGTGCTCACGGAGTCCCTGCCGATCGAAGATGGCCAGCTTCACTTGAATGGGAAACCCGGACTGGGCACGGCGTTGCGGCCGGAATTGCTCTCGCGCGCCGGTCTGCAGTCGCAGGTTACCACGGAAGAACAGGTGAGGTCCTGGTAGCTATGCCTCCTTTCAAACTGTTCTTCACCGGAGATTATCTGGATGAAGTCGGCAATGTTAAAGTAGGAGACATCGGCATTGAAACCTTGTCTGCCTCCGGATGCATTGAAACCGGATTTCTTACAGATCAGCAGCCAAAGCCTGGCGACGAGAAATATTGGGACAATCTGTATTCGCTCGTGATTACTCCTGATCAGGTCGCGCATGCCAACGGCATCGTGATCTTTCGTCCCTGGGTCAAATCCTCAACTTTTGCAAAAGGAGCGGAGAGCCTGGTCGTCTTCGCGCGCGCAGGCGCAGGATACGACAAGATTGACCTTGATGCCTGCACCGCGAATGATGTAGTGGTTTTCAATGCTCCGGATACTCTTACCCACTCCACGGCGTCCGCCGCGCTGAGCCTATTGCTGGCTCTGGCCAAGAAACTTCCACAACAAGAGAGACTGGTTCGTGCCGGGCGTTGGGATCGCCAGGCAGAATTCATGGGAGATGACCTGATCGGCAAGACGCTGGGGATTATTGGTTTGGGGAAAGCCGGAAGTGAACTGGCCCGGCTGGTGGCTCCATTCCAGATGCATTTGCTTGCCTATTCTCCCAGTGCTGACCCTCTTCATGCCGAGTCTCTGGGAGTGGATCTTGTGGATTTGGACTCGTTGCTGCGGGCCAGCGACTTCGTAAGCCTGCACTGCCGCTTGGAAGATCGCACGCGCGGCATGTTGGGATTGCGGGAGTTTAAATTACTTAAATCTACTTCTTACCTGATCAACGTTGGCCGGGGCGAACTAGTTCACGAAGACGTTATGGTGCAGGCGCTGCGTGAACGAAGGATTGCAGGAGCCGGGCTGGACGTGTTTGAAACAGAACCGCTGCCTTTGAGCAGCCCGCTGCTGGAACTTGATAACGTCATTTTAACGCCGCATTGGCTACCCAGCACGCAGCGCGCCGCCCGGGCCACTCGAGATGTCATAATCCGCAATGTCATGCGCGTGGCCCAAGGGGCGGTGCCGCATAACGTAGTCAACCCGGAGGTGCTTTCGCGTCCGGGGTTTCGAAGCAAGCTCGCACGATTCCGTGGGAATCAGTTTCGGTCACAACCAGCAATGGCGAACAGCCAGCCCCGAGGTACTCAATGAAAGTAGATCTACTAGGACGGGTTGCGCTGGTAACCGGATCGGCCGGCGGGATCGGGCGCGCCATCGCGTTTGCGCTGGCTGAGAACGGCGCGGTGATCGCAGTGAACGATCTTAATCGCAAGGGCGAGGAAACCTGCCATGAAATCGAACGTCTGGGTGGCAAAGCGCGCTTTTTCGCGGCAGACGTCGGCGACCCGAACTCGGTGAATTCGATGGTTGCCGCCGTGGAAAGAGACCTGGGCGCAATCGATATTTTGGTGAACAACGCGGGCGTAAATGTTGGGGCAGGAAAGGCTCGCCGTCCTGTCCACGAATTCACTGACGCCGAGTGGCACCGCATTACCACAATCGATCTTGACGGAGTCTTCTATTGTTCACGAGCGGTCTCCGCGGAAATGGTGAAGCGGCGCCGCGGAGCAATCATAAATATCGGTTCGGTCCTGGGGATTGTCCCGATTCGTTTGCAATGCGCTTTTTCCGCGGCTAAGGCGGGAATGTTGAACTTCACTCGTTCGCATGCACTCGAAGTGGGACAGTACGGCGTCCGCGTGAACGGCATCGCTCCGGGATCAATTCTGACCGAAGGAACGAAGTCACTCTTTTACAACGAGGAAGCCAAGCGTCTCTCGGAAAGTCTGATCAGTCACATTCCGTTGGGCAAGCCGGGAGAGACGAAGGATATTGCAGGTGCGGCGCTCTATCTTGCATCAGACGACGCGAGCTACATTACCGGACACGTTTTGGTTGTCGACGGAGGATGGACCGCAGGATTCGCACGCGAGTGGTAGCGAAATAACAGATCGTGACACCCGGCCGGCGGAGGGAACTGATGGAGATTGTGCGGGGCTTTGCGCTTACGCTGCTCGCTGGATCGATGATGGGGGCAAATCTGGTTCCGCTGAAATGGACTAAGGTTTGGAAGTGGGAGAATTTCTGGTTCGTTTACTCGATCGTCTCTCTATTGATCGTCCCTTTCTGTCTTGCGTTCATTTTCATTCCGCATCTCACGACCGTATATGCATCCGTGCCCTTCGACACTCTCGTAAAACCTTTTCTGTACGGAACGTTATGGGGAGTAGCGCAACTTGGGGCTGGTATCTGTGTTCAGAAAATCGGGCTAGCTCTGACGGGCTCCATTCTGAACGGACTCTGCGCCACATTCGGTACGTTGACGCCATTGATCCTGCAGCACTCTGAACTATTGTCAAAACCCAGCGGGGTGCTGCTTCTCGGAGGCGTTGCCGTAATGATTGTTGGTGTTGTGCTCTGCGGGTGGGCCGGACTCCGACGGGAAAGAGCTCAACAGCAAGAGGCCGCAACGCCGCGCGCCGCGGGCGCTTACTGGATCGTGATGATGATCGCCATAATTTCGGGGCTCTTCGCCGCCCTGCTTAATATCGCTCTGGCATTTGGCGGTGAAATCGTGGGATTGGCGCGAATTCAAGGCGCGCCGGCAGCCTGGGCTGTGTTTTCCGTATGGCCCCTGGCATTGCTTGGCGGATTAATCATCAATCTGGCGTACAGCATATTCTTGATGACGCGCGACCACACCTGGGGAAGTTTCGCTGCCAAGCCCGCCGAAGTCGCCTTTCCTGTAATCGGTGGGTCGATGTGGATGATTGCGATCGCTGTTTATAGCAGCGCAACCGTGTTCCTGGGAATTCTCGGAGTCTCTATCGGGTGGGCATTATTTCAGATCACACTCATTCTCTCCGGAAATCTGGCTGGCATTTGGACCGGAGAGTGGCGCACCAGTAATAAGAGCATCTTCAACGCAAACCTGGCCGGGATAGGCTTTCTTTTTGTTGCTACTGCGATGATGGCTGCCGCAAATTACTCGGTCCATTAACGCGATATAAGGAGATGAAGGATGAGCAGCCAGCAGAAATTAGCGGGGAAGAAGGCATTAGTCACGGGCTCGGATACTGGTATTGGCCGCGAGATCGCCCTCGAGTTCGCTCGTCAGGGTGCGGATGTGGTTCTGCATTACTGCCATCATAAGGATGGTGCCATGAGCGCGTCCGAAGAAATTCGATCGATGGGCCGGCGAAGCGAGGTTTTTTGTGCAGACTTCAACGAACTGAAGCAGGCGGTTGCGCTCGCCGAAAGCGCAATTCAAGCGTTCGGCTCGATCGATTGCCTGGTAAACAACGCTGGTATCACCTTCAATCAAGCATTCCTTAAGATGCAGCCTGACCACTTTGACAAATTGTTCAACGTCAATTTCCGTGCTCAGTACTTTATTACTCAACGAATCGTAGAGGACATGATCAAGAACGGTGGAGGCGCAATCTGCAATATCTCATCGATCCACGGATTGCAGGGCGCTCCAGAACATTCTGCCTACGCCGCCACCAAAGGCGCGATCATCGCCTACACGCGGGCGCTTGCGGTTGAGGTGGGACACCGCGGAATTCGTGTCAACGCAATCGCGCCGGGCTGGATTACGGTGGAAAATTACTTCAAGGTGATTCCAGGGTTCAACGTGGAGCAGGCGAAGAAAGATGCAGCCAATGCGGTTCCAGTAGCGCGTTATGGCCTACCTATTGATGTAGCTCGCACCGCCGCATTCCTGTGCTGCGATGATTGCGGTTTTCTGCTGGGGCAGACGCTTGTGCTGGACGGCGGCACAACTTCTTTAATGTCGCTGATCTCAGATTTTCGCGCCGAGTCCTCGGTGCAGTTCGGCGAAGAATACATCGTGGGGCCGAACAAAAAAGTAACCGCGCCTTAGGCCGCAGCCTGTTGTTCAACATGGAGGAGAAACAGGATTCCAATGGCGAAACGTATTTTGCCTGAAAAACTGAGTGCATATTGTGTGCAGGTCCTGACCAAAGCTGGGGTAAAAACCGCAGGGGCCCACATTATTGCCGAGGTTCTTGTAACCACAGATACCTGGGGAACCTTTTCGCACGGAACCGGAGCTCTGGGGAATTATGTGAATACGATGAAGGCAGGTGGAATTGATCCGAACGCAACTCCTGAGATTGTCTCAGAAGGAGAAGCGTGGGCCCAGATTGATGGAAACTCGTCCATGGGTATGTTGGGAAGTTGTTTGGCGATGAACCTCGCTATTGAGAAGGCGCGCAAGAACACCATCGCGTGGGTGGGAGTGAAGAACAGCAGCCACTTTGGAGCTGCGGGTTATTACGCCAATATGGCTCCGAAGCAAGGCATGATCGGGATCGCAATGAGTAATGCGGACCCTAACATGGTGGTGCCGGGGGCTCGTGGCAGCATCATCGGCAACAATCCCATGGCCTATGCCGTGCCCGCAGGAAAAGAAAATCCGCTGTTTCTGGATATTGCATTGAGTGCGGTTGCAGCCGGCAAGATTCTTGCCATGAAAGCCTCGGGAAAACCGATTCCGGACAGCTGGCTTACCGACAAAGATGGACTGCCTACTTCGGATGCCGCCGATTGGCCTAACGCCGGATCAATGATTCCTATTGCAGGGCACAAAGGATACGGCATCGCGATGTTGATTGAGGTGCTGGCCGGCGCCCTGACTGGAGCGGGGATGCTACGCGAGGTTAAGAGTTGGATATTGCAACCCACGGAAGATTCCAAACTGGGTCAAGCGTTCATTGCCATTCATATCGAAAATTTGCTTCCAATCGAAAGCTTCAGGCGGCGAATCGACAACGCGATCGCCGAACTTCGCGGCGCTCCGAAAGCTAAGGGATCAGAGCGCATCTATGTGCCCGGTGAAATCGAATGGGAGAAGCGCGCGGATGCTCTGGTAAATGGCATTCCGCTTCCAGAGCTTGTTTTCGCCTCTCTTTATCGGACTGGTCAGCAACTTGGCATTCCCACAGATCTTCTCGACTAAATGATTCATTCATCTGCCTCGGTACAAGTACGAGGCGGAGGGAACAATATGCATCGTCGAAACTTTCTAAAAGCTGCTGGCAGGGCCGGCGTTGGCTTGGGCATGGCTGGCTCTTTATTCGCACCAGATTCGTTGCATGCTTCGCTCGCCGGGCAGAATGTAAGGCATACTCCGGGTGAGGCGCCGAGTCGGACCGAATCCAAGTCTTCTACCTTGGCCCTGCCTTTGGATGGCGAATGGTCAATCGCGACCGACGTTAGCAATGTGGGAAGGGAACAGAAATGGTTCCTTGCACCACGTTCAGAGGCCAAATCGACTCCCGTACCTTCAATCATTCAGGAGTCTTTCCCCGCCTATCATGGAGTGGTGTGGTACTGGCGAGCATTCGAAGCTCCCGCAAATCCTTACGCACGCGGCAGATATTTGCTTCGTTTCAACGCGGTTGATTACCTTGCGGACATATGGCTAAACGGAATCCATTTAGGAACGCATGAGGGTGGTGAGACGCCGTTTGTATTCGACGCGACCAGCGCGATTCGACCCGGTGCAAGCAACGATCTCTCGGTGCGCGTCTTGAATCCGAGCGATCAGCGGATCGACGGAATCGTTCTGGGGGAAACCCCCCATCGTAATAAATTCGTCAAATATACCAACGGCGCGCTTCCCGACTATGGCGGCATTATCGAACCGGTCGAACTTCTGCTTACGCCCGCGGTTCATATCACGGATATCTATGTCCGTTCTGCGTGGAAGACCGGAAGGGTGTCGATCACGGTGACAGCGCAGAGTACTTTGGATAAGGCGACGGAATTATCGCTCTCCTTTGAAGTTCTTGGCGCGTCCATCGCGCAGGCTTTAGTAGTTCATGCAACCGATGCAACAATCCATCCGGGTGTGAATAAAATCCCTTACGAATTCGAAATCGAGCGCCATCGTCTCTGGGATATTGATGATCCTTATTTATATAGCATAGCCGTCCGCATCTCTTCGAAGGATGTCGATGGCATGCACGCCGCGACAACGAGTTTTGGCTTTCGTGACTTCCGCGTAGTGAACGGATATTTTCGACTGAACGGCCGACGCTTATTTGTGAAAAGCACGCACACCGGAAATCATTCTCCTTATCGCGTGATTTCACCGCCGGATGGCTTTCCTGACCTTTTGCGTAAGGATCTCTTATACGCGAAGGCGTCAGGTTTTAATATGGTTCGCTTTATTTCTGGTACTGCGCACCCCTATCAGCTGGACCTTTGCGATGAACTGGGCCTGATGGTTTACGAGGAATCATCGGGGAGTTGGCTTCTTAAAGATTCGCCTCAGATGAAAGATCGCTATGAAGATTCCATGAAGCAGATGATTCTGCGGGATCGCAATCATCCCAGCATCGTCCTTTGGGGAGTGTTGAATGAAACCGAGGACGGGTCGGTCTTTCGGGAGGCGGTATCGGCTTTGCCCTTCCTGCGCTCGTTGGATGAAGCTCGCTTGCTTTTACTCTCGAGTGGCCGCTTCGACGGGCACCTCGAAATAGGCTCGGTGAGTAATCCCGGCGGCAGAGAGTGGGAGTATACCTGGGGAAAAGAAGCTCCAGGCGCGGCGAAGGAAGCGATGAAGTACCCGTCGGGGCCTGACATTGGAGATTTTCATCTTTATCCCCGCGTGCCACAAACGCAAGAAGTAGAAACGATGATGCGAAGTCTCGGCGAAGGCGGTAAGCCGGTTTTCCTCTCCGAATACGGCATCGGCAGCATGATGGATGTGATCCACGAAGCGAGAAGGTACGAGGAGGCGGGAATTCCCTCCGACGCCGAGGATTACGTTTTAGTTAATTCCATGTCAGAGCGATTCTCCGCCGACTGGAAACGATTTGGGATGGACGCGGTGTATCCATTTCCTGAGACGTTACTGCACAAAAGCCAGGCCGCAATGGCGCGTCATCGGCTCGTAGGTTTTAACGCCATCCGGTCTAATCCGCATATTTGCGGATATAACCTCACCGGTATGCTAGATCACGCATTTACCGGAGAAGGGATTTGGCGCTTCTGGCGAGACTGGAAGCCGGGAGCCTTCGATGCGGTGCGGGATGGTTGGGCCCCGGTGCGCTGGTGTTTGTTCGTCGAACCCACCCATAGCTATACTGGGCGTCCCTTCACAGTCGAGGCCGTCTTGGCGAATGAAGATGCCCTTCGTCCCGGCGAGTATCCGGTACGTTTTGAACTCTGGGGTCCGAACGGGATTGCCTGGCACCGCCGAAAAGATGTTGTAATTTCCGCAATTGGAAACGGAGAAGACGGTCCCCTCGCGGTCCCAGTGCTTAAAGAAGATGTAACTCTGCAAGGTCCAGAAGGCGCCTACGAGCTTGTTCCTTGTGTGGAGCGGGGTATCGCTCCGCCGGAAACTTCCTGGCAATTTTATCTTACCGATCCGGCTTTGTTCCCGAAGGTCGATACACAAGTTACAACCTGGGGAATCACAGGCAACGTCGAAGCCTGGCTGAGTACCCATGGGGTCGCAGCGTCGCCCTTGCAAAGGGCAGCAGCGAGGAAGCGGGAGCTAATTTTGGTGGGCGATGTTTCTGGAACCGCATCGCCAGTCGAGTGGCAGATGCTCGCAGAACGTTTAGCGACTGGCAGCTCAGTCATCTTCTTATGCCCACAAACCTTTAAACGCGAGAAAGATGGTGCCGCGTGGTTGCCGCTAGCTAAGAAAGGTCGGGTCTATGAGTTTAACGACTGGCTCTATCACAAAGAATGCGTGGCCAAATCACATCCGGTTTTCGACGGACTCCAAGGCAAGGGACTTCTCGACTGGTACTTCTATGGACCCGTGCTGCCGCACTATGTGTTTGACGGTCAAGACACGCCAGCGGAAGTGATTGCGGCGGCATTTGCTGCTGGCTACTCGACTCCGGGCGGATATGCCTCCGGTGTGTTGCTGGGTTCATACAAGGTCGGAGCGGGACAGTTTTTTGTGAATTCATTCTCTATCCTCGAGAATGTGGATAAGCATCCTGCCGCCGATCTCCTGTTGTTGAATCTTATTCAGCACGCGAGTAAATCGACTCTTGAGCCTTTGGCTCCTCTGCCTTCGAACTTTCAGAGTCTCCTTAAGGAAATCGGCTTTGCGAGCTAATAATCTACGACAAGGAAACGCTTCCAGGAGCAAGCCGTGTCTTTCATAGGGATTGATCTTGGGACATCATTTATAAAAATTGCGGTCATGGACCTCGACACCTGTGCCCTGCAGAGAGTCCGCCGCATCCCTTTCCCCGAGCCCATTGCGGGACTTGATCCTTTCAGATGTGAGTTTAATCCCGAAGATATCCTTTCCGCTGTCCGCGAACTTCTTGCGGAAATGTCTGATCTTTCAGATGGAATCGATGGAGTCGTGATGTGCACCCAGATGTCCTGCCTGGTCATGATGGACAGGGAAGGCAAGGTCCGTTCGAACTGCATCGGGTGGCGCGATCAGAGAGTACTAGAACCACACCCTTCAAATTCGGGTTCTTACTATGAGGTTTTGAAGACACGAATCACAGAACAACAGAGAAAGCAACTCGGCAACGAACTGCCCCCCGGGGCGCCGATCTGTTTTCTTTTCTGGATGGTCGAGCAACATAAGCTCGAGTCAGGCCTCATTCCGGTCTCTCTAGCTGATTTTGTATTAAGCGTTTTATGCGATTCAGCGTCTTCCGTCGATTGCACTAACGCGATGGCTTATGAACTGTTAAATCTGACCACATTGCAATGGCACTTTGAATTGATTCGGGAATTGGCACTCGATAAGTTGCAATGGCCTCCGATCCTGGCCCATGGCGAAATTGTCGGGAGGGTCCAGATTGGCAATAGGAAAGTGCCTTGCTACACGCCTGTTGGAGACTATCAATGTGCCTTGGCAGGGGCGCTGCTCGATGAAAGAGAATTGTCGCTGAATATCTCTACCGGTTCTCAGGTGAGCAGGCTTACAGAAGAACTGGTGCTGGGTAACTATCAAACGCGGCCGTTCTTTGATGAAAAGTTTACCAACACCATTTCGCACCTTCCTGCTGGACGTTCCCTAAACGTTCTCGTCGATTTGATCACCGAACTTCCACGCGCACAACAGCTGGATTTTCCCGATCCCTGGCAATATATCGCCAAGGTTTCGAAGCAGTCAGACGGTTCAGATCTAAAAGTGAACCTTGGCTTCTTTCCTGGTCCACGCGGGAACCAAGGTGGAATATCCCATGTTCGCGAGCAAAATCTTACCGTTGGATCTCTATTTCGAGCTGCATTCGAGAATATGGCGGAGAACTACTCCGAATGCGCCGACCATATTTGGCCGGCTCGCTCGTGGCAGAACGTCGTGTTTTCGGGCGGGCTTGTTCGTAAGAACGAGTTATTGCGGAAACTTATTCAACAGAAGTTGAACACTCCTTATCGATTGTGCCCGCTTGAAGAGGACACGTTGCTTGGGCTGATGGTGCTGGCGCTGGTTTTCAGCAAGAGGGTCGACTCGGTCAAGCAGGCGATGCACCAATTGCGTTCTCAATACTCAGAGATCGAGAACCTTTTTGACGAAATTCAATAGCAATTCAGGAGACCTGTCATTGTGTGGATCAAAGATGATTCGCTTAAGGTAATTCGAGATTTCGCCGTGATTCCGGTTATTCGAGTGTCTTCATACGAACATGCGATGTGCGCCGTGAAGGGAATTGTTGGTGGCGGCATTCCTGTCGTAGAGATAACCCTCACGGTTCCGAATGCGACTTCTATCATTAAGGAGTTAGTGGGGAACTATGGACCGAAGTTACTGGTTGGAGCGGGCACAGTGCTGGATGTCGAAAGCTGCCGCCAAGCTATCCAATCGGGCGCAGACTTTATTGTGAGCCCAGTTTTCGATGCCGAGGTTGTCGCCCTGACCCGACAGCACGGAAAACTCGCCATACCCGGCGCACTCACTCCTACAGAAATACTTATTGCCTGGAATGCCGGCGCGGATTTGGTGAAAGTATTTCCCTGCGACTCCGTTGGAGGTCCATCCTATATCCGCGCATTGAAGGGACCCTTCCCTAATATCGACTTCGTGGTTACGGGGGGCGTCACGGTCGATAATGCCTCGAAATTCCTAGCCGCTGGCGCGGCTGCGGTGGGGGTGGGCCAAAGCGTCATGTCACAAAAAGCACTTGAATGCAACGATGCCGCCACAATTAGCCAGAATGCTCGGAGATTCCGGGAAGCCATAACAGCGGATCATCGAAAATAATGAAGGTGTCACTATTTTATCCTTTAATAATTCCTGGAAGATTCAAATTGTCTTATTGTGATGTCGGTTTGTCCGACAACTTTCTCAACTCTTTCGCAGCAGACCTGCGTATCGGGTCAGGCCCCAATTCAGCCGCTCGTCGAAAGTTCTCTCGAGCTTCATTCTTCGAAGGAGTTGAAGCTAAAGCTAGGCCGAGCCTGAGAAATTGAATCCCCTGAGGATTGGGAACAATCTGAATCGCTGTCTTAAATTCGCGTACTGCAGTTTGAGTCTTCCCCCGTTGCAGTGCGACCGTGCCCAGCGCCCCGTGTGCCTCAGCCTGCATCTGATGTTTCTGAACGGTCCATTCCTGTGGCGACACTTTGCGTGAGATCCGTTGTGTCTCGACCTCTTCTAGTGCGTGGCGGGCATCCGTCTCTGCTTGGAAGAGAAGTTCTTCCCGGTCAGACCGCCCGCCCGCCCGGCTTGCCATGGCAGGAGCAAGCGTCAGCAAGGTGCTAACCTCGTTGGGGTTTCTTAGAAGCGCCTGCCGTCCTGCGGTTAACATCCCGTCAAAATTATTCAAAAGCTGGTCGGCATGCTCCTCGTATTGGTAGGCCGCGCCCAGCAGGTCGGACTTCGGAAATTGGGAAATAAAAGCATTTGCCTTTTCGAGAACCTGCGGTGCGTCCGGTGCTGTCACAATCTCGAGATACTTATCGAACTCCTCCTCCGATTTCGCCTGCGCAGTTTTACCCGGATCTACAAGTGCATCAGACTGAGCGCTTAAATGTAGGCAAGGCCCGAAGCCGGCGATAAAGAAAATGGCAAGCAACCGGCGAGTTATGTTAATCGCTGTCATAGAGCGCCTTTGTTTGCTTGAAAACATCGAGTTCGCTTTGTGCCCGCGGGTCGCCTGTGTGACGGTATAGTTTGAAAAGAGCGTAATGAATCTTCGAGTCGTTCGGATTTGTGCTGGCTGCAATCTGTGTTTCCCGAATGGCGTCTTGCAGGTTTCCAAGCCGTTGGTAAACATCCGCTAACTCCAGATGATTCGAAGGCTCGTCTGGCTCCAGCTGTGCCGCCTTCTTCGCCAACTCGAGTGCTTTCTGCGGATTCTCATCGAGCAGTAAACGCGCCATGCCTTGATAGGGCCAACCAAAATGCGCGCCGCTTTTCTCCAATTGGCTGATCGCTGTTTCATAGCGATTACGTGCATCATCCAGCCTTCCGAGCTGCTCAAGGCAGTTTCCGGATTGATACACACTTTTCCAGTCATTCGGCGCAAGGTGAATTGCCTTTTCGAAAAACTCCAAAGCTGCGCTCGGATCGGAACGAATCGTCCATCGATAGAAACCCAGATAGTAATATGGCTTCGAATCATTCGGATCCGAGGTTGCGGCCTTCTTCATCTGCTCTTCGAAGAGTACGAACTGGTTCAAGTCGTAGTACGCCAACCCCAAGCCTTCATGCAACAACGCAGTGTCAAGTCCCAACCGCTCAGCCGAACGGAAGGCCTGAACCGCTGCCACCGGCTCATGTAGTTGCAAGTGAGCAGTACCGGCCCAATACAACACAGTGGGATTCGCGGGGTCCGCGCGATGCAGTTCGCCGGTCAGCCTAACAACATCCGTCCATTTGTTTGCACGCACCAAGTCAGCGATCTCGGGATATTGCTTGGCAGGAGAAATGACTTGCAGTTCAGTGGAGCTTGGCGTTGTTTGTGCCACTGCCAAGTGAACCCACAACAACGGCACTCCAAAGAGACAGTGGACGTAACTCGTTCGGAATCGGCTCGACATCGATTGTATTTCGTCCGCTTTGTGGCCCGACGGCGTGCGCCGGGACGGCATGCGTAGAAACAGAATCCTTTGCCCTAGTGGGGCAATTTCATTTTAACAGTTGTCGTTTGTACTTCTATACTGCTGCAATCCATATTCATTCGGTTCTCTGCCCACGCCTGATTGTTTGCAATTGCCAAAAGGTGCTGCGGCGGCGAATACGTTGTAACAATTCACCCACACGGTTCCCGCTCTTGCGGCGTTGCGCGATCGCGGGGGCCTTACCGATATCGCGCGTCCACACCGGTGCCGCCAAGCCATACACACTGCCATTGGGTCGCTCCACCACCTCGTCTAGATCCTTGAACATGATGATGCTCATGACGGGACCGAAAACTTCTTCTCCTGCGATTTTCATGTTGTCCTGAACATCAGCAAAGACCGTGAGTTCCAGAAAAACTCCTTTGTTGCCGACGGCTTTTCCGCCCGCCAGTAGCGATGCTCCTTCTGTGCCCGATTCAATGTGGGAAAGAACGTTGTCGAATTGAGCCTCATCGACTTGCGGAACTTGCTCTGTTTGGGGATCGAACGGATCACCGACTGTTTGTCGTTTGGCGCGAGGGACACTCTTCTCAACAAACCGGTCGTAGCATTTGGTATTGCAGGGGCTGAAATAGAGGGAACAGAAGAACTACCAACGGCAACTGACGGGGAGCTAAGCGGAGCACCTGAACCTGCAACAACAATTGCCGACAGAAAGTGGGATTGTCGGCGTCTTTTTCCGAACGGTCAGAGCAAAATCATTGCGGCAACCCCATCCGACGCAGCAGGTCTGCATACCGTGGATCCCCGTTAAGGCTAGCGTACTGCCGCGTGCTCTTGACAAAAAGTAACTCGTGCAGAAAGCACTGCGCCGTGCCCTCGCGTTGAACCCGAGCTTTGCACAGGCGCACATGTACTACGGCCAGTATCTTTCCGCTCAAGGGGAAGATGGAGGAAGCCGTGGCTGAGCACAAGATCGCCCTCGAGCTTGATCCCTTTTCGCAGTAGCAACACCAAGGAGCTAAAGTACTCTCTGGAGTTGGCACAAGGCTTCCTCGATCTAAGCGTGTCGCGACAGGTGAGGGAACGGGAACTGCGATTCGACCAAGGCGCACGCGTACCCCCTATCGACACAGCCCAGGAGACTCATCATCTGTTCCAGAGTGGCAATTTCAAAATCCACGTGCTTTAGCTTTTCCCGCACGAGTTCGGAAGGGTTGAACAGCTTGAGTCGAATCTCGTGCTCCTGGGCCCACCTCTGCAGAAGCACGAGCACACCTAGACCGCCGCCGCCTATCGCGTGCATTTCTGTCAAATCCAAAACGATCACGCGAGCCTTTATCTGGGAGGTAACGGCATCCTGTAATTTGGACGCCGCCGCGGTTCGGACAAACTTTCCCGCGCATTCAATGATTGCCATTTCACCTAGGTTGTCAACATGTACGCTTGGCATCAGCCCTCCATTGCTTGTTGTTGCACCACGATGCATTCGTAGTTTGATCTTCATTTCTTGTTCCGCGAACACTTAAACTCGCGGAACCGACATTCCGATTACGAATTCGGAACACTAGTAGGGAAGTAGCGGTCACAAACCCGGTTCGTCAATTCCAGCGTACTTTCCAGCGGCGAGTTGGCTCCAATGACCTGAGAGGGCATGGTGAGCAAGATAACGTTGCGGGTTGTGGGACTTAAGAGACGGGCGAGAATGTTGGCAGACAACTCGTGGGTCGGCATGGAAGACTCCTGGGTCTCTAGTTTAGAATTGTTCCTCTAACACGCGGATTATCGTCGGTCTACAGTGACCGATCACTAGACGCGATAACCGATTACCAGAGGACGTGTCCCGTCAGCCAAGTGCTTATGGAATTGTCAGGAAGCTTGTCAGTTGCCGGATACTTGTATGCAGCGTCCCATTCTCTCGTCTAACCGCTCGCCCTCTATCCTCAGAAAGCCCCGCGTCTCCATGTGCTCGTCATAATGCTTCGCGGCCAACGGCGCTGGAAAGACCACGATGATGGATGCATCGAGAGTCTGCGCACGCCCGACTGGGGGCCATTTCGGTGTCCACTCAGTCCTCGCGAACATCGGCGATTTACCTGCCTCCGTCTACATTTCAACGCTGTGGAGGCCCGGCTGCCTCACGTACCACAGATGGTGCTGGTGTGGCGGCACTCGCGTCCGTCTTGACCAGGGGCCCCGCCAGAGGAGCACCATTCTTGACCAAGTCAGTCTTAATTTCAACATTCTGATTAGCCAGCGGATTGACATCCGTCTCAAAGGTTTGGTAGCCAGGAAGAGCGATTCTGATCTGATGCGTTCCCGGCGCAACTAACATCCCTCGACCTAGGCCCTCAAACTCTCCAACATGTCCCACGAAAAGGCCGTCCAAGAAAACTGCGGCTCTCGAAGGGTTCACCGTGATCTTCAGTGTAGCCGTTACATCAGGAAGCGGTCCCCTAGGGGCCATCTTCATGGCCACACGAACGACCTCCTTCTGTCCGGGCTGGACAAGAATTCGTTCTGTGAAGTCTTGGTAGCCGTCCTGACGCACGGTAATTACGTGCTCGCCAGGTAGAAGGAGAACCTTCTTTGATCCCTTGAGTTCTTTCAAATAGCCTACGTACCCTCCGTCAACCCAGACCCCGGAAGTCTTTTCGATATGGGATGTTCCTTCAAATTGAATCTCTCCCATCACCTCGTTTTCAGCGTATATCGGGGCGGGTAGAAGCAAACCCCAAACCAGAAGCAAAACCCACATTAATGGATCCACTCTTCGGAGTGCTTGTTTCATAGTGACCTCCATAACTCATGCAATTCGTTATACGAAGCAGCGAACTACTTTCTGACTGCAAGAACCGGGCCATTTTACTAAAACCCTCTGCTTTCCGGCTGATGCATAACCCGGAGGGGTCCTGAGCACGAAATTTCGACCCCGTCAGCCCACTTCATCTGATTCCATCTACCTTTTGTCTGCTCCCAATTCACGGCATCCTCCTTCTGTCGTGTTAAAGATAATTCTCAGGGAGCACGCTGTGTGCCAGCCGCAATATCTGTCGCCTTTGCAAGTACATGCGCTCCGCGGGCAGGAGAACACCTATGTAATTCCGGCGGACAACCCGCTTCTTTTGCATACAGCAAAATACCTGCTGTCATGGTGGCGGCAGAGTACGGTATGGAAAGCGGAGCACGCCATTTCCTGCTCAACGCAAACCTTCCATTTTCATTTTGTCCGCGACAAGAATTCGGTATCGGCCTTCCTCCGGCCACCTTTGGGTGAGACTCAACGGCATCCGTTCCACGAAGCCATGGCTACAGCCCGGCTCTGAGACGTTTTGGCTGGGGACCGTCCTTTTTGCAATAGGCTCTTTGCAATCTAAGAATAGCGCTACATTATAAGGTGAGTCGCAAGGCGCCTACTCTCTCACTTTCTTGGGCATAACAAACGATCGGGAATGGATACCTGCGGACTTACCCGAAAAAAACCTATCTGGTGTTTATGAGATGAGTTGTAGACTCAGGCGAACATCGCGGCTAGTGGCACCAGGCTGTGTTCCCGGCCGATGACGACAATGCCCGAATTGGTCACGTGCCATCCGCGGGCCCGGTCGGCATCGAGATCGTAGCCGACCGTGGCTCCTTCTGAAACACGTACATTCTTATCGAGGATGGCGCGTCGCACTTTGGCGTGGCGCCCAATGTCGCAGTTGTCCATGATGACGCAACCTTCCACCAGCGCGCCGGTGTGGACGCGCACGCCGGGGCCGAGCACAGACTTGCGGACGAGTCCGCCGGAAAGGATGCAGCCGCCAGAAACAATGCTGTCGATAGCTTCGCCGCGGCGCTTCTCTTCATCGAAGACAAATTTGGCGGGCGGATCGGGATAGCTGGTACTGCGGATAGGCCACTCGCGATTGTAAAGGTTGAGCTCGGGCTTGACGTGGTTCAGATCCATGTTGGCTTCGTAATAGGCCTCGATGGTTCCGACATCGCGCCAGTAAGGCACCGAGTCTTCGGGCTCGCCGGGGATGCGGTTGGCCTCGAAATTGTAAGCATAGATGGGGGCCCTGTCGGCAAGCTTGGGAAGAATGTCCATCCCGAAGTCGTGATGGCTGCCGGGCTGTTTGGCGTCGTGCTGGAGCAGGCCTAGAAGAGTAGGGGTGGAGAAGATGTAGTTACCCATGGAGGCGTAGACGCGGCTGGGGTCGCCGGGAATGGTCGGAGCATCCGCCTTCTTCTCGTGAAAGGCCATGATGCATCCTTCGTCGTTGACCTCAATCACACCGAATTCGCGAGCCTGCTCGCGAGGAACAGGAATTGCGGCGACGGTCACTTCTGCTTGCTTGGCCCGGTGGAAATCGATCATGCTGGCGATATTCATGCGATAGATGTGGTCGGCTCCGAAGATGGCAACCAGGTGCGGGTCGGATTGCTCGATGAGATTCAGGTTCTGAAAGATGGCGTCGGCCGTTCCCTGGTACCAGGATTCGTTCTGCGAACGCATCTGTGCCGGAACGTTGATGATGAAGTGGCTCTTCAGCAGCCCGCCGAACTGCCATCCCTCGCTCAAATGCTGGAGCAGCGACTGGCTGCGAAACTGGGTGAGCACGTAGATCGAATGGATTCCGGAGTTGATGAAATTGCTGAGGACAAAATCGATGATCCGGTACTTGCCTCCGAAGGGAACCGCGGGCTTGGCGCGTTCCCGCGTGAGGGGAAAGAGCCGAGTTCCTTTGCCGCCGGCGAGGACGATGCCCAATACTCGAAGGTGCAACGCTCCCTGTGCGGCGAAGGTAAATTCTCGTTCCGAGATTTCACTCTCAGGCAATCGCCCCTCCCAAAACAGTCTTCCTGTGCGATGTCATCAGACGTCGCGGCGGGGTTCTTCAGTGTCGAGAACGCACTATTTAAGAAGGCGTCCTATTGGAATAGGTTGTGATCGATCACATCATTACCTAATTACCTAAAGAACGGAGCACTCCTCCAGCCAGGAGAGTTCCTCCAGCCAAACGTTCGCAAACAGGTTGATGCTGGTGCTAGTCAGCATCCCATACACCTGACCGGAGTTTGATACAACTCTGTATGCGCTGCAGCATTTGTTTTGCAAGCTTTGCGGCCTGATCGACATCCGTCGCCTTCCCGCCGATTTTAGGAGTCAACAGTTGACTCCGTATTGCGCATCTGACTTGAGTCAGCCGGTCAAAATCCATGTTGAGGGATCCGATCAAGCATGCGTTGGCCGGGACCTACGGAGACGTGCTTCGAAACCACACTCTGCAGATGGCTGCCGCCCTGTCGTACTACTTCGTTCTCTCGCTCTTTCCGTCCCTCATCGTTTTGTCGGCTATTGTGGCGTACTTACCCGTTCCCAATCTTTTCGACCAGGCGCTGAGTATGATGGCGCGGTTCCTGCCTCCGGACAGCATGGGGCTGGTCCGTAGAGTTTTGTCTGATGTAATCACACCTAACAGAGGAACGTTCCTTTCCTTCGGTATTATGGGCACGCTTTGGACGGCATCGGGCGGATTCGCGGCGGCTATCGAGGCCTTGAATATTGCGTACGATGTCGAAGACGATCGGCCGTTCTGGAAAACTCGGCCCTTGGCGGTGGGCTTAGCGCTGGTGACCGGAGCCCTGATACTCGTAGCGCTGTCCGTGATGATTGTCGGGCCCAGATTCGGAGAATGGCTCGCCGGGCGAGTCCACCTCTCCTGTTTGTTTTGCTGTGGCCGTACATTCATTGGTCCATTGCGATAGGGTTCACAATTCTCGCCGTGGAAGCTTTGTACTTCCTGGCTCCGAATGTTAAGCAGCGTTTCTTGGCCACACTGCCGGGCGCGATCCTTGCCGTGGGCTGTTGGCTTGCGCTCTCTTATGTGCTCGGTCTCTATGTTCGTCATTTCGCAAACTTTAACAAAACTTACGGAACGCTCGGTGCAGGCATTGCCATGATGACGTGGCTTTATTGGACAGGTTTTGCCATGTTGGTCGGAGCGGAACTCAACTCCGAACTGGCGAAGATCAGCAGCGAGGGCAAGATCGAAGAGAAGCATGAACCCCCTCCGATCACAAAAATTGATTTCGCCGCTTGAGACATGCATTTAAAATCCGGAGCGCGCGATCTAGCCCCGAATGTTGAGCTTTTCTTCGGGGAAGCTCAGAGGAAACCCTCCCCTCGCGGTCCCGAGGTTTCGGGCGCGAGATTTAGAGCAAATTAGACCTAAAATGTGCAAACGGATTCTTGCCTCGACGCATCACTCGCCTGCTGAGCAAGGGTGGCTCGACCTGGAAAGTACTGCATCGGTCGAAATAACAGCCGAGGACATCGCTTTTCCGATTGAATCTGCGCTGTTACAGCGAGGTAACGGAGGCTGGCGCGTCGCCGAGCCGGGTGCACAAACGATTCGACTGATCCTCGACCAGCCGCAAAGCATCAAAAACAGCTTTCTTTGCTATTCGTCGAAAAGGAGACTCAACGCACGCAGGAATTTACCCTGAGATCGTCGGAAGTTCGGTCACCGCGTGGTGGTCCGCATGTGTTCGCGATCGGGAGCTTGCACGATTACCCTTGCCATACATGTTTTCCGCAAGCGCACTGCACGGTATCGGTGGGCGTCTTCTTTGTGAGCTGCTGTTTGCAGACGGGACAAGGCTTGGTCATCACGTATGTCATGATGCCTCCTTTGGGAGACCTACTATGTGCCAAGCACGTCTCCTACCAATAGAACGAGGAGCACGGCAACCCCACCTTGTCCGAGCTGAATCGCTATGTTCGCACACTCCATGAGAAGAGGATGCGCACATCTAGCGTCGTTGCCAATAACTATGGCTGTCATTGAGTTGCAGAAATGAGAGCTTCACCCGCGCGAAGCCGGGAGCGAAACGCTTCCAGGTCCCAGACCGACTTCTCGTCCTCCGGAGCGACCACCCTTCTTTCCACAGGTACAGCGATTGCTGTAGCGCAGATTTTCCCAACCGCCACTCAAAAGTTCTCCCCCAACCCACTCAATTCCGGTCGCCCTACCATCACAAAAGCTGCCTCGAACCGTTGGCATCGTTCGTGCTGTCGATGCCATCGAGCACCATGGCGAACTCGCTCGCCCGCAACTCCAGCGACTGCGTTCCTTCTTTCACCCGCGGCCACTTGAACACCCCAGCTTCCAAGCGATGGGAATGGACTTCCCTTGAAAACCTCATCCGCCCAACCCGAGTAGTAGCGATATGTTGCTATCGTAAGTGGAAGGTCCGCCGCAGGCGCCATGTGAACAGGGTTTCCATTATCCAAGGTTTCAAGATGCGCGAACTCGTCAGTGTGCTGCTCAACCGACTCTGCCAGGCGAGTCAGCAAGCGGCCACGGTCGGAGGCTGACATCCTGCGCCAAGGACCATTGAAGGGCTCTACCCGCGGCCTCCACCGCCTCGTTCACATCGGCGGTACCCGCTTCCGCAATCTGGCAAATTTCCTCTCCGGAGCAAGAATTGATGGTGGCGGAGGTCTTCCCGGATTCGCTTTCGATCCACTCATTTTGATTAGAATCTCGGTGTGAAAGTGTGAATCAACATCCACTTTCCAGCTGGGAAGGACAGTCGTGATAGACCCTCGTTTTGTTGCGCGACGCCGCGTTAGAAAATACTTTGTAGCAATTACCCTTACTCTAACCTCTTGTAGGTTAGAACTGCGGCGCCAAGCTTTTCTGGCATCGAAATCTGGAAGCCGTTTTGCATGAGTTCGCGACCCGTTAACGTCTGCACTCCAGGCTTATCTATATTTCTGATTTCGTAGCGCGCGTCGGGATTGAGCCCATGCAATTCAAGGTGCTCTGAATCGGCCAGACTGTTGGCACGACGAAAAGCTTGCACCAGCCCCTGCCCAACATCAGATCGATCGAATTGCCAAGCCATCCACGCATGATCTGACGGGTCGTACGAGGTGAGCGGATAATAATCGCCAAAGTAATTGTCCGCTACTCCTCGCCATTGGCTGATACCGAGCCGTATCCAGTTGTAGTCAAGATCAGTGCGGCGCATATCCCAGCCCAGATTTACTTGCGATCCCCAGGCGCTTCGGAAGACATAGTTATCGCGCGAAGCATTTGGAGAACCGAAGTAGGGAATCCAAAACGACATTCCGTAAGTGATGTTCTGCTGGCCGACTGGTTCGTATGAATAATCGCTACGGTGCATGGGAACCGCGCGACGCAAAGTTTCAACGTCATCCCGGCGGCCACCGGAGGCGCAGGTATCAATCAGGATTTGGGGCTGCCGTTTCATCAGTTCGTCGAGATATTCCAGAAATCCGGTCACATATTTGTTTTCGGTAATGCCCTGGCGATCGGGCGTGTCGTTTTCGCGCCAAAACGGAAGAGGCGCAATATTGAAGTCGATACGGTAGACGTCGATGGCATTCTGCGCGATAAACTTATCCAAATAATCGAGGATCCACTGGACCACTTCCGGATTACCCAAATTGAGCAATCGTTGCCCGTGCTGCTCTTCCATGGAACTCTTCAGAAGCCACTCCGGATGTTTTTCCCACAACCAACTGCCGCGAGTGACTCGCTCGAACTCGAACCAAAGAATAGCTTGAGTTCCCATCGAATGCGCATGATCAGAAATCGGTCGAAAACCATTGGGAAAGCGCTTAGGATCGATTTCCCATGTACCCGTATTCGGCCAAGTTCCGTTACTCACATACCATCCTGCATCCATCCACCAGTAGTCCAATTGGATCTTTTCTTGATGATAGCGATCCAGGAACAACTTTTGACTCGCTTCGTCGGCGCGAGACATCTCTTGATACCAGAGAGCACTCGAAGCGGCGAGTTTGGGGCGCAGCAGAAGTCCTCGGGGATGAGGAAGGCTATGCGCCAACATCCACTTGCGCCACAAATTCTGGCCGTGAAGCCAGTCGCCATTCCAGAACATTATTACCGTCATCGGCGAACGTGCTTTTTCACCCGGCAGAAGCTTGAAATGAGTTAATTCCTGTCCCGCTCTAATTCGCACTCCGCGATCGTCGTCGCGACTAAACTCAGCCGCCCACTGTCCGGGCCAACCCAGGGCCATGATCACGCCGCTATTCGAGTCGTCGATATTGAAGTAGCACAGAGCATTGTCGGTAGGACGTCCCCCGGAGGTGGCAATGTGTTTTTCAATCTTCGGAACCAGGGTGGTCTCGAACGGTTCGAAGTCGGTGGGCCCCACGGGGCTCCCGCGAAAGTGATGGAGAACAAACTCACCTTCGCTGCGGCGCTGGAACCAGGTATCGACTGACCGGACATTTTCAAGAATCGGAGTATCGTCCCAGCCTGTGTTTTCGAAGTACAGCGTCCACTCGATCACCGGAAAATCGTGGTACTCCACTCCCACCCAACGTACTGCCAATCCAGTGGCGGGATCATGAAAGGTCGTGGTGTACTCGGTCCGCTGCTGGTCCAGTTGGCGCACACTCTGCCGCGGATCCCAGTTCGCCAGCAGTTCTGTAGAAAACTTGCCTCCATATGTAAATGAGAACGGCGGAGCCGTGTTGAACGGCCCGGCCGGCGATCCTATCGGCAAATCTCCGAGCCACAGCGTAGTGCCATCCTGCAGAGTGACCTTTGCGTCTGCCCACACTGCTTCGGCGCAAGAATCCTGCTTCTGATCCTGACCAGTTTGCAACGTGAATTCTTTGCTACCTGCAAGTGCAACCTTGATGCGCGCGCCGGGAGTGGCAACCTTCACCGTGGTTGGCGGGAAAAGAACCTTGTCTCCGGAGCGAACCTGAAATTCCTGCGCGGTGCTAGTGTAGGCGCAACTGGCAAAACCGCCGTCAAGTCCTGCGACGGCTTCGAAAGTGTTCGCCGGCGACGTAAGATGAACTGTGAGTCCAAGAGCTCCATCCAGATAAAGCCCACGATGATAACTGGTATTGAAAATGCGGAGTGGTCCGCCGTCACGACTGTTATGCTGCACCGACCCTTCTTGCTTGGTCGATCTCTCAATCGTCAAATAATTCCCGGAGGGGACCTCATCCACCTTGCCAGAAAACTTCGCGTCCACCCACCGTTTTGCTTCGGCTTGCTCCTCTCGAGTCACAGTCACAGAGAACGCGGAGATGGTCAGCGCGAGTTAAGAAACGATCAACAACAGCAGACATCTCCGATTTAGGTTCATTTCGCTCCCAGGTCTAATGAGCATTCTCTGCTACACGCTGGTAAATCAACAAGGCGGAATCCGGCGCCTGCTTAAGCTGCACTTCAATCCCCTCATCCATTAGGACCTTGCCGGAGAATTCGTGAACGGCGGAATCGTCGAGATTCGCTAAAGTGTATTCGGAAGATGCATCCAGTCCCTCTAGCCGGATACGCGCCGTCTCGTAGGGGCTATGGGATCGGCGAAACACTTCTACAAAACCTGCACCAGCCTCAGGCCGATCGAACTGCATTGCAGCCCAGACTTCATTAGAGAGGCTGTAAGAAGTAAGAGGATAAAAATCGCCGTAGTAATCTGGCGAGACCGTGCGCCATTGCTTCACTAATTTTCGCATCGCGCCTACATCGGAATCTTTGCGGCGCAGATCCCAGCTGGTAATAATTCCCGGAGTCATCTGGCTGCGAAAGACGTAAGGGTCCACGCCGCTTGTGCCGGTACCGAAGAACGGTATCCACTGTGCCATGCCCAGAGTTTGCATTTGCTGGCTGAGGGGTTCGACCGGCTCAAGAAGATAATCACTGCGGGTGAGCGGCACTGCCCGACGAAGCGATTCCACATCGTTGCGACGTCCGCCACTGGCGCAGGAATCGAGCAACATGCCGGGATGCCGCCGGCGGAGTTCGTCCCAGTATGCGAGATATCCGGTTACGTAGCGGATCTCGGTGATGCCTTGCCGGTCGGGAGCGTCATTGGCTCGCCAGAAATTCAGAGGATCCATGTTGAAGTCTTGACGGTAGAGATCAACGCCTTGCTCCGTGATTAGCTTGTCGACGTGGTTTGTCATCCATTCGAGCGCGTGAGGGTCGCCGAAATTAAATAGTCGCCAGGACTTTTCGTAGAGTTGATCGCCGGCATTGGGAGGTGCTTTCAGAAGCCATTCGGGATGATGGTCGTACAGCCAGCTATCGGGAGTCACTCGCTCTGGCTCGAACCATAAAATGATCTTGATACCATCCGCGTGCGCGTGGTCGCTCACGGCTCTTAGTCCGTTCGGAAAGCGCTTCGGGTCGACCTCCCAGGTTCCGGTGTCCGTCCAGCTTCCATGATTTGGATACCAGCCTGCATCCATCCAAAAATAATCCGGTTTCAGACCGTCAGCGACATAGAGATCGATGAACGAATTCTCATCGCGGTCGGTGGCTTCGGTCATCTCCACAAATTCACGCGAGGTGTTGCCCGACATCTGTGGGGGAGGCAGCATACCTCCGGGACGGGGCATATTGTGCGCCATCATCCAGCGTCTCCACAGATTTTGCGAGCGCCTCCACTCACCCTTCCAAAACATCATGACGATTCGAGGCGTGCGCACCTCTTCGCCCGGTAGAAGTTTGAAGTGCGTTAGTTCCTGTCCGGCTCTGACATGAATGCTGTTAGCGCCGTCTCGAGTGAGTTGTCCCGCCCATTGCCCCGGCCACCCGACCACCATGATGACTCCGCCATTCGCCCATGCAAGATTGAAATAAGGAAAATCTTTATTGGAAGGCCTCCCACCTTTTGCGCTGAGAGGATAATTCGAATTCTTCTCCAGAGGGGTTTCAATGGGTTCGTAATCGTTAGCCGTGGCTGGCGCGCCCTTGCTGTGGTGTAAAACAAATTCGCCGTCGCCACTTCTTTGAAACGAAGTGTCTAACGCCTGAAGGTTTTCCAGAATTGGAGTATCCGCTTTGCCGGCGTTCCTAAGGTAAAGAGTCCACTCCACAGTGGGGAAGTCGTGATATTGCACACCGACCATGCGAACTTGGAGGCCGGTTGTGGGATCCTGATAAATCTGAGTATGTTCCGTGCGCTGCGGATCTATCGCGCGGGAAGTGCGTTGAACCTTCCAGGTCTTCAATAACTCCCCGGATGGTTTGCCGCCGTAGACGAATGAGGAGGGAACATCGGCAGTGTAATCACCGGGCAGGGGTCCGAGGGGAAGATCGTCAAGGCTGATATCCTGCCCATTATTCAGCGTTGCCTTTGCGGAACCAAAGTCGACCTGATCCCATGTGACATCTTTTCCTTGACCTGTTATGCGCAGAGTGAAGTCTCTTGCGCCAGCCAAATCTACTTCGACAGGGATCGCCGCAAGGCCTTCGTGCATGAGTGGGCTGTGGAATACTTCCTTCCCGCCAACCGCGACGGTAACGAAGACATTTCCCCGGCCCAAACTCGAGTAGTAAGTAATGTCATTGCTGTCGACGCCGACCCATGCGCCGAAGTGTTTTCCTGGTGCAGGCAAGTGTACTTCTAACGTTCCTACTGAGGGGCAATGCAGGCCTCGTGCAAACGGCTTCCCAGCTATCTGCAATCCGTGGTGCTGGCGCGCGTTTTTTTCCAGCAATCCCGACTTCAGCTGGGGCAATAGATACCCGAGATCAGGGCGGGATTCGGGATTGCCATCAAACTTGGCTGCGACCCATCGTCCGGTTTCGGCGGACTCCTCGGTAGTTTGGTTTACCGCCACTGCGGCCGCACATGCAGTAAGCACCGCGACTACCACGGGCATCGCGTAGATTGATTTCATTTCGTCCCGGAACTGCAGTCAAGCAAAAACTCAGTGCTCTAGACCAAAGCGCCTTCCGGCCTCTTTCCCAGCAAAATGTCGCGTGCCGCCTCAGCCGCTTTGGTTTGTAACTGGTCCACGGCCCGCAGTGACACCGACGCAGCATGGCTTGTAAGTATCACATTGGGAAGCGAGCGAAGCGGGCTGTCTGAGGGCAGCGGTTCCTTTTCGAATACGTCAAGCCCTGCCCCAAGAATCTTGCCGGTCTTGAGCGCACTCACCAGATCGGTTTCATCCACTAGGGGGCCGCGCGCCGTATTGATTAACAATACGTCGGGCTTCATTTTGGCGATGGAGGCGGCGTTAATAATGTGATGCGTTGTTGCCAGAAGAGGGCAGTGTAGGGAAATGATGTCCGCACGTTCCAGAAGAGCGTCAAGCTCAACCTTTTCAACGCCAGCCTGGCTGAAGCTTTCATCCTTGGTTACGGGATCGTATGCAATTTGTTTGAAGCGAAATGGTTTCGCTTTCTCGCTCACTTTTTTGGCAATGGATCCGAAACCAATCAATCCCAGAGTGAGGTCCGAGAAGGCGGGAATCGGCAGGAAAGGCCCGATGCCCCAGCCGCCATGAACGATGTGGTTGTGGTCCTGCGGTATCCTGCGTCCCAGGGAAATGATCATCGCCAGCGTGTGGTCGGAAACTTCCTCCTGGCAATAGTTGGGAACGTTGGAAACCATTCGTCCAAGTTCTTTCGCGCCTTTTACGTCAATATTGTCGACGCCAATTCCATAACGGACGACACCACGAACCCGGGGCAGGGAGTCCAATACACGACGCGTGATCGGTGCCCATTGGACAATCAGCGCGTCCGCCGCAGAGCATCTCTGGATCACTTCGTCCTCTGTTTTGCAGGGTGGTTTCACCTCTTCCAAAGTGAAACCTGCGGCTTCCAGCACGTTCCGCTCCAACTTAACGGAGGGGAACACGTGATCGGTGATGAGAACTGTCGGCAAATCGTCTCCTGAATATTCGAAGGCTTAACTATGGCTATGGTCTTGAAGTGTGCTTCCGAGAAATGAAAATCCACGGAAAGGCGCTGTCCTAGAAAAACTTAGACACTTTTGAGTGCTCCGCTGTCAAGGATGTTCGATAAGTTGAACTTTTCGCCGCTGCGTTCTTCCTATTGAACATTAAATACACGCTCCTATCGTCTGTGGTTGAAGGCGCTTAAATGGCTGTGCTAAGTCTCAATGGCAGGATTGTCGCCAGAACAAACTGAAACGAAATAACTGAGGGACGTCTGAAGGAACACTGCGGGTCGAAGATGAATATTTTGATCACTGGAGGCACCGGCAGTCTCGGATCGCGGCTGGTCGTTCCGCTGGTGCGACGCGGAGACCATGTCGCCGTATTTGACATCCGCTCGACGCCCCACTTCGAAAGTGCAGAATTCAAAAAAGTAACCATGATTACCGGAGATCTGGCCGATCGTGAAATTGTTACTGAAGCCGTACGGTCGCAGAAAATCGACAGCATCTTTCATTTTGGCGCTGTTCTTTCTTCCGCCGCAGAAGAAAAGCCCAACGACGCCTGGCAATCCAACATGAACGGCATGGCAAATGTGCTCGAAGCTGCGCGGCTCGGCAGCGCAAAGAAAGTTATTTTTTCGAGCACCATCGCAACTTACGGAATCGCAGTGGAATCACCGTTGCTTGACGATTCACCCCAATGGCCGATCAGTCTCTACGGAGTCACCAAAGTGGCGGGAGAGCGCCTCGGCGTGTATTACCAGAGCCGCTTTGGCTTGGACTTTCGAGGCATTCGTCTTCCTGCCGTTATCGCCGCGCGTGGTTCGGGCGGTGGCGCGAGCGCCTACTGTTCGGCTGCGTTCGAACAAAGCGTCTGCCATGGAAGTTATGAGTTTTTTGTCCGCCCCAGCACTCGAGCCCCCATGCTCTATGTGGCCGATGCGGTGCGCGCTTTATTGGATTTACACGACGCGCCTGCGGATCACTTGAGCTGTCGAATGTATAACATCGCTGGCATATATCCCTCGGCAAACGAGCTGGCGCAAGCGATTCTAAAGCGCCTCCCCGCAGTGCAGGTGACCTATAGTCCAGACCCACTACGAACCTCCATCGTTGAAAGTTGGCCCAAGAAAATCGACGATTCCGCCGCGCGCAAGGACTGGGGATGGAAGTCGAATTGGAATCTTGAACAGATAACCGATGAAATCATCGAGGCGATGAAGGATGAGCTTGCGCGCCAGTGAAGTTTACGCTCAGATAATTGACAAAGCTCGCTGGGGTCATGCGCACGGGCGCAGCATCGAACACATTGTTTCCGAGGACATCCAGACAGCCAGGCTTTTCAGTTATGGTTTTCGAGCGCAGACGATCGGCGTTTTCCACGCGACTCGTGTACTTCTTCGAATGGAACTCAAGCGGAATATTGCATTTCATGCCGGAGAGTGTCTTGAAATAGCGTGCCTATGCCTGGAGCAGTTGGAAACCAAAGCTGTGGACCCGGTCTTGCCCGACCACCGCGCGTTAATTTCAACTTTGTACTTTTACGATCGATGGACGAACCAGGTGGACGATTTACTTAGCAAGGCTCAAACCTATGGCAAAAATTCCCAGTTGCAGACGATTCATAATCTCTTCCTTAGTAACATCCAGCAAGTTTCATCGGGCAACGGACTCTATATTGCGTGCGATCTAGAGTTGCCAGAGCAGGGAGCTTTTATGGTTCCCGACCTGGATATTTCTATCGCACCCCTCGTTTATGGCGACCATCACTCTTGGAACGCGGCGTTCTTGTCAGGGAGCCGACCCGGAGTTGCGATTCATCGTCATCACCTGGGGGCTGAAATTCATCTGGGATATTCTCCGGTGAAGGGCCACGCAATTCTTGGCGACAGTTTCACTCCTGTAAACGAGGGGTATGCGATGCCCATACCTCCGATGACGGATCACGGATTCTTAAATACGTCTGGAGAAGATCACGTGCTGCCATTTGTCTTCGGCTCTTTGAGGGCGGGAGGATGGGGAATATTCTTCGATGTTGGACCTCGGCCAGGCGAAAAAGTCGAAAGGAAAGAACAACCGCTTGGGTCCCCGGCAATGAACCAGTCTGTTTTTCTGGAGCGCGCCATCGCGCGAATAAGAGCTAGAGCCGTGCTCACGCGAGAGGTACTGGTGCCGGCTCAGCGCGCGGGTTCAGAGGAAATTGGCGGTTTGGAGTTGGCGCTAAGCTGCGGCGGTCCCACTTCGTTTGAGATACTTTCGGATCACTACAAGATCATTTCTGTGCAGTGCGGAGAGGCATCTATTCGAATCGGCAATGCCGAGGCCAAGGTCCGCCAGCACGATTATTTTGGTATCCCGGGGAATATGCGCTGCCATTTGGTTCCGTGCGGAACTGACCCGTTTGTGTTTCTCGATGCCGTAATCTTGCCCATCTCCAAGTTTGAGAGAGAAGCATTTTCGGGAATGAATCGATAAGAATGTCCAGGAGAACATCGTGATGGGCACATTTGGCGGCGCATTGATCGTTGTTCTTGCCGGTTTGATTCAGGGCAGCGGCGCTTGGCCTATGAAATTAATGACGAAATTTAAGTTCGAGCACTGGTGGTTTGTCTCCATGCTGGTGGGCCTTGTACTCGCTCCCTGGGCGATCACCCTTCTGTTGTGTCCCCACGCGTGGGACGCTTACCGTTCGATCGATCCCGCGACTCTCATTAAGGCCAATCTATTCGCGCTGTCATGGGGAGTGGCGAATATTTTGTGCGGATTGTGTTTCGTACGTATCGGCATCGCCTTGACAGGCGGAATCCTCACCGGCCTCGGTGTTTCGGTGGGAGTAACGTTGCCGATGATCGTGAAAGGATCTGGGCGGTTCAGCGAAGCTCCGAACTTGAACTCGGCTGCGGGAAGAGCGGTGCTGGTTGGCGTGGGTATCATGCTCTTCGGGGTGATCATCGCTGCGATCGCAGGCTTCGGTCGGGATCGCACGCTGCAGCAGAAGCCGGTACGAAACGCTGACGTCCAAAGAGAAGTACAAAGCAATGATCCGCATCCATCCGGAAGTTTCCTGGGAGGATTGGTCATGGTGATCGTCGCAGGTGCGTTGTCAGCCGGAATCAGCCTCGCTTTCGTTTATAGCCAAGGGCCGATCGTCTCCGCCATGAAGGCCAACGGTGCCGGTGAGATTCCGGCGAATTTGGCGGTGTGGGCCGTCGGTCTACTTGGGGGCGCTTTGATCAATGTCACGTATCCTGCTTACCTGATGACGAAGCACTCATCTTGGAATGTGCTTTTTGAATCGTGGAAGGAACTCGCACTGGCGATTGTAATGGGATTCAACTTCATAATCGGCGTCGCGATCATGGGCAAGGGGATGCTTCTGTTGGGGCCGTTGGGGGCATCCGTCGGTTTCGGCATGCAGCAAGCTACACAGATGCTGGGCAGCCAGGGCGTAGGTTTTGCCAGCGGTGAATGGAGAGGCGTCATTGGCAAACCTCGCAATCAGATGTATCTGGCAATTGCCACCCTCATCGCCGCGGCGTTAGTGATGGCCTACGGAAACACTTTAACCAAATCGTGAAACTTGATCGGGCAGAGATACTGATGAACTCTTCTTTTATTTCGTTTGACGAAGCCTTAGTGTCAGGACAATTCCTGGCCGACCCCTATCCGATTTTGCTCCGCCTTCGGCAAGAAGATCCAGTTCATTGGAGCGAAGCGATTGGCGGATGGGTTCTGACTCGATACGACGACATTGTAGCCACTTTTAAAGATACGACTCACTATTCGAATGAAGGACGGTTGGCAAGGGCCGTGGAGCACCTGCCTTCCGAATCGCGAGCTAAGTTCAAGGCGTTCGAAGAACACTATCGCACCAGAGGCCTGCTTCATTCCGATCCGCCAGATCACACTCGTCTGCGCGCGCTAGTGACAAAAGCTTTTACTCCGCGCGTAGTTGAAGCGATGCAACCACGCATTCGCGATGTGGCGAATGAGTTGCTGGATAGTGTGCAATCCCACGGACAAATGGATGTGATAGGCGATTTGGCGGTAATGCTGCCAATCACCGTGGTAGCCGAGATTATGGGGATGCCCGCTTCCGACAAAATGCTGGCCAAGGGCTGGGCCGATGCCCTTCTGGCGTTTCAGGGAGTAAACAATCCCAGTGAAGAGATTCTGCGGCTTTCGCAAGAAACCCTAATTGAAATACGTGCCTATCTGGCCGAGCTGGTTCGTCGTAAGCGGCGTGAGCCAGGAACCGATCTCGTGAGCCAAATGGTTGCTGCCGAATCGGAAGGCGATAAATTATCGGAATCTGAGTTGATTAATACCTGCATCACCCTACTGGTAGCGGGGCACGAAACCAGCACCTCGCTCATCGGCAACGGGATTTTCACTCTCTTGCACAACCAGGAGCAGTGGCGGCTTCTGCAAAACGACATTTCTCTTCTGTCCTCGGCGATTGAGGAGATCCTGCGATACGAAAGCCCGGTATCTCGCCAGCCACGGCTCATGAAGGCAGACGCAGAGCTTGAGGCCAAAACGCTTCGACGAGGAGAGATGGTTTTCCAAATGCTGAACGCGGCCAATCGCGACCCCGCCCACTTTTCAGAGCCTGACAGGTTTGACATCCGCCGGCAAAAGAACCGCCATATTGCTTTCGGTTTCGGAATCCACTTTTGTGTTGGAGCCTTGCTGGCACGTACCGAAGCCAACATTGTTTTCCGGTTGATACTGGAGCGATTTCCCAAGATCCGCCTGCTGGATGCCGCGCCCGATTGGGATGTGCATAAGCGAAACTCGCGCATGTTGCGGACTCTCAGGGTGATCTTTTGAATTGTGAACGTTATTCGCCGGCCGGAATCGGTGGGCCGAATGAAGTTTTACCTGCTGTGTAATAGAGCTCGAATTCGCTGATGGTGAAAGGTTTTCCCTTGGGCAGATAGAGCCGGACATATCTGGCGTGAAATTCCCGCACGTCGCGGACAATCTTGACCATCGGGATACCGTAGTAGTGATCGAGCTGCGCCGGGTGTTCTGCCGCCGCGTCCACTTCCGTCCAAACGATTCCGTCGTCACTTGTTTGCAGGCCGAAGGTTGTTAGGCGATACGCCGAATCGGCTGCCTGCGAAGAAACTACATAGCGGTCCATCTGATGACTTTTTCCCAGGTCGACTTGCAGCCAGTCAGCCCCCGACGAGATCCGGTCATCTACATGCAGCGTAAAGCCTGTATTGATGTCCCCATCGACGGCGTCGAAAGGTCGATAGCTCGAAACCAGAAACTTCGATCGCGCATACTTATGCAAAGCGAGGTTTCGAGAACTTGGCGGATTGGGTTGCCATACCTCCGCGACGCTTTGTGTGAAAGTGATGACGGGATCCCATCGCACCTTGTTTGCCTGAGTGTTCTGACTTGAATCTTTTCCGGCCACGACAAAAACCACTGCGTCGCCCTGGATGACAGTTAGCGTTAAATCGTGGCTGACGGATTCTCCGTGAAGGGCTGCGGCTTCAGGCCACACTTGATTCGAATTAAACCAGATGCTTTTGATTGAATTGTTGTCATCGCCGGAAACCGTTCCCTCCGCGCGAATAACGCCTCCATGTGGCGCAATCCATTTACGGGCTGCCGCATGACTGCCGTGGATCTGGTAATCTCTTCCGATTTCGATGCCGCCGCTTCCGGACCAGTACATCTTCGGGTGCGCCTCATCCGCAGCGAAGTTAAGATCGCTGTACTCCGATCCATTCCATTCCTGATAGTGCCAGTTGTTTTTTCCCATCAGCCCACTAAAGCCAGCCGATGCTTTGTAGCTTTCAGCCGAGTATTCGAAAGCAATATGACTGATGGAAGATCCCAGAGCATTGGGGTGTTTCTTGCCGAGCACGATGATTTTGATCGTGTGCCGACTGTTCCTCGAAAGGCCGGTGTTCATGTACAAGAACTGCTCCCACGAAGTGCTTTTCGGGCTGTAGCAGTCGACCGTCTTGCGTAGTTGTCCATCGATGTAGACCTCGGCCTTGCCGCTCTGGGGAGAATGAAGCGCGCGCCAGTAGATAGACGACGACCCTTCGAAGGAAAACTCGATACTGCTATTGGCAGTGGAGCTTTCCTTGCTCTGTCCATCGAAAGAATCAGGAGCCGCACGAGCAATCCAGCCGCCGGAATACTTAACCTCCGGACTTCCGCAACCCACGATTGTAGTGCTGCGTCCCAGCATCGGATCGGACGACTCCGGATGCGGCTCGAACATGTAACGATGTTGCAGATCGATCGCATGCGTCGTTCCTAAGGATAATTTGATATCGAGCCGCTGGTAGCTATCCGGGTCGAAATACGAGTAAAAACGAAATGCGTCGTTGCATACGGTCGCGATGTCCGTGCCATCGGCATTGAGTAAGTTAAAGAAGCCAACTTTGGCTTCGGGGCAATAACCCCAAACCCACTCCTGTTTGCTCAAATCGCTGCATGCTCCGATATAAACGCCGTCAATATTGGTCGCGTTGGGAGGATCCTGGTTACCCAGGAACATGCAAATGTATCGATCAAGAGCCTTACAGTACGAAATGCCCCATAGATGACTGGGAGCGACGGTGGAAGACTTTCCGCCAAGTGCAGGTTCGTTCCAGCTTCCATTGTAGAAATTCGCCCACTTTCCCGGAGCCATTTTGTCGCTGATCGCGCATCGAGCAGCGCGCGAATTCCAGCGCATGCCGCGAGTTGCCCAAGGCGCCCAGCCCTCGTCGGGGAAGATATAGAAATAACCGCCGCGCTGATCGATATAAAAGCCAAAGTCGGCCAGTCCGATACCGTAGCCTGAACCGGAAAACTTAAAGAACTCATGCGGATAGTAATATGTTTCCGATGTGATGATGTCGCCTTCGTAGCGCCAACTCTTTCCTTTGTCGAGGCTGGTCGCCAATGCGATCTTGCGGGAAAACGGATACGCGCGGCGAATTCCATCATGCTCAATGTGCATGGGCGCGTAGAGTTTTCGTTCGGCCTCGTTGTACCACATGCCTCCCAGGAACCAGCAAGAGGTCATGCCTTCCGGATAAATTCCGTCTTCTATCCGCGTCATGTGGTCGATGTCTGGGCCTTTGTAACGCGCCGTGGTGCCAAGATTCACTACCCACTGGCTGCGGAACTCCCATAGTTCGCCGTCCATACGGACGAATACCTCACAATTGTCGGGGCTTACCTGGTGTGAGAAGTTGAGGCACTCTGGCTGGGGTTGTGGTGAGACGACGGCGGAATAAGAAAACGGCAGAACCACTTCGCCGGCCGCGTATTCATATCCGCCTTCCGGGGTGCGCGTTTGCACGCTTGCCGCAAGGGCTCCTTCCGGTAGTGCCAGAGCGGCCGCTCCCATTCCGGTAGTGCGTAGGAAGTCGCGGCGGGATAAATTTCTACCGCGAATAATGTCGGCGGTGATTTCGTTGCTCCGCATGGTTCACGATCCCAATCCCGCCTACTTCTTAGGACACTCACGCGAGTGATGTCAACGAATTTCAATCTATTGAAATGATTAAGTTCCACAGAAACATGCCGGTTTTATTGATAAGCTGCAACTCCTGTCATATAAATGCCTAGGAGGTTTGCATTGAAAAACCTAAGCGTTCTGGCATTGCTGATTCTGATGGCAGGCGGGGCGTTCACGAATGATGCGTCGGCGCAGAGTGCTCGCTGGTCGGAACAGAAGGCCAACTCCTGGTACGCGCAGCAACCCTGGCTTGTGGGCAGCAACTACATTCCGAAGTCGGCGATCAACCAATTAGAAATGTGGCAGGAAGCAACTTTTAATCCCGCTGAAATCGACCAGGAGTTCGGATGGGCTGAAGCCATGGGAATGAATACCATGAGGGTGTTTCTTCACGACCTCCTATGGCAGCAGGATCCGGCCGGATTTCAAAAACGTATCAACGAATTTCTGACGATCGCATCGCGTCATCATATCCGCCCGCTGTTTGTCATCTTTGACTCCTGCTGGGATCCTGTGCCCGTTCTCGGGCCGCAGCATCCACCGATCCCGGGAGTCCATAATTCGGGCTGGGTACAGAGCCCGGGCGCAAAAGCGCTAACCGACAAACAACAATACCCAAGGCTCAAAGCGTACGTCCAGGGACTCATCGGGGCCTTCGCGAAAGATGATCGTATTCTCGGGTGGGATTTGTGGAATGAGCCCGATGCTGACAACGCACGAAGTTATTCTGGGGAAGAACCGAAAGACAAAAATGCTCTGGTGATGGCGCTCCTGCCGCAGGTGTTCCAGTGGGTGCGGGAGGCGAATCCCACCCAGCCTCTTACCAGTGGCGTATGGGGCTCCAATCTTTGGGAAAGAAGAGCGCCTAATAAAATACAGGAAATTCAGTTACGCGAATCCGATGTGATTACTTTCCACAATTATAGCTGGCCGGAAAATTTCAAGACCGAAGTAGCGTGGCTGAAAACCAAGAATCGTCCAGTGATTTGTACCGAGTATATGGCGCGCTCCGTGGGCAGCACGTTCGATACAGTCTTGCCAATTGCCAGGCAGGAGGATGTCGGAGCGATCAACTGGGGATTTGTTGCGGGCAAGACACAAACCTATTTTCCCTGGGAATCATGGACGCATCCCTACATTCTGAGCGAGCCTCCGGTATGGTTTCATGAAGTGCTCCGACCAGACGGCGCGCCGTATCGCGACGCCGAGGTTCGGTTGATCCGGCAGTTGACGGGCAAACAACCATAGAAATTGATATGGATGCAAATTGAATCTTGCCGCCGAACGTCAATCCGTTTCAATCTGTCAATCCGTTTCAATGTATTGAACAATCGACATTCTCGCTCACGTTCGGTGATATAAGTGCCGTGATTAGGCTGCCTCGTGAAAATCACCAGCATTGAAACTTATCCCGTTAGCGCCGGATGGAAGAACTGGCTGTTTGTGAAGGTTTGCACCGACAGTGGGGTTCACGGAATCGGCGAAGCGACCATCAACGGATTCACGGCGACCACAGAGACTGCGGTTCACGAACTCGCTCATTTTGTGGTTGGTAAGGATCCGCGGCAGGTAAACGCGATTGCAAACGCGATCATTACCACGATCGCCGACGTCGGACACATTCACCGAATGGTGATGGGCGCGATCGAAGTAGCCTGCTGGGACATTCTAGGGAAAACACTCGGGGGGCCCGTCTGGCAGCTGCTCGGGGGCAAGCATCGGGATTCTATCCTGGCGTACGCGAATGGCTGGTATCGTGCCGAGCGTGCACCCGAAAATTTCGTGCGAATCGCGAAGAGCGTGGTCGCTAAAGGATTCAAGGCACTGAAAATCGACCCATTTGGAACCACCAAACATTTCAGCGACAACTCCGAGTTGAGCTTGTCTTTTGCAATTCTGCAAGCTCTGAGAGAAGAGTTCGGGCCGGACCTTAAAATTCTGATCGATGTTCACTGCCGTTTCGCGCCTAGCGAATCAGTTCGCATCGCGAGCAAATTAGCGGAACTGGATATCTTCTGGTGGGAGGAACCCACCACCGCGGAACGCATCGAGCTGACGAATGACATTGCGCTTCGTTGTGCCATACCGGTGGCAACTGGCGAGCAGTTCGATAAGGTGGGCGACTTTGAGACATTGGCACGAGGAGGGCACGTCAGCATTTATCAACCGGAGCCAATGTCGCTGGGCGGAATTACCAATACGATCGCGGTAGCGAACATCGCTCATGCGAATGGGGCATGGATCGCGCCTCACCAAAGCGGTGGTCCGGTGGCTACGGCGGTCTGCCTACAACTTGCCGCGATCGTTCCTAATTTTCTGATCCAGGAACATTTTGACCCGTTTAATGAACCGTGGACGCGGGACTTGGTGACATGGGCTCCCAAACTGGACGTGGAGAGCGGCTGTCTGCAAATTCCCACCGCGCCCGGTCTCGGACTGGATCTGAACATCGAGGTGGTTCGCGCGCATCCGTATGATCCGACGGCATTTTTCGATACCTCTAAAAGAGGCTGGGAAAAACGATTAGGAAGCAAGCATCAGACATCCGACTGAATATTTTGCAATGATATTTTCGCAATCCAGGAGCACGCAATGGGTTCAATTTCTCGCCGCGATGCCAGCAAAATTCTCTTTGCAGGTTCAACTGGTTTGGTTCTGGGCGCCCGGAACGTTTTCGGGTCGGCGCCCGCCACATCCTTACTGGCGGAGGCTCAAAGTAATGGAGGGGCGCAGAAATCTTCTACCCCTCCTGCTGTAGGAAATCGCAAGAGTGCGATACCAGCCGCCAAGCGGGAAACCACCCCTGACGAGCCCGCATGGTCTGACGTACTTCTGGCCGATGGGCCGGAGCCAATTGTCAGCTATCGCACCGGCTGGGTGGTATATGAGGAGTCGTTGTCAAAAGGACAATTCGTGGGCCGCGGCTGGAACGGCGCTGGATATGTGAACTTCTACGATGGGCGATTGAATCCTGATGAGTATCCAATGCCTGAGGCCTTCCGGCTGGAAATCGATGGTCAGTTGTTGGCCACGGATTGGAAGTGGGCTGGACTACAGAAGCTTCCTTCCGCCGCAGGCAGTTCGCAAACTGTCATTACGCTTGAGCACGGAGTCCGGCCGGTCACGGTTAAAGTGTGCACGAAGCTGGATGGAACGGCCGTGATCACTCGCTGGCTTGAGATTACCAATACCGGCAAACAGCCTGCGGCACTGGCTGTGGTTAGCCCGTGGAGTGGGGTGTTGCTTAAGACCGACCGTTGGCGATCCCATCTGGAAGGCACGTCATTGCCTTTATACTCCGTCGGATATTTCGAGAGTTCGCGCTGGGGACAGGAAGGCGATTTCCATTGGCACGATATGCCCGAGGCGGGCTACTCGGTTGACGGAAGATACAGACACGGCAGATACCGGCACCCCATGTTCATGCTGCGCAACAATGCTACGGGAGAATTATTCATCGGCCAATTGGCTTGGACGGGAGGATACAGTTTCGATTTCGAACTCGATTCAAGGATGGGTGAACGCGCTGCGCAGGGGAGTGCCGCTGCTTTGACGTTCAGCGCTGGGCCTGATGGCCCTCCTCCTCTGCGCGTGATTGCCGAGGGCGAGACGGTCACGACGCCCGAAATGCATTTAGGACTGGTGTTTGGAGATCTCGATGCCGCAGTTCAGGCGATGCATACCCATTTGCGGAAAAGCGTATTAATGCCGCAGGCGCGAGGCCGTGCCGCGTGGGTGGAATCTGGCATTGGTCCTGAGCTCGAGATCACACCCGAGCAACTCACTCACGCTATCGACGCCGCAGCGGAAGGTGGCGCCGAAGTTTTCTTTATCGATGCGAGTTGGTACGCCGCGCCGTTTAGTAATTGGTGGAAAACCGTAGGGGACTGGAATGTCGATCTCAAACGCTTTCCGGAAGGATTGAAGCCATATCGTGATCGAGTACACGCCGCCGGCATGCTTTGGGGATTGTGGATGGATGCGGAGCGAATCGGCGACGACAGCGAAGTTGCCAAGCAACATCCGGATTGGCTGGCAATGAACTATGACGGCGAAAGAAAGATCGGAGGTCTGCTTGACCTTACCAATTCTGACGCTGCGAAATGGATGGAGCAACAAATCGTTCGGGTCATTGAAGAAAACCAGTTAGATTTCTTCCGTCTGGACTACAACACAGATCCAGGACGTGGCATAAAAAACGCTCGCGATGGATTCATTGAAAATGGTTACTGGCGTTACTACGACACTCTTTATGGAATTTACGATCGTCTACGGGCACAGTTTCCAAAGGTGATTTTCGAAAACTGCGCTGGCGGCGGGGGACGCACCGATATTGGGATGGTGAGGCGATTCGGTCACACCGACGTCACCGACTGGCAAATCGCACCGCGATCTTTCACCATCACCAATGGCATGACGATGGCGCTGCCGCCGGAGTACATCGACAGGCTGCTCGGGGGGCAGGACGGGCAAACCGCGGCCGAGTTCGACTTTCAAGCGCGCCTGCTTCTTTTTCTTCAGCCCAAATTCGGGTTTCTATATCCCGCTGGTGCCCAACCGAATCCCATCTTCATGCTGAGGATCAAGCACTGGGTCGATCTGTATAAAAACTTCGTCCGGCCCTTCATCGATACCAGCAGAATCTACCACCATACGCCCGAGGTATCAGGACTCGATCCACAAGGGTGGGGGGTGCTCGAATTAGCCTCTGAAGATCGCGGACGAGCCATCTGTGGACTCTTCCAACTCTCAGCTCCTACTCATCCCGAATATGAATTGCGGTTCCGCGGTCTCGATGTTTCACGCCGCTATCGTGTAACCTTCGACAATTCCGGCCAGAGTACCTCGGTAGAGGGCTTCGCCTTGATGGAGCAGGGGATTACTGTGCGGCTCTCTGGCGCGTTAACGTCAGAACTCCTGGTCTTAGAATCGCTGTAGAGAACCGCCGCGCATTCATTGTTGAAGTGGCAGCGTTTGCCGTGATCGCGAAAAGAGCCTGCACCCGCGTGTGACTCCTTTACTCCTACCAAAACGAACTCTCGTGTCCTCACCTTCATCCCAGGCGGCCAGGCCGAAGCCGTAGAGAAACGACATGATGCCTGCTGCCAACCAGGGGTTTCGAAGCACGCAGCCCCACGCAGTCATCAGGAGTGTGCGTTTGACTGGACTCTGCCATCGCGGCTTGCCGTTCAATTGCCTTCTGCTGATTCTCCTTCCCATGGGCATTTCTGCTCCAGCCTCCCACGCACCATGAGGCGGTACATGACGCTACCCGTACTCACTGCGACAATGAGAAAAATAAGTTTCCATTGCGAACGGCTTATTGATGGTTTCGGTTCTAGATCATTCATTTGATGCTCCTGTGCGGTAGCGGCCAACCAAGTCTCTTGCTGCGCTCTCCCAGTCGGGGAATTGGAAATTGAACCCGGATTGCAAGAGACGGCCCGGAGTCACCCGTCGGCTTTTCAGAATGAGCTCGGTTTCGGTGCGGTGGAAAAACGTAGCCACTTCGAGCATCAAGCGAGTGGAAGGAAGACCAATCTCTATTCCCGCAGCTTGCCGCAAAGCCTGCATGAATTTGCGGTTGGTCAACGGGTTCGGCGCTGCGAGATTGATGGGGCCGTCCAATTCTTGATGGGCGATCAGGTAATCAATGCTGCGAAGGAAGTCTGTGTCGTGAATCCATGAAACGAATTGCTTTCCGGAACCGGCAGAGCCTCCCAGTCTGAACCTTACTAAGCGAAGGAACTGGTCGAAAATGCCACCATCCTCCGGGCTCATAATCATCGCACTGCGAAGCGCAATCTTGCGAGTGTGGGGTGTGTTCGCTGAGAAGAAGGAGTGCTCCCAAGCCGTGGCTACATCAACGCTGAATCTCCAGGCGCTCGGGACGCCGCACTCCCTGCCGCCGATTTCCCCGGTCGCCTCGTCCATGGGCCGGTCCAAAGCGTGCCGGTAAATGGTAGCGGTGCTGGCATTCATCCATAGACGAGGTGGACGCGCCAATTGACGAAGGGCCACGCCGAGCAAGTATGAGGTCGCAGTGCGGGATTCCTTGATCTCAGCCCGATTCTTGGTTGTATAGCGGCAATTTACGCTACGACCTGACAGGTTGATAAGTACATCCGCGCCATCCAGTGTGGCTGCCCAATCGCCAAGGCTCGCCCCATCCCACTCGATGACTTGCCACGGCACAGTGTATTTATTCCGCGCCAGAACAGTGACCCGGTGGCCTTGGGCATGAAGATACCGAGCCAAAATCGTGCCCACTTGGCCGCTGCCTCCCGGAATCACGATATGGAGCTGTCGAGTCATGACGCCGATTCCCCAGCATCCAGTCCATCTTCCCCGTACGCGATTTCCAGCAAGCCGGTGGCCAGTTGTCGGACAGGCCGCAGCAAGGGAAAGCTGGAAAGCTTGATGAGTGCGACTACTATCGCGAGACTCTTGTCAAAGAGTTTCATGGTGCGCACTTGTTTGGGTGAAGAGTCGTACACCCAGAAGAGAATCAATCCCATTTGATACAGCCATAGCACGCGGGGCAGATGGACCTTTAGGTCTCCCGGGACGCGCACTTTCCCGCCCTCGACAGCGCGGGAGAAAAATCCGATGTCCTGGTCGCGAATACAGCGGGTTTCCTCACTGAACGGAGAAAGAGGATGGTGGGGATCGATGTGGGCGGAAAGCGCTCCCATCAGCTTGCGATCCGCAGCAAAATACTCAAGTTTTACCTGAATAACGGCGCGCAGGAGGTCGTGCAAGCCTTTGGCACTGGACAGCGCCTGATCGAGCAGGGGGGCGAGGTGTTGCTGTGAGCGCTCGTAGAAGCCCATTACGATGGCATCTTTCGAGTCGAAGTAGTCTCCAAGCGCAACACCCGCTTGATTGGCGACATCACGCATCGTTGTTGCTTCAAACCCTTTGTCCCGAAACGATTGAAGGGCACGTTCCAGAATGGTGTTGCGTGTCAATTCGCCTTTCTCGGTCTGTGTCGCACTCTTGAACATGTTCAAATATTCTCTCAACCCAAGGCAGATGTCCAGGAAAATATTGAACCCGTTCAAATCTGGAGTTAAGACCCTGCTTTCAATGAGTTCCGCCGCTGGCCCTTGGAACGAACTAAGAATCACTATGAACGGGAACTTATTTGAAACAGGCGCGATTAGAGAAGAGCTGGACTCAAGAGCAAGCTGCTCTGGCGTTTGATGTCACTAAAGCCTACCTATCGATGATGGAGAAGGGGCACCGTCCTCTGTCGGAACGACTTGTACGCAAGGCTCTCAGGTGCTGAATCTGCCGGCTACGGCGCTGCCGTTGCGATCCGAGGAGGTGGCGACGGCCATGTCTTCGCGTAAACGCGACTTCGGCGCGGAACTGGGGGCGCTCGGTTATCCCGGATTCTCTTATCTTCGAGGCCGTAGACGACGGAACCCAGCGGAGGTCTTGCTGGAGGCGCTGAACGAACTAAACCTTGACGCCCGTGTTGCTGAGGGGCTGCCATGGTCAGCTATGAACTAGTCAGAATGGAGTGACCGGTCCCAGTGCGCTAACCGTGGGTTAAGCTGTGATTCTGGAAGAAACACAAATCAGAGCCACAAAGCGGAGAGGAACCGGTCATGAAAGAGAAGGTACGATTTTTG